>Ga0075163_10013218_pt1 | contig 10709 bp, 13 predicted proteins | sample JI1023141ADNA_FD_71478 | JGI IMG/M metagenome (GOLD analysis project Ga0075163, IMG submission 71478) | Wastewater effluent complex algal communities from Wisconsin, to seasonally profile nutrient transformation and Carbon sequestration -... | ecosystem: Engineered > WWTP > Effluent > Algae... | reverse complement strand
GCCTTCTTCGCGTCGGCTTCGTTCTGCAACGCGCGACGCTGGTAGTTCTGGAAGTCCGCGATCGAGCGCAAGTACTTGTCGCGCCACTCGTTCGCCTCGCCTTGCAGGCGGGCAAGTTCGCTGGTGGCGTTGGCCGCGTTGGGCTGGTCACCCTCGATCGAGTATGACTCGGCCTCGCGATTGAGGGCGTCGTCTTCGGGGCTTTCGCCGTGGGGTTTCTTGGTTTCGTCGGCCATGCCAGTCCTTCCCGCATCGGCCCATGTGTTCGGGCCGCTGGATACATCATCATCTCAAACAGTCGCTAGTTCAGCAAGTCCTTGACCTTTTTCCAGAACCCGGCACTCTCGCTCGAGTGCTTGAGTTCCTCGCCGCCGGCGAACTCACGCAGGAGTTTCTCCTGTGCGCTCGTCAAATGCTTGGGCACCTCGACCTTGACGGCGACGACCATGTCTCCTTTGCGGCCGCCGCGGAGGTTGGGCAGGCCCTTGCCCGCGATCTTGAAGATGGTGCCGTACTGCGTGCCCTTGGGGATCGAGAGGGGCGATGGGCCGTCGAGCGTCGGGACTTTGAGTTCGGCACCGAGGGCCGCCTGCGTGAAGGCGATCGGCATTTCGAGGATCAGGTTGTCGCCATCGCGCTGGTACAACTCGTGATCATCGACGCGGACGACGACGTGCAAGTCGCCGCGAAGCCCTGCGCCCTCGGGGGACATTTCCGCTGGTGGCGGCTCGCCCTCGCCGGGAACACGGATCGCCTGACCATCCGAGATGCCCGCGGGGACCTTGACGCTGATCGAGCGCTTCTTTGGCACGCGACCCTTGCCCTTGCACGAGCCGCAGAACTCTTTGACGACCTTGCCGCGGCCGCCGCACGCTGGGCACGCGACGACCATGCGGAACATGCCGCCCAGGCCCGACTGCTGGACGCGGCCCTGCCCGCCACAGGTCTGGCACGTCGTGGGCTTGCTGCCGGCCTTCGCGCCGCTGCCGGTGCACGTCTCGCACACATCCATGCGCGTGAAATCGACATCGCGCTCGCAGCCCTTGTTGACATCCTCGAGCGTGACGGAGACTTCGGTCTCGAGGTCGTAGCCTCGGGCGGGGCCGCGACGACCACCGCGACCGCCACCGGGCTGGCCGCCATTGAAGATGTCCTGGAACATCGAGAAGATGTCCGAGACGTCCATGCGAGAAAAGTCGTGCGTCGCGGGCCCGCCGCCACGGCGGAGGCCATCGTGCCCGTACTGGTCGTAGACCTTGCGCTTGTTCTCGTCGACGAGGACTTCGTACGCCTCGGCGCATTCCTTGAACTTCGCTTCGGCCTCTGCATCGCCCGGATTGCGGTCCGGGTGGTACTTCATCGCGAGGCGGCGATAGGCGCGCTTGATCTCCTCGCCATCGGCGGTGCGTTCAACGGAGAGGATCTCGTAATAGTCGCGTTGGGTGGGCATGATTAGGCATCAGGCATTAGGCATCGGGCATCAGGAAGGGCAATGGGCAATGGGGAGTGGGGAGTGGGGAGTGGGCAATGGGAAAGAGGCGAGTCTAGCGGTCTTGTTCGACCCGCTGCCGGGCGGTTCGCAGTTTGGAGTACTCGGACTGCGGCATGGCTTCGATCTCCGCGATTCGCGTCAAGGGGTTCGTCGCCCAACCAACCTCACAAGCGGCACCCGGGCCGAAGCGCTGCACAAGCGAGCGGGCAACATCCAAACTGACTCGATTCGGGAGGATCTTCTGCGATGGATTGTCGAGACACTCGTACCAATCTTCCCAGCCACACTCGGTGCAGATCGCGCAAGAGTCCACGGATTCAAGGGTGAACTGCCCGCAGCACACGCATTGGTAGCGTTTGCCGTCCGAAGTTTCCTGCGATGGACGAACGTCGACGTCGCGCCCTAGTGTGACCGAGTGCATGTCCGGGCCGTTGTAGTGGTAATGGTCCACCGCCGTCGTGAACTTACGCTTAAACGCGGCCTCTGACCGCTCAGGCTCTGAGAGTTTGAGCAACCCGAGCCTGACGTTTGCGTCCCATGCGGACTCATCCAGCGTGTACGCCGAAAGCACCCCACGGGCATCCACCGATCGAATCCACTCTTCCGCGGCGGCTCGGCTGGTCCAAATGCCAGCGGGAAAGCGCGAGGGTGAATCGACGGGGTTGAACACCCACACGATTCGCTCGTCCTTGAGTCTGGAACTTGGAAGTCCTGCCGACATCAAATTGTCCCACGCGCCTCTCGACGCGTGGGACTTTGCAGTTCGATCAATCCGCACAGGCTGGAAGCCTGTGCCACGGGCTCACGACACCGCGCCTTCGACGGCCGCCGTGTCTTCCTTGAGGTCCGCGATCACGACGTCGGTGGTCAGCATCAGCCCCGCGACGCTGGCCGCGTTGGTGAGGCTGCTCTTGACGACCATGGCCGCATCGATGATGCCCGCCTTGACAAGGTCGATGTACTCGCCGGTGCCGGCGTTGAAACCGAACCCGCCGCCCTTGCCTTCCTTGATCTTCTCGACGACGACATCGCCATCGAAGCCAGCGTTCTCGGCGATCTGCTTCGCGCACGCCTCGACGGCCTTGGCGACGATCTCGAAGCCGGTCTTCTCGTCATCGTCCTTGGCCTTCTTGCTCGCGGCGCGGATGGCGTCCTGCGTGCGGAGCAAGGCAACACCGCCACCGGGGACGTAGCCTTCCTTGGCGGCAGCGCGGGTGGACTTCACCGCGTCGTCGACGAGGTCCTTGGTCGCCTTCATGGCGATCTCGGTCGCGCCGCCGACGTGGATGACCGCGACGCCGCTGGTCAACTTCGCGAGGCGTTCCATCAACTTCTCGCGGTCGTAGTCGCTCGTGGACTTTTCCCACTGCGCCTTGATCTGGTCCGCACGGCTCTTCATCTCGGCCTTCTTGCCCGCGCCCTCGATGATCGTCGTGTTGTCCTTGGTGATCACGATCTTCTTCGCGCGGCCGAGTTCTTCGAGTTCCACGCTCTCGAGCGTGCGGCCCAGGTCCTCGGCGATGAAGGTGCCGCCGGTCTGCACGGCGATATCGCCCATCATCGCCTTGCGGCGATCACCAAAGCCCGGCGCCTTGACGGCGCAGATCTTGAGCGTGCCACGCAGGCGGTTGACCACCAGCGTCGCGAGGGCCTCGTTCTCGACGTCTTCGGCGAGGAGGAGGATCGGCTTGCCGCTGGCTGCGATCTTGTTGAGCAAGGGGAGGAGGTCGGGCAGGTTGCTGATCTTCTTCTCGTAGAGGAGGATGTACGCGTCCTCAAGGATGCACTCGGCGGTCTTGGGGTTGGTCAGGAAGTACGGCGAGAGGTACCCCTTGTCGAACTGCATGCCCTCGACGTAATCGAGCGTGGTGTCGGCGGTCTTGCCGTCTTCGATGTTGACGACGCCGTCGGCGCCGACCTTGGCGATCGCGCTCGCGATGAGTTTGCCGATCTCCTTGTCGTTGTTCGCGGAGATGGTCGCGACCTTGGCGAAGTCGTCCTCGCCCTTGCACTTGGTGGACATCGCATCGATCGCATCGCACGCGGCGGCCGCGGCGGCGGTGATGCCACGCTGCAGGCGAACGGGGTTCACGCCCACGGTGACGTGGCGGAGACCTTCGGTGAAGATCGCCTGCGCGAGAACGGTCGCGGCGGTCGTGCCGTCACCGGCTTTGTCGGCGGTGCGCTTGGCGACTTCGTTCACCATCTTGGCGCCGATGGACTGGAAGGGCTCGGAGAGCGTGACTTCCTTGGCGACGCTGACGCCGTCCTTGGTGATGTGGGGTCCGCCGTAGGACTTCTCGATGACCACGTGGCGCCCGCTTGGGCCCATCGTGCACTTGACGGCGTCGGCGAGACGATCAACGCCGCGCTTCATTTCCAGGAGCGCTGCGTCGTCGAACATAATTTGCTTGGTAGCCATTCTAAATCCTTTGGCAATGGGGAATGGGCAATGGGCAATGGGCCTACTGCGATTCCTGTTCCAGTCGTGCAATCAAACCCGAAAGAACCTTCGCCGTGTCGTTCACTTGCTGCGTCACGATTTCCATTTGCGAAGGCGTCATGTACTCCAGTTTCACAGCAAAGAGCAGTTGTGTTTCCACTTCGAAGAGCGAACCTCGTGCGATCTTGAGGAATCGGAGATAGTCCTGCCGACTTCCCCGGCCGTATCCCTCCGCGATGTTGCTCGCGATGGACACGACACTGCGACGGACCTGGGAAGTGAGGCCGAAACGCTCGAAGTCGGGAAATCCCTTGGTCAGGGAATACACCGTCAATCCGAGTGCAAAGGCCCTCTGCCAGGCAACGAGGTCGCGGTACGAACGAATCTCGCGATCATCCGTCCCATTGCCCATTGCCCACTCCCCATTGCCCCTCTTAGCCCTCGATGACGCCCAGGAGTTCCGTCTCGCGGAGGATCAGGTGCTTGGTGCCCTTGATCTCGACTTCGGTGCCCGCGTATTTGCCGTAGACGACGGTGTCGCCCTTCTTGACGCTCATCTCGGCGCGCTTGCCGTTTTCGAGGCGCTTGCCTGGGCCTGTCGCGACGACTTCGCCCTTGACCGGCTTCTCCTTCGAGGCCTCGGGGAGGTAGATCCCCGACGCGGTCTTCGTTTCGGATTCGATGGGCTTCACCAACACGCGATCTTCAAGCGGCTTCACGGCCATTGCTTCCACTCCTGTATTCGCCCGGCGACCGGGCAGTTGTGCTCACTTCGTTCTCTCACTCGCGAGCACCTTGCTTGCGAGCGTTTTGTCACTTTCACTTTTCAGATTTCTGCTTCGCGGCCTTGGCCCGCTTCTTCGCCAGGATCCACTCCACCACGATCGGCAGGAGTGACACTGCGATAATGCCCAGGACCACGCCCTCGAAGTTGTTCTTGATCCACGCGACTTCGCCGAGCAGGTGCCCCGCACCGACGCAGATCCCCACCCACAGCACCGCGCCCAGCACGTTGTACCACACGAACTTCGCGTAGTTCATCGCACCGGCGCCAGCCACAAACGGAACGAATGTCCGCACGATCGGGACGAAGCGCCCAAGCACCACGGCCTTGCCGCCGTACTTCACATAGAACTCGTTGGCGCGATTGAGGTGCTCGCGATTGAGCATGCGGACAAAGAAAGACGCCTTCTGCCCCGCGACCACTTCGTGCTTGAACAGTTTGGGGCCAAGGTACTTGCCCAGGTGATAGTTCACCGCGTCGCCCAGCACCGCGGCCACGATAAGCAGCCCCATGACGAGCCAGAGATTGAGGTCCGAAGTGCGAGCGCTGATCATGCCCACGGCGAAGAGGAGCGAATCCCCCGGCAGGAAGGGCATGATGACCACGCCCGTCTCGACGAAGATGATTGCGAAGAGCAGGACATAGACCCACGTCCCGTGGTCCTTGATGAAGGACTCCAGGAAGGTATCGACATGCCGGAGCAAGTCGAGGAACTGTGTCAGCAACTCTTGCAAGCATTCCTTTCACTCTCGTGTGGCACAGGTTTCCAATCCTGTGGCCTTTGTGTTTCCGCACAGGCTGGAAGCCTGTGCTACGGGTTAGACCTTGGGACGACCGCCGGCGCTGCCGCCGCCGCCCTTGGACTTGTCGGTGCCCTTGTGGAGGTTGTGGCCGGTGTCGGGCTTCTGGGCCGCGACGCTCTGCTTCTTCTCCTTCTCGAGGGCGATCGCGTCCTTCACGAGGTCGGAGATGTGGAACGTGTTGTCGGCCTTCTTGGGAAGGTTCGAAGAACCGCCCGTGCCGAGTTTGCCGCGAAGATCTGAACCCTTGGCCATGATGAGTCTCCTTGCCGACTAGCGAAGCAAATCTGTGAACTGTTCAACCGTCAATCCTGCGTCCCGAATCAATCCCCGAAGCGTGCCTTTGGCAAGTTCCTTGTGCTGAGGCACCGAAAGATGCCGATGCGGTGGCGCACTCCTTCGAACGATCACGTGACTCCCGGTCTGGTGGCTGAACTCGTACCCGATCCTCAGAAACACCTTGACCGCCTCCGCACCCGACACTACCGGAAGCGGCGGCATCAGCCCACCTTCCTTCCAATGTCGATATCAATGACTTCTTCCGTGATCGACGGTGGAATCGCATCGCCGTGCTTCTTGAGACTTTCGAGGTATCCGACCATCGCGTCCTGGATGTTGTGGATCGCCTCGTCACGCGTATCGCCCTGCGACCAACAGCCCGGGAGCGTCGGGCACGAGGCCACGAACTTTCCGTCTTCGTCCTGTTCGATCACAATGCGGAACTTCATGACAACCTCCTACGCGCTTGACCGAGACGCCGACTTTGCTGCAATCTCGACTTAGAACCCCATCCCGCCCATGCCACCCATGCCCGGCATGCCGCCCATGCCACCCATCCCACCCATGCCGCCGCCGCCGCCGGCGGGGGCTGCTTCCTTGGGCTCGGGCTTGCTGGTGACGACGCAGTCGGCCGCGAGGAGCATCGTCGCGACGCTCGCCGCGTTCTGCAGCGCGGAGCGATCGACCTTGGATGGCGTCATGACGCCCATGTCGAGCATGTCGCCATACTCGAGCGTGAGGGCGTTGAAACCGAACGTCTTGCTGTTGCCCGCCTCGGCGACCTTGTTGACGACGACGGTTCCCTTGACGCCCGCGTTGTCCGCGATCGTCTGCAGCGGCACCGCGAGGGCGGTGTAGACTGTGCGGAGGCCGGCGGCGAAGTCGAAGGCAAAGCGGCCCACGTCCTCGCTGCTCTTCTCGTCGGCGTCGGCGTTCTTGCCGAAGACCTTCTTGTACTCGGGCATCGCTTCGATCGCCTTGCGCGAGCGGATGAAGGAGACGCCGCCGCCGGGGACGATGCCCTCGGCGACCGCCGCACGCGTGGCGTGGAGCGCGTCCTCGATGCGGGCCTTCTTCTCTTTTAGTTCGGCTTCAGACGCGGCACCGACCTTGACCTGCGCCACGCCACCGGCCAGTTTCGCGAGGCGCTCCTGCAACTTCTCGCGGTCGTAATCGCTGGTGGTCTTCTCGATCTCGTTCTTGATCTGCGTGATGCGGGCCTGGATGTCCTTGCTGCTGCCCGCGCCCTCGATGACCGTCGTGTTGTCCGCGTCGATCTCGACCTTCTTCGCACGGCCCAGGTGTTCGAGCGTGACCTGTTCGAGATCAAGGCCCAGGTCCTTCATGACGGCGGTCGCGCCGGTGAGGATCGCGAGGTCTTCGAGCATCGCCTTGCGGCGGTCGCCGTAGCCGGGGGCCTTGACGGCGACGACCTGCAGCGTGCCACGCAACTTGTTGATGACGAGCGTCGAGAGGGCCTCGCCCGTGACGTCCTCGGCGATGATGACGAGGGGCTTCTTGGCCTTCATCACCTGCTCAAGGAGCGGGATGATCTTCTGCACGCCCTCGATCTTGTCCTCGTGGATGAGGATGAAGGGCTTGTCCATCTCGACGTTCATCGTGTCGGGATCGGTAACGAAGTTGGCGGAGAGGTAGCCGCGGTCGAACTGCATCCCCTCGACCACATCCACGATCGTGTCCATGTTCTTGCCTTCTTCGACGGTGATGACGCCGTCCTTGCCGACCTTCTCGAACGCGTCGGCCATGATCTTTCCGATCGCGGCGTCGTTGTTGGCGGAGATGGTGGCGACGTTCTGGATGTCGGCCTTGCCCTTGACGGGGGTGGACATGTCGTTGATGGACTTGCAGACGACCTCGACGCCCGCCTTCATGCCGCGGATGAGCGCGTTGGCATCCACGCCGGCGGCGATGTGGCGGAGGCCTTCGCGGAAAAGGGCCTCAGCGAGGACGGTCGCGGTCGTGGTGCCGTCGCCCGCTTCGTCGCTGGTCTTGCTGGCGGCTTCCTTCACGAGTTTCGCGCCCATGTTCTCCGTCTTGTTGGAGAGTTCGATCTCTTCGGCGACGCTGACGCCGTCCTTGGTGACGGTGGGCCCGCCCCAAGACTTGTCGAGGACGGCGTTGCGCCCGCGCGGGCCGAGGGTGGCCTTGACGGCGCGGGCGAGTTTCTCGACCCCGGCGAGGAGGGACTGGCGAGCGTCAACATCGAACACGAGTTCCTTGGCGGGCATGGATCAATCTCCGTATGAGGCTGGGTGCGTGGCTGTCTGGATTGCGAGTCAGAACTGGAACGACGGGCACGCTTGCCCATCGCACGGGATTGGTTTTTGATAGGGCGTTTGAACCCGATCGAGACCGCAACCGCACCGAACCCAAGGCAAGCGGTGTGCCAGCGACAGGCAGGCCCGCCTCCGGCCACGCGGGAGCGGGGAGCCGCTGGAACGTCCACGAGCGAGGCTCGGGAGGCACTGTCGGGGCTGGGTCGGCCCTGATGGGGCTCCCAAAGGCCAAGATCGGGGAGGGTCACGCAGCCCAAGGTGGGCGGATGTGCCGATTTGGCAGGACGAGTTTTCGCCCGTCCGGTGGGGCCACCTCCCCACTTTGGGGGAACCGGGGGCGCAACTCCGGCGAGGTCGTCCGCGCCCCCGATGGGGACTCTGTCCTGAGAGCAAGCACTCCCGACGAATTTTGGTCGGGACACCCCTTTTTAGGGTAGAGGGCAGAAGTTGCCTCCAAGACTCGCCAATGAGACATGTGCGGCAACAGTCCCACAAACGTGTGTGGGCATGCGGGGCGGTGAGGCGGACAAAGGGGATCGTGAACCCGATGACCCAGAGCCAGCAATCCTCTCAGGAACCAGCCGACCTGCTTCGGCTGGACGACGCCGAGATTCAGGCGCTCCTGCGTGCCGAGATTGACGCGGGGGGTTCGTCCCCGGCGACCAAGACGATGGCGGTCAAGGGTGCTCACTGGATGCCCGCGACGATCCTGGAGCCCTCGGGGGCGACGCGGACGATCCGTATTTACCCGTTCGACATCGCGTCCAGCGGCATGCGGGCGATCATCGGGATGTTCCTGCACTCGGGCACTCCGATCCATGTCACCATGTCGCTGCATGATGGCGAGAAGATCATCGTCAAGGGGAAGGTCACGAAGTGTGCGCTGGTGTCTGGGCGAGCGCACCGCACCGAGGTGCGATTCGACGGCACGTTCGACATGTCGTTGCTGGTGACTGGCGAAGGGAACGCGAATGGGAAGCGAGGGGCGGCGTCTGCGGGTGGAGCGGGGGGTGGCGCGGGCACGCCGGGGGGCACGAGCGCGCAGGGCGGGATTGACTCGCTTGGGCAGGCGGCGCGTGAGCAACTCCGGCGCAGCGCCGACACGCTGGAGCAGGTGAAGGTCGCGATGGAAGAGATGATGGAGCGTGTGGCGAAGGTGATTCGGGATTTCAAGGACCTGTGAGCGGCCCCTGAACCCTTCGTGCGGCAGGCCGCCCCGAAGGTGTCGAAGGTGACGTACCCCCGGGGAGTGGCATCTTCGCCATCTTCGTGCCACGACGTCCAGCACGCTCAACTACACACTACCACGTCACCCACTTGTATCCCCACGCGGCGGCGGCCCCGAGGGCGAGGCCCCACGCGATGGCTGGCGAGACGAACAATCGCAGCAGGCGCACCGCGAGCGATGAGCCTGTGAACGCCGAGTGCAGCGACGCCCAGAAGGTCACGCCACACAGGATCGCGAGCAGCAACCCGAAGGGCTGGCATTGGAACGCGCTGACCAGATCAAGACGCACGGCGTGGGCAAACGACGTCGTCATGCCACAGGTGATGCAGGGCTTGCCATAGGCGATCGCCCACCCGCAGGCGGGCATGCCCAGTTGCGTGTGCGAGCCGTGGCCATCGGGGCTGGGCGTGATGGTCGCAGCGATGACGAGCGGCGCGAGGCAGACGCCGGCGAGGAGGAGGTGGCCGAGGCGGGGCAATAGGGAATGGGCAGTGGGCAATGGGGTCGGAGTTGGCGCAGCAGGCGAGTTTGCAGGCTTGGGTGGAGATTCAGCGGCTGGCATCACAGCGGGGGCGATCTTCTGCTCTTCCCCATTGCCCATTGCCTAATGCCCATTGCCCCAGCCGCTTCGCGGCTCAGTCAAACTTGAACACGCCCTTCTTGTACCCATACACGTACGCGACGACGGTGGTGAGCAGGAAGAAGAGGATGCGGCAGAGCCACACGAGGGCCTCGGTGTTGGGGTGCGGCGCCAGCCCCGGGAACGTGGCGGCCCATGGATACAGGAACACCACTTCGACGTCAAAGACGAGGAAGACCATCGCGATGAGATAGAAGCGAACGTTGAAGCGCTTGCGGGCGTTGCCGATCGGGTTCATGCCCGACTCGTACGACATCCCCTTGCGAGCACCCGTGCGGCGCGGGCCCAGGACCATCGTGCCGACGAGGTTGACGACGGCAAAGGTGATCGCCATCACCACGATGAGGGCGATCGGCAGGTACGAGTTCAGTTCAGTGGCGGCGAGGGAGGTCTGCATGCCCCGGAGGATAGGTCGCACCCGGCACGTCGGGTGTGAAGACCGGTCCTTTCAGGTCCTTCCAGAGCCTTTGGTGCGCAAGCACTCGGTCTTCGCCCTGAAGGGGCAAGAGGCCTGAGCCCCGTCGCTCCTCCCGAAGACGCCACCCCCGGGTGTGCCGCCTTCGGCGTCTTCGGCGGGGACGCTTTCCGGGATGACGCCGTCGGTTTCTGGTACGCTTCGCACCCATGAGCGAGCCGACGCCCCCTGAATTAGCGCCCCAGATTGCGGCGTGCACACCCGAGCCAGCGGCGCCTGGCATGGGCTTGGGCGTCGTTGCAGTTCCGGTCGGGCGCTGGTCTCGCCTGCG
>Ga0075163_10013217_pt1 | contig 10710 bp, 6 predicted proteins | sample JI1023141ADNA_FD_71478 | JGI IMG/M metagenome (GOLD analysis project Ga0075163, IMG submission 71478) | Wastewater effluent complex algal communities from Wisconsin, to seasonally profile nutrient transformation and Carbon sequestration -... | ecosystem: Engineered > WWTP > Effluent > Algae... | reverse complement strand
CCGGGTGCTGGTCGACGTGCTTGTTCCGAGCACGAGGATATTGATCGTGGTGTCGCGCGATTCCGTCACGTAGAAGGTCTGCCCATTGATCTCAACGTTACCGAGGACATAGAGGACCGTAGTGTGGAACGGTTCGAAGTAGTTGCTGTCGGAGATGGTCGTTGTGGTCAGGGAGCGTTCTTCGATATTGAGTTCCTCTTGGAAGGTGGAGTAGTGTATCCCGCTGCCCACGCCGAAGTTGCGCCCCATGTGCATCACTTCCGCCCCGAAAGCCGGTGTCCATTGACCGCGCATGCCGCTGTTCCATTCATCACTGTTGCCGCCGGTAAAGGAACTCGCGGACCGGAGCCCTCCGAGCAGCACTCCGATCTCCCAAGGCGAGGTAGGGGTGATCAGCGGGGGAGGTGGTGGTGGGATCACTGCCGTTGCGGAGTCCTGGGTTGTGGGTATGACCGGTTCGTTGTTGGCTGCTACTCCTTGATCTTCGGAAGCACTACTGTCGATAGTTGCGGGAGAGGCCAAAAGCAACAACGGCGGATCGGTTGATGCGGCATTCTCGGGAATGACATTTGGTCCAGCAGTGCTCGCTTCGGTTTCTTCGCCGGTTCCGGTCGTCGTCTGTTCGACCACGGAAGAAGACCTTCCGGTCATGCTCTCGGGCTCGGGCATCAACTCCTCATTGCCGGTCGGCTCTTCACTCGCGGCGACAATAGGCTCTCCAATGTCCGATGGGTCCTGTGCATCCACTTTCGCGGTCGGCTCTACAACGGATGGTGGATCGCTCGCTGGAACAGGCGCAACCATCGGTTGCTGATGCGTTTCGATCTTAGGCTCCGGCATAGTTGTCGCCGATGCGATGATCGGCGTTGAGGGTACTGTTCCCGTACGACTGCGTTGTGTTGATGTCTCTATCGCTCCAGTGGGTATTGGTCGTGTTGCCTCGGACGATGTGATCGTTGCGGTGGGCTTGGGTGCAGTTGGCGCTGCAGGCACCGTCACGTTTGACGGAGCAGAAGCAAGACCGACGGGATGAAGAAGATCTGCTGCAGTCGTGTTGGTCGATACGGGCGAAGTAGGATGCTCTGAGGTGGTTGTAGTTGCTGAAGAAGCAGCGATAGGTTCCTCGACGCGAGCTTCCTCCGCGCTGTTCACTACGTTCTCCTGCACGAATTGTGCTGGTGCGACTTCCTTCCCTTCCATCATCCACCATACGGCGGTGCCCAAGACCACTGCGCTTACGCCGACCAGGAGCCATGTGCGCCATACGCCGCCCTGCCGCTGTGCTTCGATCAGGCGCTGTGCTTCCAGCCAATCGGCCTCGTGGAAAGCGGTCTCCCGCTCCTCCAACTTGCGCCGGGCCAGATCATCGAATTCGTTGCGTTCGCTCATCGTGCGTTGCTATTGGTCGTGATCGCCAATTGGGCGATCGCTTGCTGAAGTATTCCGCGTGCGTTCGATACGTGCCATTTGGATGTGCCTTCACTGATGCCCATCATTTGGGCGATCTCCGCGTGTGCGAAGCCATCGATGGCGAAAAGATTGAACACGTTGCGCGACATGGTTGGAACGCGCAGGAGCATGGCGGCAAAAGCTTCGGCTTCCATGTGTTGCAAATAGTCGTTCACCTCTGCGTGCGGTAGCGTTCCCATTTCCTTGTCCATCGTCTCGTTGGCCTTGCGTTCACGTTCCTGCCTGAACCCATCGATCACGGTGTTTATGATGATCCTCCGGGCCCAGGGATCGAAGGGTACCTCGGGACGTTTCTTGCCGATGTTCTGCAGGATCTTCAAGAAGCCTTGGTTCATGCGTGCCGTTGCATCCTGTCTGTTGCGTTCATACCGGGAACAGATGGACATCATCATTCCGTATAGGGCACGGTACAGCTCGTATTGGGCCTTGGGCTCCTCACGGATGCACCGGGCTATGAGCGTCTCCTGTACCATGCGATGCGCGGAAAGGCGCCCGCCTGCTCGCGGACGCCCCTCCACAATCGAGTTCTTGGGTCTAGTGCACTTTCACGAACCGTTCGGTCACGGCGGTCGATCCGTTGCTGATCGTGATCATGTATAGACCGGGGTTGAGTTCGGCTACCGGCAGGGTGAGGCGGTTGCTACCACCGTTGATGCCGAGCGATGTGGTCAGCACCATGCGTCCGCTGAGGTCCGTGATGGTCGCATTCACCTTGCCTTGTGTGCGACTATCCAAGGTCACGTTCAGGACATCGTTCACTGGATTGGGCCATGCTGTTACACCGCTGAAGGTGGGCAACTCGCGAACGCCAACACTGAGTGGATCCATAACACGTATCCGGAAGGTGGAGCGATTGCCCTGACCCATCAGGCCATCGAGGATGCCGTCGTTGTCCACGGTGATGTTGTGGCAGATGGATGACGTACAGACCCCGTTATCGTTGATCGTCAGGCACAGCTCGTACGTGCCGCTGCTGCCATAGGTGTGCGAAGGATAGGCTTCCGTGGAGGAGGTGCCATCGCCGAAGGTCCACTGGAATTGGCAGTTTCCGTTGCCGCAGGCGCTCAGGTTCCAAAGCCAGAGTTCGTTCGGCACAGGCTCCCCGCCGCCGCCGTTGGGGTTGGCTGGGTCGGCCACCCATTCGTAGGCCTGCATCACGAAGAACTCGGCGTTGCAAGCGTATGGCTCAGGGAAGGTCACCGTACCGTCCCCGCTCACATACGCGGAATCACACGCCCAGCACGAGAGGCCATTGGCGTCGGTCGTGATGAGGCAGATTGTATAATCCCCGGGTTGTGAATAGATGTATGCTCCGGGATCGGCCATGGTGGAACTCACGCCATCGCCGAAGCTCCAGTTGTAGGTGTAAGCACCGGTGCCGCCGGATACACAATTGCTCACGTCGACCGAGTAAGGAATGGGGTCTCCGCCGCCGTTGGGGTTGGTGTTGGACGCCGCCAAGGTGATGCAGCCGTTGCATACGTCCGGCATGGGAACAATGTAGCCGTTCGCGTCTACGAAGATGCTGTCGCAGTCCGTGCTGGAGCATCCGTTCATATCCGTAATGCTCAAGCAGGAGATGTACAGTCCTGGGGATGGGATGGTCCAGGTCGGGTTCGCCATGGTGCTGATACTACCGTCGCTGAACATCCAGCTATAGGCGATCGGAACTACCGGGGCTGTGCTGCAATTGTCGAACGAAAGCGTCCATGGCGTGTTGGTCAGCGACGTGAAGCAAGCGTTGCATGCCGGTTGGCCAAGGCAATCCAGCGTGACCACTATGGAAGCCGTACCCAATAGTCCATCCACCGTGTAGGAGATGGTCTGGCTTTGGATGGCGCCACCGCATGGCGTGCTCACCGTTATTGCTCCCTGAAAAGAGTTGAGGTCCAACGTGACGGTGAAACCGCAATTGGGATCCAAAGGCACGTCCATCTCCGTGAAGGGAAGGGTGTTCGACGCGGTGGAAACGGTAACGGATTGGGCCGAGTTGGGTGTGCAGCCGAGTACCATCCCCGAGATGGTCACGGGGTATGGAGGAGTGGGCTGAGCAAATGCCGACGTACACAGCAAGGCGGCCAGGCCCAGAGTGAAGTTGCGGAGTCGTAGGTTCATGGTAGAGTGTGTTGTTCTGGGGATCTCGTGTTCATCCCCATACACGGATGGATCCGTCACTGGGTTGGGTCCCCCCGAAAATAGTCCGATCCGGGCGTACCATGCCTCTCCAGCTTAGCGACCGGACTGAAAAGGAGAAGGGCGCCCGCATTCCGCTCGTTCGCGGAACGCTAGGCGCCCTTACCTGGATGGTGGTGGATCAGCGCACTTTCACGAAGCGGCTGCTCACGGTGGTGGTTCCGTTGGTCACTTTCACCACGTACACACCGGCGCCGAGCTCGGTCACGGGTACGCTCATCCTGTTCAGGCCATTGGTCAACGCGCGGTTCTCGTTCATCACCATGCGGCCGCTCAGGTCCGTGATGCTCATGCGCACATTGCCTTTCATCGTGCTGGTCAAGGACACATTCAGTTCGTTGTTCACCGGGTTCGGCCAAGTGGTCATTTCGGTGAAGACCGGCTTCTCGACCACCGTGGTGGAGAGGGCGTTCATCACCCGGATGGTGAAGGTGTTGCGGTTGCCACTTCCGCCGGTTAGGCCGTTCAGGATGCCGTCACCATCCACGGAGATCGTTTCGCAATAGGTATCTGTGCATCCGGTGTTGTCGTTGATCGTCAGGCACAGCTCGTAGGAATTGCCGCTGGCGTAAGTATGCGTTGGGAACTCATCGGTCGAGCTGGTGCCGTCGCCGAAGCTCCACAAGAAGGTGGCCTCGTTCGCTCCGGCGGTGCTCAAGTTCCACACCCAGAGCTCATTGGGCACAGGGTTTCCGCCGCCACCGTTCGGGTTCGACGCTGAATCCACCCACTGGTAGGCTTGCATGACGAAGAAACCGGCTTCACACTGGGGGATGATCACCGGATTGATGGTGCCATCCTCCGCGACGACAACGGTGTCACAGTCCGCGCTTGTGCAACCATCAGCAGTGGTCAGGTACAGGCACACTCCGTAGGTGCCCGGGCTGGAATAGACGTGTGTGCCAGGGTTGCCCATGGTGGAGTTCGTACCATCGCCGAAGTCCCAGTTGTAGGCATATGGTGTGGCGCCACCGGTGCTGCAGTTCGCCACGTTCACCGTCCAAGGTATCGGGTCACCACCGCCGTTGGGTCCACCACCCGTGTTGGCTGGCCAGCTGGTCATGCAAGCGTTGCAGGCGGGAGGGTTGCCCAAGCAGTCGAGCGTCATCGTGATCGATGCCGTGCTGAATGCGCTGGACACGTACTCGGCGGTGGCGGTCTGCATCAGACCACCGCAGGGTGTGCTTGCCTGGAAGTAGCCCATGTAGCTATCCATGCTCAGCGTCACGGACCAACCACAGTTCGGGTCGAGGGGTACATCGATGTCGATGGCCGGTTCCGTTCCCTGCACGGTAATGATGTTCACCGAGCCGTTGGCCGAGTTGCAGCCGAGGACGGTCCCGGAGATCGTCACCGCATAGGGTGGGAGAGGTTGTGCGTAAGCCGACATGCAGAGCAATGCGGCCAGGACAAGGACAAGAGAGCGTACGGTCTTGAACATGGGCGTTTGGTTTGGTCGTTGGTTGATCGTTCGAACCCATACACGGAGAACGATCGGTAAAGGTTGGGTGATCAATATGATCTTTCTGCTGGAGTGGGCCTGAAATGATGAAGGGGTGTCGTTCGTGCGAACGACACCCCTTCCGGATCCATTTCCTTGTGCTACTCGGCGATCACGATACGGCTGGTGAAGACCTTACCCGCCGAACTGATGCGCACCACGTACAAACCCGATCGGAGGGTCTTCGTGTTCAGTACCAGTTTGTTCTCACCAACGGATAGGGCGCTGCGGTCGGTCAGCACCACGCGACCGTCCACATCGAGCACCGTGATCTGCACATTCCCGCTTGTGGTCGTGGTCATCTTGACGTTCACCTGATCCGTTGCGGGGTTGGGCCACATTGTCAGGTCCTGCATCGCTCCTGTTTCTGCTACCCCTGTCGGTGCTGCACCCGCCATCACCCGGATGGAGAAGCCGTTGGAGCGGTTCCCACCAGCTTGCAGTCCGCCGAACAAGCCATTCTCATCCACTACCAACGTATCGCAGAACGTGCTGGTGCAGCCTTCACCATCGTCTATCGTGAGACACAGCGCGTACGGACCTGTGCCTTCGTAGTCGTGCATCGGCCAGGGATCCGTGGATGTGCTGCCGTCGCCGAAGTCCCAAGCGTATGTGTAGATGCCCGAGCCGCCGTAGCTGGTGTTCCAGATCCAGAGTTGCATAGGATCGATGCCCGCACTGTCGATAATACCCGGTGTTATGATGAAACCGGCAGTGCAAGGGGGCATCGTGTACGCTTCGCACACACACTCGCTATTCCAGTAGCCGAGCACGTTGGGGTCGCCGGTATTGCATACCGAACCGATGGTGTTGGGGCCGTTCTCGATACCGAGGCAATCGGTGTAGGTGAACGAACTGTCCGCAATGCACTCGCAGTTGCTGTTCCACAGCCCGATGGGCAGAATGGGGAACGAGCCATCCACGATGCACGGCGTGCCCGGCTGGTTGGGTCCGTTCGGCTGGCCCATGCAATCCAAGATGAAGGTGACACTGTCGCCGTAACAGAAGCAGTTCCCATCCCAGATGCCGGTGTAGAGCGTTCCATCGGGAGCAACGCCTTCACAAGCAGTGCCGGGCAGGTTGCTTCCTCCGGGCACCCCAAGGCAATCAAAGGTGTTTCCATAGCAGATGCAATCAGGTCCCCAGATGCCGACCACAGTGTTGGAGGAATCGGGTAACAGGCTGCATGGCAAGCCCGGCATGTTCGGCCCGCCGGGAATGCCCAAACAGTCCAGTGTTGTCGCCGTTGTATCGATCACACAGGTACAGTCCAGGTCCCAATACCCGAGAACGAACGGGGAGTTCGGTGCAAAGCATGGCGTACCCGGGTTGTTGGGGCCGTTCGGCACGCCGAGGCAATCGGTTGTCGTGGTAGTATCCGTGCCACTGCAGTAACAGCCCGGGTACCAGACATCATTCGTCGTGAACACATTGCCATCGTCGCAGGAAGTGCCTGGCACGTTGGGGCCGTTGGCGATCCCGAGGCAATCGTAGGTGTTCCAAAACGTGGTATCGGCGATGCATTCGCAGTTGGCGTTCCACAAGCCGATGGGTAGAACAGGCAGCGCTGGATCCACGATGCACGGGGTACCGGGCATGTTGGCACCGAACGCGACGCCAGTGCAGTCGAAGACCACTTGGGTGGAGTCGTAGCCGATGCATTGGCACGCGGCGTCCCACAGATCAACGGTGGTCGCTGCATTGCCGTCATCGCAGGGTGATCCGGTCACGTTGGGTCCGTTCACCACCCCGAGGCAATCGGTGAAGTTGTAGTAGCTGGTATCGGCGATGCACTGGCAGTCGGTGCTCCAGATGCCGATCGGCAGCACGGGGAGCCCGGGGTCCACGAGGCATGGCGATCCCGGCAGGTTCGGGCCGTTCGGTACACCCAAGCAATCGAACACCACGAGGGAAGAGTCGATCCCGGCGCATTGGCAATCCGCACCCCACGTGTCTACCAGAGTGGATGCATTCCCATCATCGCAGGACGAACCCGGCAGGTTGCCACCGCCGGCAACGCCGGTACAATCCACTACATCGGATGCACAGACCAACGCCACTTGCAAGGAGAGCGTATCGCCTTCTGCATCGAACTGGAAGGGCACTTGGGCGAAGGCTTGCGAGCCGTTGGCGCACACGCCGGATACGAAGATCTCCCCGGCCGGAGCGAAAGAGGCGAACGTGGCGCTGAAGGTGCAGGTGCCATCGAGCACCACCACCGTTCCAAGCACGCCGGGTGGGCCATAGATCTCCACCACGGTGTTCGGGGCGCAGTTGGGCACGACCCCGTCGATCGTTACGACGAAGGGTTGCGCATTGCTGGCGATGGCTCCCGCGAAGAAGAGGCCGGCGAAGAATTTTCCAAGGTGTGCCATGCAGGTCGTGTGTTAGAAGAAAGATCCGTGCGTTCGGAAGAGATGACGGTTGAACACTTCGGAACGCTGCCCAGTTCGTCGGTACGCCCTCACGTTCTATCCCAGTGCCTTGTCGATCAGTCCATCCTCCGCCTCGTTCGGTAAGGTCACTTTCAACAAGGGCGTGCGCTTCATCTCTTGCTCAATGCTCCACACCGCGTTCGGGTTCCGTGCCCAGGCACGACGGGCAATCCCGTTGTTGACGTCCCACAACAACATGCTCTTCAAGCGCCGGTCGCTGTCCGCGCTGCCATCGAGCACCATGCCGAAGCCGCCGTTGATCACTTCGCCCCAGCCCACACCACCGCCGTTGTGCAAGCTGATCCACGTGGCGCCACGGAAGGCATCACCCACGAAATTCTGTACGGCCATGTCCGATGTGAAACGTGATCCATCGCGGATGTTGCTGGTCTCGCGGTAGGGACTGTCCGTACCGCTGACGTCGTGGTGGTCACGCCCTAGGACGATGGGAGCGGAGATGGTCCCGTTCTTGATCGCTGCATTGAACGCTTCGGCAATGCGGATGCGGCCTTCGCTATCGGCGTAGAGGATGCGGGCTTGGCTGCCCACGACCAATTTGTTCTGCTGAGCGTTCCGGATCCAGTGCAGGTTGTCCGCGATCTGCTGGCCGATCTCGGTCGGTGCTTCTTTCAGCATCGCCTCCAGCACATCACCGGCGATGCGGTCGCTGGTCGCGAGGTCCTTCGGATCGCCGCTGGTGCATACCCAACGGAACGGCCCGAAACCATGGTCGAAGCACATCGGACCCATGATGTCCTCCACATAGCTCGGGTAGCGGAACTCTTCTCCGTTCTTGCCTTTGATGTCAGCCCCGGCACGCGCACTCTCCAGAAGGAATGCGTTGCCGTAGTCGAAGAAGTACATGCCTTTTTCCGCCAACGTATTTACGGCGGTCACGTGGCGACGCAGCGTTTCGTGCACTTTCGTTTTGAAGGTGGCGGGATCGCTCGCCATCAACGCGTTGCTCTCTTCATAGCTCAAGCCCACGGGGTAGTAGCCACCGGCCCATGGGTTGTGCAAGCTGGTCTGGTCGCTGCCGAGATCCACTTTGATGTTGCGCGCGGCCAAGCGCTCCCACAGGTCCACGATGTTGCCGAGGAAGGCGATGCTGTGCGCTTCACCCTTCTTCTGCCACGCTTGCGCAGCGTCGATGCATGCGTCCACATCGGCGATCACCTCATCCACCCAGCCCTGGCTATGGCGTTTGTGCGCGGCGATGCTGTTCACTTCCGCACAGATGGTCACCACGCCAGCGATGTTGCCTGCTTTTGGCTGTGCGCCGCTCATGCCACCGAGACCCGATGTAACGAACAGTTTCCCCTTCGTTCCGGACTCCCTCAAGATGCGGCAGGCGTTCAAGACCGTGATCGTGGTACCATGAACGATCCCTTGCGGGCCGATGTACATATAGCTGCCCGCCGTCATCTGGCCGTACTGCGAAACGCCGAGGGCGTTCATGCGTTCCCAATCGTCGGGCTTGCTGTAGTTGGGGATCACCATGCCGTTGGTGACCACCACGCGCGGCGCATCGGCATGGCTGGGGAAGAGGCCGAGCGGATGGCCGCTATACATCACGAGAGTTTGCTCCTGCGTCATCTCGCTCAGGTACTTCATCGTTAGCCGGTACTGCGCCCAGTTCTGGAATACCGCGCCATTTCCGCCATACGTGATCAGCTCATGCGGATGCTGTGCCACGGCGGGATCCAGGTTGTTCTGGATCATCAGCATGATAGCCGCAGCCTGCTTGCACTTCGCCGGATACTGATCGATCGGCCGGGCATGCATCGCCTCCTCTGGACGAAGACGGTACATGTAGATGCGACCATATTCCTTCAGCTCAGCAGCGAACTCGGGAGCCAGCGTGGCGTGGTGCTTTTTGGGGAAGTAGCGCAAGGCGTTGCGGAGGGCCAGCTTCTTCTCCTCGGCGGTGAGAATGTCTTTGCGCTTGGGGGCGTGGGAGACGGAAGGATCTAACGGACGCGTGGGAGGGAGGGCGTCGGGGATGCCTTCGCGGATGGTTTGCGGGAAGGGGCTGGTGGCGCTGGACGTGACGGTGGACATGCATCGACGCCGAAGCCCGGCGCAGGCATTTCAAGTGAGGTATTGGCCAAAGCTAGGGCGCTATGGAACAGTCTTCAGCCCTTCTCCTCCTTCCTCTTCGCATTGAACCCGTACGGGCAATGCCGGCAGCCGCTCTGGCAGCAGTAGCCGCGCTTCAGGTGGTACTGCTCGGTGAAAACGATGTAGCCCTCCGGGCTGTAGTAGTAGTCGCCAGGCTCCAAGCCCAGCCGCCGCATGCGTTCCGACCGTTCTTCTTGTTCGCTGCCACCCATTTCGCTCTCCACTTCTGGCTTTGAACAACCGAATTCCGCCTTGGTTCGCCAGTCTGACGCGAAAATCAGGGCAGCGTTATCACATTGGGTGGGTGCGGCACGTTCTTTTCACACGCCACGGTGTGTTTCTCGGTGGATGGATCGTTCATAACCCTCCGGAACCCCGGTAGTTTCGCCTTGTTGCCGAGGCATGCCCTTTCCCGCCGAGGAACCTGTTGAAATGTTCAAAACCTGCTGCCTGCCCTTCCTTTCCTTGCTGGTTACGCCCCTGTTGGCGCAAGGCCAGCCCAGCGGACAGCGCTTCACGGCCGAGGAGTACATCGCCGAGTGGAAGGACGTGGCCGTGAAGAAGATGAAGGAACACGGCATTCCAGCCAGCATCACCCTGGCCCAAGGACTGCTGGAAAGCGGGAACGGCAACAGCGAACTGGCGCGTGAGGGCAACAACCACTTCGGCATCAAATGCACGCCCGATTGGACCGGCGGCCGTACCTACCACGACGACGACAAAAAGGATGACTGTTTCCGCAAGTACAAGGACGCTGCGCAGAGCTACGATGACCATGCGAAGTTCCTCCAGAAGCAGCGCTATGCTTTCCTCTTCGACCTGAAGCCGACCGATTACGAAGGCTGGGCCAAGGGTTTGAAGAAGGCCGGGTACGCCACCGACCCCAACTACCCGAGCAAGTTGATCGCGCTGATCGACCGCTATGAGCTGCACAACCTGGACAAGGGCATCGATGTGAGCTACAAGCCGTCGAAGCCCTCCACCTCAACT
>Ga0075163_10013215_pt1 | contig 10710 bp, 7 predicted proteins | sample JI1023141ADNA_FD_71478 | JGI IMG/M metagenome (GOLD analysis project Ga0075163, IMG submission 71478) | Wastewater effluent complex algal communities from Wisconsin, to seasonally profile nutrient transformation and Carbon sequestration -... | ecosystem: Engineered > WWTP > Effluent > Algae... | reverse complement strand
CGCTTGCGCGGCGAGAATGAGACCGGCCTCGGCTTCAATTGCGGGCGGTCCGTGCCACGCGCCAGACACGGCCCTGCGCTGTCCGGCCCGTCGACGCGGTCGACGGCTCCTCGACCTCGGCGTGCGCACGACCCAGTACCTGCGACCGGCACTGACGTGCCGCCCGCGCGAGGCTGCGTGCGAGAAAAATACGCCGCGGCGCAGATGCTGCACTTCAACCGGGGTGACCTCTTGGGATTGATGTGCAGATCGTTGGCATAGCACTTGCTAAGTCGAGTGGACCATGCCTACGACCGACGATTCCTTCGAACCAGACCAGGACCCATTTTTCCACGGCCGACCGTCGTTTCCGGACGAGGAGGATAGACAGGACCCCGGGACCTTCGGGCCCCCGATGCAGCTTCCCATCCTCGGGCCGGGCCCGACCGGCATCGACGTGTCGGCCTATCAATCGGAGATCGACTGGACCGCGGTGGCCGGTTCGGGGAGAGCCTTCGCGTACATCCGGCTCTCGTTCAGTCGAACCACCGATAAGCGGGCCGCGGAGTACTGGGACGGAGCGCGCCGGGCCGGCCTCGTCTGCGGGGGCTATCACTTCTTCCGCAACTGCACCCCGGTGGCCCGGCAGGTCGAGGCGTTCCTGAAGATCTTCGACGAAACGCGGACCTACGGCCCCGTGGCCCTCCCCCCGGCGCTCGACCTCGAGTGGGACAAGTACGGCACGTCCCTCGCGTCCGCCGCGGCGCGCCAGGAGTACGTACGCTGCGCGCGTGAGTGGCTGGAGGCCGTCCAACAGGCGGTCGGCATGCGACCGGTCATCTACACGGGCCGCTCCTTCTGGAAGGAGATCGGCAGCCCGGCGGGCCTCGAACCATTCGGGCTGTGGGTGGCGCGGCCGGACGCGACCAAGCCCGCGGTCCCGCCCCCGTGGACGGACTACAGGTTCTGGCAATACAGCCACAAGGGCGAGGTGCCGGGCATCACCACCAAAGTCGACCTCGACGTCTTCCACGGAACGGAGGCCGAGTTCAGCACGCTGGTGGGCGCCGGGTCTCCCGGGCAGCTCCACGCGAGCGAGCCGGCGCCGGTGAACGAGGACCGCTATTGCTTCGCCTGGTTCAAGCCGAAGACGTCCGCCGGGCAAGACCGTGCGGCGCTGCTCAAGGAGGCGAAGTGGCCGGAGGGCTCGATCATCACCGTCTCATTCCTGGACGGCGACCCGACGCTGCAGCAGCGAGTCATCGCTGCCGCGAGGCTATGGACCGCGCACGGGCTGGCGAACGTGACGTTCGACTTCCGCAAGGACACCAACGCGACGGACATCCGCATCTCCTTCCGCCGCAAGGGTTCGTGGTCGCTCATCGGCACCGAGTGCCGCAAGGAGAAGAACACCTCCAAGCCGACCATGAATTTTGGCTGGCTCACGCCCGAGAGCAGCGACCTCGACGTGCGCGAGGTGGTCCTCCACGAATTCGGCCACGCGCTCGGCCTGATCCACGAACACCAGAACCCGGTGAACGGCATCCACTGGAACAAGGACGTGATCTACAAGGAGCTGTCCGAACCACCCAACGAGTGGGACCGGGCCACGATCGACTTCAACATGTTCGAGGGGTTCTCGCGCCAGGAGACCAATTACACCCAGCGCGACGACAAGTCGATCATGATGTATCCGTTCCCCAAGCGCTGGACGACCGACGGCTTCTCCACGGGGTTCAACTCCGAGCTGTCGGAGACCGACAAGAAGTTCATCCGCCGGATGTACCCCTGAGCTCCTGGAGCGCGCGATGGCTCGAGACGACCACGCAATCGTTGTCGGCATCAGCCGCTACCCCGGCCTCGGCGACCTCGCCGGGCCGGAGAACGACGCCGGGGAGTTCACCCGGTGGCTCCTCTCGCCGACGGGCGGCGACGTGCCGGGCGAGCACGTGCGCACCATCGTCTCGTCGGACTACCCGGCCCCGCCGGACCCGCATACGGCCGAGCCCACCGTCGCAGCCGTGCAGGAGTGCCTCGACGCGTTGCTCGTGCGATCCGAGGTGAATCAGGAGAACGGGGTCGGCCACCGGGTCGGCCGCCGCCTCTACCTCTACTTCGCGGGCCACGGGTTCGAGCCGGAGCCGGAGCAGGTCGTGCTGCTCGCCGCCAACGCCGCACGCAGGCGCGGTTACCACGTCGCCGGCGTGGCGTACGCCGACTATTTCCGCCGCTGTGGCATCTTCTCCGAGGTTCTCCTGTTCATGGATTGTTGCCGCCAGTCGATGTATCAGATCCCGCTGAGCGCCCCGTCGCTCGCTCCGATGATGGACACGGACGCGCCGGAGTGTGCGAAGTGGTTCATGGCGTTCGCGACCAAATGGTCGCGGACCAGCCGGGAGAAGCCGCTGGATGGCCGCTCCCGCGGCATCTTCACCGCGGCGCTGCTGCGGGGGCTGAGCGGCGACGCCGCCGACCCGGACGGACGGATCACCGACGAGTCGCTCGCCGGCTTCCTCTATCTTCACATGAAGGACGTCCTCACCCCCGAGGAGCTCGAGGACCCCGACATCCCCAAGCTGCCCGACATCCACTACGATCGGGATCCACACAATCGGATCCTGATCTCGAACGTCGCGCCGCCGGAGTACGGGGTCGAGCTCCGCGCGTCTGCGGACGTGATCGGACAGCAGCTCACGATCCGCGACGGGGCGTTCAAGGTCGTCTTCAGCGACAGGGTCGCCGGGGCGCCGATCGTGGCCCGCCTGCCGCGCGGGCTCTACCTGGCCCAGATCCTGCCGGGGGGGCAGGAGGCGCCGTTTAGCCTCCCCGGGGCCGAGGCCGGAGGGCCCGTTCATGTCGACCTCTGATCCGCAGACGGACGCCGCGAGGGTGCGGCTGGTGGTGACGGCCGCGGAGCAGGCCTGCGAGCTCGAGGTCATCGATTCGTCGATGTTGGTCGCGGAGCGCGGCGCAGGTCGACTCACCGTCGAGCTTCCCCCCGGGGTCTACAAGGTCCGCGCCCGCACAGGCGGCGTCGTCCACGAGTCGTACGCCGTTCTGCGGCCGGGTGCCCCGCCGGTCGCGGTGAGCTTCCCGCGGATCGAGCTCGCATCGCCAGCGCCGCTCGACGCCTCGCGGAAAGCGCACGCGTTCCACATGGAGGCCGCGCGCAAGCACAGCCGGCAGGTCCACGTCGACCTCGGGGGCGACAGCGAGGTCTTCGTGTACATTCGCTCGGACGAACGGGACAGGACGCCCGGGCACACGGAGGATCTCGGCGCCGGCACCTGGCTCGCGGACGCCGACGGAGCGCGCCGGATCGACCTCGGACGCGCCGCCGCCCGCGGCGTCGGCGAGGAGCGCGGCGCCTGGTGCGCGTGCAACGTCCGGCTGCCCGCCGGCACCTACCGCTTCGTGGTCGAGATGGCCGACGACCGGTTCGCCCAGACGGTCGTGGCCTCGCCAGGGTGGCAGACACAGCTCTTCCTGGTCCGGCGGTCGGTCGACGGCGAAGACGAGCCCCGCCTCGATCTCCCGGCGACCGCGGTCTTCCTCGTGCGGCGAGGTCGCGGCTTCGATCCACGCGAGCATGATCTGCGGCTCATCGAGCTCGCCCGCCACGGCCTCGTGAGCGGGCGCCCCGTGTTGTCGAGGAGCGACATGCAGACGCTGCTCACCGGCAAATTCGAGACTCCGATGCTCGGCCTGTTCGCCGCGCATCTCCTCCTCCTGTCGTCCGCGCTGGATCGCGATCTCCTCGAGACCATTGTCCATAACCTCCGCCGCATGCTCGGCCAGCACCCCGACGTCGAGGCCATCGCCCGTGCGATCGGCTTGCCTGACGCGCAGGAGACGCTCCGCTGCCCGCCGATCCTCGTGCGGAGCTGGTGGCTGGTGCTCGCGGCATCCGCCGCGCAGCCGCGGCTCGTGCCGCCCGGCTCCCCTGCGGCCCGCGCCGCGACGCGGCTGTGGGGCCCCGGCCCGTGGCTCGTGTGGAGCGAGGCCGCGAGGACACGGGTGAGCTTCGCGGCTCCGAATCTGCTCACGGATCGGCAGCTCTACGAGCGCCTGCGGGCCCTCGACCTGCGGGCCCTCGCCGACAGTGGCGCCGAGCTGTCGAACGTGGAGCGCGCCCTGATCGACCTCCTCGCGCCGCCGAGGCGGTCGTGGCGTGTTCCGGCCGGCACGGGTCGCGCGACCGCGGGCACCTTCGACGCGGAGCAGCTGACCCGCGCGCTCGGCGTCCCGCCCGCGGCGCTGCGCGAGGTCCTCGACGAATTATACGACAAGGCCCCTCGGGCCCCCGCGGACCCGGGTGGCGACCGCCCCGGGTAAACTCGCCTTCCGGCGGTCGTGCGATGGGGGCATGCTCGACCACACTGCATGCTTTGCATAGCGACGCACTCCATGCATGCGAGTGAGCCCCTCGTGGGGACACTCATCCATGGATTCGATAGATAGGATCCGCCGAGGTGGCATGGATGATGCAAGGCCCCCGAGCAGGAGCAGGAGCAGGCAATGAAACTGATGAGCCTGGGTAAGACCCTTCGGGGTGACTTCGTGATTCCAGTGATGGATGAGGAAGTGGTGGCAGCGGCGCTGGCCGCCAGGCTGGCGGAGAATGCCGCGGGCTTGCGTCGCATCGGCGAACTCGTCCGGCATGGTATCACCCTTCGCGGCGAGATCCCGCACCTGGTGGTCGATCCAGCCGATCCGCGGGCCGTCGGATGGACCTTCCTGGTCGCCGCGTCCGACCCTCGACTGGAGGAGATCAAGGCGATCCTGCGCCCGCTCGCCGAACGCCGCGGGATGACCGACCCTGGCACGCCGCTGCTCTTTCACGGCGAGCCCGAGGAGGAGTACCAGAACTGGATCGAGAGCTACTACTTCCAGCCCGAGCTCGACAGTAAACGAGTGCCACACTATGTCCTGATGGTCGGAGATCCGACACGGCTGCCCTTCCATTTGCAATCAACGCTGTCGACGGTCGCCCGTGTCGGTCGCCTTGACTTCGATGAGATGGAGCAGCTCAGCCGATACGTCAACAAGGTTCTACGCATCGAGGATGCCCCCGCTCCCGTCGTGTCCAGGGAGGTGGTCATGTTCGGCACGGACGGCGGTCCTGAGGATCCGACGTCCTTTAGCCGCTCCTACATGGTCGAGCCGCTCGCGGAGTATGTCCGCGAGAATTTTGGATTTCGCACCACGATGCTCCTCGGCGACGACGCCACCAAGTCCAGGCTCGCCGCGACGTTGCGCCAGCGCTCGCCGGCGCTGGTCTATACGGCGAGTCACGGCATGGTCATGGAAGGACAGCCGCTGCCGATCCAGCAGCGCTATAATGGCGCGCTCTGCTGCCAGACCGCCGGGCCGCCGACGCTCGAAGACCTGTTCGGCGCCGACGACATTCCATCGGACGTGCCCTTCCTCGACGGCGCGGTGTTCTTCCAATTTGCATGCTTCAGCGCCGGGACGCCGCAGCGATCGATCCAGGAGCACTGGTTGACCGGGAACAGCAAGGTCTACGCGGAGAAGGACTTCGTGGCGGCCTTGCCGAAGAAGATGCTCGGTCTCGAGCGCGGACCCATCGCCATGATCGGGCATATGGACGTCGCCACCCTGCACGGGTTCGCCGACCCGAAGGAGCCGTTCATGATCGATCGGTGGAGTAAGCGCATGGAGCCGTTCGTGCACACTGTCGCCCAGTTGCTCAGGGTCATGCCCTCGGGTCTCGCGCTGGAGGATATGAGCAAGAAGCTGGGCCTCTGCAACGGGACGCTGGCGGACGCGTACGACCTCCAGAAGCGGGACAAGCTCGACATGACGCCGCAGCGGCTCCGCCGCCTCGTCGATTTCTGGGTCTATCGAAACGACGCGCAGAACTTCCTGCTGCTCGGCGACCCCGCGGCCCGGCTGCGGATCCCCGACGAAGCGGCGGTTGGCCAGGAAAAGGGGGCAAACCCATGACGACGGTCGACGAACGTCGGGAGCGCATCGAGGCGGCCAGGCGCCTGTATCGCGCGGGCGAGCCCGCAGCGGCGGCCCACGCGCTGGAACAGTGTCTCTCCGCATTCAGCAAGGAGGAGCACTCGACCATCGAGTGGGCCGACTTCTGCAACATCTATGGTTCGGCGCTGGCCGAGTCCGGCAACCTCAAGAACGCTGAGGCGCTATTCAGCTCGGCTTGGCTGGTGTACGCGGCAAATCACCGCCACCTGCAGGCTGCGGAGGTGAAGTTCAATCTCGGCAACGTGTACCGCTACATGAACAGCTGGCAAAGAGCCGTGGAGAGCTATCAGACGGCGCTCTCGGGGTACCGAGCGGCGAAGGACGAGCCGGGCGCGACGGCCAGCGACGAGGTCGCGTGCCTCAGCAATCTGATCCAGGTATTCTTGCAGCTCGGCGCTGTCGAGGAGGCGCGGCGGCATCTGGCGGAGATCGAGAAGGACTATCCTGCCGTGCTGGACGATCCGGAGATCGCATGGTCCGTGTGCTTCCAGCGGGCCAAGCTCGCGCTGCACGACGGCGATGCGGAGCTCGCGCTGCGCTCGCTCGAGTCTGCGCTGAGCCATGCGCAGGCGCTCGGGAACGCGGCCCGGATCGAGGACACGGAGGCCGAACTGGCGGCGCTGCACGTCCGGCAGGGGCGCAGCGAGACGGCCATCCCCGTGCTCGAGCGCGTGTATGCAGCCGCGAGAGGGCGCCCCGACCGGCGGGCCTTGTTGCGCGGGCTCGCGCTGGCGGGCGCGCTGGCGACGACCGGCGCGCTCGATCGCTCGGCGACGATCTACGCGGAGTGCGTCGACCTGATCGATCGCGGCCGATCCGAGCTCGACGGGGCCGAACGCTTCCACTGGATGGAGAATTTCGCCAACATCTGCCACGAGTACAGTGAGATCCTGTTCCGGCTGGGCCGGTATGACGCGGCATTCGCGGCGTCCGAACGCGGCCAGGGGCGGTCGCTGCTCGATCTAATGTTTCGCCACCAGATCAAGCTGCAGGGCGGCAGGCGCGTGCGCGCGGCGGGGGCCGGACGCGTCGCCCTCGATGGACCGGATCTGCCCGAATTGCTCGCGTATCTACGCGAGACCGGCACTCACCTCGTCAAGCTGCTGCAGACGCCGCACGGCATGCTCGCCTGGCTCGTCGGGCCCGACGGGGTGATCGACGCCTGGCGCGTTGATGCGGCTGACGGGGCGCTGCAGGCGATGTTCGCGGCGCTGCATCCGGACGACGACACCGCGGCAGACGACCAGGCGAAGGTGGTGGTACGGGCTCACCGCCCCGGCCAGCGCATCGAGTGGGCGCGCTTCCTTGGGATGCTGGCGGGGCTGTATGCGGCGCTGTTCAGCGACAGGGCGCGGGCGCACCTCGAGGCGACCGCGGCGGGCCGGCTGATCATCGTCCCGCACAGCGAACTGTTCTCGATCCCATGGGCCGCCCTCGGACCGGCGGAGGGGTCGCCGCTGAGCGAGCGCTGGGAGCTCGCTGTCGTCCCGTCGCTGGGCGTGTTCATGCAGCTCGATCGACGACGCGACCCGCGACCCTGGCGCGGCCTCTCCGACTATCAATTCCCGGTCATGGCGCTCGGCGCATGCGGCGAGCAGACGTTCGACGTGCCACTCCTCCCCTTCGCCGACGCACGGCGGCGGACGATGACCTTCTGCGACCTGCCCGGGACGCACGAGGAGATCACACGGGTCGCGGAGTCCCTCCACGGCGCGATGCTACTCGGCTCACAGGCGCACGTCGCCGGCCTGCGCGCCGTCATGCCGCTCGCCGGGGTGCTGCACCTCGCCACACACGGCTTCTGGAACATCGTGACCGGGGAGCTATCATTCGTCGTGCTCGCGCCGTCGCCGGCGAAGGCGCCGGGCACCGTATTCGGGACCGGCGAGATGCCGGCGCTGTTCGCCCACCAGTTGATGCGGGACGACTTCCGTACGCACGCTGAGCTCGTCGTGCTCTCGGGCTGTCAGAGCGGCCTCGGAACCGCCCACCCTGACACCTACCTCAATCTCGCGCACGCCTTCCTCGTCGCCGGGGCGCGCTGCGTGCTCGTCAGCCTGTGGCCGATCCGCGACGACGCGACAGTCGCGCTCATGGAGGCGTTCTACGGCGAGCTCGCCCAGGGGTGCTCGCCGGCCGCCGCGCTTCAACGCACCCAGGCGGCGATGCGGACGAGCCTGCTGTGGTCGGACGGGTGGGACTGGTGCGGGTTCGTCCTCGTCGGTGCGCCATTCGACGGGTTTGCCCCGGCCCCGAGCGAGCCCCGGCGCCCCGGCCCCGCGTTCTGCGGCGGCGACGTCCTCTGCTCCGACGTCGCGCCCGGCGACCTCCTGCCGCTCGAATCCTTCCAGGACGAGCGACAGACGCCCTCAGAGACCTGGCTCCTCCGCGGCGGGAAGATCCATAAGCTCCACAAACAATAGGTTTGGCATGCCGAACGGAGGTTGCGCCTCGGGCGGTACACCACGTCGGTCGCGTGCCGTCAAAATTGCAGATGCAGCCCCGCGACAAGCGATGCGTGGGACGTACGAGCAACGTGCGGGGCCCACCGAACGTGGGTCTGCCTTCGGCTCCGGTTGTATGAGCCACGGAGGGCGCCACCAACAATCAAGAATGTGATCCCCAGGAGGGCGAGCGCCCCGCCGGAGATCAGCAGTCCTGTGCCATTGGGATTGAGGAGCTTATTGCTGTCTGGATCATAGTCCGCCCGGAGAGCAGCGCCCAGCAGGAGCGGGAATATGCCCACGCCGGTCACCACTCCGCCGGCGATCAGAAAACCGCGTCCGGGGGGCACCTCGGCCTCACCGCATGCGACCAAGTGTGCCCGCATCGCTCGCGGCCACATCAGCGCACCCGGCTTGACACGCGCTGGTGCTGCTGCGGCGCCTTGCGGGATGAGGAGCGGGATGATTAGGCCGAAGACCAGGCCGGCACGTCGTACGGAAAATAACGCCATTGCCCTCAGCATCGCGCGAGCTGCGGCGCACCGCGGTGAGCCGGCGCACACCCCGTGTGGTGAATCCAGCGAGGCGGGGCGGTGAGTACGTCCCCTGGTGGGCCCCGCGTCGCAAGTCCACCGCGAGGGCGTGGGATCTTGCGACCGGCCTCGGATGCGACCTCTGGGGCCACTGCGTGTGGGGGGGCCCGCCGGGCGGCGGCCGTCCGCCCGCGACCGCGGCCCGCGACCTCGCGTTCGTCAAGCGCGGCGCGCCGCTGCGCAGCTTCCTGCAGCTCGCCATGGACGATATGGCCGGGCGTGCTCCTGACCATCGTCGCCGCGGCGCTGCTACTGTCCGATCGAGTTGCAGGCCTGCAGGCGCATGATGAGGTTGTCCTCGTTGGTGAAGAAGTAGAACGCGCCGTTGGTGGAGATCGCCGCGCCGGTCGAATACAGGCCGTAGTTGAGCTTCGGGCCGGTCAGAACCTTCTCCCAGCTGCCGTCGGGGGCGACGCGCACGACCGCCTGGAGCGTCGACGACAGGTGATAGAAGTGGTCGCGAAACGCCGACTTCGGCGGGGCGAAGGTCATCTCCTCGCCGACGCCGAAGCCGAGCGCGTAGGGATATTCGAGCGTGACGCTGTTGTCCGGGGCGATGCGGTGGACGCCGTCCTGGGTCTGGTTGATGGCGTAGAGGCCGGGCTTGAACATGCTGCCGGGGGGCAGCAGCGCGAGGTCGACGACGACCGTCAGGCCGGCGGCGATCTGCGTCGTCGCGCCGTCGGCCGCGATCGCGCTGACGGTGCCCTTCTGGTAGTTGCTGGCGTAGAGGCGCTCGACGCCGTCGCCGCGGTCGCCGAAGATGATGCCCTCGCAGTTGCCGTGGTGGACGAAGGTCTCGACGGTGCCGTCGGGGAAGATCTTGTAGATCCAGTCGGCGCCGACGGTCGTGCAGCTGTAGATCACGCCGTCGTACGCGTATTCGAGGTACGGGTTCGGCGGCAGCTTGCCCGCCGCCGGGTCGACGACCCAGCCCATGAACTTGCCGTCCTGATCCATGCGACCGACGCCGCCCGCCGTCTCCGCGGCGTTGTTGAGCGTGAAGAGCACGCCCTCGCCCGGCAGCCCCCAGTAGTCGCCGAGCGCCCGCTCGACGTCGCCCAGGCGCCCGTACGCGCCGAGGTCCTCGTCGACCTGCAGCACGACCCGCGCGGTGTAGCCCTCGATCGCGGTCAGCTCGAGGTCCGGCGGGGTGCAGTCGCAGCCCTCGTCGTAGAGGTCGTCGCAGTTGTTGTCGAGCGCGTCGCACAGCTCCGGCATGTCCTCGCAGGCGAGCTCGCCGGTGCTGGTGCTCGCGCTCGCCTCGCCGCTCTCGCCGCTGCTGCTGCTGTCGCCCGTCGTGGTCGTGGTCGTGGTCGCGGCGGTCGTCGTCGGATCGCCGGTGTCGACGACCCCGCCGGTGGTGCTCCCGGTCGCGCCGCTGGCGTCACCGCTGGCGTCGCCGGTCTCCTGCGGGCCGCCGGTGCTCGTGCCGGTCACGTCGACCCCGGTGGTGACGGCGGTCGCCGAGCTGGTGCTCGCCTGGCCGGTGCTCGAGGCGCTGGCGCTCGAGCTGCTCGCGCCGCCGTCGTCTCCGCAGGCGAGGACCGACAGCGCGCACGCGACGATCAGGCGATATGAAGGCATGAGGGACCATAACGCAGGCGATCGTCACGAGGACAGGCTCGAGGCCGCGCGGGGTCCGGCGGGGCTCACGCGACGAGCGCGCGGAGCATGACCTTCGG
>Ga0075163_10013214_pt1 | contig 10710 bp, 3 predicted proteins | sample JI1023141ADNA_FD_71478 | JGI IMG/M metagenome (GOLD analysis project Ga0075163, IMG submission 71478) | Wastewater effluent complex algal communities from Wisconsin, to seasonally profile nutrient transformation and Carbon sequestration -... | ecosystem: Engineered > WWTP > Effluent > Algae... | reverse complement strand
GCGCCACAGGAGCTCGTGGAGCTCGCGGACGTGGGTGGTGAAGCGGAGGGCGGTGAGGGCGACGACGAGGTTGGAGCCGAGCGTGGGGCCGGCGAGGGCGGGGTCACTGACGGCGATGGTGCGCAGCAGGTGGCGGGCGAGCAGGACGATGTCCTCGGGGCGGTCGCCGAGGCCGGGGATGGTGAGTCGGTGGGGGAAGCGGGCGAGGAAGTCGTGCTTGAGGTCGGCGGGGTCGCGGTTGGTGGCGGCGAGGACGCGGAGGTCGGCGCGGCGGACTCTGGTCTCGCCGAGCCGCTGGTACTCGCCGTGGTCCATGGCGCGCAGGAGGTGGGCCTGGAGGCGCGCGGGGAGCTCGCCGATCTCGTCGAGGAAGAGGGCGCCGCCGTCGGCCTCGCCGAGCAGGCCGGGGCGCTCGGGCATGCCGGGGTTCGGGTAGTTGCGGAGGTTGCCGAACAGCTCGGCGTCGATCAGCGTATCGGGGATCGTGGCCGCGTTGCGGGCGATCAGCGGCGCGCCGGCGCGGCGCGAGCGGGCGTGGATCGCCTGCACCACGAGCTCCTTGCCGCTGCCGCTGGGGCCGAGCACCAGCACGTGTTCGTCGCGGGCGGCGAGGGCGGCGATGCGGGCGCGCAGGTTCCAGGCGGCGGGTGACTCGCCGATCAGGCCCCACGGGTCGGCGTCGCCGAACGGGAAGTCGGCGGTGACGGTGTCCGGCTGAGGACGCGACCATGCGGCGGGGCGCGTGGTGTAGAGCAGCACGAGGCGGTTCTCGAGCTCGACGAGTCCGCCGGGGCGGATCACGCCGGCGGACATCGGGTGGCCGTCGAGGCGCATGTCGCCGGCGCCGAGCTGCTCGATGCGCAGGCCGTCGTCGCCCTCGTGGGCGATCGCCAGCTGGCGGCGTGACACGCGGGCGGACCGCAGCGGGCCGGTGGTGACGCTGCCGGCGGGGCGGAGGCGGGCGAACGCGAGGGGGATGGTGCCGTCGTCGCCGACGTCGATCGCGCGGCCGAGCGTGTACACGTCGTCGCCCGGCGGGATGACGGCGGCCTCGCCGGCGCGCTCGGGCTCGTCGCGGGCCCACAGGAGGACGAGCACCGGGAGGCTCGGACCCCCGGGATCGACGGGGGCGCGGGCGTCCCGGGTCTCGCCGAGGGTGTCGTCGATCGGGCTGCCGTGGCGCGGTGGGCTGGCCAATCTCCGCGATGATAACAAGTCACTCCCCGCGGGTGTCGGCGTCGACGAGCTGCGCGCAGGTTCATCGTTCCCCGGGCACTTGCCTGGGCGTCGCCCGCGTGTCGAGACGCGGTGGAGCGAGGCGCGTGCGCGTTACAGCTCACTGCTGCAGGCAGTAGAGCGGGGCCACCAGCATCGGGTTGTTGCACATGCCGCCGACGCAGAACCCTGTCCAGCCGGTGTCGACGCTCTGCGCCAGGCCCCACACGGCCTTGCCGGGGCCGCCGGTCCAGTTGGCGCAGTTGTACATCGTGCCGGACTGATTGCCCTGGCCGGTGGTGTTGGTCCACACCGCGGTGGTGTTGACGCCGCAGATGTTGTTGGTCACCGGCGGGGTCTTCAACTCGGTCAGGTTGATCGCGCTGGCCAGCGAGAGGTCGGTCAGGTCGGCCCAGTTGTTGGCCACCTTGGTCTCGTTGGGCAGCACGTAGGGCACCTTCGACTTGAGCATGCGGGAGTTCGGCGAGCCGGTGTCGTCGCTGAGCCAGGCCATGTAGGTGCCGGGCAGCATGGCGGCGGCCGCCCGCGCGTTGCAGATCGCGTCGGCGCCGGCGAGCCCGCCGAAGTTGGTCTGGTGCAGCGTGCTGGTCACGAAGATGTAGCGCTTGGAGAGCGACTCGGTGCAGTCGGGCTCGCAGCCGTCGTCGACGTCGACGTTGCCGTCGTCGCACAGCTCGACGCCGACGTGCACGAACCCGTCGCCGCACGCGGCGGCCGCACACGCGACGCACGCGTCGCTGCTGCTGAGGTTGCCGTCGTCGCACGCCTCGACGTCGGTCTGCACGAAGCCGTCGCCGCACGCCGCGGCCGCGCAGTCGATGCAGGCGTCGCTGGCATCGGCGTCGGCGTCGTCGCAGTCCTCGACGCCGATCTGCACGACCATGTCGCCGCACTGCGCCTCCTCGCAGGTCGACAGGCAGGCGTCGGTATCTTCGAGGTTGCCGTCGTCGCAGTCCTCGCCGGGCCCGAGGATGCCGTCGCCGCAGCCGGGCGGGGCGCACAGGCCCGTGCAGTCGTCGCTGTCGTCGGCGTTGGCGTCGTCGCAGGCCTCGCCCGGGCCGACGATGCCGTCACCGCACTCGGCGAGCGCGCAGACATCGGTGCACGCGTCCTCGGCGACCGTGTTGCCGTCGTCGCAGGCCTCGCCGGGGCCGACGATGCCGTCGCCGCAGGCCGCGAGGGCGCACGCGTTGCTGCACTCGTCGGCCTCGTCCTGGTCGCCGTCGTCGCAGGCCTCGCCGGGGCCGACGATGCCGTCGCCGCAGGCCGCGAGGGCGCACGCGCTGGTGCACTCGTCGGTGTCGTCGTCGTCGCCGTCGTCGCAGGCCTCGACGTCGGTGCGGACGAACCCGTCGCCGCAGGTCGCCAGGGCGCACGCGCTGGTGCACTCATCGGTGTCGTCGGTGTTGCCGTCGTCGCAGGCCTCGCCCTTGCCTTGTTCGCCGTCGCCGCAGACGATCGCGGGTTCGCCGGTGGTCGTGGGATCCGGCTCGCCGGTGGTCGGATCCGGCTCACCGGTGGTCGGGTCCGGCTCCCCGGTGGTCGGCGGCTCGGCGGTGGTGGTCTGCGCGCCCGTCGTGCTGGCGTCCTCCGAGGTCGAGGTGTCGCCGGAGGTGTCACCGGATCCGTCGCCGTTGCATCCGACCAGCGCGACGATCAGCGCGGTGCCGCAGAGATTCGAACGACGACCCGCGCCTGTGAACAATGAACGAAGCGATGAACACGACATATTGCACCCGCTACCCTGTGATCCGCGTGCCCCATGCACGATGTGGGGGCGATGAGCAACAGTCGTGCCATCAACTCGGTGACCATGTTCACGCGCTGTGCAGACGACGGGTGCGCGCTCGCGGGGACGTGCGCACGCCCGGGCGGGTCGCTCGCACGTCCCGGCGCACGTCCGAGGAGGGTGACGTCAGGTACGCGCAGCGACGCCGTCTCGACGGGCGCCTTCGGCCTCACGCCGTCCCAGGTCGCGTCGACCGTGCACGTGCGTGCAGGGATCCGGGCCGCACGCCCGCCGTGCGTGCGCACGGAGCCGCCGACCGCCCGCAGATCCCGACGCCGCCCGTCGACGCGTCGCTTCGACCTTGGCACGCGTCTTGCTCAAGAATTTACGACCTGCACAGGGTCGCGTGCAGCGGACAAGAGACGATAGATAGATTGGCATAGGATCGATCGACACAATCGAAATCGATCGAAACAATCGATCGATTGTCCGCGAGGCTCGGAGACCGCTGAAACATTCGTATGCCGGCGGCGCCGGGCGCGTGGTGAGGACGGGTGATGGCGAAGTACGACTTCTTCAAGCGTCAGTTCCCCAAATTCTTCGGAGATCCGAGGGCCGGGAGCAAGCCGACCGGCGACGACAAGCGCGAGCCGCGGGACGCGTACGGCCTGGCTATCGGCGCCAGGGAGGCGCGCGAGGCCTACAAAGACCTCAAGAGCAGCAAGGCGCCGCGCGCACAGCAGGACCTCTACCAGTACTTCATGAAGGTCGGCGCCGAATTCAACGGTCAGTCGCAGTCGTGCCATCGCCACGAGAAGACCGAGGTGGACCTGGAGGTCGGCTTCAATTTCGGCGCCCTGGTGGCGCCGGGCCTCGAGGCGAGCCTCTCGCTCGAGCTCGGCGCCAAGAAGGGCACGTTGACGGTCTTCAACGTGACCGTCCATCCGCTCGCGTCGAGGCTCCACGTCACCAGGGACTCGGTCTGTTGCGCGACGATGGTGGGCGCCTCGAACGGCGGCTCGATCAAGCTCAGCGCCGAACTCGGCGTCAAATTCGGCGGCGACGACGACGCCGAGAAGCCCGAGGACCCCGCGGACGCGGACACGGACACGGACAAGTCCGGGGAGAAGGTGGCCAGCAGCGCGGGCGTCGCCGAACTGCTGGCGTGGCAGTGCGAGGCCTCGGCCCTGGGCAAGCTCGAGGGGTCCGTGCAGCTCGAGTGGTTCGCAGTGATGGACCCGAGGCCGCACCACGTGCCGCGCAATTCCAGGGCGCTCAAGGAGCATGTCGAGCACAGGATCCTGACGGTCCACGAGATCGTCGAGGAGCAATGTATGGCCATCGCTGTCGCCGACTCGTCGTTCGCCGACGATCTGAAGGAGTATCGCCAGCCCGGGACCGATCTGCTGGCGGACCGGATATTCTCGCCGCCCCGCATCGACGTCTACTGCGAGAAGATCCTCGACCACTACAAAGTCCAGTGGGACAGGAAGAATCTCGACGAGGCCAAGCGCGCGGACCTCCAGCAGCAGGCGTACAGATTCATGTACGATCTTGCGCCGTTCACCCCGAGCCTGGCGTTCGCCGGTCTGCTCAAGGCCACCGTTCGGCCGCACTTCGCAGCGATCAAGAATTGTCAGATCGCGGAGGATGCGAAGGACATCCACGTCGCCCGCGAGAAACACAAGAACGCCCTCGCGGTGCTCGGCACGTACGCCACGATGTCTCGCAAGGAGCTGGCGCGTCCAGAGACCTTTCACAAATTCATCCTCTCGCTGCACAGCGAATTCCGCATACTCAACGCGCTCGGCGGTAGCGGCGCCGCGGATACAGCGATCAGCCCGTTCAGGGCCCAATGGCTCGCCCTGTACTCCGCGGCGGATCAACTGCGACGAGAGCTCGCCGCCACGTGTTCGCTGACGATGTGGGGCATGCAGGCGGGTCTCAGCGGATCCGCCGAGGCCAAGTTCGAGGTGCCGCTGGTCAGCGCCACGGCGAGCCTGGGCGCGGGCTCGTGCCAGGCCAAGCGCACCGGCTATCGCTTTCAGTCCGCCGTCCCGGCGGTGCTGGCGAGCAAAGAGAGCCGCCCGATCCACGTCCGTCGCACCCAGGAGACCATCGTCCGCTACGGCGAGACGCGCTGGACCGGCCCGGCCTTCTCCGTCGAAGGCAAGGTCGGCGAGGACGACGCGATCCACGTCACCAAGGAATGGGAAGGCCAGGAGAATCCGGTCTATCGCAGCATGTCCTACGTCAGCGCGACGGTCCACTGGTTCTATGACCGATACCTCAGCAAGGCGCCGCACGTGGTCACCCCGGGCAATGGTTACACCTTCGGCCGCGTGTTCGAGCCCGTCAACCTCGAGCGAGAGGGTCTACACGGGCGCTGGTTCAGCGAGCTGGCGCGGGAGCTCCACGTGCCGCGCAAGCGACTGCGCGCATTCTTCCGCAAGGCCGGGTCGGCGCTGTGCAAGGCGCTGCAGGAGGATCCGGGGTTCACCGACGAGGCGCTGCTGCTCGAGGCAACATTCGTCGCCGACCCGCGGCTCGCGTGGAAGGCCGGGGACTCGTACGAGATCGCCGAATTCCTCGAAAAGCTCCTGGCCGATGAGGACGTTCGTTTGGCCGCCGGGGGCAAGCCGCAGCCGATCCGGCAGCTGCAGTCGATTCGCCTGCGCTACCGCATCGCCCACGACAGCAGCGACGAGGCGTCGATGTTCAAGTTCGGCTTCGACCTCGCCGGCGCGACCGTCGGGCTCGCGGGGCGCAAGATCCTGCAGCGCGGCAGCTTCGGCGTCGTCGACCTGCACACCGAATGGTTCGGGCCTGATCTGCCGACGATGAGCAAGGATCCCGGGCGATCGGTCGCGCTGCACGACAACGCCGTGCCCCCGGCGATCCTGTTTCTCCTGTGAGCCGCGACCCGGCGAAAGTCGATATGCCCAACAACAACGAGCTGGTTGCAAGCGGGCGGAAGATCGCGCTCACCGGGACGTCCTGGACGCTTCAGATCGACGCGGTCGACGCGGTCGCCAGCCCCGACGAGGGCGACGATGCCACGCTGGCGGACGTCCGCTGCAGCGTGGGGTCCGTGGCGACCACGGGCAAGCTGACCCGCGCCGGCCATCTCGTCGTCGACGTCTCCGCGAGCGTGAGGGGGGCCAGCGAGGCGCTGGACCTCGCCGGCGCGGGCGAGCTCGGGCCCGAGTTCACCGCCCTGAAGGCCCAGTGTGCGGACCTCCTGACGCGGGCGCTGTCGTCGTGCGAGGTCGCCGTGCGCCCCGGGACCGGCGACCTCGCGTACGTCCGCGTCGGGGTGAAGACCGGCGAGCCCGCGCTATCGTGGAGGATCCTCGGCGAGCACGCGCTCACCCTCGGCGACGTCACGCTCGCGGTGTTCGAGCCCCATGACGAGTGGCTCCGCCGCTTCGAGGCGACGCTCTCGGCGCGCGTCGCGGTCGGCGGGCACGAATTCACGTTCGCGCTGACCAACGCCCGCACCGCCGCCAACCCCCGCGGTGTCTGGCGTCTGGCCCAGACGGCCCCGACGTCGTTCAGATCGATCGTCGCCCTCGTCGGCGCCGCCAGGCTCGCCGAGGATCTGCCCGAGTGGGCCCGCGGTGCCCTCGACAACACCGCGGTCACCGGCCTCGCGCTCGCGCTCGATCTCCCGGCGTGCTCGGTCTACTCGCTCAGCGGCGGGCTCGAGTTCCACAAGATCCCGATCCTCGGCCTCACGGACGAGCAGGGCCGCATCGACCGCATCGGCCTCGACCTCGCCGTCGACGATCCGTTCAGCGCCGCTCGGCGCCGCTTGCACTTCTGGTTCAACGGCGAGGCGACGATCCTCGGCCACAAGTTCACGCTCGCCGGCGGCAAGTCGGGCAGATCGTGGACCATCGCCGCCGGCTACGTCGGCCGCCTCTCGCTCACCGACGCGCTCGGGCGGCTGCTCGGCGACGTCCCGGCGCTGTTCGACGACTTCGATCTGTCCCTGATCGACCCGACCGTGGCGATCGACGACGACGGCTTCTCGTTCGCGTGCGGCGTGGCGATCGCCCGCGATCAGCCAGTGTCGGTCGGCATCGGCGCGCTGGTGTTCAGCGGCGGCCGCATCGAGTTCGGCCGCAGGAGCGGCGCGACCGTCCTCCGCCTGCGCGCCAGTCTCGGCCTCGTCGTCGCGGACGGCCCGAAGCTCGACCGGCTCGCGCTGAGCTTCGACCACGAGGGCGACAAGGCCACCAGGGCCACCCTCGACGCGGCGCTCGAGCTCCCGGTCGCCGGCCAGAAGCCCGTCGTCGTCACGCTCACCGGCGATTACACCGCCGGCAAGCACGGCGGGTTCGAGCTCGTGGGCACCTGCAAGGACCTGTCGCTACGCACGATCGCCGACGCGCTGGGCGCCGGTCCGCTGCCCGACGAATTCCCCGAGCTCACGATCACCGGCGCGCGTGTCGAGGTCGACAGCCGCAAGCAACTGTTTCGCGTCAAGGGCCGGGTCGCGGCCGGCACCTTCACCCTCGCCGACCGGCAGATCGAGGGGTCGTCGCTGGAGGTCGGATTCGCGACCTCGAAGACCGAGGACAGGCGCACCACCGAATTCTCGGTCGAGGGCAAGACCAGGATCGGCGACACGACCTGCAAGTTCAAGCTCAAGGCCGAGCCCCGGGGCACCACGGCCTCGGTCACCGCCGAGGGCAAGATCAGCATCGCCGACCTGCTGCGCACCTGCGGCGTCAACGTCGACTCCGACGCCGGCGACGAGCAGATCGAGGGCGCCGGGTTCGACTACGAATCCGTGACCGGTGACAAGAAAGGCGACGACAAGCAGCCCGACGACAAGCAGCCCGACGTCCCGCGCCGGCGCTTCGAGCTCCACGCCAGGGGCAGCGGCGACAAGTGGCGGATCGCGCTGGTGCTGGCCCGCTTCGAGAAGGACCCGTACGAGAAGCTGCTGCTCGTGCGATTCGCTGACGTCTCGCGGCTGAAGGGCGCCGAGCTGCGCTGGAGCACCCGCGCTCGCACCCTCACGCTGCACGACAAGACCACAGAACGGTTCCCGGGCGGCCCCGCCGGCCGCGTCACCCTGGCGCTGGCCGGCACCAGGGTCGCCGCGCTGCTCAAACAGGACGAACTCCCGCTCGAGTTCGACGCCCGCGGCCTGCGCCGCAGCGACACCGACCCGCCGGGCGCGCTGCCCGTCGGCCACTCCGACGCCCGCACGCCCGCGAAGTCGGACACCGTCGAACCCGCGGACGGCGACGCGGGCGTCAGCCTCGGCGGAGTCGTCACCCTCCGCAACATGCGCCTCGGCGCGCACGCGACCCCGCGGCCCGCGCTCACCTTCGCCGCCGACATCGGCCTGCAGATCGGTCCCTGGGTCAGCATCGCCGTCCAGCAGGCGCGGGTCACCATCACCCCCACGAGCCTCTCGCTCGTCGGGCTCGCGGCCAGCGGCGTCGACTTCGACCTCGACGGCGCCGCCGTGGTCGTCAAGCTCCCGCCGTGGCTGCGCGCCGGCGCGGCGATCGTCAAGCAGGGCGACGCCGCCGCGGACATCCTCCGCGTCAGCGGCCTCGGCGACCTCGACCTGCTCGGCAAGCTCAAGATCCGCGTCTTCGTCGACCTCGGGTTCGGCCGCGACGCGCAGCGCCGCCGCGTCCTCACCGACGCCTTCGCCTTCGTGTGCGCCTCGGGCTTCGCCCTCGGCACGCCCGCCATCACCGTCACCGGCCTCGCCGGCGGGCTCGGCTACAACCGCGTCCTGACCCTGCCCGCGCGCCCCCAGGAGGTCCCTGGCCACCCCGCCATCGCCCTCCTCCGCGGCGTCCCCGGAGACGGCGATCCCGCCCTCGAGTTTCACGAGGGCCAGCTCAGGGTGCGCCGCGCCGGGGATGTCATCGTCTGGTCCACCGGCACCCGCTGCACCGACGGCCTGGCCCGCGCCGGCGACGGACACCTCGTCGTCTTCGACCGCGCCAGCGACGACCCCGCGCCGAAGTGGTCCTCGAGACGGCGCGGCAGCAGCGGCGGCCAGCCGTCGGCGTGGCTGCGCCTCTCGCCCGCGCTCGACCTCGAGGTCTGCGCCGTCGGCGGCGCGGTCCTGTGGAGCTCGCGCCACTTTCGGGGCGAGGTGCTCGCCCCGAACAGCACGCTCGCGCCTGGCGACTACCTCGAGGACCCGAGCCGCACCTGCATGCTGATCTTCGGCACCAACGGCGTCCTCGATCTACGCATCCACGGATCGTCGATGTGGACCGCGAAGGCTTCGGGCGCCGCGACCGCCTGCAAGCTCGAGCACGACGGTGATCTGGTCCTCGGCGAGTGGCGGGCCTCCGGGCACGGCGCCGGCACGCTCGGGCGCCTGCACGCCGACCACTGCGGCGGCCTGCGCGTCGTCGCCGACGGCTGGGAGGTCCTCTCCGCCGACGCGCGCAGCCCGCTGCGGTGGTACGGCGTGTCGCTCGCCGGCAAGCGCGAGCACAACACCGTCGTCGGCCCTGCCCGGAAACGCGTGCGCCTCTACAACAGCGGCACCGGAGGGTTCCTGTTCGCCGCCGACTCCCAGTTCCTCAACACTCGACGCCTCGTGCTAGTCGCCATCTCCGACGAGCCCCACAAGTACAACGACAGCGTCTGGGAGGTCATCGATATCGAGGCCGACGTCCGCGCTTTCTACAATACGCAACACCAGGAATATCTGTGCGCCTCCGGATATCTCGATGACGACAGATGGCGCCAGATCGTCGTCACCGACAAGTTCAGCGTCGGCGGAGAGGTCGAATGCGCGTTGTTTCGCTACACCCCTGGCACGACCACGACCACGCTCACGGACACGGGACGCCGCTGCGTGCTGTACACCGCGCCCGACAGCTTCGTGAGGGACAACTGGCGGCGGGTCTTCGCCAACAAGACCGACAATTCCCGCGGCGACCGGGAGCTCTGGACCCTGAAAGAAGTGACCGAGTGAACCGCATCACCCCGACCCCCGGGCCCGACTGCAAGCGCCTGCGCCCGCGCTGAGCCCGGCGCATGCCCAGCGTGACGACGGTGCGAGAACGTCCCGGTGGATCGCCCGTGAGCGACGTGCACGGGTGACCGCGAACCACCGCGGAGGTCGAGGCGCGCGGCGATCGTGACGTCAGTCGCGAGCGACGTGCGGGCGCCCGCCGTGCGCCCGCGGCGACGTGCGTGCGCACGCCCCGGTGCGCCCGCACAGCAACGGCCGCAACCAGCAAATGCGCCGGCACAGCGGTTGCACAGGTCGAGGTCGAGGTCGAGGTCGAGGTCGAGGCCGAGGCCGAGATGACCGCGATGACCGAGATGTTCGAGAAGGCCACGAACGATGTGGCATGGCGGCCTGCGGTCGGTCGACGTGCGTGACCGACCGCGTGCCCGCGACTGCCGCGAGCCCTCGACGCCGTCGCCTCCACTTTTTACCCCGCGAATCTCAGGAGCCCGTATGCGCAGCACTCAAGTCCCGTGTCGTCGCCCGCAGCGCCGCATCGGCGCGTCCCTCACCCCGATCTGCCTGCTCATGGGTCTCGCGCTGGGCGGCGCGTGCACGAAGATCTGCCACGACGACGGGTTCGCCTGGCAGCAGGATCCGAGCTGCAAGGCCGTGGACTCGCAGACCGAGTCGACCGGCGACAGCGAAGCCTCGGCGGACTCGACGGCGCCGACCAGCGCGGGCGAGGACGGGCGGTGGTGCGTCGACAACGACGGCGACGGCTTCGGCGACCCGA
>Ga0075163_10013213_pt1 | contig 10711 bp, 9 predicted proteins | sample JI1023141ADNA_FD_71478 | JGI IMG/M metagenome (GOLD analysis project Ga0075163, IMG submission 71478) | Wastewater effluent complex algal communities from Wisconsin, to seasonally profile nutrient transformation and Carbon sequestration -... | ecosystem: Engineered > WWTP > Effluent > Algae... | reverse complement strand
GGTGGAATGGGTCTTGTCTACCGTGCTCGACATGTTAATTTTAATCGTCTCTTTGCTATTAAAATTCTTAAAAACGAGTTAGTTTCTGATCCTCAAGCAATTAAGCGATTTCGTAATGAAGCTAATGCTGCTGGTATGATTCGCCACCCTAATGCTATTACTATCACAGATTTCAATATAACTAACGATGGTGCAGCTTATTTAGTAATGGATTATGTTGAAGGCCGTTCTTTAAGAGATATCCTAAAGAAAGAAGGCCGACAATCTTATCAACGGACTGTTTTTTTACTCTCTCAAGTTTGTGATGCAGCGGCGGCGGCACACCGCAAAGGCATTATCCATCGAGATTTAAAACCAGATAATATAATGGTTGAGCACCAAGAAGATCAGTCAGAAATGGTACGTGTGCTTGATTTTGGTATTGCTAAACTAAGCCAAAATCCTGCTTATAGCGAAAATATAACGGTTGGTGGAGCAATTTTAGGCTCCCCTTATTATATGTCTCCTGAACAATGTGATGGCCGTCATTTAGATCACCGTTCAGATATTTATTCATTAGGGATTATTTTATATGAACTATTAGTGGGTAAAGTTCCTTTTCGTGCTCAAACTCCTTGGGGATTAGTTAAAATGCATTGTTCTGCACCTCCCCCACTTATTCGCAATTACCGGCAAGATATTCCCCCTGCATTAGAAAATGCTGTGTTAAAGGCTTTAGCTAAAGATCCAAAAGATCGTCAACAATCTGCTATAGACTTAAAACGAGAGTTAGAAGCATCATTAAATCCAGCAAATAACCAACAAGTTGTTGTAAACCAACCTTCTGTTAGTAGCCTTAGCCCTCCTACAATAGAAATGGATATCCAAAATGTACAGGAATTTGCTAAACAACATCTAGGTAATATAGCTAGTCAGCCTCAGCCAAATATAGATCCTTTAGGAACAACACCTCTTCCTAATTTAGAAAACCAAGCTGCAAATGAAAAAGATTCTTTAGAAAAACAAAAATTAGAAGCTTTAGCTAAAGAATTAGAAGCAGAAATTAGTCATATACGTTCTAGAAAAGATAGCTCTGGTGGGCTTAAAAGTCTGCCTATAAAAAATATACCTAATGCTTCCACTGAAGCATTAAATGATTTAGCTAATGAGTTATCTAATGAGTTAAATCATTTTGAGCCTAAAAAATCTACTTCTAGTGGCACTCTACCTAATCAATATAACAGTGCAGGATTATCTTCCTCTTTACCAGCATCTAGTCCTCCTCCTACATCTTCTACTTATGCAACAACTCCTCATTATCAGGTTTCTTCCCCCACTACACCTGCTTCTCCTTATTCAGTGCCAGCCACTGCTCCTCATGGTGCTGTTAGTGGTGCCTTTATAACAACTAAATCCCCTTCTCAAAAACTAGCTAGCACATTTGAACCTATTGATATAGCAGAAGAATTTTCCTTGGCACTACCAGAAATGGTAGAAGATGTATTAATGAGTGTGTCAGAGTCTATTGTATTAAAAGCAGAAATATTATCTCAACGCGCTCAAAAAGAAGCAGCAGAATCAGCAAAAAACATTGTAGCTGATGCACAAGCAAGAGCACAGTCTCCTAGAATGACTACTAACCCTCCTAATCCTAATAATCCTAGAAGTAGTAACCCCAGTTTACCTAATCCTAATTCATTAAATAATACTATTGATAATAGTCGTCCTGTTATGAGACAGATTCCAGGATTAGTTCAAGATGAAACTAAAAGCTCTAATGAGTTTAAAAAGCAGATGCTTTATATTATTGGCGGCACTTTACTGCTTATTGTAGTTATTTGGTTAATCACCAGTATGTTTAAATAAAACTCTTCTTAGTTTTTTAATATATTTTAGTAATTGTTTAGCTAACACAAGCTAACATACTTTAATACTTTAAGTATTAATTCTAGCTATTTATTTTAGTAAATTGACAACTGTTTGGAGAGAAACATGTTTACTGTTGAAGCAAACGTAGAAAAATCTTATAACTTATCAGCTCAAAAACAAAAATTATTTGACTTTTTTTCCAATCCTACAAATTTTGCTCGTTATATGTCTGACATTATTGCTTCTGTTGAGGTTCAAACATCAGAACTTTCTATTTGGACAATAAAAATTGAAATTCCTTCTTCCTCTGCAATAACAGTAAAGCTAGATATGGTAGGAAAAATAGTTGGACAAGGATTAATTAAATATTCTCCTGTTAAACAATCCCAAGATTATTTAGCCATTAGTATAAAACTAGCCGATCACTCTTCTAAAACTAACATTGACTTTAACCTAGATCTAAAACTAGAACGTAAAAGTGGGTTTGCACTTCATCCATTGGCAAGTTTTTTTGGTGAAAGTGCAGTTAATAGAATAGTTAAAGGCCAAGCAGAAGAACATGTAGATACTTTTGTTAGTAAAGCAGAATCTCATGCACATAATAAAAAATAGTGATACTAGTCCATATAGACAGATTAAAACTACTCATATAAACCCTTGAGTTTAAGTATTTTTATCCTGTTAAAATTTTATTATTTTCTTAGGCTATCCTCTTTTTGCTTACCTGCATCATAAAGCTAGGAGGACAATACCTATGATGGAAATTACCGTAAAACCTTATAAAAATATAGATGAAGATCTTTATATTTTTGAACAAGAGCTTAACAAACTTGGATTACAAATTATTAATAAAGCTAGACTTAATTTAACTACATATTGTAATAAAATAGAATTAGCAATTAATGCTGTAACAGGAAGACATGCAAAAACAGTACATCAACTTGCTTATAAACACTTTGGAAAAGCTTATGTTTTTTTATCTCTTGCCGCCTAAATCCTTATAGTGAAGCCTGTTTTTTTGCTACCTCTGAGATAATCATTTTTAATTGTTTTATCCCTTCTGTTAGCGATGCTGGACCCGGTTGTAAGATATAAGTAGATTTTATTTCATGGATTTGGTTGTTACATACAGCATTTATTTGATTCCAACCAACACGATTACGAATAAAATTTTTGTCTACTTTTTTTCCACACCAAGAAGCAATAATTATATCTGGGTTTCTTTTTATTACTTCTTCAGAAGAAACTATACGCTCGCTACCAGATTGGCCAGTGCGTAGTTCTGGAAAGATATCTTCACCTCCAGCAATTTCTATTAACTCACTTACCCAGCGAATACCAGAAATTAAAGGATCTTTCCATTCTTCAAAAAAAACTTTTGGTCGATAAGGAAAACTTAAAGCCTCTTTAGAAATTGCTTCTAACTCACTTTGTAACTCTGTTACTAGTTTTGTTGCTTTTTCTTGGCATCCTACTAGTGAACCAACTGATAAAATCATGCTTAATATTTCATTTACACTACGTTGATTAAATGTAGCTACGGTTAAACCTTGTTTTACTAATTCTCTAACAATATCAGCTTGTAAATCAGAAAAAGCTAGCACTAGATCAGGTTTTAAGGCATAAATTTTTTCAAATTTAGCTGTAATATAAGCACAAACCTTTGGTTTTTGCCTTGCTTCAATTGGTCTTACAGTATAACCAGAAATCCCTACTACTCTATGGCCTTCCCCTAATAAATAAAGGGTTTCTGTAGTTTCTTCAGTTAAACAAACTATTCGTTTAGGAAAATCAACTTTATTAAAAAGCTCCATTATTGATTTGCCTCACAAAAATTTTGATAAATTTCTTTAACCCCTTCTTTCCAATCTCTTAAAGGGGTTAAACCTATTTTTTCTGATAATAAACACTCTAAGGCACTATAATGAGGGCGTAAGGCTGGTAGCCCCAAGTCAGGATAATCAACTATAGTAATCAGATCGTTTTCTAACCCCATCATTTCAATTGCTAGACAAGTAAATTCATACCAAGAAACTATTTCTCCACTATTAGTTACTTGATAAATCCCACTTTGATTTTTATCAATAATTTCACTTAATCTTACTACCAGATCTGGTAAATAAGTGGCTTGGCTAACAGGATAATTACATACTTTAAGCTTATTACCTGCTTTTTTAGCAGCACTTAAATAATCAAAAATCTTACTACCAAAATTATTTCCCCCTATACCAAAAAGCCTTGCAACTCTAACAATAAAATACTTATCTGTTGCAGCTATAACTGCTTCTTCACCTAATAACTTAGACCGACCATAAGCTGAAATAGGATTAGCTTGATCTTCAGTAGTATAAGGACTAGCCTTTTTCCCATCAAAAACATAGTCTGTACTAATATGCATAAGACTTGCACCAATGGCTTTAGCTTGAATAGCTAAATTTTTTGGGCCATTAATATTAGCGGCCTCTGCGCTTGCCCATTCGGTTTCACAAGCATCTACTCTAGCCATTGCAGCACAATTAATTATTATTGTAGGAGAAAAATCTTTAACAGCTTTTTCTACAGCAGATAAATCACTAATATCTAACTGTGTTCTAGTAAAAGCTGCTACTTCTGAGTTTTTTTGAAAATATTTTGTTACTGCTTTTCCTAACAATCCACCTGCACCTGTAACTAAAACTCTCATATTTGCTCCTATTTAACAAAACCTAAGAAAGGCAGACACAAAAGTCTGCTACTATTGCTGTTAACTTTTATTCTCTTGTGCTAATTGCTGTGTTAATTCAACATACCGATAATAATCATTAGGATTATTAATTACCATTACCCAAGATTCTTTTGCTTGTTTAGCAAAAATCTCAACAATTTCTTTATCTGAACATTTTACTAGTGGTTGCTCTTTTTGTCTTAGCTCTAGAGCTTGTGGTAAAAGCCTTAGCGCTTGATAAACCGTTTGCCAATAAGCCCTATCTAAACGTAACAAAGCTTGTAAGAGCTTAAGCATAACCCAAAAAATATGACTAATTAACCAACTAGTTTTATGTAAGTTTATCCAATGCATTAATAAACGATTACGCTCAGCAATAATTTGCACTTGACGAGCAGGAACCTTCTTGGCAATTGTGGCGCTACTTCTATGATGAACAACACTAGTAGGCTCATAATAAATCTTCCAGCCTCGTTTCCAAGCTCTATAACATAACTCTGCATCTTCCCAATAAAAAGGACTTAATAGCTCACAAAATCCGCCTAATTCTAGGAGTTTTGCTCGGTCAAAAGCGCTATAACCGCCACTAGCAACAAATGAATATAATCTTGTTTCTTGATTAGGTAATTTTGATGGTAGTACATCATAATTCATAAATATATGCCAATGGCCTTTATGAAATTTACCTAGTTTCCCTGCCCCATCAAAAAGATCGCTTTCTAAACGATAAGCTTTAGAGCAAACCCCAAATATAGTTTGATCATTATTAAAATGTTTAGCTAAAGGAGCAATAGCTTCTATATCTACACGAATATCATTATTAAGCAAAAAAATTATTTCGTATTTAGCTGCCAAAAACCCTGCATTAGCTGCTTTAGCAAAACCTTTATTTTCTCCTAAAGCTATTACTCTAACTTGTTTTGAATGATTAGTTTTTAACCAATTAACACTACTGTCTTGGCTACCATCATCAACTATAATGATTTCTACTAGAGTATGATATTTTTCTTGATAATAATTAGCAGCTTGTAAGACTGAAGGAAGAAATTCTATTAAAAGTTTTTCCCCATTCCAATTAGGGATTACAATACTAACATTTTGAAAACAAGTCATTTGACTGTCTCCAAAATAGCTTGGATTTCTCGCCCTCTCATAATAAAAGCTAAATATTCTTCCCAAAACTTGCGAAAAATCCGCCAACGTGGATGAATATTTGTAGCATTAACTAGATACTCTATACCTAATAACTTCCAAAGGTTTAACATAGTCACTCTAACAGAAACTATATTAAATTTAGCTGCACTGGCATAATAGTCTGCTGCATGGCCTACGGTAAAATACTCAAAACTATATACACTAAAATGCCAACGGTGGGTGGGGTCACGCCAAGAATTAGAATAGGAATAATGAGGAGTGTTTATATAAACTCTTGCTCCAGGCTTAGAAATTCGGTGTAACTCATCCATAAAGCGGCTAACTGAAGCTACATGTTCAATTACATGCCGAGCATAAATTTCATCAAAGCTACTATTTTCAAATGGATATGGGAACACTTCTAAATCATGTACAACATCAACCCCTGCAACAGGAAATAGATCTAGCCCAATTGCTCCAGAAACTTTATTACGTCCACACCCAAGATCAAGTATTTTCTTTTCCATTAGTTAATGTAGGGGCAGATCTATGAGTCACTGGTGTCAATTTAAGTAAGTTATTGAAAATCAAAAGGTTAATTCTCTTAGCCCCGTAGGGGCGTAATATCTGTAGCGTAGGGCGCAAGCCCTATGTATTGAATAGTTTACAGTTAGAGCCACGTAGTGGCGAAAGAATAAATCAATAAAACAAACATTTTTTATTTTAATCTTTCGTCGCTCCGCGACTCACTTAAAAGATCATACTTAATCCCAGCGCTTACGCACTGGGCTACAGATCTATCGCCACTTCGTGGCTTCAGATTTAAGACTATTGTTATCAATAGTTTCCTGTTAAGTTGACACCAGTGATCTATGAGTCTGCTCCCTTATGTAGTATTAGATTTTCTTTAAGTATTGTGGTGGTACATTATCAGTCAGCCAAACACCATTATCTGAACAAAAGAAAGTAAACCCAGCTTGATGCATACCTTTTGCATCAACATTAAATACTATTGGTTTACCATGACGAGTACCAACATTTGTAGCTGTATTAATATCTTTTGATAAATGAACATGATGGCGGGACATTTTTTGTAATCCAATGGCCATTATAGAATCTAAATTTTTTTGTGCTGTTCCATGATAAAGCACTGCTGGAGGGGTTGTTGTTTCTAGCTCTAAATCCACTTCTACACTATGACCTTGATTGGCGCGTATTTGTCTACCTGTTGAGTCAAAAGAAAATCGTTTTTTACTATTTTTTTCTACTACTTCTTCTAACTCAAGTCTAGTAATTGGAAAATTTTTCTTTTTACAAGCAGTAAGTAAATCATCTACCATTACCCATCCACCTGAAGCAAGCGTTAAACCTAAACTCTCAGGTTCATGACGAAGATATTTACTTAAAAATTTACTAACACGAACTAATTGTTTTTCTTCCATAACTAACTATTTTAAACACTTTAAATATATTCTAAAGAAGAGCAGGCATCTTAGTTTGCCAGCTAATTTATTGGACTACGACGATCTTTAGTACCTGATCTACGCTCATCAAATCCTGCTAAACGGTCTTTTAGGTCATAAGCTTGATGATAAAGCTCAATGATATTATAGCTTTCATTATTACTACGTGTGCCTTCTCGTAAAGTAGTAATTAAAGGGTGCATAAATTTATTAACTAATGAGTTAAGCAAATGCTGTTTTATTGCTTCTTCTTGTTCTGGAGTTAGTGAGCCAAGTTTATGGCGGGTACGTTCAAATTCAGACAAAGCAATTTCAGTTAAATGCTCTTTTAAGGCTGCAATGGTCGGGCCAAGTTCTATTGTATCTAGCTTTTCAAAAAAAGCCTCTACCTCTGTTTCTACAATGCTTTCTGCTTTATCAGCCTCTTTTTGTCGTTGCTTTAAGTTTTCACCAACAACATTTTCTAAATCATCAATATCAAACAAGAAAATACTATCTAGTTTTCCAACAGCAGGGTCAATATTACGTGGAACAGACATATCAATAAAGAAAATGGGATGATAACGACGAATTTCTAGAGCACGTTTACAATCCAAAGCAGTGATGATGTAATCAGGCGATCCAGTAGAGCAAATTACTATATCAGCACGAGGTAGTTCAAATTTTAGTTTAGAAAATTCAATTACTTCCCCACCGAATTTTTCACATAGCTCTATAGCTCGTTCAGGGGTTCGATTACAGATTAAAAATTGAGTTACTCCCTCACTTACCAAGTAACGAGCAGCTAACTCTGTCATTTCACCTGCCCCAACTAGTAATACTCGTTTATTATCTAAGCGATCAAAGATTTTCTTGGTAAGTTCTATTGCCACTGAGCTAACAGAAGTAGCAGCCCCGCCTATTTCAGTTTCTGTTCTTACTCTTTTAGCAACATTAAAAGTCCGGTTAAGTAAAGGATTAAGAACTTTTCCTAGAGTACCGGCTTCTTGTGCTTTAGAATAAGCTGTTTTTACCTGGCCTAAAACTTGGGATTCGCCAAGTACCATTGAATCTAGACTAGCAGCAACACGAAATAAATGCCTAACTGCTAATTTATCAGCATGTGTATAAAGATGTTCTTTATAAAGTAAACCTGGTAAGCGATGAAATTCATGTAAAAAGCGGCAAACTTGTTGTAGTGTAGGCTCAGAGTCAGATGGAGAAGCAGCAACAATTTCCACTCTATTACAAGTAGAAACTATCATTGCTTCAGAAACACTACCTGAATCAACTAAAGTACGTAAAGCCGAAGTTAGCATAGTTTCATTAAATGCTAAACGCTCTCGCACTTCAACAGGGGCAGTTTTATGATTTAGACCAACTAAAATAATACTCATAAAACATTAACCAACAAAAACATGTACTCGTCCTAAGTACTTTAAACCTATTAAACTAAAGACAATAAAAGTAAATCCTACAATTGATACTATTGCAGCACGACGACCTCGCCAACCTGAAGCAACACGATAATGAATCATAAACAGGTAATTAACCCAGGTTAACATAGTAGCAATCTCTATTGGATCACCATGCCAATAAACACCATAACGCTGGCCAGACCATACAATTCCAGTAACAATTCCTAAGGTTAGTAAAATAAATCCTGTTGTCATAGAGCTATAGCCAACACTATCACAAGTATCTAGAGCAGGAAAGCGGCCTAAAATTGCCTTAAAGCGTTTTAATTTTAACTGTCGTTCTTGAAAAAGATAAATTAGTCCTGTAACAAAAGTGATAAAGAAAGCAGCATAAGCAAATATCACCATACTTACATGTATAGGAAATAAAAATGATCCCCCTACCCTTAACCCTAAAGGAGATACAGGGGGGAGAGGCAAAATAACCCCAATTAATGTGGCTAAAAAAGCTAAAGGAAAAACATAATTAGTGAGAACTTGGTTACGATTCCAAATAAAAGCAGCAACACAATAAGCGGCTAAAGACCAACCTAGAAAAAGTAAAAGTTCTGGTTGTAAAGCAATAGGACAACGATCTACTTGTTTTCCACGAATTATTAAAGCAACTGTATGTAAAATAAATCCTGATAAAGAAGATACTAATGTAACAGCAAAGGGCAAGCGAGGTTTTTGGAAAAACACCAACCCCGCTTGAATTAACCCTACTAAATAAAACGCCAAGGAAATAACCAGTAATTCTTGCATAGGTTAAACCGTTTAAAACTTAACATCTAGCACCTTTTTAGCCGTTATAGAAATTTTACTATAATTAAAAAGCCATTAAGATAAATAGTTTTTGCTTAACTGCTTAATTGCCTATTCTCAAAGCCTTTTAACTATAGGAATCTTTCTAATTAACTCTCATAAGCTGCGGCAATATAACAACCTCTAGCTGTTGCTGTTAAAGGTTCGCTAGCCATACGTATTTCAGAAACCTTAATTGGAAAATCATTTTGTCTAAAAATTTTCTCAAATTTTTCTAAAAACCCTTTTGGTTTGGCAGTTCCACCAGAAAGTACAATTGGAATTGCTCTATCTAACCTAGGTAAATTACGGCTTTCAGAAATTTCTGTTCTAAGAGTTTCCACTAGAGTCAAGATCATTTCTTCATAATAGATGTGCATAGCACTCTCATATTTGTCTTTAGGATTGCGAGAAAGATCTAAACTATCCTCTTTAATTACTCTAGCACGAGTAGGAACTTCGCTAGTTACAGCAGCAACAGCATTATCAATATAGTCTCCTGCTTTAGAGATACTAAAAGAAAATACAGGAACTGACATAAAAGCAAAACAAACGTTACACATACCACCGCCACAACTAATACCGATACCTGTAAAGTTATCTCTTTCCATTTCAGCAAACACTACAGACAAGCCTTCATTAACACTTTTTGCTCGATAGCCAAGTGATTCTAGGAAATTTTTTAACATTCCTTCGTGATAAACTAAGTTTGCTTCACCACCACGAGGCGCACCTGGTACAGAAAAACAAAGAATGTCTGGCTTTTTAGTTCTCTTAACCAATAGTTCAATAATGGATTGAATAATTTGCCAACCGTTTGCTTCAGTAGGATTAAGCAAGCCGTTATACATCGGACGACGCGCTTCAACGTTAAAAGAGTTAGCAAATTTTTCTGATTCGTTACCAAAAATCAAAATCTCCTTACCATTCATTTGGTAAGTAATTTTATTTTGACGTAATATATTTTCAGTAAATTTTGAATAAGGTACGGTAACAAAAGCATTTAACTGTGTTTGTGTTTTAACATTATTAAACTCACCACTAGCCATTACAATACGGCTAGTGCCAACATCCAAGCCAAAAAAGTCGGCTTCTTGCCCTGAATTATGATTTTCATTTGTGGGCATATCGCTCATGTGTCCTCCGATATGAGATTGATTAATTTCCTTTACCTCTTGAGTATCAGCTACCAACCTAGATAATTTTTCACTAGGGCGAAAGCGTACTAATCGGCGAGGGATTGAGTTTTTACTTTCTACTGTTTGATGAGACACTACACTAGAAAAACTACCAAAATCATGCAACCTAATAGCCTCACCAGC
>Ga0075163_10013212_pt1 | contig 10711 bp, 9 predicted proteins | sample JI1023141ADNA_FD_71478 | JGI IMG/M metagenome (GOLD analysis project Ga0075163, IMG submission 71478) | Wastewater effluent complex algal communities from Wisconsin, to seasonally profile nutrient transformation and Carbon sequestration -... | ecosystem: Engineered > WWTP > Effluent > Algae... | reverse complement strand
CTCGCGAGTATTCGGCGCGCGTGCAGTCGCGTCGCGGCACCTGGGTCATCGTTCTCTCGTCCATCTTCTTCGCGTTGATGGCGGTGCTCGCGCGGCATCTGTCGAAGCAGCTGCCCGCCTTTCAGCTCTCGTTCATCCGCTTCGCCATCGGCAGCGCGTTGATGGTGTCGCTGTTCCTGTGGAGACGCACGCCGCCCGACCTCACGCACTCGAAGAAGCTGCTGTTTCGCGGGCTCTTCGGCACCGCCGCGGTGCTGACGTACTTCGTTGCCATTCAGCGCCTGGGCAGCGGCCCCGCCACCGTTCTCAACTACTGCTCACCCATCTACGCCGCGCTCTTCGCGAGCATCTTCCTCAAGGAGCGCCCGACCGGACTCATGCGCGCAGGCCTCGGTCTCGCAACCGTTGGAGCCGTGCTCGTCTCCATCGCGACGGGAGAGTTCTCGCAGCCGCTCCACCCCGGCCTCGGCGGACTCGCGGGCCTTGCCTCGGGCATCTTCGGCGGCGCAGCCATCACCGTCATTCGTTCGCTCCGCAGCGACACCAACGCGCCCACGGTCTTCCTCGCCTTCTCGGGGGTCGGTTTGCTGATCAGCGCACCCCTCGCGCTTCCGAACTGGATTCCACTCGACGGCGTGCTGCTGCCACTCGCGCTGGTGATGGGCCTGCTCTCGGTCGGAGGTCAGCTGCTCTTCACGTACGGCATGGGCTTCACCACCGCGACCTCGGGCAGCGCCACGACGCAGCTCGTGCCGGTGCTCGCGTGGTTCTTCGGAGTGACCCTGCTCGCAGAGCCCATCCTTCCGCTCTCGGCGCTGGGCGCGGTGCTGTGTGTCGGCGGGGTGTTGCTGGGCGCGCTCAAGCCCAGACCCGTCCAGCGGCAACCCGTGGCCGCCCCGCTGCGAGAATGAAACACCACTGCTCCTGACCCCACCTCGCCGCCCCTCTATGGGGTGCGACATGGTGGGTTTTTGTGCTTCAGAAACGCGACGGTTCCCCGCAGGCGTGTAGACTCGGCGAACTTCGTGGCGGGACAGCCTTTCATTGCCCCCTCGTCGGCGCTCGATCGGCGTCGCCTGGGGAAGTTCGAAGTTCTGTGTCGCCTGTCAGCCGGCGGCATGAGCCAGATCTACCTTGCGACGCAGTCTGGAATCGGCGGCTTCCGCAAGCTGGTGGTGCTCAAGACGATTCTGCCGGACATCGGCGGCGAAGAAGACTTCGTGCGCATGTTCCTCGAAGAGGCGCGCACCACCGCGGCCTTCAATCACCCGAACATCGCACAGGTGTACGAGCTCGACGTCGACCAGGGTGAGCTCTTCATGGCGATGGAGTTCGTGCAGGGCTGCACGCTCGTCGAGATGGCGAAGGCGTGCCGTGCCGCGAAAGAGCCCATTCCCATCGGGTTCACGCTGCAGAGCGTTCGAGATACGGCGCTCGCGCTGCACTACGCGCACTCGTTCACCGACGCGCGCGGCCGCAAACAAATCGTCATTCACCGCGACGTCGCCGAGAAGAACATCATGGTGACGTACGAGGGCGTCACCAAGCTGCTCGACTTCGGCATCGCCAAGGCGCTCGGCCGCTCGAGCCGCACCAGCATCGGCATGGTGAAGGGCACGTCGGGCTACATGTCTCCCGAGCAGATTCGCGGAGAGCCGCTCGACGCGCGCAGTGACATCTTCTCGCTCGGCGTCGTGCTGCACGAGTGCCTCACCGGGCTGCGCCTGTTCCACGGCAAGAGCCCCGAAGAGGGCATGATGGCGGCGCTCAACACGAACGTCGCGCCACCTTCGAGAACGAACGCGCAGGTCTCTCCCGAAGTCGACGCCGTGGTGATGAAGGCGCTGCAGCGCAAACGCGAAGACCGCTTCGGCACCGCGCTCGAGTTCGCCCGCGCCATCGACAAGGCCGCGCCTGGCCTCATCTGGCACCCGGAGCAGACGGGTGAGCTCGTCTCGCGCCACTTCGCCGACCGCCGCCACGAGACCCGCCGCCTGCTCGAGGCCACCAACTTCGGCGGAGAGACGACCGGAGAGCTGCGCATCGACTCCCTCATGGCGCGCGTGAAGAGCGCCGAGCCGCGGTCGAGCTCGCCGACGCTGCCGCCCATCGCGCAGGGCACGCTGCTGCCTTCGCCGACGCCGCCCACGGGGCTGCCCAACAGCCTCAGGCGCAAGACGACCCCGCCACCACCGCCCGTGCCCGCCCTGCCGCCCCAGCCGCTGCCCGAGCCCGAGACCAACCCGGCGCGACCGAAGGTGCTGCGGGCCAACAGCTCTCCAGACAACCAGACCGGCCTCCTCCCGCCCATGGCGGTGAAGCTCGACCCGGGCTCGAACTACGACGACGACGACAGCGAAGCGAAGACGATTCCCGCCGCAGCGCTGCCCGATGAAATCAAGGCGCTGCGCGCGAAGCTGTCGCAGCCGAAGCCGCAGGCGACTCAGCCGATGACCGACGCGCTGCCGGCCTATCAGTCGGTCGTCGTCGCGCCCGAGCCGAGCAGGCCCGTTCCTCCGAACCTGGTGAAGACCATTCCCGCTGGAGCGCTCGCCGAGCGCACCAACACGGGAGAGACGCTCAGCATCACGACGAAGGGCGCCTCGCCGATGTGGACCGACGAAGAGCCCGAGGCGAAGACGGCCATCGGCCTGCCCTTCGAGAGCATGCGGCAGCCGCGCCGGTCGATTCCGTCGGGCATCACCGAGCCGGCGCCCTCGAAGCCCGTCACGCCGTCGAGACCGAAGAACACGCAGGTCGATGACGATGACGACGACTTTCGCGAGACGGTCGCCGCCGCCACCAACCGCAGCTCGACGGTGCTGGTGGCCGCGATTCTGGTGCCGCTCTTCATCGCCGCCGTGCTTGCCGTGCTCTACGCCGCGGGTCTGCCGCCCTTCGAGCGGGACTCTCCGGTGCCAACGAAGAACAACGTCGAAGCGCCCCGGCCCGCGCCCGCTCCCGAAGGCTGACTGATCGAACTGCGTGGGCTTCGCAGGACCTCAACACGCGCCGCGTGAGACTCCCGCTGTCACCTTCTCGGGGGCCTTCATGCCGATGATGCACACCTGGTGGTCGCAGCCCTGCGCCGGCGTGGTGAAGCGCGAGGCCGTCACGCTCGACGTCGAGCTGAGCATTCGAGAAGCGCTCGCCGTGCTCTCGCGTCATCGCCTGCCCTCGGCGCCGGTGCTCGACGACAACCAGTGCCTGCTCGGCGTGGTGACGTGGCACGACCTGTTCGGGTTGATCAGCCGCGTCGACGGCGAAGTGGAAGACGCGATGACACCCGCGGTGGCGGCCTGGCACACGATGTCGGTGGGCGCGCTGCGCCAGCTCATGCAGGAGACGCAGGCCTCCCGCGTGCACGTGGTCGACGGCGATGGCCGGTTCGTCGGTGTGGTGACGGCGCTCGAGCTTCTGGCGCCTTCAGCGAGCGACGACCTCGGAGACCTTCACGCCCCAGCCGTCGGGGTAGAGGCCGCGAATCATCCGGCCTGACCACTCCGAGCCTGCGCCCGACAGCCCGTCCTTCTTCAGCCCCTCGAGCTGCGGCTTCACGCGCCGGGTCCACGCGGCGTCCTTCTCGGCTTCGGTGCCCGTCGTCACCGCGATGAACTCGGCGTCGAGCAGCCACACGTTCGCGTAGAGCCGAATGCCCTTCGCCGAGAGGTCGGGCGTCAGCGCCTTCACGTAGTCCGGGTCGCCGTGAATCCAGTGAATCGGCAGGGTGGTGGAGTTGATCAGCGTTCGCGCCTCGTCGGCCGACTGCACGCGGGGCATCAGCTCGACCGCTGGCAGCGCGGCGTGAACCTGCGTCAGCACGTCGAGGTTCGAGTCGAAGAAGAGCAGGCGCTGCTCGGCCCGCTTCGCCTTCACGTCGGCGATGAAGGCCCCGAGGTCGCCGGCCTTGTAGTCGATGAAGAAGGTGAGGCCCGACTCGGCGGTCGCGTCGAGCAGCTCGTCGAAGCTGGCGCCTCTGCAGCGGAGCAGGTCTGCGTCCGTTCCCGAACAGCGCGCGTCCTTGAAGCGCAGCGCGTGAAACTCCTCGAGCGTCAGGTCCGACACCTTCGCTGACTTCGTCGTGCCGAACCGCGCCTCGAAGTCCGTCACCCGCAGCACGTCACTGTCGTGATGCAGCACGACGTGGCCGTCCTTCGTCACGCGCACGTCGACCTCGACCATCGGCGCGCCGGCCTTCGCGCACGCGAGGTAGGAGGCGAGGCTGTTCTCGGGTTCGGTGTCGTCGCCGCACAGGCCGCGATGCGCCGCGAACATCAGGTACTCGCAGCTCGAGTCGTGCAGGCACTGGGTCGGCGTGGTGACGACTCTGGTGAACTTCGGCTGCGGCTCACACGCGAACAGCAGCAGCCCGGCGGTGACCAGAAGTCGCATGGTTGGCTTCGTAGCGTCGGCTCCCGCCCGTTTTCCAGCGAACGCAGAAACCCGGCGGTGCGATCGCGCGTAAAGTCACCGCCTGTTGTTTTGATTTCAAACCGTCGTCCGGGAGCCTGATGTTCAATCGCCAGCCACTGCTCGAGCGTCTGCGTGCTGCCCGTCAGCGAACCGACGCGCTCTTCGAGTGGCTCAAGCCCTCGGCGCTGCTCGAGCGACCCATCGCCGAGCGGCATCGCCTCATCTTCTATGTCGGGCACCTCGACGCGTTCGACTGGAACCTGATCAGCCGCGACTGTCTGGGCCGCGCGCCCCGGGACGAAGCGCTCGAGCGGCTGTTCGCGTTCGGCATCGACCCGGTCGACGGCAAGCTGCCCACCGACGTCCCCGAAGACTGGCCGTCGATGGAGCGCGTGAAGGCGTTCGTGAAGCAGGCGCGCGCCGACGTCGATGCCGACCTCGCGACGGGGCCGCTCAATGGCTGGCTCACCGATGGCTGGGCGGCGCACCTGGCGGTCGAGCACCGGCTCATGCACGCCGAGACGCTCGCGTACCTCTTCAATCGCTTGCCGCTCGAGAAGCTGCACGCAGCTCCGGTTCCGCAGCGCGTGTCGGCGCCGGTGCAGCACGCGGTGATTCGGGTGCCCGAGGGCGACGCGACGCTGGGGCTCTCTCGCCGCCAGTCTCCGCACGTCGCGTGGGACAACGAGTACGAAGCGCACCGCGTCGAGGTGAAGGCGTTTCACGTCGACCGCTACCCCGTCAGCAACGGCGAGCTCCTGCGCTTCGTCGACGAGGGCGGGTACACGAACCGCAAGCTGTGGAACGACGAGGCGTGGGCGTGGCTGCAGCGGGAGCAGCTGAAGCACCCGCGGGCCTGGCGCAGCATCGACGGGCAGTGGTGGCAGCGCGCGATGTTCACCGAGGTGCCCCTGCCGCACGCGTGGCCCGCGATGGTGAGTCACGCCGAGGCGACCGCGTTCGCGACGTGGAAGGGCGCGCGGCTGATGACCGAGCCCGAGTGGCATCGCGCGGCGCTGGGCACCCCGGAAGGTGGAGAGCGTTCGTTTCCGTGGGGCGCGCAGGCTCCCGTTCCCGGCGTGCACGGCACCTTCGGCTTCTCGTCCATCGACGCGACGCCCATCGGCAGCTTCCCTGCGGGCCAGAGCGCGTTCGGCGTCGACGAGCTGATGGGCAACGGCTGGGAGTGGACCTCGACCGTCTTCGCGCCCTTCCACGGCTTCGAGCCGCTGCCGTTCTACAAGGGCTACTCGGCGAACTTCTTCGACGGGAAGCACTTCGTGATGAAGGGCGCGAGCGCGTTCACCGACGTGATGTTTCTGCGCCGCTCGTTCCGCAACTGGTTTCAGCCGCACTACCCCCACGTGTTCGCGAAGTTCCGCCTGGTGCACCCATGACGAGCTCGAAGGTGGTGGCGTTTCGGCCCGCGCGCGCGCGCACGTCGACGGCCGAGGTTCTTCGCGTCGAGGAGGCGCCCACGGCCACGCTCGCGGCCGCCGTGCAGGCGGGGTTGCGCTCGCGTCAGAAGACGTTGCCAGCCGCGCTGCTCTACGACGACCTCGGCTCGGCGCTCTTCGAGGCCATCACGCTGTTGCCCGAGTACGAGGTGACGCGCGCCGACTTCAGGCTCATCGACCGGCATGCGGGTGACGTGGCTGATCAGCTCGAAGCGCCGCAGGTCGTCGAGCTCGGCCCCGGCGCGGGCAAGAAGGCGAAGCGGTTTCTCGAGCGCTACACGAACGGCAGCGCGGTTCGGTTCTCGGCCATCGACGTGTCGGAGGCGGCGCTGCGCGACTGTCAGCGCACCGTGGAGCAGCTTCCGAACGTCACGGTGTCGCTGGTGTGCGCGCGCTACCTCGAAGGGCTGCAGGCGGTGATGGCGAGCCGGTCGAATGAGCCGATGCTCGTGCTGTTCCTGGGCAGCAACCTGTCGAACTTCGAGCGGCCCGATGCGCAGCGTTTCCTCTCGGCGATTCGCGCGACCCTCCGGCCGGGTGATGGGCTGTTGCTCGCGACCGACCTCGACAAGCCGGTGGAGCAGCTGCTGCCTGCCTACGACGATGCCTCTGGCGTGACGGCGGCCTTCGACAAGAACCTGCTGGTGCGGCTCAACCGTGAGCTCGACGCCGACTTCGACGTGCGCGCGTTTCGTCACGAGGCGCGCTGGAGCGTGCCGCACCGCCGCATCGAGATGCACCTCGTCGCCAATCGCGCGATGGAGGTCACCGTGAAGGCGACGGGCGACGTGTTCCACTTCGACGACGGCGAGTCGTTGTGGACCGAGTCGAGCCACCGCTTCCGCACCGATGAGCTGCGCAGCTGGGGCACGGCCGCGGGCTTTCGCACCAGCGCGCAGTGGGTCGACCCCTCGTGGGCCTTCGCGCACACCCTCTTCCTCGCAGCGAATGGAGACGAACGATGAAACGCGCAGAGTGGAACGGCGTCGTGCTGGCCGAGTCGGACGACATCGTGGTGGTCGAGGGCAACGCGTACTTCCCGCCCTCTGCGCTGAAGCAGGAGCACTTCCGCCCGAGCGAGACGCACACCGTCTGTGGCTGGAAGGGCACCGCGAGCTATTACGACGTGGTGGTGGGCGACTCGGTGAACAAGGACGCCGCCTGGTTCTACCCGACGCCGAAAGACGCCGCGAAGCAGGTCGAAGGTCGCGTCGCGTTCTGGAAGGGCGTCGTCGTCAAGTAACCGCGAAGCCCCCAGCGCCGTAGTGCGGCCATGCGAACGCTTCCTCTTCTCGTCCTCTGCGCGTGCGGCGCCGGTGCAGGCTTCGAAGGCACGCTCTCTGATGGCGGCGTCGTGCTGATCAGCACTCCCGACTCCGGCACCCCAACGCCTGCGACCCGCGCGGGCCTGCTCTCCATCGCGCAGAGCGGTGCGTATCTGTCGTGGAAGGCCGAGGCGGCTCCACATCAGACGGCGGGCCCGCATGGTGGCCAGGTGCGCACGTTCGTCAATGACGTGCTGTACGCCTCGATGAAGGCGGGCAACACGATGCATCCGCGCGGCTCCATGGTGGTGAAGGAGTTGTTCACCAACGGCGCACGCACCGGCTGGGCCATCGACGCGAAGGACGACGATGGCGTGTGGACCTACTTCGAGGGCTTCGAGCCGCAGCTGAACCAGTACTTCTTTCGCGGCACGGGCAACCTCTGCTCGAACTGCCACGCGGGCGGCGTCGACTTCGTGCTCACCTCACCGAGCGCGTTGCCCTGACTAGCCGCCGTCGACTCCGCAGCCTGCCTCGCCCTTCGGAATGCAGACGGGTGTGGTGACCTGCGGGCCGGGCAGCTGACAGCAGGGCTCGGGGCCGAAGTCACCGCACTCCGAAGGGGTCGTGCAGGTGCGGGAGCAGATGGCGTGGTTGGGTCCAATCAACAGCCAGCACTCGTCGGGCGCGACGCACTGCTGTGGAGCGCGGTCGCAGAGGGCTCCCGCATCCAACGTGCCCATCGTGCCGGCGTCGCGAGCGAGGGCCTGGCCTGGAAATGGCCACGCGCGAAGGGTGCCGGCGTCGAGCGGTCGACGAGAGAGCAGCACGCCACGCCCATCGGTCTCTTCGAAGAAGCCACCGACGGCGACGAAGCCGTTGGGTCCCGAGGAGACAGCGTGCAGCGTCGCGCTGCTCACGGAGGGACTGCGGAGCATCGCGCGACCATCGTCTTCGCCGATGAAGCCATTGCCGCCCACCACCACGCGAAGCCCGTCACCAACTGCGACACCGTTGAGTGCGTCGGGCAGCTGCGCTGGCTCCACCGCGTTGACCCACGCGGTGCCATCGAACTTCAGGAAGAAGGGCGCAGGCGCTCCTCCGACGGCGTAGCGGCCCAGCGCTTCGGAGCCCGCCACCGTCACCACGCGGCCCGTCGCCTGTGCTGTCTGCGGAACGAACGCGCGCCCGTTCCAGCTGGCGATGGTGCCGCGGTCTCCGACGACGACGACATCACTCGCGCTGGTGCCCCAGACCTTGAGCAGGTTGTCGACGGCGAGACCCGAGTCGACCTCGAGCCACGAGGTTCCATCGAAGCGGAGCACGACGGCGCGGCCGGGTGGAACACGCGCTCCGCCGACGGCCCAGAGTGATGAAGGGCTCGAGCCCCACAGGCCCCACAAAGAATACGAGCTGTCTTCGCGTTGCACCTTCCACGAGCGGCCGTCGAAGCGGGTGACGACGCCGCGTTCTCCAACGGCGTAGACCTGGTTGGCCGAGAAGCCGAACACCCACCACAAGGTGCGTGTCGTGCCGGGATCCATCGTCCACCAACCGGTGGCGTCGTGGCGCAGCACCAGCGGCCGTCCATCTCGGCCACCGACGGCGAAGAGCTCTCCCGTCGGTGCCTGCCAGACAGAGAGCAGTGGCACGGGCAGGTCGTCGAACACGACTGACCACGGAGCAGCCGTCGCCGGCACCGAGGCATCGGGCGCTCGCGTCGTCGGACTGCATGCGAGGAGCAAGAAGCTGATCAGCAGCGCGGGGCTGAACGCTCGATTGCGGGCACTGAAGCGGTCCATCGCGTGCGTCGCAGTGCGGCAGGTGGGAGACAGATCGGGTGCGGGCGGTGTTGGGCTGGGAGACCCTCGGGTCAATCCGGTGATCAGGAGTGCGGTGACAGCATGCCGGTCGGTCGACCTGTGTTCTGCGGCGCGGGGTCGCAGGAGGCTCGTGGCAGACGACGACCAGGGGGCGCTGTTTTGGGTCGTGACAAGCGCTGGGCTGATCAGCTCGCTTCGGGGCAATCTCGTGACGGTCGTTGGATTGATCAGCTGTTTCTCTGGGACGCTCGCCACGCTCGTCGCAGATGGTCGGAAGAGCGCGCGCTTCATCACGCCGCTCCGGGTCGACGTGACGGGCGCTGGGCTCAGCTGGTCCTCTCGGATGCTCGCAACGTTCGTCGCCGATGGTCGGGCGTGAGCATGCTTCATCGCGCTGCTCCTTCGCGGGACCGCGTATGCGCGCTGTGCCTCATCAAGCGCCACCATCGCAGCCGGCGACGCCGGGAGGCAGGCAGGTGAACGTCGTCGTCTGGCTTCCGGGCAGCTCGCAGCACGCGCGTGGTCCGAACGCGGCGCAGTCGTTCACGGTGCGGCAGCTGACGGTGCACACCGCGCGTTCGGCCGCGGCCACGTACCAGCAGTTCGTGCCCGACGAGCACACGCCAGCGCCGCGGTCGCAGAACGCGCCGAGCTCGAGTCGAACGATGCCTGCGTCGGCGACCGTGACCGAGCCAGCATCGACACCAGCGTCGAAGCGCGCGCGACCGGCGAAGGGCCACGACTGAAGGGAGCCCGCCTCGAGTGGATGACTCGCGAGCAGCACCCCCCGGCCGTCGGGTTGGTCGAGGTGCCCGCCGACGGCGACGAAGCCGCTGCTGGTGGCGACGACGGCGTGCAGCGTCGCGTCGGTGAGCGGGCGCTCCTGAGTCCACCGCGTCCCCTTTCGCTCGGCGAGATAGCCGCGCTGCCCGCTGATGATCAGCTGATCAGCCTTCGTGGCGACGCCGCTCAAGCCGGGCACGGGTGTTGGCGGTGTGAGGGTGTTCCAGGCTCCATCGGCGTCGCTGAGGACCACGCCTTCAGTGAGGCCGCCCACGACGAAGCGGGCGCCAGTCGAACCGGTGATGGTGATCAGGCGCTCGGTCGTGCCGCTCGGCTCGGCCTCGACCCCGCCATCACGAAGGCGCGCGATGAAGCCGCGGTCTCCCACCACCGTGACGTCGTCAGCCGAGCGGCCCCACACCTTGAAGATCAGCCCCGGGACTGACCCAACGCGCACGAACCGGCCCCCGACCATGCTCCGCAGCACGACCCCTTGTCCCGTGCCGCTCGAGAGGTCGCCGCCGACGCTCCACAACGCCGACGGAGACTCGCCCCACACGCCCCAGAGCGCTTCGTCGTCACCATCACGAACGACCTGCCACGACTGTCCGCCGAAGTACGTCACCACGCCGCGCTCACCAACCGCGTACACGTGGGTCGACGAGAAGCCGAACACCCACCACAGCGCGTGGGGTGTGCCGGGGTCCATTCGCCACCAACCCCGCGAGTCGTGTCGCAGCACGAGTGGAGCGCCTTCTCTTCCACCCACCGCGTACAGCTCGCCGGTCGGCGCTTCCCACGCAGACAGAAGGGGACCGTCGAGCTCGTTCAGCACGAGCCGCCAGGTGTCTGGAGCTGACGACGCATCAGGCGTGCTCCGAGGTTCGACACACGCAAGCGCTGTCATGACGCACGAGAGCACGACTGGAATTTCGCAGCTGAATTGGAAGCGGGAGTGTCGCAGGCTCCA
>Ga0075163_10013211_pt1 | contig 10712 bp, 7 predicted proteins | sample JI1023141ADNA_FD_71478 | JGI IMG/M metagenome (GOLD analysis project Ga0075163, IMG submission 71478) | Wastewater effluent complex algal communities from Wisconsin, to seasonally profile nutrient transformation and Carbon sequestration -... | ecosystem: Engineered > WWTP > Effluent > Algae... | reverse complement strand
GCCCACGCGTAGCGCGGCGCGATCTCGAGCGCTCGGTCGAAGCCCGCGACGGCCTCGCTCTGCCGGCCCGCGAGCCGAAGGGCCTCGGCGCGGTGCGCCACGGCCCAGGAGTCCTTCGCGTCGCGGCTGAGCAGACGATCGTAGTCGGCGATCGCGGCTTCGTAGCGCCGCATCTCGACGAACAGCTCCGCGCGACGGCCGATCGCGAACGAGTTCGAGGGATCGAGGACGATCGCGCGATCGAGGTCGCTCATCGCGTCCTTGGTCCGGCCGAGCTCGGCGAGGACCATCCCGCGATTCGAGTACGCCCAGGCGTAGCGAGGATCGATCGAGACCGCCTGCGTCAGGTCGGCCCACGCTTCGGCGTAGCGCTTCCGCGTCCTGTACGTCGCGCCGCGGCTCGCCCAGGCCCACGCGCTCTTGGGCTCGAGCGCGATCGCGCGGGAGAGATCGTCGAGGGCCTTGTCGAGGTCCCCTGCGAGACGTTGGAGCTCTCCGCGCTGCGAGAGGGCCCAGGGATAGTCGGGCTGGATCTCGAGCGCCTTGTCGAAGTCGACGAGCGCGTCGGCGCGTCGATCGAGCATCGACTTCGTCTTCGCCCGGCTCGCCAGGATCCACGCCTGTCTCGGGGAGCCCTCGATCGCGCGATCGAAGTCGGCCAGGGCTTCGTCGTAGCGGTGGAGGATCCGGTAGGCCTCACCGCGCGTCGCGTGGGCCGCGGTGAGCGCGGGATCCGCCGCCAGCGCGCGCGTGAGGTCGTCGATCGCGTCGGCGTGTCGCGCGGCGTCGAGGCGGAGCTCCCCGCGACGATAGAGCGCCCAGGCGTAGGTCTCGTCGAGCGCGATCGCGGTGTCGAAGTCCGCGAGCGCCATGACGAGATCGTTCGTCCGCGCCCTCGCGTCGCCTCGGCTGGCGAGCGCGAATGCGTACCGTGGGTCGAGTCCGAGCGCGATGTCGAGTGACTGGACGGCGTCCGCGTAGCGACCGAGTCGCCTCAGCGCCTCGCCCTTCTGACCGAGCGCCTGGACGTGGTTCGGCTCGAGCTCGAGGAGCCGATCGAAGTCCGCGATCGCCGCGTCGAGTCGACCGTCCCGCATGTGCGCACGCGCGCGATCGAACAGCTTGTCGGCGGTGTCACCCATCGACGCCCATCATGCCATGGAACCGAGGTCCCGCGTCAGCTCGGCGGATTCCTACGCTCAGCCGCGGGCTTCGAGCGCGACGGCGAGGTCCGGCCGGTCCGTGATCACCGCGTCCACGCCGAGCGCGAGGAGCTCGCGCATCTCGTCCGGGTCGTCGATCGTCCATGCGTGGACCTCGATCCCGAGACGGTGCGCCGCGTCGACGAAGCGCGGATCGATGACGCGGAGGCCATAGCGCACCGGCGGTACCTGGAGCATCTGGCACGGAGGCGGTGACAGTCGTTCGAGCCGCAACCGACTCGCCACGAAGAACCGGATGATCGCGCTGCTCCCCGCGGAGGTGATCGCGCGGGGACCGGGCAGGTCGCGGAAGAGCGCGAGCGTCGGTTCGTCGAAGCCGGCGATGCAGAGCCGGTCGACGACGCCGTGGTCGTCCAGGAACACGCGGATCGCTCGCGCGATCGGGAGACCTACGGGCTTGAGCTCGATGATGACGTGGACGTCCGGGAACGCGTCGACGACCTCGGCGAGCGTCGGGATGCGGATCCCGAGGCCGCGGTACGGCGTGGTTCCGGCGGCGTCGGTGAATCGATACCCCGCGTCGAGCGATCGGAGATCCGCGAGCGTCTTCCCGTCGAGCGGACCGGTGCCGTTGGTGGTGCGATCCACGGTGTCGTCGTGGTGGACCACGAGCACTCCGTCGCGCGAGAGGTGCACGTCGAGTTCGAACGTGCGCACGCCGAGCGCGTACGCGTGCCGGAACGCTTCGAGCGTGTTCTCCGGCCTGATCCCGGATCCTCCGCGATGCGCGATCGTTCGAGGGGCGTTGCCGGTACGGAAGGGCTTCATCGGTGTTCGTTTCCGAGGTGGACGAGTCGGATCGCCCAACCGTCCTGCCGGAGGTCGGTCCATGCAACCACGAATCCGTGACGATCTCGGCAGAGCGCAGGAGGGGTGGTGCCGGCGAGGCGCGTGAACCGGTGCTCGCGGACCGCGTCTCCCGTCGCGTCGCGGACGCGGACGACCACGTCCGGGCCGTCGGTCTCGAGGTTCGCGCGGCCGGACGTCGAGACGAACGACGACCGCGTCCCGGGCGCGAGGCGCTCGGTCGCGAGCAGGCGCCCCCTCGGATCGAGTCGGAACGCGATCGGTCGGTCGAACTCGAAGCTGCCGACGATCGCGATCGATTCGCCGGTCCGCTCGATCGACTCGAGCAGGCCGAGGTCGTGGAGCGCGTCCACGGAGAAGGTCCCTCGCTCGGTGGCGAGCGTCACCCCGCCGCGGTGATCCTCGGGGACGCTGCGGCGGTACAGCACCGCGTATCCGGCCTCGTCCGCGTCGAGTCCGACGAGCTCACGTGAGAGCTCGTCGGTCTCGCGTTCGAGGGACCGGTGCCGATGGACGATCCCGCGTCCGGTGAGCTCGAACGTCTCGAGCTCCACCGGAGGTCGCGCACCCGCGTGAGCGAAGTAGAGCGTCGCGCCGGACGTCGCGCGGCGCATCGTCGCGATCGCCGGGACACGCTCGACTCGGACGCTGCGCCCGGATCCGTCGAGCGCGGTCGCGGTCAGGCGATCCCCGTCCTGCGAGAGCGAGACCGGCGTTCCGTCGAGCGTGACGACGAATCGGAGTCGATCCGACTCCGATCGCGGGAACGAACGCGCGCCGCCGGAGAACACGCGTCGCTCGTCGACGAGGTCGACGACCGCGATCACCGCCGAGGGCCCGTCGGTGATCGAGAGTCCGGAGGGCTCTCCGGAGAGGCCCGTCGCGAGCCATTCCGCGGCCGGGATCCCGGCGGTTCGGGCGGTCGACGCGTCGCGCGCCCTCTGTCCCGCATCGACCGACGGACTCCGCCCGCGACAGCCGACGACGAGCGCGATCGACAACGCGACGAGGAAGCCTAGGCTAGCGCGATGTCTCGCAGTTTCGTTCATCCGGTCCAGGTCTACTACGAGGACACCGACCACTCCGGGGTCGTGTACCACGCGAACTACCTCAAGTATTTCGAGCGCGCACGCGAGCACTGTCTCGGCGTCGAAGACCTCGTCGCGCTCTACCGCGATTCGGGCATCGGATTCGTCGTCTACAAATGCGAGCTGACGTTCCGCGAAGGCGCGGTCTTCGGCGATGCGCTCGAGGTCCGGACCCGCGTCCGCAAGGAGAGCGAATATCGGCTCGTCTTCGAGCAGGACGTCCACCGGGCGGCCGACGGGAAGAAGCTCGTCGAAGGGCTCGTGCATCTCGTCTGCGTCGACGCGGACAAGACGCTCGTGCGCTTGCCCGACTCGGTCGTGACGCGACTCGCCGCGTAGAATACGCTCGGCGGATGAGCATCCACGTGTGCGCCTCGTCGCACTCCGGCCCGTTCGCGTCCGACGGCGCGACGTCGCACTACCCGCCCGATCAATCGATCGCGGTGCTCCACCTCGACCTCGCGCTGAGCCTCGATCTCGCGGCGAAGCGCCTCGTCGGTCGCGCGACGGTCCGGGTCCGTGGGCACGGAGGCGCGCGGAGCCTCGAGCTCGACGCGCTCGAGTTCGAGTCCCTCACCGTCGACGGCGCCGCGTCCTCGTACGACGGGAAGAAGCTCCGGCTCGTGTTCCCGTCGCCGTTCGCCGCCGGCGAAGAGCGTTCGTTCGTCCTCGACTGGTCGGTCGTCGCTCCCGCCTCGGGCCTGATCTTCTCCTCCCCGTCCCCCGAGGCGCCCGACGCGTCGCTCTTCGTCGTCTCGGATCACGAGACGGAGCGCGCACGCCACTGGCTCCCTTGCGTCGATCATCCGAGCAGCCGGCCGACGCTCGGCTTCGCGATCACCGCGGACGCTGCGCTCACGGTCCTCGCGAACGGCGCGTTCGTCGGTGAGACGTCGAACGCGGACGGAACCAAGACGACCCGCTACCACCTCGACCATCCGTGCCCGAGCTACCTGACCTGCTTCGCGGTCGGCGACTTCGTGCGCTTCGAGGGTGAATCCGTCGACGGGATCCCGGTCGCGGCGTTCGCGCCGAAGCCGTTCACCGCTGCGCAGCTGGCGCTCTCGTTCGGGAAGACGAGCGGGATGCTGCGCTTCTTCCAGCAGAAGCTCGGCGTCCCGTACCCCTATCCCAAGTACTTCCAGTTCGCGGCGACCGGCATCGGCGGAGCGATGGAGAACATCTCGCTCGTCTCCTGGGACGACCGCTTCGTGCTCGACGAGGACCTCGCGACCGAAGACGGAGCGCTCGTCGACGTCGTGAACGTCCACGAGATGGCCCACGCGTGGTTCGGCGATCACGTCGTCTGCCGCGACTTCGCCCATTCCTGGCTCAAGGAGAGCTGGGCGACCTACATGGAGACGGTCTGGCTCGAATCGGCCCTCGGCAAGGACCACTCGGACTACGACCTCCACGCGAACGCCGACGCGTACTTCGGCGAGAGCGACGAGCGCTACCGCCGGCCGATCGTCACGCGGAAGTTCGACTCGTCGTGGGACCTGTTCGACATGCACCTCTATCCGGGCGGCGCATGGCGGCTCCACATGCTCCGTCGCGAGCTCGGCGACGGTGCGTTCTGGAGCGGCGTACGCGACTACCTGGTCCACCACGGTCGCGGCACGGTCGAGACCGACGACCTGCGCAAGGCGCTCGAGGCCGTCTCCGGCCTTTCCCTCGTTCGGTTCTTCGACCAGTGGATCTACGGCCCCGGCTTCCCCGAGCTCGAGGTGACGGCGGCCTTCGAGGCGGACGAGAAGCGCGTGCGGATCATCGTCACGCAGAAGCAGGTCGACGCGACGCTCGGCGTACCGCTCTTCGCGTTCCCGCTCGAGGTCGCGATCGACGACGGGACAACGGTGCGTCGGACGACGATCCGCGTCGACGCATCGCGCGTCGAGGCCGTCGTCGCGGCCGACGCGGATCCCCGGGCGATCGTGCTGGATCCGGAGTACCGACTCCTCGCGCGCTACGACTTCGATCCGGGCGCGCCGCGACTCCTGCGACAACTCCGCGAGGGCGCGGACGTCCGCCTCCGCATCGATGCCGCGCGGCGCCTCGCGAAGTCCGGCAAGGACGCTTCGCTCCGAGCGATCGGCGAGGCGCTCGCGGCCGAGCCCTTCTACGGCGTGAGGCTCTCGGTCGCCAAGGCGCTCGGCGAAGCGCAGACCGCAGCGGCGCTCGACGTGCTCCTCGAGCGCGCGGCGAAGGAGCTCGAGCCGCGCGTCCTCGCCGCGACGTTCCGTGCTCTCGCGAAGTACCGTGACCCGCGGATCGTCCGGATCCTCCTCGACCGACTCGCCCGAGGCCTCCCTCCTCGCGCGACCGAGGCCGCGAACGAGACGCTCGGGCATCAACGCGAGCGCGCGCCGCTCGACACCCTCCTCGAGGCGAGCCGTGGCGACGGCTTCGGCGGGTTCGCCGCCGGCGGGGCGCTCCGCGGCCTCGGCCACAGTCGTTCGCGTGACGCGCTCGCGCCGCTCCTCGCGTTCGTCCGGCCCGGGGGGACGTCGACCCGGGCCCGGCCTTCCGCGGCGACGGCGCTCGGACTCCTCGCGCCCCGCCTCGAACGGCGAGAGCGCGAACAGGCTCTCGAGGCGCTCGTCGACGCGCTGCGCGACCCGGATCCGAAGGTCCGGAAGGCCGCCGCGAACACGTTGATCGACGTGGGTGAGCCGAGCGCGCTCGGCGCGGTTCGCGCGTTCGCGGCGACGCTCACGCCGCAGGACCGCATTCGGCTCGATCGCGCTCTGCGCACCGCCAGCGCGAGCAACACCGCGGCGCTCACACGCGCGGAGGAACGGATCGACGGGCTCGCCAAGCAACTCGACACGCTCCGCCAGCGCCTCGAGACGCTCGAGGCGACGGCGAAGAAGGTCGAGTGACCGTCAGCGCTTCGGCGGCACGTCCGCGCGACCGCGGGTGAGTTCGACCGGGTACCGATCGCGAATCCGCGCGAGCTTGTCCGCGACGATCTCGGGGACGTCCACGCCGACCCGATCCGCGAGCATGAACATGCAGATGGCGACGTCGGCGAGCTCGTCGACGACGCGCCTACGCGCGTCGGCGTCGGTGAGGAAGGCGTCCGCCTCCGCGTTGCTGACCCATCGGAGCTCGGCGCAGAGCTCGCCGGCCTCCGACGCGATCGCCATCGCGAGGTTCTTCGGGTCGTGGAAGCTCTCCCATTCGCGCTCACGCACGAACGAGCGGACGTTCTCCAGCATCGCGTCGAGACGGTCCATCGTTCACTTGTTCGGTTGCGGGGTCATGCGGAGGTAGGGCTTGATCCACTTCACGCCCTTCGGGAACTTCTTCTCGATCTCCGCCTTGTCCGTGAGCGACGGGACGATGACGACGTCGTCGCCGTCCTTCCAATCGGCCGGCGTCGCGACCGAGTAGTGGTCGGTGAGCTGGAGTCCGTCGATCACGCGGAGGATCTCCTGGAAGTTCCGTCCGGTCGCGGGCGGATACGTGATCTGCGCGCGGATCTTCTTCTGCGGGTCGATGAAGAACACCGAGCGGACCGTGACCTTCGCGTTCGCTTCGGCGTGGATCATGTCGTACGCCTTCGCGACCGACTGATCGGCGTCGGCGACGATCGGGTAGTTGATCTTCACGTTCTGCGTCTCTTCGATGTCCTTGATCCACTCGTGATGCGAGTCGACCGGATCGACGCTGAGCGCGATCACCTTGGTGTTCCGCTTGTCGAACTCACCCTTGATCCGCGCGACGGTGCCGAGCTCCGTGGTGCACACCGGGGTGAAGTCCGCCGGATGCGAGAAGAACACCGCCCACGAATCGCCGATCCACTCGTGGAAGCGAATGCGTCCTTCGCTCGAGTCCTGTTCGAAATCCGGCGCGGTCATGCCGAGCTGCAGTCCCATGCGATACCTCCTCTTGTTCTTGGTTCGGAATCAGGGGACGAGCAGCTAACCGCTAGTTCCCGCGGCGCGCAAGCGCTTCACTGATCGAACGTAGGAGCACCAGGAAATCCGCTGGCGGTCAGTGCGCGAGCAAGGCTCGCGTCCGCATGGGCCCGGACATATGCGAGATCGGCGTCCAGAGCGTCGTGCTTGCGGCCGAGCTTGCGGGCGTCGCGCAGGTACCGGGCGGCGCGGAAGCTCTCGCCACGCGCTGCGGCCGATCGGGCCGCGAGGCCGTAGAACGCGGAGCGGTCGACGAGCGAGAGGTCCGACGCGAAGGCGACGATGGTCGCCGGATCGACGATGCCCCGTTCGACGAGATCGACGACCGGGTCGATCGGCCCCTCGGTCGCGATGAGCCGGAAGATGAGATCGGGCGACACGCCCTCGCCGAGCATCCGGACGATGAGGTAGCGGATCCGGAACTCGCGCTCGGTCGACGACCAGAAGCGCACGACGTCGAGCCACGTCGCAGGCGACGGGTGCGCGACGAGCTCCGCGATCCGGAGGTCCGTACCGGGAGGGAGCCGGAGGGCGCGGTCGAGCATCGCGCGGACCTCGCCGAACTCGTCCGAACGCTCTTCGAGCAACGAGAGCGCGAGCTTGACCGCGTGCTCCGTGCGCCCGAGGCGGAACAGCAGGCGCAAGTAGGTGGCGTGCGACGAACCGTGGACCCACTCGCGACGCGCGGCTTCGACGAGGCGCGCGTCGTCGCCCGCGAGTCGGGACTCGATCGCGCCGAGGAGGATCTCGAGCCGACTCCGGCGACGGACGAGCGCCCCCGGCGCGTACGGATGCACCGGGAGCGGGAGGATCGCGAGCTCCGCGCGCGCCCATTGCTGCGCGCGGGCGATCGTCTTCGCGTCCCAACGGCTGACCAGGTCGAGCAGGACGTCCGGCTCGACCCACTCGACCGCCGCGCGGAACGAATCTCGCTTCGACGTACCCATCGGGGCGGAGGGATAGCACGTCCGCGCGGAACGACATGGTATCTCTCCGACGTGGCCCTCCTCTTCCCGCGCCTGGAATTCCCGGACGACCGCGTCGCGGTCGACGTCGACGACGTCCGACACGACTACGTCACACTCGCGTCGCTCGCCGCCGGACATGCGGACGATCTCGCGGCGAGGGGCATCGGCCCCGGGGACCGCGTCGGGCTCGTCACCCACGGCACGGCGACCACGGTCGCGGCGCTCGTCGGTCAGGCGATGCTCGGCGTGGTCACGGTCCCGATGAACCCGAAGAGCGCGCCCGCGGAGCTCGCGCACATCGTCGCCGACTCCGAGCCGCGCGCGATCTACTCCGATCCGGATGCCCCAGCGTCGTCGGCCGACGAGAGTCCGCTCGCGACCACGCTCTCGGGACGACGGTCGGACCGACGTCTGCACCGTCCGATCGATGACGCGCCGGTCCTGGTGCTCTACACGTCCGGGACCACCGGAGCGCCGAAGGGCGCGATCCTCTCCGCCCGGAACATCGCTTCGAACCTCGACGGTCTCGCGGCGGCGTGGAACTGGACGGACGCGGACACGGTCGTCCACGCGCTCCCGCTCTTCCACGTCCACGGGCTCGTTCTAGGGCTCTTCGGCAGCCTCCGCGTCGGCGGCGCGCTCGCGCACAGATCCCGCTTCGATCCCCACTCGCTCGCGGCCGCGCTCGACGAGTCGTCGGTGCTCTTCGCAGTGCCGACGATGTACCACCGGCTGATCGAGGCGAGCGAGACCGACCCATCGATCGGCCGCTCGCTCGCGCGCGCGCGACTGCTGATCTCCGGCTCTGCGGCGTTGCCCGTTCGAGACCACCTCCGGCTCGAAGCGCTCACGGGCCGAGGCGTCCACGAACGGTACGGCTCGACCGAGACCCTGATCGACTGTGCGATCCCAGCCTCGGCGCGGCCTCGTCCCGGCTACGTGGGCCCGCCGGTACCCGGCGTAGAGCTGCGTCTGGTGGACGACGAGCGACGAACGCTCGAGGCGCACGACGACGTGACGATCGGCGAGATCGCCGCGCGTTCGGCGTCGCTCTTCCGCGGCTACCTGAACCGCGCGGACGCGACGAACGCCGTGATGGACGCGGACGGATGGTTCTACACCGGCGATCTCGCGACGCGGACGGACGACGGCTACTACCGGATCGTCGGACGCCGCTCGACCGACCTGATCAAGACCGGCGGCTACAAGGTCGGCGCCGGCGAGATCGAGGCCTGCTTCCTCGAGCATCCATCGGTCGCCGAATGCGCGGTCGTCGGAGCCGCCGATCCGGATCTCGGCGAGCGGATCGTCGCGTACGTCGTGCTCCGAGTCGGTCCGGTCGTCGCGGAGGCGGAGCTGAGCGCCCACGTCGCCGCGCAGCTCTCACCGTACAAGCGCCCCCGCGAGATCCACCTCCGCGAATCGCTCCCCCGCAACGCGATGGGCAAGGTCGTGAAGGCGAAGCTCTGAGCGCGGCTTCGCCCCTCGCGCGGACGCGTGATAGGCTCGAATCCATGCTTCGCCGGCTCCTCCTCGGTCTGTTCGCGATCGTCGCGTCGACCGCGCGAGCGCAGACGCCGATAGCGACGCCCGAGGCGCCTTCCGGTCTCTCGGTCGCGATCCTGCCCATCGTCGCCGCGGACGTCGATCCGATCGTCCCGCAGCGGGTGATGGAAGCGGTGCGAGCGACCGTGCGCGAGGCCGGCTACGACGTCGTCTCCGAGGCCGCGCTCGTCCGAGCGATGTCCGCGGTCCGGCTCTCGTCCCCGCCGTCTCCGTCCGAAGTCTGGCGGGTCACCGCGCTCGCGGGCGCTCAGCGCGGGCTCTCGATCCGCGTCGGCGTCGCGAACGGGCTCTACGTCGGCGAGCTCTTCGTCGCGAGCGCGGACGGGAGTGGCCCCTACCGCGCCGAATTCCGAGGCGACGGCGGCACGTTCCTCGACTACGTGGTCGAGGCGATCCGTCGGACGCTTCCCGCGCCGTCGACCTACGACGCGGAGGCCGCCCGACGCTACTCGGCCGTCGCGACGTCGACCCCACCGCCGGCGACGGCGCCGAGCTGGTCCACCGCGACGTTCGCACGGACCTACGCCAACCCGAGAACACGGACCGAGCCTCGCTACGGGATCACGTTCGTCAGCGAATCGGCGTTCGGTCGCGCGCAGGGGGGCCGGTACTACCACCACGGGCTCGGCGCCCGCATGGACTTCGCCTTCGGCGAGAACGTCGTCGTCGGTCTCTTCGCCGGCTATCTGAACCTCGACGTCGGCGCTTCGCGCGCCTCGAACCTGCTCTTCTTCGCGCAGCTCGAGGATCGGCTCCAATTCGTGTCGACCGGCCGCGCGCGATTCCCGCTGCGGCTCGCCTTCGGCTACGTGCCGTTCAACGGCCCGTTCCTCCGTTTCAGTGGCGGCCTTCGGTTCCCGGTCGGCGGCCCGTTCGAGCTCGGCTTCGACCTCCTCGCCCCGACGTTCTGGTGGATCCCCGGCGATCGACGGGTGACGTACGACGTCGGCGCGGAGCTGACGTATCGCTTCGGTCCGGCGCGTTGACGACGTTCGAGCGCCACTGCTACCTAGGGTGCCTGTGATCGCACGCTCCGCCGTCTTCGCGACGCTCCTCGCGCTCGCGTCCTGCTCGACCGCCGACGCGCCGGGCTCGGCGTCCCCACGCGCACTCGATCCGGCGCCGACGGAGATCGCC
>Ga0075163_10013210_pt1 | contig 10712 bp, 8 predicted proteins | sample JI1023141ADNA_FD_71478 | JGI IMG/M metagenome (GOLD analysis project Ga0075163, IMG submission 71478) | Wastewater effluent complex algal communities from Wisconsin, to seasonally profile nutrient transformation and Carbon sequestration -... | ecosystem: Engineered > WWTP > Effluent > Algae... | reverse complement strand
CAAAAGGTTTAGTCGTTTCGCAGAAACGACTAAACCAGAAGGATTAGTCCCCTTCGTCTAGCGGTTAGGACTCGGGATTTTCATTCCCGCAACAGGGGTTCGATTCCCCTAGGGGACGCATAGGAGACCCAAAAACGAACCCCGTCATTGGGTAATGTTTTTGGGTCTTTTTTATTATTGGGCTAAAATCTGCGTACACCCGTGGGAAATCTAAGCTGTATTTGTTTCACTGCAGTCCGGCGCCAGTTCATTAAAGGTGGGTGCATCATCCAAGGCTGGGCCATTCACGAGCACTTGAGATTTGCAGAAACTTCGTACCATTGCCCATCGCACCTTCTGCACATTCTGGTACATTACAAAGCGTGTGAAGACCTAGCATATCCAGCACTCGAATGAGCATAATTTCTGCCGGTGAGATGCATGAAACTGATCGGAAGTGCCATACAGCCCAAAATCCTGCGCGATATCTTCTTTTTTAATTAGGTGTCGCTGCTGCGCCATTCGACTTCGGGGTCAACAAGGCATCTGGTAGCCGCACCGCAACCACAGAAATAGCCGCGTTCGCCGAAGCGTCGTTGCGGGGCTGTACGATATTGGTTGTCGAGAAAAAATTCTTCTTAACCAATGCAATTGCCGTTGTGCAGCATTTCGACTCAACTGTGAAAAATCTCGTGGTGAGCAAGCCAGCACCAGGTACCGTCGATCGAATATTCTTGATATTCTTTGTCGATCTGGAAAACATGGCAACAGCAATGGAATCCGACCGCGCTGAGTAGTGTAATAAAGAGATTCCCCTTGGTGTTACACTACTCGTAGCCTTCGGTAAGAACCGCCGAGACTGACAGCGAATCATCTTTTTTTAGCCAAAATGAATCTCGTCGCACGCAAAATTATAGATGGAGAGAATGCGTTCTTTTTCCAAAAGCTCCTGCCAACCATGCTCGCCCATAAACCGTTGAATAGTCAGATCTTTGAAATCGAGTACCCGGATATCCGCGTTTCTATTTATGGTTCGCCGGCTGCCTCTTTGACTACACAGGAAGCCGCAGGCCCGAGCAGTCGTGCGATCAAATTGAGCGTAGCTCGTAAATATTGTTGTGTGAAGTAATTACCCCTTTGCGTCCGGTCTGGAGAGCTGGGCGACAACAAACAAATCTCACATTCCAAAAAGACGTGCAATAGATTTTTGAAAGCCGACTATCTCAGGCGACCGAAAGTTAAGGCGCCTGCGTAGCCTACTATTGACCAATCTAAGCGCTGCTTCAATATGTTCATGGTCGCTACAGCGGAATTTCGTGCCCTTCGGCAATGGTTCCAGCCCTTCGTATTCTCTTTCGTGCCTATTACCAAGGCTCTCAGGAGCCCACAACTTAATTCAGAACTTGCTGTAAGTCGAGAGGCCCGCTCATCTCTGTCTCCAATCATCGATCACGCCCAAAAGCACCCAGTTCTCCAGGTCACCAAAAAATGGCGCGCGGCCATATAGTACTGGCAAAGTCGCTCGCGGACAAGTTTTGCCGCCAAAAAAATACCGGAAACGCCTTTCAACAAAAGTTTCGATACGACCCGCGCCGATCTTTCCTTTGACCAAATCCCTTTCCAAGTAGCCCATTTTGTGTCTGGTTAGAGCCTCTGCAGGCAGACACCTTCGAAGCGGTCAAGGCGCATGGCCCCGGCAATCGATCCACGAGAAAGCGTCACCTTAAGTTATGTGCGGTATGCAGCCAAGCTACGGCCGTGGCCTCGGTCGCGTAGGTTTTCGTTGGTCAGCCATGGAGGGCATCCTGCGCGCAGCCTGCCCTGTATCGGCCTGGCACGACATTGCGCGTTATTTCCCGATAGATCGTCCTTGGATGGTGTTTCTGTTTCTGAGCAATATGCCTAAACGTGATCCCCTCATTCAGACTTTGTTCGATGCAGAGCCTTTTTTGAGGGTCAAATTTGAATGCGAGCCCGCGTTGGTGAAGGCCATTGTCGTTATTTAGAAATCAACTCTGAAATTCGACGGATGCCTTAGATGACTTTTCTAATTCTCGGTCTATCTTGGACTTGCCGAGCCCCAAGCTTTTATCCTGAGAATCAGGCTTTACACCGTGGAGGCCTTGAGTTCCGCTCCCTATTTTGAGGGGGGAGTTTCCTCGGTATAAATGAGGTTTTCGTTCACCCTTTTAGTCTATGAAACCTTGGCTTATCGCAATCTGTTCCGGTGCGCTTCTTGTCGCATGCAGCGGTAATGCGGAATTCAAAATCACAACAAAACGGGCCGATGCAATAAATCCGGAGCTGACCGCAGCACCACTCAGCGGCACCGTTGTGGCCGCGCTGCCGTCGATTACTCTGCGCTTTTCTGAAGCGGTGGACGGCGCGGGAATACTATCAAATTATCAGATCACAGGCCAGGGCGCGGTGGCGCTCTCCTTGAGTCAAATTACCAAAGCGAGCGACGATACGTATTCTCTGACTTTAACCGGTACGGTCAGCAACGGTGCGATTTATCTTAAGTTGAACAATATCTGCGACTCGGCGGGAAATCCTCTGGCGAATGATGCTCTTCTTTATATCGGCGATGCGACGAGCCCGGTGATGACGACCTCTATCGCCTCAGGTTCTACCGTGTCGGCGCTGAGCTCGATGCAGGTGCAGTTCTCGAAAGCTGTCTCAGGCGGAGATATTACCGCAAACTATGCCTTGTCTGGGCCGGGTGTCGGCTCGTTAATCGTGCAGAGCGCGACGCGCATCAGCGCTTCAACTTTTCAGATAGATTTTTCGGGGAGTATCGCCACCGGGTCTTTGACGCTAACAGCGAATAACATCACGGATAATGGTGGCAGGCCCCCATCGGCAAATGTATCCATGTTTACCGTTGATTTCATTGCCCCCACCGCGGTATTCTCACCAGCCGCAGGATCTCTGCTTTCGCAGCCGACGGCGCTGCTATTAAATTTTTCAGAAACCATGACCGGGGCTTCCCTCGTTGCAAACTATTCACTCGGCGGTTCGGGACGGGGAAGCCTGAACATCGCGGGCATCACAGCCTTGGGCAGCCGCAGCTATATTATAACCCTGACGGGCACCGCTGCGACGGGTACGCTCACAGTCACGCTGTCGAATATTTTCGACACGGCGGGCAATCCGCTGGGGACAAGCCTCTACTCATTTACACTGGATAACTCGACACCGAGCGTTCTCGCGTCTCCCGCATCTGGCAGTACCCTCAATGCGCTCACGACGCTTGACCTGACTTTCTCTGAAGCTGTGAATGGGGCGACGAATGTAAATAATTACCTCATTAACGGCACGGGCGCAGGCACGTTACAGGTCACTGGTGCAAACCTGCTCTCGGGTACAACCTATCGCCTCACGCTCGGCGGTTCGCCGGGAAACGGCAGTTTTACGGTGACCCTGGCGAACATTGCCGATCTGACCAATAACCCATTAACGGGCTCTATATTGAGCTATTCCGGCGACGTGACAAATCTCACGGTAACCGGTTCTTCGCCGGCAGCAGGGTCGGGATCCTTTCCTGTCGGAAACTCTATTACTGTCTTCTTCAATAAAACGCTGAATTGCGGGACCGTAACCGCTTCGAGTTTTCAAATCGGTGGAGTTACCGGCGTGGTAAGCTGTTCGGGCACAAGCGCAACATTCGATCCGACAGGAAATTTGCAGCAAAACACGCAATATACAACGACATTAACCACCGCCATTAAAGACACACTGGGAAATCCGCTAAGTGCAAGCCATATCTTTTCGTTCACAACATATGCGACGATCATGAGCGGCGGCAGCGGATTCGACGAACCTGGCGATATCGTTCAGGATTTCGCCGGGAATGTGTATATAGCGGGCTACACTTCGAGCAGTTTCGATGGCAACACGAATGCCGGGCAATCTGATGTTTTTCTGACAAAGTACGATGTGCAAGGAGTCAAAAAATGGACCCGGTTCTGGGGCACGGCCCTTCACGACGAAGCAGGGGGGATTGCCGTCGATTCTACCGGCAGTATCTATGTGTCAGGCTTCACCGAACCTTCAGTCGGGGTGCATAATGCGCTTTTGCTCAAATATGACCCGACGGGAACTCTGCTCTGGTCGAAGATTATCAGCGCGGGGGCGCATGAAGCGAACGATGTTATCGTCGATGCCAACGACTATGTCATCATCGGTGGGATCTCCAACTCATCGGGCTCAGCGCTTTTTCGCGTCAAATACGATTCGTTGGGCCAGGAGCAGTGGTCCTTGGGTGGCTTTGTCAGCGATTACCATTTTGTGCGTGAGATGGCGGCGGCCCCGGATGGTTCGTTTTATCTCACAGGTTATGGCAGACCAAGTGCGAGCGGCGCTCCTTATTGCTTCATTAAGAAGTACGATGCCTTCGGCACCAACACGAACACGACTTACCTTGGCGGCTCGAATACGACCTTCTGCAACGGCATTGCGGTTGCTCCGGATGGCAGCGTCTATACCACGGGCTGGACAAGCATAGCATTGCCCGGCAATACGCAGGTGGGGGCACACGACATTTTTGTCATGAAATCCAATGCTTCGCTCAGCACGCAATGGGTGCGGCAAATGGGCAGTACCGCCGACGAAGAAGCCGCTTCAATCGCCGTGGATTCATCCGGCAATGCCTATATTACCGCCTACACGGCCGGCAGCATCATGGGAAACCCGAACCAGGGCGGTTTCGATATGTTCATCGGCAAGTATGACCCAACGGGCAGCCTGCTCTGGTCTCGCCAGATCGGTAGTGCGACGACAGACGAAGGACGCAATATTACCGTAGGCACCGACGACGGATTGATTTACTTGGCCGGGTATAGCTATGCTTCGCTGGATTCTCAGACCTACAGCGGGAGCAGCGATTATGTCCTGGTAAAGTATGATTCAGCGGGGACGCGCAAATGAAACAGCTTCGCAATACCTTCTACGCCGCTTTGCTCTGCGGCGTTGTTTTATGCGGGTGTTCTAAGGACACGAGCGGCATAAGCGAAGAGGCGGGCGACGCGACATCGCCCGGTTTTTCCGTATCACCCGCACAGGGAAGCACCCTCGGCAGCGTTACACAGGTTACCGTCGCCTTTACCGAGTCGGTTAAGAACGCCGGAGTATCGGCAAATTATGCGCTGGGCGGTACGGGAAAGGGAACTCTGGCGATTACGTCGGTTACTACGCTCAGTGCTTCAGCTTACCGGCTCAATTTCTCGGGAACACCGGCCGATGGCGTGCTCTCTATTCAACTGGGAAATATCACCGATACGGCCGGTAATGCGCTGTCAGGAAATCTTATCTATTTCGTCACCGACGTGACGAACCCGACGCTCACCAGCGTTCCCGCTGCCGGGGTTCGGGTCGCTGCGCTCTCCCAGCTTGACGTTACCTTCTCCAGGGCCGTGACGGGAGCTACAACCGCGGCGAACTATGTTGTCTCGGGCGCGGGTGCTGGCACAGTCAGTGTCAGCGGGATTACGTCTCTGGGCGGCAATGCTTACCGGGTTTCATTTGCGGGGGCGCCGGGAAATGGGGCCCTCAATATCAACGTCAACGGAATTCAGGACTCTATGCTGCGTGGTCTTTCAGGGAATATCATCAGTCTCATTGGCGACATTACGCTTCCCACGTGGAGCGCTAATCCAGCGACCGGAAACGCCGTTTCGTCGCTTGCGAGTGTCGACATTACGTTCAGCGAAGCTGTTAGCAATGCCGGAGTGACCGCCGGATATTCTTTATCTGGTTCAGGCGTTGGCACGCTGACGCTGACGCAGGTCTTTCAGCTTACTGCCACTTCATATCGTCTGGTATTTTCCGGGGCTCCGATAACTGGAACACTAAACCTGGCCCCCTCGGCAATTACCGACACAGCCGGGAACGCCCTCTCTTCACCGGCAATCACCTGGACGGGTGATCTTGTAAACCCGACTTTTAACGCTTCGCCTGCCGATAGTGCTTCTCTCAAAACGTTGACGCAGATCGTGCTGACTTTTTCCAAGCCAGTAACAGGAGCTACGACGACGGCAAACTATGTGCTGAGCGGTGCTGGAAAGGGCACCCTTGCCTCCAGCAGCGTGACTTCACTCGGGGGAAACGTTTACCGGCTCAATCTCACCGGCAGTATCGCGGATGGCCCCCTGCATATCTCGTTGAATAACATCCGGGACGGCGGAAACAATGCGCTCGGGGCCAATGGACTAACCTACTATGGCGACACCACACCACCCACCCAGGCATCCGTGCCAGGGACCGGCTCGACTGTTGGCGCCCTGCCGCAAATCGACATTACTTTCTCGGAGCCGGTCCTAAATGCGGCGGTAGCGGGCAATTACGCTCTCAGCGGTGCGGGTACCGGCACGCTTGCGGTCGTCTCGGCCAACAATATCGGCGGTAATACCTATCGAGTTGTTTTCAGCGGAGCGAGCGGCGACGGCCCCGTGCAAATATCCCTGAACGGCATTACCGACGCTGCCACAAATAATCTTTCCGTAAACACCATTGCCCTTACGACGAGCACACAAAACCCGACGCTGACGGCGACGCCCGTCGACGGGAGCACAGTGAAAGCCCTTGCATATGCGGATATCACATTCTCCAAGGCGGTGATCGGAGCTTCGACAGCTGCGAATTATACCGTCTCAGGTGCGGGCGCCGGCACGCTCAGCGTCACGTCTGCCGCCTTAAGGTCGGGCAATACATACCGGCTGGTTTTTTCGGGCGCGGGCCTCTCGGGGCCCGTGGCCCTCACTTTGCAGAATATCACCGATGCGACCGGATTGCCACTTGCAGGAAATACTATTAACTATACGTACGACGCCGCGCTGCCAACTGTTGTAGCGACACCTGCAAACGGTGCCAATCGCGGATCGCTCGCCAATCTAACGCTCGCTTTTTCGGAACCGGTGCAGGGCGCAACCGTCGCGGCAAACTATACGCTTTCCGGAGCGGGTAAGGGAACACTCGCATTACTCTCGGTGACGCCGTCAGGCGGGAATACGTACAACCTGAGTTTCAGCGGAGCTCCGGCGAATGGTAGCTTAACCCTCACACTGGGAACAATCCGCGATTTGGCGGGAAATCCTTTGTTTGGCAATGCACTCACGTATATGATGGACATCACGCAGCCGTCGACGACGGCAAGTCCCGCGGCAGGGTCTCCCATCAACAGCATCACCCAGATGGACATTACCTTTTCTGAAATCGTGACGGGTGCCGACAATTTGGCGAACTACTCGCTGTCCGGGGCGGGAGTGGGCACTCTCAGTATCTCAGCGGTAGTACTCGTTTCCGGTACGACATACCGGCTGACGTTCAGCGGTGTTCCGGCCGATGGGCCGCTCAACGTGAACGTGGCCAACGTGCTCGATTTGGCCGGGAATCCGCTCGGTGCTTCCGCGATCGGCTTCACCGGAGATATTAGTGTTCCGACTGTCTCGGACAAATGGCCGGCCTTAAGTCAGACGAATATCGGTACGGATATGTCCATCCGCGTGCTGTTCTCAGAGCCTATACTCGCCTCATCGCTCACGACGAGCACGTTTCTCGTGAATAACGGCGCCGGCAACATCGCGGGCACGCTCCGCATCATCAACCCGACCGAAGTGATGTTCCAGCCCACCGCCGCGATGCAGCCGAACACAACGCATACGGTTACGTTGACTACGGGAATTAAGGACGCCCCCGGCTTACCGATGGCGGCAAACTACAGCTGGACCTTTACCACGCGCGCGGGGCCGGCCGTTCAAAAGGTAAAAAACTACACTGCGTATTCCAACTCGTATTATAAGAATCTGGTACGCTCGGGTAATAGTATCTTCTTCGCCCGCAGTGAACCAGCAACCGGGCTCGAGCTTTGGAAAACGGACGGCACCGCGGCGGGAACGACGTTAGTTAAAGATATTTTTGCCGGGCCGAACGGCACGACGATTGAATGCCCCGTAGATGTAAACGGCGTGCTCTTCTTTTTCGCGACAAACGGGATTAACGGCAAAGAGCTCTGGAAATCCGACGGGACAGCGGCCGGAACGGTTATGGTAAAAGACATCAATCCGGGCCCGGGCGACGGATATTTTAGCATTTGCAATCAATATACCCAGGGAGCGAACAATAACGGTGTATTCTATTTCGCCGGCTACGACCCGACAAATGGCAACGAACTTTGGAAAAGCGACGGGACCGCAGCGGGGACGGTGTTGATCAAAGATATTTATCCCGGGCTTAGTGGCGGAATTTACGGTCTCACCGCTTTCAACGGCAAAGTCTATTTCAAATCATGTGACACAACAGCGGGATGTGAGATGTGGATGAGCGACGGCACGGCTGCGGGAACAAGTCCTCTCAAGGATATTTATCCGGGTACGGCGCACGGTCTCGCCTCGAACCAGGTGATGCCTACAATTTTTGGCGGAGCGTTATATTTTGGCGCTACATCGGCCACGGCAGGAGGGGAGCTATGGAAATCAGACGGGACCACGGTTGGTACGGTTCAGGTTGAGGATCTTAATCCGGGATTTCCTTCGACAAATCCCGGTCAGATTTCACTAGCCGCGGGTAGAATGTTTTTTGTTGGCGCAGCCCCCGGTTTCTTCAACGGGCTTTGGGTAACAGACGGAACGGTCGGTGGCAGCACGGTATTGACAGAATCGGTACTGGTTGCGCCGTTCGGCACTACTACCGGCGACGTTCAAATTTTGTCGACCGTTGGAGCCAACGTATTTTTCATTGGTAGCCATCCCGATGCATCGGGAGGATACCACAGGTTTTACTTTAGTGATGGCACGAAAGCCGGTACACATTTGGTTAAAATAATAAGGACCGATGATATGAGCGCAGGCGTCGCATTTCCCATTGCCTACGATAACCGGCTCATCTTTATGGGCACCGATGTCTCGAATAACGCCGAACTCTGGTCGAGCGACGGCACATCGTTTGGCACCTACATGCTTCGCGAATTCGTGCCGGGCAACACGACGGGAGGTAGCCCCAAGGATTTCACCATCATGAATGGCGTGCTCTACTTTCTCGCTGACGACGGCAGCAATGGCTACGAAATCTGGAGCTATACACCGTAAGAATCTAAGTTGCCGCTAAGCGGGAACCCGCTTCAGACGGGACGGACAGTTAAGTATGAGGCGGTCAAGTCTGACGTCGCACAATGCATCTTGCCCGCAACGCCGGTGGTGAGGGCACCGACAAACCGAGAACAACAGCGAAGCGGTAACTCGAAGCCCATTTAACAAGCATGCGCAAGCATGCTATTTCGCGCTTCATCTGCCAACAAGCCGCAGCGTCAGATCGTCGCTGCCTTATAACAGCACAAGTTGCAGGAAGGCCTGCACATATGACGTCTGAGGGTGATTGCTCGATGCAATCTCGTCAGTCATGTGTTATTCCGCATCAGCCAAATGCCGCAGCAGAGAATGATACTCACGGGTTTCGCCCTTCAGGCAATCCGAAGCATTCTTTCTGTCATCGCCGCACAGGTGGAAGGCCTAGTTCTGTCATGTCGATCCAAATGCAAACCAATCGATGCAAAGGTCGATATAAAGCCGAAATACAGGGTAAAAAATACAAAAAACACAAGATGCCCAAACATCACATTACGCGTGTGCCCTGTCAATTCAGTCTAAGGATACTTGTCGGCAGATCGAAAGTTTACCGCAATCCACCACTCAGGTTCACCGGCGGGTGCCTCACGGGACGCACGATCGAGGGCCCGAAAAAACACCATTAACATTGGGTTTTTTCGGGCCTAATTTATTATATAGCCCCTCATTGGCGCTGCCCCCTGGGGAAATCGAACTTTTTCCTGGACTGCTTCCAAAATTTCTCCGACGGTGATGCAGATTTGTTGGTGAGCGATTGCATGCCGAATATTTTTGTTCTTGTCAGAATGCATATTGTGAGATAAATCTCTCAAAAAATGAAGGTCTTCATCATCGCGGGACCAAATGGCGCCGGTAAAACGACGTTTGCAAAATTCTTTCTAAAAAACTATCCGGACATACAGCATTACCTGAATGCAGACATTCTGGCTTCAGGCATTGCTCCTCTAAAGCCAGAGCTTGTAGCGGTTGAAGCAGGGCGTATATTGCTCAGGCAGATGGATCACTTGGTGGAGCAGAAGGCAAGTTTTGCTTTTGAAACCACATTATCAGCTAGAAACTACCTTAACAGGATTCGCAGATGGAAAGAATCAGGCTATGATGTGCAGCTGGTTTTTCTCAGTCTACCAACTGCGATGTTTGCGATCAATCGGGTGAAGCAAAGAGTCAAGCAGGGTGGCCACAATATACCTGAAGCTGTAATCCGTAGACGCTTTGCTCGCGGACTCAGGAATCTCGGAGATTACAAAAAACTTGTCAATGCATGGCAGATATATGATAATAGCGCCAGTGTGACGGTTTTAGTCGAAGAAGGAAAAAATGAAGACAAAGAAGGCTAAAGGCAAACTCCAATCTCCTGAAAAGATTGCTATTACAAAATCACTCCGCGAGGCCGCTAAGTATGCCCAAAAACTGGCGGAGCAGACGAACACAAAGCTGATTACTCGCAAAGTTGCGTCGAAAGCCTAACCCCCAAAGAGCACAGTTCGAACCGCGTCCCCTAGGGGACGCACGATCGAGGGCCGGCTTTGCCGGCCGTTTTTTTGCTTAATTTAACCCTGCCGCCTCGCAGGCCGATTTGACGTAGCCATTCGCGTTGCCCTGAATTTTTTCGAT
>Ga0075163_10013209_pt1 | contig 10713 bp, 6 predicted proteins | sample JI1023141ADNA_FD_71478 | JGI IMG/M metagenome (GOLD analysis project Ga0075163, IMG submission 71478) | Wastewater effluent complex algal communities from Wisconsin, to seasonally profile nutrient transformation and Carbon sequestration -... | ecosystem: Engineered > WWTP > Effluent > Algae... | reverse complement strand
CTCGTCGTCGCTCTTGTTGAACTTCATCAGGCCCGCCTGGACGATGCGGGTCATCGGGGTCGGGTTGCCCGAGCACACCTTGATGGCGCCCTGGACGTTGCCGGCCATGACCTGGCTCTTCAGCAGGGCAAGGAGCTTGTCCTTGTCGACCGAGGCCTTGAACAGATAGACGGACCGCTCCACGATGATGCCGATGATGAAGATCGAGGTGATGAGGATGAGCCACATGCCCCATCCGCCCTCGTGGAACGCTGCCGAAATCGTCTGCAACATGGTCGACTTGCCTCCGGGTACCGAGCGCCGTGCGCCGGTGGGTCTGAGAACTCGGGGGACGCTTGTGCAAGGACGGATCCACCGAGGCAACCGCACGAGATCACGGCGAGATGCAGTTTGTTGCCGGCCGATCCGCTGGGGCGTCGCGCCGCACGCCGAGGCGAAATGCCACGACGCACGCACGACCGGGAACCGAAAGACCTCGGACGTTGTCGGAGGGGACCAGTGAAGCTCAGGCCCTCGATCGCTGACATCGCCGTGCTGGTCGTCGTGCTGGTGGCGCTGTTCCTGCCGCCGCGCGCGCTGACGGCCGGGACGGTCGGCACGTTCGACGCCGACGGGCGCCGGGCGGTGGCGTTCGCCGAGGCGCGGGTCGCGCTGAACCCGGCCGATGGCCGCGCCGCCTACGCGCTGGCGCAGCAGTGGAGCGACGCCAAGGAGCGCGACTGGGCGGTGCAGGCGGCCAGCGTCGCGGTGGCCAACACCAAGACCTCGCCGACCCACTGGCGCGCGCTGTACGCGCTGTCGATGGCCCACATCGATCGCTACGAGGCCAAGGAGGCGCTGGCCTACGCCAACGAGGCGCTGGCCGCGTGCGAGGCCGCGGCCGCGACGACCTGCCCCAACCACGAGCAGGCCCACGTCGAGCTGCAGCAGCGCTACCTCGACGCCGGCGTGCGCTCGGGCATCAACCCGCGCCGCGATCCCAAGGCGTTCATCGAGGCCGCCAACGCCGGGCTGCGCCAGGTGCGGACGATGGGCACCGGCGTGGCGCCGCAGCCGACGCCGCCGCCCGCCGCGGGCTCGGGCGCGGGCACCGGCACGGGCGCGCCGCCCGCCGCGCCGTAGCCGAACGGCGCCGCTCAGCCGATCGTCAGGTCGGCGATCAGCGGCCGGTGGTCGCTCGCGCGCCGCGCCAGCTCGGTCTCGCCGCGCTCGACGCCGGTGAAGCGCACCGCGCCGCGGACGTAGATGCCGTCGAGGGCGCGCATCGGCGCCCAGGCCGGGAACGTGCGCACCCGGCGCTCGACGCCGCGGAACCCGTGCGGCGCGAGCCAGCCGGCCAGCGAGCCCCAGACGTCGTTGAGGTCGCCGCCGATCACCACCGGGGTGTCGTGGTGCAGCCCGTAGAGCGGGTGGCTGTCGACGAAGTTCTCGACCTGGATCCGCCGCTCGTACTGCGCCAGGCCGAGGTGCATGTTGAAGACGTGGACGGTGCGGACGTGGTGATCGTGGCGGACGTGCAGCGCCACGTGGAGCGCGCTGCGCCGCTTCTTGGGCGCGACGGTGAGGTCGATGTTGCGCATCTCGGCGAGCGGGAACCGCGACAGCACGGCGTTGCCGTAGGTGCCGCCGCCGCGCACGGTGACGTTGGGGAACCACGCGTAGTGGTGGAGGCCGAGCCCCTCGGCCAGGAGGCTGGCCTGGTGATCGCCGTTGGAGCGCTTGACCCCGGCGTCGACCTCCTGCAGCAGGATGACGTCGGGCTCGTAGTGCGCCAGACACGCGACCGTCCGCGCCGGATCGTAGCGCCGATCGACGCCGCCGATGCACTTGTGGATGTTGTAGCTGACGACCCGCAGCTTCATGCCTGCGCCTCGTGTTCGGTGCCCCCAATGTGGCGATCGAGGCGCGCCACCACAAGGGTCATATCGTCATCGATCGGCAGCCCGCCCAGGTGGGCGGCCAGCTCCGCCGCCAGCCGCTGCTGCACCGCCACCGGGTCGAGCTCGTCGCCGGCCAGGCGCTTGAGCACCCGCTGCAGCCGGCGGTCGCCGAACTGCTTGCCGTCGGCGCCGTGGCACTCGATCAGGCCGTCGGTGTACCAGATCAACAGGTCGCCGGGCCCGATGGCCCGGGTCGCGGCCTTGGCCACGGTCGCGGCGCCGGCGCCCAGCGGGTTGCCGCGGGCCACCAGCGCCGACAGCTCGACGGTGTCGCCGGCCGGCGTCGGGGTGGCCCGGGCCCGGCACACGTACGGCGCGACGTGGCCGGCGTTGGCGAAGTGGATCTCGCCGCGGTCGGGATCGAGGACGGCGGCGAAGCAGGTCAAGTGGAAGCGCCCCGCGCCGACCTGGCGGACGGCGTGATCGAGCTGGGTCAGGAGCGTCAGCACGTCGAGATCGTCGGGCCGCGCCGCCACCGCCGCGTCGCACGCGCCGCGGGCCGCCGCGGTCACCATCGCCGCGGCGACGCCGGAGCCGGTGACGTCGCCGATCACCACCAGCGTGCGCCCGCCCGGCAGCGCGTAGCGCGACCACCAGTCGCCGCCACACTCGCTGGCCGGTTGCCACGAGCCGACGACGGTGACGCCGTGGTGGTGGCTCGGCTCGGTGCCGGGGACGAACCCGGCCTGCACCGCCGCGGCCAGCTCGACGTCGCGCACCAGGTCGGCGCGCGCCGCGGCCTCCTCGGCGATGTGCACGTAGTCGAGGGCGGCGCCGGCGCGATCGGCGACCGCGGCCAGGAAGCGCAGCTCGGCGGGGCGGCGCCCGGCCCGGCGCCCGCGCTGCCGCAAGATCAAGAGGCCGACCAGCTCGTCCTTCGCGGTCAGCGGCACCAGCGCGATCGCCTGGTGCGCGCTCATCAGGCGCTCGACCGACGGCCGCAGATCGCCGAGCTCGGCGCTCTCGATGTCGCGCGCGAACACCGGCCGGCGCTGCTCGGCGAGCCACGGCCCGACCAGCGGATCGGGCACGCGATCGCCGTCGACCGGCGTGCCATCGGCGTTGCGCCACGACCAGTCGTCGCGGGCCGGCGTGATCATCTGCGCGTCGTCGCCCAGCGCGATCTGGCACACCTCGGAGGTCAGCGCGGCGACCTCGTCGGCCCGGGTCAGCTGCCGGACCCGCGCGGCGTACTGCCGCAGCAGCCGGTCGAGCGGCCCCTCGCCGGGGGTGCGCACCGACCACACCCGCGCGACCAGCGCGACGGTCAGCCGCGCGCCGAGCGCGCCCAGCAACAGCGCCACGCCGACGATCCACGCCGGCCACGGGCGGACCACGTAGGCGGCCAGCACCCACGCCGCGGCGCCGGCCAGCGACAGCGCGAGGAAGGTCACCGGCGCGCGGCTGTCGAGCGACTGCGCGCGCAGCAGGTCGTCCTGGAAGATCGACCGCAGCGCCAGGAGCGAGCCGATCGTCACGAACAGCCAGCTCATCGGCGCGTAGCCGACGCCGTACGCCAGGAGCACGTCGGTCATCGCGAAGAACGACACCGCCAGCGCCACCAGCCCGCCCCACAGCTGGCGCCGCCGCGACGGCGACGTGGCCCGGCGCGCGGCGCGGAACGCCTCGACGAAGGCCGCCGTCGACACCGCGGTGATCGTGATCGACGCCGGCGGCACCAGCGGCCCCGCGGCGAAGAACCGCAACCCCGACGGCGTGATCAGCACGTGATCGACGGCGAGGTCGGTGGTCAGCCCGAGCCCCAGGAAGCTCAGCGCGACGACGCTGGCGATCGCCACCGGGATCCGATACGCGCGCAGCCGCCCGGCCAGCGCCAGCTCGAACACCATCGCGCCGGCCGCACCCAGCGGCACGAACGCGGTGCCGAAGCGGAAGAACGCGTGGGCGGCCGCGTCGTCGGGCGCGCCCACCGCCAGCCCGAAGCTGGCGACGAACGGCAACAGCCCGCCGGTGAAGACGATCATCGGCAGCCGCAGGTGCGAGGCGCCGCGCATCACCAGCGCGTACAGCAGCACCGCGGCCAGGGCGCTGGCGGCGATCAAGAACGGCAACCCGACCAGCCCGAGCGCGTAGCTGTGGGCGTCGAGCAGCGGGCTCACCGTGACCGTAGAATAGCGGTGACCGGCGGCGCGCGGGTGTACAATGCGTGCCCATCGCCCCTGACCTGGACGCCGTGCCTCCTGCCATGACCTGCGGTCGCCTTCGTCTGCCGCCGCCGCGCCGGCGCGCCGGGGCGTCGCGTGGCTGACGATCCCCGCCCGCGCGGACCGCGCTCCGGCGTGAACCTGCCGCTGCCGCCGCCGGCCGCCGACGGCGACGAGCCGATCAGCCGCGTGCGCATGAGCGGGCTGGTCGCCGATCACACCGCGCGCGCGGTGCCGGCGCTGCCGTTCGGCCCGGGCTGGGACATCGACGACACCACCGACGAGGATCGCGAGTTCGACAGCGTCACCGCGGCGGTGCGCATGGCCGACGAGCCCGAGGCGCTGGCCGCCGCGCGCCGCGCCGATCGCCAGACCGTCGCCGGGGTCAAGACCACCAAGAGCGCGCGCCGCCTGCCGCTGACCGCCGACGAGAGCTCGCCGGTGCCGCGGCTGCCCGACGAGGACGAGCAGGCGCCGAAGCTGCCGGCGCCGCCGCCGATGGTGCCGCAGCGCCTGCCCGAGCCGCCGCGCGGCCCCGACGCCGCGCGCCTGCCGCTGCGCGCCGCGCCCAACACGCCCCCGAGCGGCCACCCGCTGCCGCGCCTCGGCCGCACGCCGCCGGGCGGGCTGCCCCTCGCGCCGCCGCCGCCGCCGCTACCACCAGCGGCCCCGCGCCCGGCGCCGCCGCTGCCACCCCGCGCCGACGCCCCGCGCGCCGACGCCCCGCGCGCCGACGCCCCGCGCGCCGACGCCCCGCGCGCCGACGCCCCGCCGCGCCCCGAGCTCAAGCCGGCGCCGCGCCCCGAGCTCAAGCCGGCGCCGCGCCCCGAGCTCAAGCCGGCGCCGCGCCCCGAGCTCAAGCCCGCCCGCCCCGCCGACCCCAAGGCCGCCGTCGCGGCCCTGGCCGACGCGCCGATCCCCGCCGCGACCCGCCCGCCGGTCGGCGAGCGCCAGCCCGCGGGGCCGGGCCGGATCATCGCCGGCCGCTACAAGATCGTCGACCGCATCGGCGTCGGCGGCATGGGCAAGGTCTACAAGGTCAGCCACGCCCAGCTGTCGAAGACGTTCGCGCTCAAGGTGATCGGCGAGAACCTGGCCGACACCGACGAGGCGCGCGAGCTGTTCTACCGCGAGGCCCGGCTCGCCTCGGCGGTGAACCACCCCAACATCACCTCGGTGGTCGACTTCGGCGAGGACCCCGACGTCGGCGCGTTCATGGTGATGGAGTTCGTCGAGGGGGAGCCGGTGCACCGCGTGCTGCGCCGCGAGACCCGGCTCGGCGTGCGCATGGCGTGCGAGATCATCCTGCAGGTGGCCGACGCGCTGCACTACGTGCACAGCCAGGGCATCGTCCACTGCGACATCAAGACCGAGAACATCCTCTTGCACGAGCAGGCCGGCACCAAGCGCCGCCAGCTGGTGGTGAAGCTGCTCGACTTCGGCCTGGCGCGCTCGCTCACCGGTGGTCGCGGCTCGGGCCCGCTGTCGGGGACGCCGCACTACGTCGCGCCCGAGCGGATCCGCGGCGACGCGGCGACGCCGTCGTCGGATCTCTACGCGCTCGGCATCCTGTTCTACGAGCTGATCACCGGCCACGTGCCGTGGGACGGCAACGTCTCGACGATCCTGTCGGGGCACCTCGAGCAGCAGCCGACGCCGCCGTCGCAGCTGGTGGCGGGCCTCGAGCCGGCGCTCGAGACGCTGATCCTGCGCGCGCTGGCCAAGACGCCGGCCGAACGCCACAAGGACATGGCGGCGTTCATCTACGAGCTGCGCACGGTGATGGACATGCTCGGCTTCGGCCACCGCCGCCGCGGCGGCGGCAAGCGCGTCGTCATCGAGCGCAGCAAGAACGAGCGCGACGCGCTGGCGGCGCGGATCGTCGACGGCTGCCGGCTGCCGCTCGCGCTGGTGTCCAAGGACGGCCTGATCCTGGTGGCCAACCCGGCGTGCGCGCGCTTCGTGATGGGCGTCGTCGTCGAGATCGAGGGCCTGCCGCTGACCTCGACGCCGCTGGCCGGCGTGTGGAAGTCGCTCGAGGCCGATCTCGCGAAGGCCGTGGCGGCGGCGCCGGTACGGCGGATCCTCGAGATCGACACGCCGGCGGGCGCGCCGCAGCGGTTGCTGGTCTGGCTCGATCCCTGCGGCGACGGCGTGCTGTTCGGCGTCCAGCCGCTCGAGACCTGAGAGCGTTGGGATCAAGAGGGGCTTACCAACCCCGTGACCCCGCGGGTCAGGTGCGGCGGCGCATGAGCGCGAAGTAGACGGCGGCGGAGATCCCGGAGGAGACGAACCACGCCCAGGTGTAGAGGTGGTTGAAGAACGCCGGGACCGTCGTCGGCGCGGCGCCGGTGGCGGCGACCAGGAAGCCCGGGAGGCACGGCGCGACGCCCGCGGCGAACGCGATCATCGCGCGCGGGTTGATGCCGCCGGCGTACTCGTACTGGCCGCCGCGGCGGTACAGATCGTCGACGACGAGCTCGCGGCGGCGCAGCACGAAGTAGTCGACGATCATGATGGCGCCGATCGGCCCGAGCAGGACGCCGTAGCCGACCAGCCACACGAAGATGTAGTTGCCGGCCGACTTGAGGATCAGCCACGGGCAGATCAGCACGCCGACCACCGCGGTGATCAGGCCGCCGGTGCGGTAGCTGATCCGCGCCGGCGCGAGGTTGGCGAAGTCGTTGGCTGGCGAGACGACGTTGGCGGCGATGTTGGTCGACAGCGTGGCGAGCGCGAGGCCGAGCATCGAGATGCCGACCACCAACGGGTTGCCGAACCTGGTGACCAGCTGATCGGGGTAGGCGATGGCCTTGCCGTAGACCACCACGGTGGCCGCGGTCGTGACCACGCCGATGAAGGCGAACAGGGTCATCGTCGTCGGCATCGCGACCGCCTGGCCGATCGCCTGATCGCGCTGGCTGCGCGCGTAGCGCGAGAAGTCGGGGATGTTGAGCGCGAGCGTGGCCCAGAACGACACGCCCGAGGTGAGCGCGACGGCGAACGTCTCCGACAGCGGCTTGGTCGCGGGCTGCGCCATCAGCGCGCCGAGGCTGCCGCCCTCGGAGATCGCCCACACCAGCAGCGCCGCGCCGCACACCAGCAGGAACGGCGCCGACAGCGTCTCGAGCCACTTGATCGACTCCATCCCGTTCCAGATGAAGTAGACGTTGATCAGCCAGAAGACGAAGAACCAGATCAGCGGCGCGAGGTCGGCGCCGAGGATGGTGACGTCGGGCACCGACACCGACGGCGCCAGCGCCGAGGCCGTGGCCCACAGCCCGAGCCCGCCGAACCAGCACTGGATGCCGAACCAGCCGCAGGCGACCAGCGCGCGCAGCACCGCCGGCAGCTGCGCGCCGCGCACGCCGAACGACGCGCGCACCAGCACCGGGAACGGGATGCCGTACTTGGTGCCCGGGTGGCCGTTGGCCATCAGCGGCAGCAGCACGATCAGGTTGGCGAGCGCGATCACCAGCACCGACTGCCAGGCGCTCATGCCGCCGGCGACCCGCTCCGAGGCCAGCGTGTAGGTCGGCACGCAGATCGCCATGCCGATCCACAGCGCGGCGATGTTGCCGGTGCGCCAGGTCCGCTTCTCCGGCGGGACCGGCGCGAGGTCTTCGTTGTGCAGGGCGGGATCGACCATGGACCTCGGAGCATATCGGAGGCCGGGACGCGGGTTCGGGTGTCACATCTCGATCGTCGGGGCCTCTACCCTGGGGACATGTCGCTGCTCGCGCTGATCCTCGGCTCCATCCAGTTCCCGCCCGGTGGCCTCGCCGCCTGGCACGCCCGCCCCCTCGATCCGTCGCGCTACGACGACTGGCCGGACGACCCGCTGCTGTTCGGCCGCGCGCCGGACTTCGCGACGGTCGGCGAGCTCTTGGCCGCGGGCGACGCGCTCGAGGCCGACGGCGACCCGGCGTTCCTGGAGTGGCGCGACGGCGAGGGCCTGACCGGGATCATCGCCGGCGAGGAGCCGATCATCGCCTGGCACCTGGGCCTGATCACCGCGCTGCGGGAAGCGGCGGCGGTCGGCGGCCGCGGCATCGCCGCCGTGGTGCTGCCGGCCTTGGGCGGCGCCACCCAGATCGACCTCGACGCCGACGGCGCGCTCGCGATGGGGCCGCTGCACGAAGTGCTGGCCGACGAGCGGCTCGCCGCGCTGGCGGTCGCGGTCGACGCCTGGCTCGGCGCGAAGGACCGGTCGCCGACGCTGCGCCGCGCCGCCTACCGCGACGGCGAGGCGCGCTACTGGCTCGACGCGCCCACCGACGCCGAGCAGCAGGCGCTGGCGCTGGCCCACGGCCTCGACGCCGGCCGCCGGGCCGCCGCGCTCGCCGACGCCGCGCTGCGCGGCCCCGACCTCCAGCCGCTGAGCGCGCACTTCGCCGACGAGCCCGCGCTGGCAGTCGCGCTCACGATGGCGACGCCGCTGGCCCGGTGCGTCGCGATCGGGCTCGCCGCCCACGCCGATCCGATCGCCGCCGCGCCGATCGCCCGCGACCTCCTGGCCCACCCGTCGCGCTACATCGTGCGCGGCGCGCTGGGCGCGCTGGCGACCGCCGCCGACGACGCCTCGCTCGACGCGGTGCTCGCCGTCGTGCGCGCGCACCCGAGCGAGTGGACCGTCGCCGTCGACGTGCTCGCGCGCCACGCGCACCCCGACACCGCCGCGCGGCTGGCCGCGCTGCTCACCAGCGACGAGGTGCGCTTCGATCCGCAGGCGATCTCCGAGCCCGCCCGCCCCGCCCGCCTCGAAGCCGCGCACCGCCTCGTGCAAGCGGCCGGCGCGCGCCCCGATCCCGCGCTGTCCGCCGCGCTCCTCGCCTGCTTCGACGATCCCGCGCTGCGCTGGCTGGTGCCCGCGCTGGTGCCCGCGCTCGCCCGCCAGGGCGGCCCCGCCATCGAGGCCCGCGGCCAGGACTTGCAGCTCGCCGCCCACGGCATGGGCCGCGCCCTCAACCAGGATCACGTCCGGCGCGCCGCGCTCCTCGGCATCGACGCCGCCGACGACACCGGCGGCATCATCCGCTACGGCGATCTCGATCTCGCCGGCCTCACCGCGCTCCTCGACGAGGGCTTCATCCACCCCCAGGCCCAGCAAAACGACGCGCCGCCGACCACCGCCTTCTTCCAGCTCATGACCGCCTGGCCCGAGCTCCGCGCCTCCGGCTACGCCGTCAGCCCCCGCCGCCCCGACTACCGCACCATGATCGACGGCCTCTCCGTCGACTTCACCGCCCTCCCCCCACCCCGCGCCGCCGCCCTCCGCGCCGAGCTCGAAGCCCTCGCCGCCTCCGCCACCAACACCGAACTCGACGACGACTCCGCCCACCTCTGGTGGACCTGACCGCCTCTCGCTCGCCAGGGATCGGCCAACCCCGTCCCCGACGATCGCCTGGGGATCGTCCAGCCTGCCCAACGCCGCAGGATCGCCTGACGATCGGATGGGGATCGTCCCCACCAGCGCCCGCTTGGGGGCGCCTGACGATCGGGTGGGGACCGTCCGATGTGGATCGCCCTGAAATCGGGTGCGCCTGACGATCGGATGGGGATCGTCCAGGCCCAGCTCCCTGACGATCGGATGGGGATCGTCCAGGCCTAGCTCCCTGACGATCGGGTGGACATCCTCGAACCTGACGATCGGGTGGGGATCGTCGGGATCGGGTGGGGATCGTCGGAGACTGACGATCGGGTGGGGATCGTCGGAGCGAGGCCCCGCGCTCGAGCTCGATGACAGAGCCGCCAAGGCCAACGCGGGATGGTGCCTCGGCGCCAGGTGCGCGTCCCCCCTGGGCCGCGCGCAGTTGCGCAGCGCCCCGGCGCGATCTCGGTGTTCGCCGAGCTCCGGTCGGTCGACCGGCGCGGCGGGGTCACCCGCGCGAGCACTGTTTGAGCACGGCCCAGGGGGGCGCCACCGCCCGCGCCGAGGGGCCTTCCCCGACTGACGCCAGCGAGCCTGACGATCGGCTGGGGACCGTCAGCGCCGCCTGACGACCGCGGCGCGGCCGGCCAAAGAGCCAGTCCTCAGGCCGGGGCCGAAAAAGAAGACAGCCCGCATCGTCAGATGCGGGCTGTCGGAAAAAACCCCGGTAGCGACCTACTCTCCCACAGAGTTGCCCCTGCAGTACCATCGGCCCTGGAGAGCTTAACTTCCGTGTTCGGGATGGGAACGGGTGTGGCCTCTCCGGAATTGCCACCGGGAAAAAAATGGCGAAGCACGAGCGGCAAACGATGTGCGGACGTTCGATTTCGTCTGGGCGACTGGCGCCCGGGTGGGTCTACCAGTCGATGTGCTGTTGCGATTGCGTAGTGACTGACCGACCTGACCCAAGTCCCGGTGCGCCACGAACCATCGCTGGTTCGTGCGCCGCCCTGGCCGTGGAGGGCCAAGGAACACTCCGCCCGTGAGGGCAGAGCGCGGAAATTAGGTGGTCAAGCCTCACGACCGATTAGTACGGGTTAGCTCCACGCATTGCTGCGCTTCCACCTCCCGCCTATCAACCACGTAGTCTACGTGGGGTCTTCAGGAGCCCGAAGGCTCAGGGACACCTTATCTCGAGGGGGGCTTCCCGCTTAGATGCTTTCAGCGGTTATCCCTT
>Ga0075163_10013208_pt1 | contig 10714 bp, 13 predicted proteins | sample JI1023141ADNA_FD_71478 | JGI IMG/M metagenome (GOLD analysis project Ga0075163, IMG submission 71478) | Wastewater effluent complex algal communities from Wisconsin, to seasonally profile nutrient transformation and Carbon sequestration -... | ecosystem: Engineered > WWTP > Effluent > Algae... | reverse complement strand
CATGGCGGCCGGTGGTTACACGGGACGTGGGGGCAAGTATGACCCCAAGGGCATCGTCGTTCATGGCGATGAGCATGTTGTGCCGTCCGAGGGCTTGCCAGTCATCCGTGGCGACCAGCCTGGTATGAGCAAGTTGGTGGATTTGCTCGGGCAACTGGTCAGCATCGCCCAGCAGACCGCCGACCGTGCGCCAGCCGCAGTCGATATTCAGTTGAAGATGCCGGGGCAGGCAATCCCTGTCACCCAGCGTTCACGCGCAAAGGTTTAACCGATGGCAAATGCAGTGCGTAACCACATTCATCTTGCACCGACACTGGGCGAGTCGCCGGAACTCGCCCCTGTCTGGAAGTGGAAGGCGCGAAACCGCGAATTGATTCTCAACGTCCGCGCCGAAATCGTCGAGACGCTGGGGGGTGCACGTTTTGGTCATGTGGCGAAGTACAACGATACGCCGGTACGCCGCCGCGACTATATCTACGAACTCAAGATTGAGCCGGGAGAGGAAGGCGACGTCTTCTTCTACATCGACCGGCTCGAGTCCATGCTGGGCAGCTATGTCCTGCTGGTCGACCACTATCATGCGGCAGACAACACCGACCACACCAGCAACGTTCGCACGATGTTTCTCTACGAGCTTGGCAGCGTGCCGCCCGAGGAACCTGGCTTGAACTTCTTCTACGTCAAGGTGTTCCTGAAAGACATGGAGCCATTGAGCTAATGATTACGCATACTGAACTCGGCATCAGCGAGGAAGTCTGGGATGCGCTGGCCGCCAGCGTGGAAGGGGTGGGCTTCGAGGTCAATCTCTACCGCTGGAACCCCGAATTTACCACCAGCGTGTATGGTGAAGATGACAGCTATCTGTTCGATAGCGGGACGGATGGCAGCTATGTCTATCACATCACCAATGCGGCGATGAAGCGGTATGCATCCTCATGGGCAACCGTCTCGGGGTTTTCTCCCCCAACGCCTAAAGGGATTTCACCGGCGCTTGTGGTGGATGACGGCATTCACAGCTTTATCGCAACTACCGCGGGTATCCAGAAGAACAGTTATACCGGCAGCTTCTCCGGTTTCGCATCGGTTGTGACCAATGCGGACGTTTCCTTTATGGCGGCAACCGCGGAAGACAGCCTGCACTTCCTGAGCTACGACGCAACCAATAAGCGCACACGCTTTCATCACTGGAACGGGTCGGGCGTTACCGATTCGAATCTCTATTACGGCTTCCCGATCAACTCGTTCGATGCGGTACGGGTCAATAGCTGGGACTTCCTGCTGTTCTGTGCAGAAACTCCAGGCGTGATTTCAACTCGTGCCAACGGCGTGGTGGTCTCAAAGGAATACGTGCCGGCTGGCGGTATCCTCTGCGTCCCCTTCAAGAATGGCGTCTGGGGCGATCACTTCATGCTAGACCCTGTCGACCAGTGGAGTTCCTATCGTTATCGCACGAACCTCAAAGCCGGTTGGGTGGGTAATCAACTGGTCATGCTGGCGTTTTCATCCGAAGGTACGTTGCGGACGCCAATCACTGGCTACCGGATGTACACCAGCAAGGATGGCTGGCACTGGTCACGAGGGGAAATTCTCCCCTTCCCTTTCAGCTCATCACAGGGTGTGAAGCTCGAGCAGTTGGACAGTATTCTGTTCGGAATGACCTTCGATTCAGTGTTTACCGCACCGGCGACGCTGTGTTTTGGCACGCCAAACCCGACGACCTTCTATCCGATTCCTGACGAGAAAGTGCCTGTGCTCAACCTGAATCGCGGCGACATGCAGCAACTGTCGATGGTGATCGATAACCTGGATGACTATCTTGACAGTACCCTGATGAATGGCGAAGCGACGCTGGCGCTGCTGTTTAATATCCTTGCCGAGAACACCCCGATTCAACAGGGCATCTTCGAAGTGGATACGATTGAGCAGCTTGAGCAGAACCCGATTCTTGCCTATAGTCTGACGGCACGCGACCGACTGGCGTGGCTCAACACGCGGACGCAGGCAGAGAACTTCCGCAACTGGGAACCCCAGATTGTCGCAGGGGATAACTACCGCGATACAACGGGTACGGGCTACGGCGGGATGACGCATACCGCACCGGCCAAGGAAAGCTGGAAGGCGGCCGAGGGCAAGTTGGAACTGGTGTCCTCAAACAAGCAGGGGATTGCCTTCTCGACCTACCTGAACGACTGCTGGAACGGCGCGGTCGAAAGCAGTATCCAACTCGCCACCGATGGCAACAACGAGTACGCGGGGCTGGTCTTCCGGGCACAGGACGTCGACAACTACTGGACGTTCCGCTACGATGACAACAGCGATCAGTTAACGCTGCGGGAAGTGCGGGGCGGCGATGAGGACACCAAGTGGACATCTTCGACGATGAGCTGGAACGCCATCAGCAACCGCTACCGCTTGCGGGTCGAGTTCAACCACTGCCGGATTCTGCTGTTTTACCGTACCGATGCGGATCAGGACTATTCAGGCGACTGGACGCTGCTCCATACCTACCTTGCCGTAGGGGGAACCGCCGCGGCACCGATTAATCAGGCGGGCTATGTTGGCGTGATTGGCTGGGGCTTTGCGCCTGACCCAGAGTTTCCAGAAGCGGGAATTGCGCCTTTCCCTGACGCCTATCCGCCGTTCGAGGAACCTGATCCCGTCGAGCCGCCTGAAGCACCGAGCAATATGTGGGCACATGAGTGGGATTTGCGCGAAACCGAAGGCTCGCTATTGCCAATTAATAGCAGTATTGTCGCAGTTACGCCTCATGTCGACGACTTCGGGTATCAGTCGAGCAGCCGTCCCTTCATCTTCTACGTGAATCTCCCATCGGCACGGATTGTGACGAGCGTGGCCGTTGTTCCTGTGAAGCGGTCGCCGGTTGGATTCCAGTCCCGTTACATTCGTGTCATCAGCAAAACATCTGACTTTGATGACAGCGGTTGGGGTGCAGACCTCTATACATCCAGCGGGTATCTGCCGCCTGGAATGAACGAAATTCAGCAGAGTGGTCACTCAATCCCTTGGGAGAGCTTTACCGATATGGATGCGGCAGCCGACCCGTATATCCGTTCTGCGGGCGTGTTGCTGGACAGTACGACGCCGGTCAAGGGTCTGTACATCTGCGTTTATGGCACTGCAAGTTCGCTCAAGCTATACGGAGGCGCAGTCGACCGCTGGATTGCGCGGCTCAAAATCGAAGGTGAAGGGAGTGATCCGTTCTAATGCCAGTCAACTACAAGCACTTCCGTTGCAGTAACCGAACACCATCGCTCACGCTCGAGTCGGTGTTCCAGCAGTTCGGGGCGTGGTCGGGCGTTCATGACTATGCCTTCGAGGATACGTATACCGATGACACTGCGTCAGTGTCCTATGGGGGAGCGGGCTATGGCGGCACGATGCTCGATCTTGACATCTTGCCAAACTTCTCGATTGTCTATACGTTCTCGGCGCTGGGTGCAGGGATTCGCATTACAGGTGGGGCACTGGATTGGATTGTAGGTATCGATACGTCAGGGCGCCCCTTTGTCACGACCGCAGCGCAACTCATCCTTGCCATGCGCTTGCCAACCACGTACTCAGCCCCCGCGTCCTGCGAGGTGGTATTCCGGCAGGTGCGCGTCAATGACCGCGAAGACGAGGTCTGGTACCTAGTCACGCTGTATGTCAATGGTGTGGTTGCAATTGCCTACAGCGAGGTCGGCAGCGCCACGATCTCAACGGTGGATGTTGGGCTTTATACAGCCACTGGTGTGTCCAACACCTTCACTAATATCCGCATCCCCGAGCTGGCAGAAACCGCAGAGTTTGGTACGCTCGACCCTGGTGAGGTTCCGCTGGCAGGATTGCAGCGCACCATGGAAGGGCGCTACCTGAAATACTTCATGCGCTGGGATGGTTCGTTGCGGGCATGGAAGAAGAAAGCCCGCGAGGTCACGCTCGAAGTTCAGCACCTCATGGGGCTGAAACGTATCTTCGACCTGCCTGCGCTGGTCACGCACGCTCGAATGATGGGCGCATGGGTTTGGGCAGAAGCGATCAACGAAGACCTGGTGCGCCAGTATGGACACCGTTTCTTCGAGGATAACAACTCAATGCTTTTGACGGAAGAAGAATGTGTGGTAGAATCTGTTAATACCATTCGTCGCAGTCAGGAAGCGGCGTTCGGTATTGATATTCAAGCCCCGTTCCAGCACTTCCTTGAACCCGAAGACCGCATTACCGCCGATGAAGAAGACTGGTTGATTGACGGCTATTCGCTCGATGTCGCCGAAGGTCGCATTACCGCTTCGATTGCTGCCCGTAAATATGCCTGGGAAACCTAATGCGCCGTGACGAATTTGATGTCGCCGACGAGCGGGAGAAGTCCCGTACCCGTAAATTCATCGAAGGCACAGTGGTACAGGTTGGCTATAACACCGCTCTGATTCGCCCGAAAGGGTCAAGTGGTCTCATCCCCTGCGAGGTTGAGGCAGCAGGCGTTGCAGTCGATAAAATCGTCAAGGCGGAGTGGCTGCCGGGTCGAAAGCGGCGGGTCATTACGACCGTTGTCAATCCCCCCAACGCCCTTGTCCCTTCGACCATTGCCGCGCCCGTAACCTACCCTGCCCTGCCCGAGGATTCCAGCGGTGCAGGTTGGTTCCCGCAGGAACGTGTTGTCTCGGTCGCCCGGGAAATTCCCGTCGATCACATCGTCCTGCTCCCTGAATTTATCGAGGTGGTAACAGGCGGTTCTGTAACCGTCGCTGGCGACCTCTACATCCTTACGGTGTAATCCATGACTTCTATTCTGCGTTCCGATTCGCTCCAGCTCCCGCGCCTTGGCGCTCATCCAGCAGCCGCACCTACGGGCTTCTGCTATATTTATATCCTCGACAGCGATGGTGCCGTCTACCTGATGGACGATAGTGGTACTGAAGTTGAGTTGGGGTCGGGGGGCGGCGGCGGTGCTACGGATTTTACCGATCTGGGCGATGTTCCGGCAAGCTATACCTCGCAGGCGCTCAAGTATGTGCGTGTCAATGCAGGCGAAACAGCACTTGAGTTCATTACGCCACCAGCGATGGACGACACGGATGCCATTCATATCGACGAGGCGGACGAGTACGATACCGCGACGGTGAAGTCGGTTCCTGCGGGTGCTGACAGGCTGCTGATCGAAGACAGCGCGGATAGCTTCAACAAGAAGTACATCCAGATTGCGACCATTAACGACAGCGATGCGATTCACGTCAACGTCAACAGCGAATATACCGCTGCCGGCGTGAAAAGTACCCCAACGTCCTCTGACCGGCTACTGATCGAAGATGATGCGGACAGCGGCAACAAGAAGGTCATTCAAATTGGCAACCTTCCGGGAAGTGCGGCGACATTCCTTGCCCTGACGGATACCCCTGCGGATTACACGGGGGATGGTCTCAAGCTTGTGCGCGTCAACGCGGGTGAAACGGCGCTTGAGTTTACCGACCCGCCCAGCGGGGGCGGTGCCGATAACTTCATCGAGCTTGGTGATGTGCCAGCGTCCTATACAGGCGAGGCAGGAAAGTTTGTCCGTGTGACCAGCGGCGAGGATGCTTTGGAATTTGTTGCTCCCCCAACGGGCGGCACCGGCTCCCTTGTTACCGTAGGGGAGTATGCGGATACCCGACCTTCATCTCCGAACGATGGCGACACGTTCATCGCCACGGACGGGTACTATAAAGAAATCTTTTTCGACAGCGCGTGGCATTACTTCTGGCGCGATCAGGAAGTGTTTCCTGCCCCTGCTGTTGGCACCCTGACACAAACCAATGTTGGGGATAAGACGTTGGGGAATCCCGCAGGCGTGCTGGAAGTTATTGCATCCCCGAATCTCGGAACGGACAATGCGGGGATTCTTTCCACGCCGATTTCTGGCGCTTATGACCTTAAAGTGCTCGTCCATCTGACCTCGCCTGGGATTTCGAACTACTTCATGGGCGCTGCTGCCATTGACAGCACGACCGAGGAGTTTGTTGGCTTCGGCATCGAGATTGCCGAGGGCGTTCAGAATGCCGTCATCATGAAGTGGACGGATTCGGTCACGTATGACTCAAATGAAACCCGCTGGTATGCGTCCCTTGCGTTCTTCTCGAACCCGTTCTGGTTCCGCATCGAGAATACAGGGGCGGCGCGGAAGTTCTGGTGGCTTCCCGGCGACCTACCGCCTGACAGCCCACACTGGTTCCAGATTGGCGAGATGGGGGCTACAGACTGGGTCACGGAAGATGAAGTCGGTGTGTTTATTGCAGTGTCACAACCCGATGTCCGGGCTGTGCTGCGTGTGATCTCGTGGGTACTTACCCCATAATAGGAGAAATTCTCGTGGAAACAATCGAAACCTTTAACACCCTTATCCCCGCTTTGCTCATCTTCTTCGCCATCTTTGCGGCGGTCGTGCTTCTCGGCGGCGGTATCATCCTCGCCATCATCCGCCAGTTCGTGCCGAAGCTTGCCGATTCCGTGCCGAGTGACATCGGCGAACGTACCGCTGCTGCAACCGAACGCATCCTCTTGCTGGCCCTCAACATGGGCGCTGCCAAAACCAAAACCCTCGACGACGATGAAACCCTGATCAGCCTATTGCGGCTGACCGGCGCTGAAGTCACCGGCTCCCCTGAAACCGGCTATACGATTGTCGTGGCGGCAAAGCCAGAAAACGCGCAGGGATAAGATGAAGCCCCTGTTCTCTCGCTGGAGTGCCCTCACGACTGAATCCCGCTACCACCATGTGTTTCGGGTGCTCATCGCCCTGCATCTTCTCTTTAGCGGCATCAGCTTCCGTGCTTCCGACGCGAGTCGGGGCACGGCGGCGGTGATTGCGCGGACATGGACGCTGGATGGGTTCGCGGACGTGCTGATTATCTGCGGCATCCTGCTACTGCTCCATACGCAACTGAAGTTCTGGCAGTTTGTCGTGCTGACTTCGCCCATCATCTTCTACTGCTTCTTTGTTATCGCGGGGCTTCCAGATGGAACTACGTCCGCTCAGGCGTTCTTCAACACGGCATTTGACTATGCCCTGATGATGACCCTCTACCTCTGGATGAGCCGCCATGGATCAGCAAACCGTTAATCATCTTGTCCTCGTCCTGGTCGGTTTTCTCTCGACGCTTTACATCGTCATTCGGAACGACCAGAAGAACAAGGAAAATGCCGCCAAGGCAACTGCGATCATCCTTGAAGAATACGGTCAGGTGAAGGATGCTCAGCAGAAATCCGATGAGCAGTTTCAGGAGTTCCGCGTCGAAACTGCTCGGCGTGAGGGCACCTATGTCCAACAGATTGCCAGCCTCGAAGAAGCCCTGAAGCAGGAAAAGGAACGCCGCGAACAGGGGAACGTCCAGAACGCAAAGGCGATTGCCGCACTTGAAGAACGTTTGCGTGCTGTACAGGCCGAGGCGGGGTTGATGAAGCTACAGATGGAACAACTCCAAGTCGAGCGGGAGCAAATTCGTGCCGAGTTGGAGACCAAGAAGACGGAGCTTGAACTGGCGCTGGAAGGAATGCGGGACGCGCAGGTTAAGGCAGAGGCGCTGATGGTGCAAGTGACCGAGCCAACCACTCGCCTGAACGAAACCCAAAACAAGCTGGAAGCGTTGCAGGCGCAGTATGGCAAGTAATGTGCTATAATTTCTGAAACGAAAGGAACTGCCGTGAGCATTGTTGTGGTCGTGCCGACGATCCGGTACGAAACCGAATATCAGGAATTTCTCAAAGCCTGGGACAATCAGTTCCGGGCTTTTTCTGTGGACTTGATTACCATCGAGGATGGCGAGACGCAGAAGATTCACTACCACCGCTACTGGGAAGATGGTTCTCGTCCAATGCTGTTTCTCTCCCCCAACGACCTGATGCGGGAAGACTATGACCTCATCCCGAAGAAGTCGCCTGCCTGCCGGAATCTCGGCTTTGCAGGGGTGGCAAAGGGCTGGAACATTCACAACTGCGAGATGATCCTGACGCTGGACGACGACACCCGCCCCTACGGCGATACCATCGGTGACCACCTGAAGCAACTTCAGCGCCGCGTCCCGGTTTCGTGGCTGTCCTCAACACAGGATGGCGAACTCTACATGCGGGGATTCCCCTACGGCGTTCGCACGGAAGCGCCGGTCAAAGTGTCGCACGGCGTCTGGCATGGCGTTCCCGACTTGGATGCCCCAACGCAGCTTGTGCTGGGCGCGCGTCATGACGTGAAGTTCTATCGGGGGCCGGTGCCGTGGGGGATTTACATGCCCATCTGCGGCATGAACCTCGCCTTTACCTTCGACATGCTCAAGCATGTCTATTATGCGCCGGTCGTGGATTTCCCAGGCGCTGAACGCTTCGACGACATCTGGATGGGCACACACTTGACCGATGCGGCGGTGGTGGATGACTTCGCGATTGTCTCGGGGTATGCGGCGGTCAAGCACGAACGAGCATCGAACATCTGGGTGAACCTCAGAAACGAAGCTGTGGGCATGAAGCACAACGAAGATTACTGGCGGCTCGGCAATCATGGGCAGCACCCATGGTTTACCGAGTACGACGACAAGCGCCGCCGCTGGCGGCAACTGGTACAATCATGGCAAAAGTCCGTATCAATCTCCTAGACGGGGAATTGTCCCTGTCGGTCACGACGCAACGGGCACGGGAAATTCTCGTGGACATTGAAGGCGTCTGCTTTGCCAACGTCGACGGGGAACACTACCCGACGTTGCTCACCTACTCTGAACTGATGGAACTATGCAAGGAAATGGAAGCACATGATTCGAGATCAACTCCACCGCGGTAATATCTACCAGCTCTTTAAGCCGATGCCTGCGAAGGTTTTTGGCTGGGGCAGCGACGACCCGAATTTCAAGCTGCTGATCGACGAGGTTCAACCCAAGCTGATTGTCGAGGTCGGCACCTGGCTGGGTGCATCTGCAATTCACATGGCATCCCTTGCGCCGGAAGCGGAAGTGGTATGCATCGACACATGGCTGGGCGCTGATGAGTTCTGGACGTCGCCCTCGGATGCGACCCGCGACCTGATGTTCAAGAACGGCTATCCAGGCGTCTACTACCAGTTCCTGAGCAACGTCTATCACAGCGATGCGAAAGACCGGATTACGCCGATGCCGATGCCGTCTCGTATGGCAAGCCGGATGCTGGCGTTGTTGGGCGCTGTGCCGGACATGATTTATATCGACGGCAGTCACCATTACGAGGACGTACTTGATGACCTGCGGCACTACTGGCCGCTCCTGCGTCGTGGGGGCGTGATGTTCGGGGACGACTACTTCACCTTTATGGACGTGCGTCATGCGGTTGAAGCCTTCTGCGCGGAAACCGGCGCGACGCATACCTACACCGACCGGCAGTGGGTCATGCGGAAGTAGCCATGAAAATCAGCATTGTCATGAGCACGTTCAATCGGTCACACCTGCTGCTTCGCAGCTTGCGTGGGTATCACCTTTCCGATTTCGACCGTAGTCAGTTTGAGTTAATCGTGGTGGATGATGGCTCGACGGATGACACCGAGAAGCTCTGTGAAGTGGCGGGACAAGCGATTCCCCTGCGTTACATCAAGGCGGAAAAGCCGAAGGAACTCGGGTGGCGGGACTGCGCCGCCACAATCAACGAGGGTTTACGGCTGGCAACGGGCGAAGTGGTGGTGGCTACTCACCCCGAGGTTATTCCTGGTGTGCTCTCCCTCGATCACATCTGGCAGACGCGCAAGGACTGGCAGTACACGGCGTGCAAGGTCTATTACCTGACGCCCCGCGATCAGGAGTTAATCGACACGGTGCCGCTTGCCAAGGAAGGCAATCTCGCCGTTCGGCAGATTCCCGGCTTCTATGACCACGACCCGAACATTCTCGGGCCGGCCGAAGCCTACACCCATCAGGCGACCGAAGCCCATACGCGCTGGGAAAGCTGGGTGTTTGGCGCGATGACCCAGAAAACCTGGCGAGACATCGGCGGCATGACCGAGTTCAATACGTGGGGGTCGATTGACATGGACTTCATGGGGCGGCGGCAAATCCTCGGGATTGATACGCTGACCCTGCTCGATGAGCGCACGATTGTTGTCCACCAGAACCACGATGACCCGACCAAGAATATCCCGACGCCACGCGATATGAACGCCGCGATGGCTGCTCTGAAACTCTACCGTACCCGCGAGGAAGCGATTCACAACTACCTATGAAACCACCAAAGTGCATTCAGATTGGCCCGCTCAAGTACCGCATCAAGGTTCGCAAGCACATCTACAATCAGGAAGGGCAGCAGCTCTCTGGTACACAGTACGCTTACAGCCAGCAGATTGTGCTGGATAAGGATTCTTCCCCGGCGTATCAGGCGGCGACGGCGCTGCACGAGTGCATCCACGCCATCTTCGAAAACGCGGGCTTCAAAGAAGATCACGACGAGAAGCTGATCAACTGCTTCTCCTACGGCTTCCTCGACCTTGTTCGCCAGAATCCTGACTTCATCCAGTGGTTACAGGAGCAGGCCCATGAGTAAGTATCTGATTACAGGCGGCGCAGGCTATATTGGTTCACACGTCGCCAAGCTCGTGCTCGACCACGGGCATGAGGTGGTGATTGCCGACAACCTCTCGACCGGCAATGCGCTGGCTGTCCGTCTGCTGCAAGATCATTACCAGCATCAGGTAACGTTTATTAAAACCGACCTGCGAGAGAAGGATATGACCGACGCGCTC
>Ga0075163_10013207_pt1 | contig 10715 bp, 6 predicted proteins | sample JI1023141ADNA_FD_71478 | JGI IMG/M metagenome (GOLD analysis project Ga0075163, IMG submission 71478) | Wastewater effluent complex algal communities from Wisconsin, to seasonally profile nutrient transformation and Carbon sequestration -... | ecosystem: Engineered > WWTP > Effluent > Algae... | reverse complement strand
GTGCACCGCGCCAAGAAGCGCGGCCCCGAGGGCTACGAGCAGACGGTCGCGCTCAAGCGCATGCTCTCGCACCTCGCCGAGGACCAGACGTTCGTCGAGTCGTTCGTTCGCGAGGCGAAGGTCGCGTCGCTGCTGGTCCACCCCAACATCGCCCAGGTCTACGACTTCGGACGGATCCGCGGCATCTACTACATCGCGATGGAGCTGGTCGCGGGCTTCGACGTCCGCAAGATCCTCCGCACCGCGAGTCGATCGAACGAAGCGATCCCGCTGCCGGTGGTGATGTCGATCCTCGGCGAGCTGTGCGACGCGCTCGACCACGCGCACAACTTCATCGACGACGAGGGCCACCGCCTCGACATCGTCCATCGCGATATCTCGCCGTCGAACCTGATCGTCGCGCAGACCGGGCACCTCAAGGTGATCGATTTCGGTATCGCGAAGGCGTCGTCTCGCCAGCTCCACACCGAGAGCGGCAAGGTGAAGGGCAAGCTCGGCTACATGTCTCCCGAGGCGGCGCTCGGCCTCAACTCCGGGCCGGTCTCGGACATGTTCTCGACGGGCGTCGTCGCGTGGGAGCTGATCACGGCCTCGCCGCTGTTCACCACGCGCACGGACATGGAGACGATGCAGCGGATCCGCGAGGGCACGATCGCGCCACCCTCGTATCACAACCCCGCCTGCCCGCCCGATCTCGACCAGCTCATCCTGTCGGCGCTCGAGCGCGAGCCGCGCCAGCGGTTGGCGTCGGCGGCGTCGTTCCGCGCCGGGCTCGACGACATCGCGCAGCGCCACGGCATCGCGACGTCCGCGCGCTCGGTGGTCGAGTGGATCGGACGCTTCGCGCTCCCGTCGGACAACTGGCCGCGGCTGTCCGAGCGCGCGAAACCGCCGAGCTACTCGCCCCCGGTCACCGGCAACGATCCCACCGCGCAGATCCGGACGGGTCGCGCGCGTACGTCGGAGTCGCCCCAGTCGCGGTCGTCGACCCCGAAACCGAGGCTGCCGCTGCGCCGCTCCGCCGAGCACGTCGCGCTCGCCACCGAGATCTGGGGCGAGGATCAATCGCTCGCGCCGGCGCCCGGCCCCGACTTCAGCATCCAGGATCTGAACGCGGTGCCGACGCGCATGAGTGGTCCGAACACGACGCCACCACCCGCCGCGCCGATCATGGATCCGGCGATGCGCGCGTCCGGCCCGTCGACGCACGGCTCGGTGATCTCGCTGCCGCACGCGCAGAGCGCGCGGATGTCGAGCCTGCCGCTCGCGCCGTCGCCGCGCCACAGCACGCCACCGCCCGGCACCTACGACTCGCGCTCGCACTCGCAGCCGCTGTCGGCGCCGCTGCCGACCTCGCAACCGCTCCCCCTCTACCACTCGCAGCCGCACCTCTCGCAGCCGCACCTCTCGCAACCGCATCTCTCGCAGCCGCAGCTCGCGCCACCGCCGAAGAAGACCATCCTGCCGTTCCTGGTGCTCGGTGGGCTGGTCGTCGTCGCCGGCGTGCTGATCGCGATCCTGATCGGCCGCGGCGGTGACGAGGCGCAACTCGCGGCGCTCGACAAGCCCGCCGATCCGAGCCCGACCTCCGAGCCGATCACGCAGGAGCCGAAGAAGCCGGAGACGCAGGAGCCGAAGCCCGAGCAGCCAAAGGTGGAAGCCACCGAGACCCCGACGATCGCGGATCCACCCAAGCCGCCCGACGATCCGATCCGCAAGCCGACCAAGCCGACGACGAACCGGCGCCCGACGCAGCCGCAAGTCACCAGCAAGCTGACCAGGCCGGAGACGCCGGAGGCGCCGGTGATCACCGAGGACAAGCCGCCGGAGAAGCCGGTGATCCCCGAGAAGCCGCCGGAGAAGCCTCCCGAAAAGCCGGTGGTCCCCGAGAAGCCGCAGCCCGTGAAGCCGGCGCGCACGCCCGTGGTCGCCGCCTCCGCCGTCACCAAGATCTCCGGCGAGGTGCCGGCGCTGCGCGCGAGCGCGGGCGATGCCGACATGCTGATGGCGAAGGTCTGCATCGACGAGTCCGGCCGGGTCACCGGCGTGTCGTCGAAGGGCTCGGTCGACATCGTCAGCGAGCTGCAGCGCGGCCTGTCGAGCTGGCGCTACAAGCCGTTCATCCGCGACGGCAAGCCGAGCGCGGTGTGCTTCCCGCTGACGCTCAAGCTGATCAAGCGCTAGCGATACCGGTACGTGTAGATCGTCTTTGCCTGCAGCGCGCCACCTTGCGCGGCGATGACGCTCAAGCTGATCAAGCGCTAGCGATACCGGTACGTGTAGATCGTCTTTGCCTGCAGCGCGCCACCTTGCGCGGCGATGACGCGCTGGACGATCTCGGCGACATCACCACGCGCGTTCCAGGTGTACGAGCTCTGGGTGTTGCCGAGCATCCTCGTCGCAACCCGCCCTGCGGCGGTGTACGTGGTCTCGAAGCTCAGATAGTAGTGCGTGTCCTTGGTCTGCTGCCGGATGCGAACGAGCGCGCCGTGCGCGTCGTACTCGTTCATGTCGCAGCCGCCGTGCTCGCGACACGAACGCGAGACTCTCCCCTGCGCATCCACGAGCTCGACATTCGACTGGTACGGGCCCTCCTTCGGGTAGTGGCGATACGCCTGGATTCGATGACTGCCATCCGCGTCGTAGCTGTACGCGTAGCGGATGTACTCGCCGGCGGGCTTGGCCGGATCGCGCAGGATCTTCTCGGCGATCCGCCCCTGCGCGTCCACCTTGTAGGTGAAGTCCCGGCGCTCCACGCGCTTCGTGCCGTCCCGGTACGTGTGTGACGCGATCCGGCCGCCGGCCCACACGAAGTCGACGGCGGCGACGAGCGAGCCATCGGGTTTCTGGTGCTCCTGGCGAACGAGGTGACCGGTGGCGTCGTAGGTGCGGATCTCTCGCGATTCCTCGACGAGCGCGTTGCCCTTCGGCACGAACCGGGCCGCTGTCACCGAGACCAGCTCGGGTCGGACGAGCAGGGCGTCTTCGTGGCGCAGCGGGTTCGCGACGGCGATGGACGGCAGCAGCAGCAGCAGGAGTGCGAGCTTCATTTCGAAGGCCCCGGCGCGATGCGCGTGCTGGTCCAGACCTCGGTGGCGAGCTTGTTGGCGGACCCCAGCGGCGCCCCGTGGACGATCACCAGCGACGGCCCCTTGCGCTCGACCCACGACACCGCGCCCGACAGCGACAGCCAGCGCGTGCGATTCGCCGAGTGCTCGATCACCGCGCCCATCACCGACGCGTCGATCGCCTTGACCGTGGCCTCGTGCGCCTCGATCGCGTCGGCTTCGCTGTCCCAGTCGAGCCGCGCGATCGCGACCGCCTTCTCGGGGCGGGTCTCGCCGTCGAGGGAGAGCACGACCGCGCGATCACCGCCCCAGCCCTCCGCCGCGCTCGTCGCCGTCGCGGGATCGATGCCGTGCGAGCGCAGGTACAGCCCGAAACCGAGCTCCCCCCACACCGTCGAGTGGCGCAGCGTGTAGCCGCGCAGCGAGGTCGGGAGATCGATCGCGATCGGCACCGGCTTGTCGTCGGCGAGGTAGCGCTCGGGGTGCAGGATCTGCTCGGTCGAGCGCGGTGGCTTCGCGAACGCGGCATCGACCGCGCTCCACGGCTGCCGGCGGCGCAGCGCGGCGACGAACGTCAGGCCCGAGCGGTACGGGAAGATCAGCGACTCGCGGAGCACCAGCGGCGCCTTGTCGAGCGAATCGCCGGCCCCGGGCACGCTCATCGCCTTCTCGAGCGCCTCGGCGACCTGCGGGTTCGACCACGGCGACGACAGGCCCTGCCGCTTGAGCATCACCTCGATCATCAGCGCGATGCCGTCGCCCTCGACGAGCGCCCGGCGCGCGATCGAGGCATCGCCCTCGGAGTCGGGGAGGTTCTCGAACTTCCTGAGATCGAAGTTCTGATCCTGGAGGCCGTGCTGGATCTCGTGCGCGAGCACCAGCTCGGCCCAGTCGCCGTCGTCGCCGGCGGACGTCGAGATCGTCAGCTTCTTGGTCTCGGTGTCGTAGTAGCCGGCGATCTGATCGGCCAGCACCTCGATCACCAGCGCCGCGTAGTCCGTACGCAGCGGGATCATGCCCCAGCGCGCGAGCGCGAAGCCCTCGGCCGCGGTCTCGCGCTTGGACTTGTCCTCGTTCGACATCGTGACCAGGCGCTTGCGCAACCCCTCCTTGTCGACGACGTCGTTCGGGATCTTCTTCTTGAGCGGTAACCCGCGCAGCACGCTGACCTCGCGCGCCACCGCGTCGGTGCGGGCGAGCAGCGCCTCCAGCGAGATCTTCCTGGGGACCTTCGGCGCCGGATCGTCGGCGTGCGCGACTCCGCTCAGCAGGAGTGCGACGACCAGCACACGTTTGCGCATCGCCGCAAGCCTAGCATCGGCATCGTGGCCACCGCCGGCTATGATTGCGGCGTGCGTGCGCTCCTGTTGCTCAGCCTCGTCGCGTGCGGACCGCAGGACGATCCGCCGGCGTTCGGCTTCCTCGGTCCGGTCGAGAACGTGTTCGAGGGCGGCAGCACGATCGGCCTGTGGGAGGTCCACACCCCCGAGCCGCTGACCTACAAGTTCGGCGACGGCCAGGCGACGCGCAGCGAGTTCTCGCTCGAGTTCCGGCTCGAGCCACCCGAGGAGGCGCTCGAGGCCGGCGAGTTCGGCGTCGCCTTCGTGGGCATGCTGCCCGGTCGCGCGACCGCGCCCGAGGGCGAGATCGCGCCGCAGACGCTCAACCAGATCGGCGGCTCGACGGACACCGCGGTGGTCTTCAAGACACCCGGCGCGATCGGACCGGCGTGGCTCGCCGATTTCCCCGACGGGTTCTCGTGCGCGATCTGTTTGCGCGAGCAGCAGCCCGATGGCTTCGCGCCCGTCGACTGCACGTTCGTCACGATCGAGCCGGTGTTCACCAATCGCTGCACCTGGTGATAGCGTCGCGGCATCCGTTGGTTGCTAGTAACAGCCGCGACGAACCGCAGGCTCGGATGATCGAGGACGCGGCTCGAATCCGAGGTGGCGGCGCTGCGAGCGAAGCCACATTCCACACCGTCAAGGTCGAGCGACACCGAACGAATCAGGCAGTCGGTTCCGCGCCGATAAGCCGGACTGGAGAGCCTGCGGAATCCAGCCCCCAAACCGATGGGGACGCCCAAGGTTTGTGGGTGGACGAGCATCCAAGCCGCATGCGCGCGCTGTTGATCGTGATGCTCGTTGCGCTGCCGGCAGCTGCCGCGGCCGCGCCGACCACCGAGGACGCCTGGCTCACCACACTCACCGATCGAGTGGTCGACGACCTCAAGGCCGGCAAGCCGCTGGTCGCCGAGGTTCACGTCCCGCTCTGCGACAACACGATCATCCGCTGCGGCAATGCGAAGCTCGGCGATGGCGACTCGCTCGAGGGCAACCTGCTGTGGACCACGACGCCCGGTTTCGGCGCCTGGTTCACCCGCCGTGGCAACGGGTGGAAGCGCGTGGCGAAGCACCGCGAGACCGGCGACCCGAACGTGCTCGCGATCGACGTCTACCAGCGCAAGGTCTCGACGCCCGCCGCGTGGCGCAAGCGCGGTGTGCCCGCGACCTTCGAGCTCGACCTCGTGATCCACGCGTGGCGAGGCAAGGCGATCGACACCGCGTTCGCTGCGTACGCGAAGGATGTTTCGGGCGGCGCCGCGCGCGAGGTCGTGCTGGATGACAACTCGATCGTACGTGCCGGCGGCACCGCGCAGCTCGTCGCGTGGGTCGGGCACAACCGGTTGATGGACTTCGACACCGCGTACGCGTGGCCGAAGGCCGGCGCGGAGGCGAAGGGCACGATCGCGATCGCCTGCCACACGGCTCCTTATATGGAGACGCAGATGGCAGGTGCGACGCGAGTGCCGCTGCTGATGACGCGAGATCTCCTGTTCGCGAACGCCGCGCCGCTCGAGGCGGTGGTGCTCGCGTTCGCCCACGGCGACGGCTACGCGAAGATGCGCGCCGATGCCTCGACGGCGTACGCCGCGATCCGCGAGCGCCCCGTCGAGAAGATCTCGGGTGCCTTCACCAACCCGAGCGATCGGCGCTGGAAGAAGCGCTGATCACATCCCGCGTACGAGGCCGCGTTCGAAGCGCGCGCGTCTCCGGTGGTCTAACGTGGCGCGACCCGACCTCAACGTCCGCTACTGACCGACGTCAGTACGCCGGGTGATCATGCGACCGGACCGGCGTGGCTCGCCGACTTCCCCGACGGGTTCTCGTGCGCGATCTGCCTGCGCGACCAGCAGCCCGATGGCTTCGCGCCCGTCGACTGCACGTTCGTCACGATCGAGCCGGTGTTCACCAATCGCTGCACCTGGTGACGTACGATCGCGACGTGACGTTTCGCGACGACCACGACGCAGCACTCGCCCGCGCTGCCGCCCTCGAGCGCGAGCTCGAGACCGCGAGACAGGCCACGGAGGAGCGCGAGTCCGAGCTCGCCGCCGCGAACGCCGAGCGCGCGCGTCTCGCAGCGGAGGTCGAGGAGCTGCGGGCGAAGCAGCCGAAGCGCACCGCCGAGAAGCCCGCACCGGGCCCCGCGGACTCGGGAGATCGGTTCCTCGCCGCGCGACCGGACTCGCTCTCACCGTTCGTCGCGCTGGTCAGCCTCGTGGTCGTGATCCTCGTCCTCGCGTTCGTGCTCTGGCTGATCTAGCCAGCACATCGTCCGCCGAGATTCAGTAGGGCGGCGGCGGCGGCGGGAACGGCGCGGGTGGCGGATACGGCGCCGGGGTCGGGTACTGGCCCGGCAGCGGCTGCGGCACCAGGATCACCGCCGGCGGCTGCTTCGCCGGTCCGCGGCGGCCGAGCGGCACCGACATCATCACGCCGAGGCCGCCCTTGTACTTCGCGGGGGTCTGCGACGCGTTCCAGTACAGCATCCCCGACGCGAGGACCGCCCCGTCGGCGAACGCCACCTCGCCGCCCGCGGAGACCAGGAAGTTCACCGGACCGGATTGCACGTCGGGCTCGGTGAACAGCGGGTCCTGCTCCATCCCCTTCGCCTCGATCGTCGGGTGCTGGCGCATCGTCACGCCGCCGAACACCGTGAGCTCGGGCGAGACCTTGTAGCTGGGCGTGATCGACGCGGCGAGCTGACCGACGTTGTCGCGCCCCGTGGTCTGGATCTGGAACGGAAAGCAGCTCTCGCCGGCCGCACACGTGAGGTACTCCACGAAGGGCACGCTCCACAGGATCGCGTCGACGCCGATCCCGATCCGGAAGTCGGGATTGCTCGTCGGGATCGAGACGTCGATCGTGAAGCCATAGCCCTGGACCCCGCCGCCCTTGACGTCGGGCTGCGTGTCCTTGAGCTTCTCGGCGCCCTGCGCGAGCCCGTTCTCGTAGATCACGCCGATCGACGCGTGCTCGCCGGTGCGGAGCTTGAGCCCGCCGTGGAGCTGGGTCGACGGCACCTCGATGCCGGCGTTCGGATCGCCGGCCTCGGGCCGCCCGAGCGAGGTCACGCTCGACGCACCGGCATCGAGCTGACCTTGCGCAGCGAGCGGTTGCCCCGTGGTCATCCGAGGCACCGCGCGCGGCACCAGCGCCGCCCGGTTGAAGTTGTAGTTCCCGCACGCCGCAAGCGAGATCAAGAGGAGGAGTCGCATAGGAGGGTAACTGTACGGCGCTTCCGTGGATCTCGGGCGCAAACAGCCCAAATGACCGGCCTTTGCCGGGCGCTGTGATGAGGTAGGGTGCGCACCCCATGCGTCCCGCGCTGACTGCTGCCCTCGCCGGAGAGGGTGCGATCACGATCGCCGGTGCGACGCCGGGCTGGGCGGCATGGCTCGCGACCCAATTGAACGAGCTGGTCGTCATCGTCGCCCCCGACGACGATCACGCGCGCCGCCTCGAGACCGACGTGCGGTTCCTGCTCGGCGGCCACGATCCCACCACGCTCGATCCGATCGCGGTGCTGCCGAGCATCGACATCGAGCCGTATGCGGAGCTGTCGCCGGACCGCGACGCGATCGTCGAGCGGCTCGCCACCCTGTACCGGCTCGCGGTCCCCGCGATGCGGCCCCGCGTGGTGCTGACCTCGGCGGCGGCGTTGCTGCGCAAGACGATGGCCCCCGGCGAGCTCGCGTCTCGCAGTCGCGTGATCAAGGCCGGCGACAAGCTCGATCGCGACGAGCTCGCCGCGCAGCTGGTCGCGATGGGCTGGTCGAAGTTGCCGGTCACCGACGAGCCCGGCACGTTCGCGGTGCGCGGCGGCGTGATCGACGTGTTCTCGCCGACCTCGCCACACCCGGTGCGCATCGAGCTGTTCGGCGACGACGTCGAGACGCTGCGGTGGTTCGATGCCGAGTCGCAGCGCACGCTGCGGCCGATCGATCAGGTGCTCCTGCATCCGGTCCGCGAGACCATCGCGACGGGCACGCGCGACGTGCGGACCCGCGTGCGCGAGTACGCCGACGAGATCGCGTTCCCCACCAAGGCCGCGCGCCGGTTGATCGAGCAGCTCGAGGCCGGCGAGGTGTTCGTCGGCATCGAGGGGCTGACACCCGCGTTTCACGACACGCTGGTCGATCCTGGGTCGTACGTCCCCGCCGGGGCGCGCTGGCTGTTCGTCGATCCCGCCGCGAGTCGGCGGGTCGTCGTCGAGGCCTGGGCCGATGCCGCGGCGCGGTTCGCGGATCGCAAGGTCAAGACGCTCGCGTATCCACCGTCCGCGCACTACGCCACCGACGCCGAGATCTTCGAGAGACCGCGGCGGATCGATCTGCCCACGCTCGACGTGCTCGAGGGCGGCGCCACCAAGCTGCGCGTCGACATCGACAACCTGCACGGGCTCGCGCAGCAGCTCGATCACGCGCGCACGTTCGGCGACACCGAGCATGCGGGGCCGCTGGTCGAGGCGCTCACCAAGTGGCTCGGCCGCGGGATGCGCATCGCGATCGCGAGCGATTCGCAGAGCCGCACCGATCGGCTGATGGGCGTGCTCGCGGCCCGCGGGATCGCCGTGCGGGTCGGCGCCCCGGGCGAGCGCCCGACGCAGCAGCTCGGCGTCACCATCGTCACCGGCGCCCTCGCCCACGGCTTCGCGGCACCCGAGGACGGCGTCGCCGTGATCCCGGCGCAGAGCATCTTCGGCCAACGCGTCCACCACGTCACCGGCAAGCGCAAGCGCGCGCGCGACGCGCTGCTCGGCAGCGTCGGCGACTTCTCGCAGCTGTCGCCCGGCGACTACCTCGTCCACCAGCGCCACGGCGTCGGTCGCTACGTCGAGCTCGCGAAGCTCGACGTGGTGGGCGCGGCGAACGTCGAGACGCTCAAGCTCGAGTACGACGGCGGCACGCTGTACCTGCCGGTCTACCGGCTCGGCGAGGTCCAGCGCTACGTCGGCGCCGAGGGGCACGCCCCGAAGCTCGACAAGCTCGGCGGCGTCACCTGGGAGCTCACCCGCACCAAGGTGGAGCGCCACGTCCAGGCGCTCGCCGAGGAGCTGCTGCAGCTCTACGCGCAGCGCGCCTCCCTGCCCGGCCATCGGTTCCCCGCCGCCGACGATTCGTATCGCGAGCTCGAGGCGACGTTCCCGTTCGACGAGACGCCCGATCAGCTCGCCGCCATCGAGGCCGTGCTTGCCGACATGGAGGCGCCGCGCGCGATGGATCGCCTGGTCTGCGGCGATGTCGGCTACGGCAAGACCGAGGTCGCGCTGCGCGCCGTGTTCCGCGCGGTCCAGGGCGGCAAGCAGGCCTGCGTGCTCGCGCCGACCACGGTCCTCGTCGAGCAGCACTACCGGACGATGACCGAGCGCTACAAGGGCTTCCCGGTCGAGATCGGGCGGCTGTCGCGGTTCCAGAGCAAGGCCTCGCAGATCGAGACCATCACCAAGCTCGCCGAGGGACGGATCGACATCGTCGTCGGGACGCATCGCGTGCTGTCGGCCGACGTGAGGTTCAAGGATCTCGGGCTGCTGGTGATCGACGAGGAGCAGCGGTTCGGCGTCGCGCACAAGGAGCGGATCAAGAAGGCGAAGACCCAGGTCGACGTCCTCACCCTCACCGCCACCCCGATCCCGCGCACGCTGCACCTCGCGATGGCGAACCTGCGCGACCTCTCGATCATCGCGACGCCGCCGGCCGATCGCCGGGCCGTCCGCACGTTCGTGTCACGCGTCGACGACAGCGTGATCAAGGAATCGATCGAGCGCGAGCTCGCCCGCGGCGGTCAGATCTTCTTCATCACGCCGACGATCGGCGAGATGGGCGTGCGCGAGGTCGATCCGAAGCTGCCGAACGACGCCCGGCCGCAACGCAAGACCAAGCCTCGAGACGACGATCGCTCGATCGACGACTGGGCGAAGTACCTGCGCGAGCTCGTGCCGACCGCGCGCGTCGGCATCGGCCACGGCTCGCTGACGCCCACCGAGCTCGAGGACGTGATGACGAAGTTCGTCCGCCACGAGCTCGATATCCTGGTCGCGACCACGATCGTCGAGAGCGGCCTCGACATCCCGAAGGCGAACACCATGTTCGTCGCGCGCGCCGACGCGTTCGGGCTCGCCCAGCTCTACCAGCTGCGCGGTCGGATCGGCCGCGCCAAGGATCGCGCGTACTGCTACCTGCTGGTGCCCGAGCCCGAGCACATCACCGAGGAGGCGCGGCGCCGGCTCGAGACGCTGCAGCGGTTCACCGAGCTCGGCGCGGGCTTCCAGATCGCGTCGCAGGACCTCGAGATCCGCGGCGGC
>Ga0075163_10013205_pt1 | contig 10715 bp, 5 predicted proteins | sample JI1023141ADNA_FD_71478 | JGI IMG/M metagenome (GOLD analysis project Ga0075163, IMG submission 71478) | Wastewater effluent complex algal communities from Wisconsin, to seasonally profile nutrient transformation and Carbon sequestration -... | ecosystem: Engineered > WWTP > Effluent > Algae... | reverse complement strand
GATCGGTAGGGATGCGTTCCACCCGCGTCCCCATAGTCCCCCGCCTGGCGCGTGGAGACATGACGGGGATCGGGGGCAGCCCCAACATGCCGGAGCTTCCCCCGTTCCATCCGGGGTGATTCTCGCACGCAGCGGATTGAAGTGGGGCGCGGGTGGAACACGCCCCTACCCACCCAGGATCGGTAGGGATGCGTTCCACCCGCGTCCCCATTTTCCCCCGCTGGGCGCGTGGAGACACGACGGGGATCGGGGGAAGCCCCAACGCGCGGGGACTTCCCGCGTTCCACCCAGGGGAGTTCTCGCGCGCAGCGGATTTAGAGTGGGGCGCGGGTGGAACACGCCCCTACCGAGGGGGGGTGTTTGCTTCGACGGCGCTTTGCATTTCACGGAGGCGCTCGGCCCAGGAGCGAGGTTCCCATCCGTGGCGCTTGCCGGCGGCAAACTCAAGGCGGGCATCGGCAGGGGGATCGGTCTTCTTGAGGAACTCATCAAAATGACGAGTTCCACCGTCCAGGAAGTAGGTATCCGCATCCCCCATCCAGATACGGATCTTGCCCTTCAATGACGCTCCCACCCGATTCCAATTTGCCTCCAGATGCCGGCGCAGGTCGAAGGACTGCCAGGCGGTGGCCACGGAGGGGTTGATCGCCCCGGTTCGCGGATCCCAGATCATGGCCGGCGATCCAGACGGGAGACGTGGACTGTAGGTGGCGTTCCATGAGCCCCATTGGCCGCCGGAGAACCGGAAATTGTTTCCCGCTCCCAGCACATTCTCCAACTGCGTCTCGTGCCGCATGGTGAATTCGGTGTCGCCATCCGCAGCGCGCGCGCAGGGACGCTCAAAGCCCCATTCATTGGTGAAAGCGTTGGCGTCCCGGTAAATGTTCACCAACTGCAGGGCGCGAAAATCCGGAGGATCCGGATATCCGCTCCAGCAGCCGCCAAAGAAATCGGGATAGAGCACCTGCAGTCCAAGGGAAACCCACCCCCCCGTCGATCCACCCGTCAGCACGCGGGCATGGGATTGGCCTAGACACCGATAGGCCGCCTCGACGTGGGGGATCAACTCCCGGACGAGAGCCTCGCCGTAGGGTCCGTGGTTCGCGGAATCAATCTGATACGGATCTCCGAGCGGACCCGCGCCGTCGAGCTGCAGGCGCACAAAGCGCGGGGCGTCGTCCGCCAACCAGGCGGTGCGGAAACTGTGTCCCTCCTCCATGGAATGTCCCGCTGCGGTGAAGCGGGTGCCAAATCCGCCGATGGTCACCAGCAGCGGATAGCGCCGTGCGGGGTCGTCCGCCCATCCCCTCGGGAGAACTATCCCGGCACGCAAAAACATGGGGCGTCCCCAGAAGGCACTCAACCGTTCCGAGCGGAACTTTACGTAGCGAACCCATTCCGTATCGGGCGGAAGCGTCTCTTCCGGAAGTCGGCGATCGAGGGTGACCCGCAGCGTCCCTCCCCGCGCCGGATCCACCCGCACCCGGGTCGGCGGGCTGAGCAGATTGCCGGGTGCGTCGGTCAGCAGAAGATCCTGATTCGTCCGCAACACCGCCTGCGCCCAGTACTCACCGGCGGGCAGGTCGGCCAGCGTGGCCAGGGGAAACAGCGCCGAACCGCGGTCGAGCACCGATCGACTGCCAGGACCAAACCCGGCGACATCGCGACCCAGCACCGGTGCCGCCTTCGTGCCGGTATCGCTGATTCCCTGCCAGGGTTCGGGATGATTGGTCCGCCCGAGCACGAGGAGGAGGCGTCCTGCGACAGGAGCGTCCAGCAGGCCCGGAACGGCCCGAACCTCGAAGCGCAGCCGTGTGGGTCGCGGTGGATTGGGAGGATCTTCCAAGGCTGGATTCCCCTGAAGGATCGGCAGGGAGACCAGCAGGAGCGACGAAATCAGCACCAAACCGGGGCGCGGGAACACCCATTCAGAGTGTCGTGCCAGGGGCCGAAGTCAAAGTGTCCGGACCGTCTGTCACAGTTCTGTGACGAAATTACCTTTGTCTTCCGGTCAGTCGTTTCTAGGTTTGCGCCGGGATGAAGCGCACTTTTGCGGAACTGGGATTTCCGGGTCGATTGATTGCCGTTGAGGGACTCGACGGTTCCGGGAAGTCCACCCAGGTGCATCTGCTGCAGAAGTGGCTGGAGCAACAGGGCTGCAAGGTTTTCTTCTCGGAGTGGAACTCCTCGGCGCTGGTCAAGAGCGCCACCAGCCGGGGCAAGAAGGAGAATCTGTTGACCTCCACCACCTTCAGCCTGATCCACGCCACCGACTTCGCTGACCGCTACGAGCGCCAGCTTCTGCCTCTGCTCCGGGCCGGATACATCGTCCTTTGTGATCGTTATGCGTTCACCGCCTTTGCGCGCGATGTGGTCCGCGGCGTGCCTTCCGACTGGGTGCGCGGCGTGTATTCGTTCGCCGCCCTGCCGGACATCACCTTCTTCTTCAAGGCGCACCTGGAGGTCTCGCTCACCCGGATTCTGGACAACCGCCCCGTGCTGAAATTCCACGAAGCCGGCATGGACCTGAAGCTGTCGCCCGATCCGTACGAGAGTTTCCGGCTCTTTCAGGGCCGCATCTTTGAGCAGTACCTGGCGATGAGCACGGAGTTCCACTTCACCATGATCGACGCCAACCAGCGGATTGAGGAGCAGCAGGGGGTTGTTCGCAGCATTGTGACGGCCAAAGTGGACCTCAAGAAGTACGCCACCTCAAAAGCCTCCTGAATCCATGCCCGCCAGGAAAACACGCCCCGCCCGCCCAGCCCGTTCGGCTCGGCCCGCCGCCACCTCCAGCGTGGTGGTGCCGGAGATCAGTGCCAAACGCTTCTTTGGCCACGGCCTGCCCGGCGTGGACCTCGCAAAACTCAGCGGCAAGCTGATCGTCTTCGAGGGAGCGGACGGTTCGGGTCGCTCCACCCAGATCGGACAAATCGCCCGGTGGTTGGAAGGCAATGGTCACGCCACGCTGCAGGTCGGGCTCAAGCGCTCCACGCTGGTGAGCGAGCAACTCGATCAGGCCCAGCAGGGCAACATCCTGTCGCGGACCACGCTGTCCCTCTTCTACGCGACCGACTTCGCCGACCAGTTGGAGCACGCCATCCTGCCCGCCCTGCGGGCCGGAGTGGTGGTGCTGGCGGACCGCTACATCTACACCCTCATGGCGCGGGACTTGGTGCGGGGAGTGGACGAAGGATGGCTTCGCAACCTGTTTGGCATTGCCCTCGTCCCGGATGCCGTCTTCTACCTCGAAGTGTCGCCGGAGCAGCTCGTCCAGCGCGTCTTCGCCAAGAACCAGTCCCTCGACTACTGGGAGAGCGGCATGGATCTGGGACTTTCCCGGGACATGTTCGACAGCTTTCTCCAGTACCAGGGCCGCATGCGGGACACATTCCGCCGCCTGCAAAAGACCTATGGGTTCGCCATCATCGATGGCGAGCGCTCCCCCAAGGACATCAACGCGGAGTTCCGGGAGCGGATCGACCGGGTATTGGCGGGGCATTGACTCCCGCAATTGGGGACTTGCCAGCAAGGACCCTCCGCGTAACGTCCGCGTTCCTTCCGTCGGCGCATCGACGGATCTCCGACTTTTTCCAGGCTTATGTCCACCAGTGTCAACGCGAACGAACTCCGCAAAGGGCAGGCGATTTTGTACAACAACGACGTCTGCGTCGTGCTTGAGGTGACCCACCGCACGCCCGGCAACCTGCGGGCCTTCGTCCAGGGCATCCTGCGCAGCATCAAGTCCGGCAAGTCCATGGACGTGCGGTTCACGTCCTACGAGAAGATCGAGACGGTGCCGCTGAACACGCAGAAGATGGACTACAGCTACAAGTCGGGTGAGGACTACGTCTTTTCGGATCCGGACACTTTTGAGGAGGTCAATATCTCCGCCGAGTTGCTCGGGGATGCCAAGGACTTCCTGGTGGAGAACGGCACGGTGGTCATGACCTTCATCGAGGAGAAGGCCGTGCAGGTCGAGTTGCCTCCGAGCGTGGTGCTCAAGGTGACCAAGGTGGAGGGCGGGGTTCGCGGTGACTCCGCCAACAATGTTCAGCAGAACATCGAACTGGAGACCGGTGTGTCGATCCAGGCCCCCCTGTTCATCAAGGAGGGGGAGAAGATCAAGGTCGATACCCGCACGCGAAAGTACATGGAACGGGCCTGACCTCGTCGCCGATGCGGTGAAGGGGTGAACGGTAGATCTCACTGGGGCCATTCCCCGGTGGTTCGCAGGATCCGCCAACCCGCGGGACTGGCCCTGCTTTCTGCGGGCCGCCGGTCGATTTGGCCGATCGAATGCAGACTCTCGTTCTGATTCCCGGTTGTGTCTGGCGGACAGTGTTGGTGTATCCGCAGTGGGTGATTCCTCTGCTCCTTCTGAGAATCGTCCCGCTTCGCATCGAGTCCGGATTTCGTTTCTGGCAGCGCTGGCTCGCGCCGCATCGGCACGGAGATCCGGGTGCCCGATCGGCAGCCGATGCCAACTTCATGATCCTGCTGGGCCTCGCCAAGGCTTGGCCCCTGCGACGCCGGACAGCATGGGAGATGGCGCTGCTTCCCCTGACGCCACTGGTCACGATTCTCATCGGGGTAGGCCAGATCATGAGGCACGGACCCGGCGTCCGTAATTCCCACGGGATCGGTCTGCCGAGGCAGTTTCTGGAGTTCTATCAACTGCACTTGGAGAATCCGGGATGGTTGTTCCTCGTGAGCCCGCAGGATTGGTATTATCGCCGGCGAATGTACGAACCCTCCCGGCGTACGTACGCCGCGCATTCCGTACCGGATCCCGGCAAGCTGGTGTCCACCACCACCGTCCTCTGGACCCGCCACCAGCGGCGCCGGAGGGCGGCGGCACCCTCGGACCGCAAGTCCCAGCAGACCGCGCGGCTCTGCGCCGCGGGATTGCCGGCGATCCCGGTGCTGGCTCTGCTCGGGAACGGATGTGAGGAGTTTCCCGACGGTGGGATGGGGTCAGTTCCGCAGGATCTTAGCCTGTTCACCAAGCCTGATGCCGGTCACCAGAGCCTCAACACCCAGGCCTGGGACTTCATTGAACCGGGACGTTATCGCCAGCGGTGCGACGATACGGCCCGCGATTGGAGCCTTGAAGCTCTCATTGCCCACCTGAAACGGCAGCCGTTTGTATCCGTTCTCCAGGCCCTCCAGATCAATCACGCGGCGCTCCGCGATCTCACCGGAAACACACTCTGCACCTTTCGGATCCTGACTTACACCGATCCGGTCACCCTGGAAGCCAAGGTGTTTCCCTTCTCCTGGATGAAGATCGCGCGTGCGGGGGCAATTGCGGACATGGTCCTCGGACCCGGCCCCAGGTCCGGATTGGCCGCCAGCATCGACATGGAGAGCGGTGTCCTGGGTCCCGCGTACGCGGCGGACCTCACCACCCACCACGTGCATCCGGACTTCGGCTCACCGATCACGGGGCGAACGGTTCCCCGTTGGCGTGAATCGGTGAGCCTCGCGCTGGCCGCGCATGAAGCCTACCGACCCCACGGATGGGGATGGGGATGGGATATCGCGGTGACGGAAACCGGTCCCGTGGTATTGGAGGGAAACTCTCATCCCTGGTTTTCCGAGGAACTGTTCGGCGAGGTGACCTTCGGAGGACTTGAGGCGGTCAATGCCCTGACAGAACTCTGCATCCGAGCCGAGCAAAGCGGCACGGGCACCAGGAAGCCGCAATGACCGGCACCGACGAGAGGTCCCATCCGATTTGCGAAAACCCCTTGACCCCTCCTGGTCGGACAGGAATCTCAGGTTTCGATTCCCGTTCTCACACCCCAATCATATCCCCGCGAAACCGAGCCACCAGAACTTCGGAACCCCCGCACCCCGAGAGGACGACGAACTCCCAACCGCCGCCCGAGTCCAGGGAGGTTGCGTGTCGTCCCCGATTTGCAAACCGCCCGCGGTCCCCCCTACCACGGTTGCGTTTCCGCCCTCTCCTCCCTACTCGGTGGCTGCAAGATTTCTGGAGACTGCGGAACACTTCCCTGAACGACCGGCACTGGTTCTGCCGGGCCGGCCACCGATATCCTATGCCGCGCTTGCCGAACGTGTTGACGCAGTCCGGCAGTTGTTGCTGACCGAGGGGGTCCAGCAGGACGCGGTCGTCGGGGTCGCCATGGAGGATCCGGCGGACTGGGTGCCCGCCCTGCTCGCGGTGCTGGCGGAAGGAGCGGTGTATTTGGTGCTGGATCCCCGCATTCCAGAGGCGCGGCAACGCGCGCAGCTCGAGGACAGCGCGGCCGGGTGGATACTCTGTTCCACGGAAACGCAGGGTAGCATCCTCGCCCTGGCTGTGGCCGATATGCGTGTCGTTCGCGCAGCGTCCGCAACCAACCCTGACCTCGACATCGGCACCCATGTGCGGCGTCCGGTGGTTTCCCGCACGGCTGAGTCCGTCGCCTTTCTCACCTACACCTCGGGTTCAACCGGGAAGCCCAAGGGTGTCGCCATCCGACATGCCAACATTCTGCACGAGGTCGCGGTTCACGTCGGCACCTTGGGACTTTCGCCGGAAGACCGCCTCACGGGATTGTACCCGCCCTCGACCGTGGGTTGTACCCGGGATCTCTACGCGGCGTTGTTGTGCGGAGCCTCGGTGTCGTTCTTTCCCTTTCGGGATCTGGGATTCGCCGCATTGAAATGCTGGATACGCGACCAGCGGGTCACGCGGTATCACTCGGTTCCCCCGATCTTCCGCGAACTGATGCAGGAATTCGGTCCAGACGAAAGGCTGCCCGACTTAAGTACCGTCTATCTGGCCGGTGACCGGGTGGCCTGGAGTGACCTCGACCTTTTCAGGAAACACACCGGCCCTGACTGCCGCTTCTACACCGGGATTGGCACCTCCGAGACCTCCTCACTCTACGCCCATGGCTTCGTGGAACCGGACGAACCCCGTGAGGGTCCCATCCTGCCCTCCGGCACTGCGGTTCCCGGAGTCACGCTGAGCCTACTCGATGCCTCGGGAAATCCAGCCGCTCCCGGGGAGCCGGGGGAAATTGTCGTGGAGGGCCGTTGGTTGTCTGCCGGCTATTGGCGGCGCGACTTGCGGGCACCGCAGGGGTTCCCGAACGCGGCGGGATTCGGAGATGCGCGCGTTTTTCGCACGGGGGACCACGCCACGCTGGATAGCCGGGGACGTCTGCTTTTTCAGGGACGTCGCGACCAGCAGGCGAAGATTCTTGGAAACCGCATCGACCTTTCCGAGGTGGACCTGCATCTGCGTCGCCTGCCTGGGGTTCGCGAGGTGGCCGTGCACCTCCTCGGGGGAAACGGGGACAAGGCGCCCATGCAATTGACCGCCTTTGTGAGCTGGGGGGCGAACGCATTGCCCTTATCCGAAGTTCGACAAGAACTCTTGAGACACCTTCCAGTGCCCGCAGTGCCGACGCGCTTCCACTGGCTGCAGGAGTTTCCGCGACTGGCCAATGGGAAGCTGGACGCGCGGGAACTGGAGCGGATTGCGACATCCGAAACACCCGTGGCGGAGATGGCCATTCGTCAGCCCGATGGGACAGAAGCGACTCCGGTACAGCAACAGATGGCCCAGCTCTGGCGGGATTCCCTCGGTGTTTCCGCATGCGGTATTCATGATTCGTTCTTCGCCCTCGGCGGACACTCTCTGACCGCCCTGAAACTGCTGGCCCGGATACGCACCGTATTTCCGGGAGCGGTCACGATGCGCATGCTCTTCGACGCGCCGACGGTCGCCGGATTGCTGGACAGGATGGGGAATCCAGAGGGGAGTGAAAGTACACTGGCGGATCGCTCCCCACTGACGCCATTCGAGGAACCGGGACCGGTTCCGACCATCCCCAGTGACGCCCTGCCATTGGCTTCACACGCCCAGGAGCGCCTGTGGTTTCTGGACGCCCTGGAGCCTGACAGCACGGCGTACGTCATGCCGGATGCCGTTCTTTTTCGCGGCCACCTGGATGCCGGGGCGTTGGAGCGCGCACTCCATGCCATCGTGAAACGGCACGCGTCGCTCCGCACGGTGTTCTCCGAGAATGGGGGTGTGCTGTTCCAGGTGGTGCAACCGGTGCCGGAGACGGTGCTCGGGATTGAGGATCTCTCCCGGTGTCCGCCGATGGAGCAACAGGCCCGGATCGAAGCGGCGCGCACGTCGGTCCTGGCTCGGCCATTTTCGCTGAAGGAAGGACCACTCTATCGGTTCCTACTTCTCCAACTCGGGGACGACCGGCATCTCTTCCTCAGGGCATTCCATCATATCATCGCCGACGGATGGTCCGTCAGTGTGTTTCACCGCGAATTGGCAACGGCCTATTCGTCCTCGGTATTGGGAGAGACCCCGCGTTTGCCGGAGCTTCGGCTTCAGTATGCGGATCTCAGCGCGTGGCAGCGGCAGCGTCTGGAGGGGCCCCGGCTCCGGGAGCTGCTCAACCACTGGACCCGTCACTTGGAGGGCAGCCCGCCCCGCCTGGAGCTTCCCCGGGACGCATCGCACTCGGGCGGGCCGGTCGTGGCGCTCAATCAGGTCCGAATCCTGCCGGCACCTCTTTCCGAAACCGTGACCCGTCTTTCGCAGTCTCTCGGAGCCACACCGTTCATGGTTCTCCTGGCGACATTCCAAACCCTGCTGGGTCGCCTTTCCGGGGAAGAGGATATCGTGGTGGGCACGCCCACTGCGGGTCGATCCCTGCAGCAGGCGGAGCCCCTGATCGGCTACTTCGTCAGCACCATTGCACTCCGGACGCGGCTGTCCGGAAGCCCGTCCTTCCGCGAACTGGTGCAGAGGGTTCGAGACACCGTTCTCGACGCCCAGGAACACCAGGAGCTCCCGTTCGAAAAGCTGATCGCGGAACTACGGACGGACCGCCATGCGCGCCATCACCCAGTCTTTCAGGTGCTGTTCAACCTGATCGGATTCGAGGACGCCGGCGCCGCTTTACCCGGTCTGGAGTCCACGCCGGAACCGGTGCCACCCACCCATCCCAAGTTCGATTTGACCCTGTATGTCATCACGCAACCCGGATCATTCCAACTGAAGGCCCGCTATGCGTCGGATCTCTTCCAGGAGTCCACGATTGCGCGCATGCTCGGCCAATTCGAAGCCCTGCTGACGGAATTCGTCGCCAATCCGGAACTTCCAATTGGGCAGCCGTCGTTGGTCCTTCCGCAACACCACACCGTCCTGCCCTCAGCCGGGGCCGTGCTGGAAGAACCCAGGATTCGCCAGCCGGCCATCCACGATGCATTCGGGGAACAGGCGCAGGTGAATCCCCTTCGACTGGCGATCCGGGAGCAGGAACGCGACTGGACCTATCGGGACCTGGATATCGTGGCTCGGCGGATTTCGGTGGCCCTGCGTTCCCTGCGCCTGGAGCGGGGTGCCGTGGTTGGCGTGGTCGCCGTGCCCTGTGGGAGCCTCGTTGCCGCCCTCATCGGAATTCTTCGCGCCGGAGGGCGCTTCCTCGTACTCGACGCCGCTGAGCCCCCCGGCCCGCTCCGCCGCCGGCTGGCGCTTTCCCAACCGAAGGCGTTGCTGGTGCTGGATGCCGCCGGTGATGTTGATGAATGGCGCGAACCGATGCGACTGAGCGGATTGAGCCAACCCGTCCTCCAGGTTCCCTCCGGACTTATTGATCCTGACACGCCTCCCTTCCACCCGGATGCGGTGATGTCCTCCGGCGAGGATCCTGCCTACCTCGTCTTCACGTCGGGTTCCACCGGCGAACCCCTGGGAATTCTGGGTAATCACGGTCCAGTGAGTCATTTCCTGGAGTGGCAGCGAGCGCGATTTGGTTTCACCCCCGAGGACCGGTTCAGCCTGCTGTCCGGCTTGGGACACGACCCACTGCTTCGCGACGTCTTCTCCCCGCTTTCCATCGGAGCCTCCCTGCACATTCCACCGCCTGGTGTGCGGGAGTCGCCCGAGGCCCTCGCGAACTGGTTCCATGCAGAAGGGATCTCCGTGACCCACATCACCCCACCGCTGGCCCGGGTGCTGTCGGAGGCGAGATCAGCCCCGACGCGGATGCTGACCGCGCTGCGCTGGATCTTCCTCGGCGGGGACCGTCTCACCGGTGCCTTGGTTTCGACGCTCGGGGAACGCGCACCTCATGCGGGTCTGGTGAACTGCTACGGAACCACCGAGACACCGCAGGTCATGGCATTTCATGAGGTGGTGATGCCGGGGACCGACCCCTCGAATCGGGCCAAGGTTCGGGACCCCATCCCGGTGGGCAAACCCATCCCCGGGGCACAATTGCTGATTCGGAATCCGGCAGGGGTTCCGGCGGGTATCGGAGAGCCTGGGGAAATCCTGGTCCGCACACCCCATCTGAGCAGCGGATACCTGGGTGCTCCAGCGTGTCGGCAACGTAGCTTCGTGGTGAATCCGATCACCGGCGATGCTGAGGACCGGATCTACCACACCGGCGATCTGGGATACTTCCTTGCGGATGGAAGCGTCGTTTTCGTCCGAAGGCTCGACCAACAAATCAAGGTGCGCGGATACCGGATCGAACCGGATGAAGTCCGTGCCGCGCTGCGCGGACTCTCTCCCGTGCGGGATGCGGTGGTAGTCCTGGATGCCGAACTGGGGGTGCTTCACGCCTATCTGGTACTGCGCACGCCGGAGGCCCCTCCCTCCCGCGAGAGCATCCGCGATGGCTTGCGGGGCGTGCTCCCGGAAGTGTCCATCCCCGCGCGATTCT
>Ga0075163_10013204_pt1 | contig 10715 bp, 4 predicted proteins | sample JI1023141ADNA_FD_71478 | JGI IMG/M metagenome (GOLD analysis project Ga0075163, IMG submission 71478) | Wastewater effluent complex algal communities from Wisconsin, to seasonally profile nutrient transformation and Carbon sequestration -... | ecosystem: Engineered > WWTP > Effluent > Algae... | reverse complement strand
CCCTGACGACGGTCTGCCTGATGATGGTCTCCCTGACGACGGTCTGCCTGATGATGGTCTCCCTGACGACGACGCACCAAAAGTCTTTCCGGCAGAATATGGGCGTTTTGGCGCTCTTGCAGAAGCCCCTTCAGAAGAATCACTGCTTTGGGAGCGTTTCCATGAGCCTTCCGGTCGCGGTGATGACGAAAAGCGCCTTCCGGTGCTGGAACTTGAGCCGGAGCGGGAGCTTGAAGCTGAGTACGTGCCAGATGACGATGGGCGTGGTCCTGAGCGAGGAGCGCCGGATGATGATGAGGTAGAGCGTGCACCTGCGCGTGAATTTCCCGCTCCCGAACTGAAACGTGAGCTTGAACCAGAACGTGTGCCCGAAGCCGAGCGTGGTCCTGAGCGGGGAGCACCTGATGGTGATGACGACGAAGGAGAACGTGCGCCTGCACGTGAATTTCCTGTTCCTGAGCTAGGACGGGAACTTGAGCCGGGACGTGGGCTGGAACCAGAGCGCGGGCTGGATGCTGAACGCCCTCCTGAGCGAGAAACGCCCGATGATGATGAGGTAGAACGTGCGCCTGCGCGTGAGTTTCCCGAACTCGAACCGGAGCGCGGGCTGGAAGCCGAGCGTGTTCTCCCCCCGGATGATGAGCCGCTTCTAGGGGCAGATTTGGGGCGTGTAGGTCGTGGCATAATGCTTGCTTTCGATGAGAAGCGCGTTCTTTTGAAGGGGCGCTTCTGAAGTGTGGAAAATTGTTCGTCGTGTCCGTCAGAAATGGTTTGCAAGCATTAGGGCAGCCCGCTCACATCGCTTTGTTCCGTATTCGACATGGTATCGATTGTTTCAGAAGGCGCTAGTATTTGAGCGACTTCTAGAATATCCGCGCGTTCTGCCATCAGCTCTTCAAGTTCGCGCGGCTTGGGCAGGTCTGCAATACTCTGCAGTCCGAACAGTCGGAGAAATTCGTCCGTCGTGCCGTATAGAAGCGGCTTACCGACGGATTCACTGCGTCCGACGATGGTAATGAGATTTTTTTCGAGTAATCGGTTCATAATTTCATGAGAACTCACCCCGCGAATCACTTCGAGTTCCGGCTTGGAAACAGGCTGACGGTAGGCAATGATGGCAAGAGTCTCCAAACCCGCTTTGGAAAGCCGTTTCTTGGATTTAGATTTCACCAAACTTGCCAAAAGTTCGCCGTGTTCGGGGTTGGTGGCGAACTGAAAGCCTTTGCTACCTTCGCGGGCGACTTCCCGTACCCGAAAAACGCGCCTAGTGGCTTCTAATTCCACATTCAAGTCGTCAATAAGGCTGCTTATCAACGATTCTTTATTAAGGGGCTTCACAACGGTTTCGTCGTCGAAATTCATTCCCCCTATCTCGCCCTCCGTAGCCCCATCAGGCGGTTCTATGCGCAGATATGCTACGTGAACTGTCTCATCGGTAAACTCTTCGCGCTGGGCGTTTGTACCGTCTTGGTGAGCCTCTATTCCGTTTATTGCTCCATTGGCGGATACACCGTTTGAAGATGCAACATTTTTTGTGCTTTTACCGCTTGGTTTCTTCTCGTCGCCGGTATTGGACACAAGGATGTCATACAATGCTTGTGCTGATAACGGTTCTTCGGAGGCAAAGAGAAGCACTTCCACGGCGCTCATTTGTTCGCGGCGTGTGAGGGAAAGGAAATCGGGGCGTGATTGTACAGCCTCAGACGCTGCGTTTGCTCCCGTAGAATCGCTCACGGCAAATTCTTCTTCATTGAAATTATTGTTGGATGATTCCATAAAAATTTCGGGCAATGATAAGTGACTGCTTTGTTTCAGTGGTCGTGAAGACTCCGCACATTACAACTTCTTCAGCCATTTCATTGGTTGCAAAAAACATCGGCTCAGATGACAATGAACAATATGAGGCAATTCTGATGCTGGATTTGAGGTTGTAGGCGTACGGGGTGGGATGCTATCGTGCGTGGAAGGTTGAGGTTTGGATAATGATAGTCGGTCAGGTCATTTTTATTCAAATGAAGAAGTGACGTGACCGACTCCGAACGAACAGTGTCAAATTTAACAGTTTAACGTTACCGCTTCACGATGAAGTGCTATCGCTTTACTATACGGTCAACACCGTCTTCAGGGCAGCGTTTGCGAAGTTTATAGGAAGCAGATTGCGTGGTAATCGGTACAGCAAGCAGGCGTTCTTTTGCAATCAAAATGCCGCACATTTTGCAAATACCATAAACTTTGTCTTGAATACGCTGCAATGCCTCGTCCAGCTTTTTAATGTAGTCCGAAACACGCTGCACGTGAGCATAGAGCTTTTCTTTTTCCTGTGCATCCGTACCTTGCTCCGCCATATGCATAGAGTAGGAAGCGTTTTCGTCTGCCATCTCAGAGTTTGTGAGGTCATCAAGGTTTTCGCGCAAGATTTGAAACTCTTCCATTGCCTTTTTACGCTCTGCCTCAATATGCACTCGAAAATCATTCAGGTCTTTGTCCGCATAGCGTACCGACGTGCGATGCAAACGCGATGCCATTGGGACAGGCGAGAATTGCTCAGGCTCTTGTGGTACGTCGCTGAAAGCATCTTCAAATTCTTCAGCAGGAGGTGCTTTAATAGGTTCGGGAGCTTTTGGGGCAACAGGCGCAGGTCTGCTTGGCGCAGGCGGCGCAACCGCAGGCTTAGAAGCGGATGCTTTTGCGGGAGCGGGTACAACTTTTGCGGGCGCTGGCGTGACCACTGCTTTCACGGATGATGTCTTTGCAGGAGCGGGTTTTGCAGAGTCAGATTTCGCCGGAGCGGCTTTCTTGGGTGCTGCTTTTGCAGGCGCTGCCTTCGCAGAAGTCTTAGAAACAACAGATTTAGAAGCGGTAGCTTTTGTCGCAACAGCTTTCTCTAACTTTGCAGGCGCAGCCTTTGGTGCGGCTTTAGCCACAACAGCTTTTGCTGCTGCCTTTGCGGGCGCTTTGGCACTTGCTTTCGTCGTAGCCTTCACCGGTGCGGCTTTGGAAGAACTTTTGGGTGTTTCTTTTGCTGCTTTTGCTTTGACTTTTGCAGGTGCTTTCGTTGATTTTGCCATAGTTTTGTTACTCCTGAAAGACTCCGAACGCTCTACGCCTCTTATTTCGTGAGCGACCGAATGTGAAAGATACTCGTTATGCTGCTTTGTGATTGTACTTGATATAAGAGACCGCAATTACACTTTTTGAATTGTGACAGAAATTGTCTCTTCATTAAAATCCAGAACTGTTGGAAGCGGCTGGGCGCTAAAAGCAAGGCTCTGGCACAAGGTTTCGTCTTGCACATAAGAGCGCATGGTCTCAAGGGCGCTCTGAATGTCACTGCTTACGTTCACTTCCAACGTAATACGGTCTGTTACTTCAAAGCCCGAATCCTTGCGTAAGTTCTGAATACGACTCACAAATTCGCGAGCAAGTCCTTCGCTGCGGAGCGCTGCATCCAACTCGGTGTCGAGTGCGACCGTTACGCCATTGCCGGAAGCAACGAGCCAACCCTCAATATCTTCATTGACAATTTCTACGTCGTCGAGTGCAATCGTCAAGGAAGTACGATTTGAACCAAAGGTGAGCGTTTTTGTGCGCTCAAGTTCCTTAATTTGTGCAGCTGTCAGGTCTTTAATAGCATTGGCAACCGATTGGGTGTCTTTGCCAAACTTTTTGCCCAGTGTCTTAAAATTGCCTTTGGCAGATTTCCGTACAATATCGGTTTCACCGGAAACGTATTCTACCGTCTTAACGTTAATTTCTTCGGTAATAATCTCTTGCACCGATTGAATTTGACGGCGTTCATCCGGCGACGAGACGGGAACCAGAATACGCTTTAGCGGTTGCCGTGTCTTAATTTTCGACTTCTCACGAAGAGAACGCGCCAAAAATACGATATTTTGCGCTTTTTCCATGCGTAATTCTAACGCCGTGTCAATTTGGTTTTCCAGAGGTACGGGCATCGGTGCAAGATGCACTGAAGAGAATGCTGAATTTTGAGTGTTGAGTGCTAAATTGGTAAGACGTTGATAGAGAACTTCCGCCAAAAAGGGCGCAAGTGGCGCAATCATACTGGAAAGCGTCTGAAGCACCGTCTGAAGCGTTTGGTAGGCGGCAACTTTGTCCGCATCCTTTTCACCTTTCCAGAAACGGCGACGATTACGGCGCACATACCAATTAGAAACATCGTTGATATTGAATTCTTGTACCAGACGCATTGCCCGCGTGATTTCGTATTCGTCCATCAGCCGCAAGTATTCGCGCAGTGTGGAGTTCAGTTTCGACAGAATCCAACGGTCAATTTCGGGACGCTCCTGAAAAGGAATTTCTGCTTCCACGCCCGTAAAACCGTCAATGTTCGCATAAAGCGCGAAGAATGCGTAGGTGTTGGTAAGCGAACGGAAGAAATCAGCAATGACCGTTTTGGCAATATCGTCGCCATTGAAAAGCGTCGGCTTCCACGGTGGATTGTTGGTGATAAAGTACCACCGCACCGCATCTGCGCCATACTTTTCCATCACATCGAAGGGGTCAACGACGTTGCCTTTCGACTTCGACATTTTTTGCCCTTCTTTGTCCAAAATCAGTTCGTTCACAATCACATTGCGGAAGGACGGCGTACCAAAGACCGCCGTAGCGATATTGTGCAGCGTGTAGAACCAGCCGCGCGTTTGGTCAACAGCCTCGCAGATGAACTGTGCCGGAAAGGCTTTGTCGAAAAGTTCTTTATTTTCAAACGGGTAATGCAACTGCGCAAACGGCATTGCACCGGAATCATACCACACGTCAATCACTTCTTTCACGCGGCGATAGGTCTTGCCGTTTTTCTCAAAAACGACGTTATCGGCGAAAGGACGATGCAAGTCAAGTTCGATGCCGCTTTGAAGTGCTTCTGCGACCGGAACACGCTTCCCGCCTTGAAAGTCGGGATGTTCGTACAAACCTTGCTTCAGTTCTTCAATTGAGCCAACGGCAAAAATATCTTTTTCATTGCCTTCGCCCTCCGCAACCCAGAGTGGAAGGGGTGTTCCCCAGTAACGGTCACGTGAAATTGCCCAGTCTTTCACTTCTTCCAGCCAGTTCCCGAAGCGACCTGCGCCGATTTCGGGCGGCTGCCAGTTAATGATGTTGTTGTTCGCAACAAGTTCTTCTTTGTAGGATGAGGACTTGATAAACCACGATTCGCGGGCGTAGTAAATAACCGGATTGCCGGTGCGCCAGCAGTGCGGGTAGCTGTGGAGGTAATCGTTGGTGGAACGGTAGATTTTATCGGCTTTTTTGAGCGCAATTACGAGATCTTTGTCTGCGCCTTCTTCGGTGCGTGTGCCGCCCGTTGCGGGGTCGGGATAGGTGAAGGTCTTCACGGTGCGCCCTGCAAATTCACCCGCTTTTTCGGTGAAACGTCCGCCGGGACTGACGGGATTGAAGAAAGGCAGATTGAATTTTTTGCTCATCTCGAAATCGTCCGCACCAAAGGCAGGAGCGAGGTGTACTACGCCCGAACCGTCGCTTGCCGAAACGAATTCTCCGGCAAGTACGGTGTGGAGGTCGCTAAATTCTTCGCGCGTGTGGGGAATCATGCCCGGAAATGGCGCTTCATAGCGTGTTCCGAGGAAATCTGCACCTTTGAATTTCGCCAAAATCTCATATTCGCCGTCCAATTTGCCAAGTAATGCCTCGGCAAGAACAAGTTTATCTTCTGTTGTAATTTTACCATCGCCACCGGAAGCTGATGATTGCTTCATTTCGCGCTTGTTCAGCACCAGCACGTAGTCCAGTTCCGCACTTACGGCAAGAGCAGTGTTGGAAATAAGCGTCCACGGTGTAGTCGTCCAGACGAGAATTTGTGCGCCTTCGATTGTCTTGAGCGGCGAGGATTCAACGGGTAATTTGACATAGCAATTCGGGTCACGCACATCTTTGTAGCCGAGCGAGAGTTCATGCGAGGAAAGCGGCGTTTCAAGCGTTGGCGACTGCGGCGTAATGCGGAACGACTTGTAAATAAGCCCTTTGTCGAAAAATTGCTTCAACGACCACCACACGGATTCGACGTATTCATTCGTGCAGGTGATGTAGGGATTGTCAAGGTCAAGCCAGTATCCCATACGGCGCGTGAGTTCGCGCCAACCTTGATTTTGCTCAATATTTGCATAGACAAATGCGCGACAGGCTTCGTTGAACTTTGCAACGCCCAATTTGTCAATTTCTTGCTTGTTCGCCAACCCAAGCTGCTTTTCCACCGCGAGTTCGACGGGAAGCCCGTGCGTGTCCCAGCCTGCCTGACGGGGAACGCGGTAGCCGCGCTGCGTCTTGTAGCGGCACATCATGTCCTTAATCGTCCGTCCCATCACATGGTGAATTCCCGGGCGACCATTGACGGTTGGCGGACCTTCGTAAAACATAAAAACTTCAGCGTCCTTGCGCTCTTCGAGTGAGCGCTCAAACACCTTGTTATCATCCCAAAATTTCAGGATTTCGTGTTCCAGTGCGGGATAGGAAAAATCGTCGGGAAACGGCTTAAACATTATAGTTCGTAGTTGTTGAACATTGCAGAGCGAAAAAACAAGCCCTCAGTTTACGATTTTTGGCGCACAAAACAAAGAAAAATCTTCTTCTATCTAGGTATGTTCACGCTTCTTCCTAACCAACGTTGTCCCATCCTGAAATACGTTGACCGACCTTATTTACCAACTCACACTAAACGCTTCACCACTATTCCCAAACATCAACGCTTTCGCGCCTTTGCCCGAACCGCCCGCCGACTGCGCTCCAAGCGGATCAAAGCCCGAACCGCTCTTCAGCATTGGCGTAGAATCTGCTTGCCATGCGATTTTTTTGCCCTGCACGGTGAGTTCTTTGGGTAATGTTTCAAAACCGTGCATCACAAGACGTATTTGCTTGAATTTCGAGGCACGATTGCCTTCGGCTTTGGCAAAACGAAAGGCTTTGGCGGCGGCATCGAAGGTAATAGTGCGCTTGTGGTAATCACCTTTTTCATGAGCATATGTCTCGCCGTCGTCTTCATAATACACAAATTCTGAGCCTTGTTTGCCCGCGTAGAGATGCACGGTCAGCACGTCTGTCGTCGGCTCTTTGGTGGATTGTATCACTGATTGCATAACGAGCATTTGTCCGCCTTTGACAAAGAGCGGCAAGCGATCAAGCGGCGTTTCGACCACAATCGTCTGTTTGCCCGCATATTTGCTATCGTTGTGAAAGTCGTACCATTCGCCTTCGGGCAAATACACTTTTGCAAACTCTTTATTGCTCACCACCGGAGCAACCATCAGGCTTTGCCCGAACATATATTGTGCTCCGAAGGTCGGGTCGTAAATAGTAGGGTCGAAAGCGTGATAGAGCGCCAGCGACCGCGCAACGGGCATACCTGTCTGGCTTGCTTCGTAGAACGCGGAATACAAGTACGGAAGCAGTTTGTAACGGAGTTCGATATAGTTTTTGCTAATTTCCTCTACGTCCTCGCCGAATGACCACGGGTCTTGCTCTTTCGTGTAGATGGCAGCATGAACGCGGAAAAATGGCGTAAATGCTCCCACCGTTATCCATCGCGCAAAAAGTTCGCGTGAGCCGTTGCCGTTGAAACCACCAACATCTACACCAGTGAAGGGAACGCCCGCCAAACCAAGGTTGGAAATGAGACGTGCACCCAGCATCAAATGGTCGTCCGAAGCGGTATTGTCGCCCGTCCAGACGGCAGAGTAGCGCTGAACACCGGAGTAAAACGCCCGCGTCAGATTAAACGGACGTTTGCCGTTCAGGTGCTTTTTTGAGCCTTCAAAGGTTGCTTTTGCCATTTCCAAACCATAGACGTTATGCCCTTTCTTGTGCGTAGCGCGGTGGCTTGTCGCTTCATCACTATCGAAATCAAACGCCACCAAGTCGGGAAAACGATTTCCCCACGTGGCAGGTTCGTTCATATCCGTCCAAAAGCCGTCTATACCATCTTCGACGAGTGGTTTTAATTTTTCGCCCCACCACGCTCGCGTTGCACCCTTGGTGAAATCAGGAAAATGGCAAGCTCCGGGCCACACGTCGCTTGTGTGGTACGTGCCATCGGGATACTTCAGAAAAACATCGTTTTTCACGCCGTCTTCGTATGCTGCGTAACCTTTCTCCACTTTTATTCCCGGGTCGGTGATAACGACCGTCCGAAAGCCCATATTATCAAGCTCAGCAAGCATTTTTTTAGGATTGGGGAAACGCTCCGGACTCCACGTAAAGACTTTGTACGCATCCATATAGTGAATGTCGAACCAGAGTACATCCGCGGGAATCTGCTTCTCGCGGATGGTGCGTGCGATGTTCAGCACTTCTTTTTCGGGAAAATAGCTGTATCGGCACTGGTGATAGCCGAGCGACCACATCGGCGGCAGTTCCATACGCCCCGTCAGGCGGGTGTAATCCTGCAAAACCTCGAAAACACTGGGGCGGTGAATGAGATAATAATTCATTTCGCCTGCTTCCACCGAAAATGATGCAAAGCGCTTATTCGATGCGCCGAAGTTAAAATTTGATTTGTAGCTATTATCCAAAAACACGCCATAGACAAGATTCTTGCCGCTTGCGCCGCCGTGCAAACCCATATAAAAAGGTGTAGTGCCGTAGAGTGGGTCGCTGCCGTTACCGTAGCCGTAGGCATCGGTGTTCCAGTTCGTGTAGCCACTGCCGCGTTTGTCCAAATTCCCCGTTTTTTCGCCCAAACCAATAAAGCGCTCGTCGGGAAGCAAACGCTTGTAGGTGGTGGCTTCATTCCCTATCCACGACGTACCGAAGGCGGGTTCGTCCTCGTTCAGGAGGTCACCGCTTTTGGTCAGGAACTGCACTCGCACGGGATTCTTACGAATCACCAGTCGCACGGCATCCGTGACAAGCGTGATACTTTCGGCATTCTCGCTTGCCGTAACCATACCGCGCTGCGGTTCGGCTATGACGGCAAACGAATGATTATCCCATGCCGCCACGTCGCCCGTAGCCTTTGCAATGCGAATGCGCAGAATGGTCGGCGAATACACCATCACGCGAAGGTGCGCCTGCGCTGTCTTGACGAGAAACCCTTGCGCATCGGCACTCCACGAGGTCATTGCGCCAAGAGATTCGGAAAGTGGTTGTGCGCTCATATCGTCGGCTGCAAATGAGAAACAAAAAAGCACCGCAGCAATGATGCGGCTTACGTGGGAAAATTGTACCGTCATAGCGATTACCCTTGTGAACAAATGTGAACAAAGATGTGGTGAAAATTTCGGTTATTTCGTACAGTTTATTCGTCGGGGAACGCGGATGACGCAGATTAAGCGGATGAAGAGGGATTTGTTTCTGATGGAAGAACGGATAAATCAAAGCATCCGTCATTCTCTTCAACAATCTGCGCGTATCTGCCAAATCCGCGTTCTCCGCGTTCAACCTACGCTCTAACCCAAACTTATACGTTACTTCTTTTTGCCGAACATGATTTTGATATTGTTGCGAAAACGCTCTGTTACTGGCAATACGGCAATATTGACGTTACCTTGGCGGTTCGCCGCCCAGATGGAATCGAAGTGTAATGAATCGCGAAGGCGCACCAGACGCGAGGCTTGGCTATATTGGTCGTATTCGTACCACCACACATTACCGTTCAGTGGGCGTTTCATCAGTCCGGTGAGATTGCCCGTCATCACGGTGTCGCGGTCGCGGCTGAGGAAGAAGCGCGTGGTATCGTTTGTCGGCGCTTCACGGTTCACGTTTACCACTTGTCCCTCGTCAATGAGTGTTTTGCTATTGAAGCGCATTTTGAGTTGCCCACCAAAATCATGACGGTAAGCGAACACGACTTCGTTGTTAAAATTGTTATTTGCGTACACCGGCACGTTACCGATAATGAACGCTCCGGGCTGAATCTGTGCGGCTTGGAGCTTGGTAAAGCTATCGTTGATAACGGCTTCTTGCAACTGACGATTCGCAAGATAATTCTGCGCTTGAATCGTAAATGAAAAATAGGTCATTACGACAACTAATGCCGGAACAATAACCCCGAAGCCATGCTGTAAGCGGGTAAAGGCGGCAGCAAGCAGAATAGAAAGTAAAATCCACGTCGAACCCAAGAAGCGATTTTCGATTCCCTCTACGCGCATATTAAATCCTGAAAACACCGCCAAAGCGGAACAGCCAAGCAAGGTCAGGACAATCATCGCAAGGAAAAGCTGACGCTCACGTTGGGATTTATTCGCTGCCGCAAGTTCCGGTGCGGCTTTGCGAAGAATAATCACGAATGCAATCACCGCTACAACAAGCAGCCACCAATCCACCCTTGCAAACAAACCCCAGCCATAGTGCTGAAGCGAGGAAACCATCATCACAGGCGTATCAACGACGACACTAAAGAACCAACGCCCGAAAGAACGTGCCATGTCGCCAAGAGGGCGGGCAGAAAGACGCGAAAGTGAGACTCCGTAAAGCGGGACAATCAATTTTTGGAAGAGCGCCAGACTAATAATAACAAGTGCCACAGGAGCGCCATATCGCAGGGCTTCACGGCGCACGAGCGATTCCGACCACCGATGATTTGCCAGCGTCGGCAGCAAAGGTAGAAGTGCAGTGATAAGCAACAGCGGTGCGCTGACTTCATAAATCAAAAGCCCGATAATGACGAGCAAATATGTTAGTATGAGATTGAGTGTTTTCTTTCCCTTCAAATACTCTTGCAAATTCCACAAGGACAGCGCCCA
>Ga0075163_10013203_pt1 | contig 10717 bp, 6 predicted proteins | sample JI1023141ADNA_FD_71478 | JGI IMG/M metagenome (GOLD analysis project Ga0075163, IMG submission 71478) | Wastewater effluent complex algal communities from Wisconsin, to seasonally profile nutrient transformation and Carbon sequestration -... | ecosystem: Engineered > WWTP > Effluent > Algae... | reverse complement strand
AGCGGCAGGTTCGACGACGTGATCTCTCGGTGTCCCGCGTCCTGCCATTCGGTGAAGAACCGCTCGAACACCTCGTGGATGAACTGCCCCTGGCGACGCGGGTCCATCACCTCTTCGTCGTCAGGCTCCTCTTCGAGACGCAGGACGTGCTGCGCGTAGAACTTGAACGGACAGCCGATGTAGGTCTCGAGCGCGCTGACGGACCAGGTGCGCGGCGGCCTGACGCCGACCTCGCCGTGAAAGCGCGGGTCATCAGCCGGTACGCGCGCCTTCCTGAGCTCGAGCCACGCCCGCGCCTCGTCCGACACCGTGTCGGCCGGCGTCTCGGCCAGCGCGAGACTCTCGTCCCGCAACAGCGGCGACGACAGCGGCGGGCGGGAGACGGTCGAGAGCCTCGCCCGCGCCACCTCGTCGAGCTGAATCGAGCGCGACACGATGGCCTCGTCGTCCAGGAGGAACGCCGACAGCTCGACTCGCGTCGTCGCCGACACGATCAGGTCGAGGAAACGTGCATCCGCCGCACCGCGCCGGTCCTTCTCGGATGGCCAGTTCAGCGCCTTCAGCAGCGTGGGCGGATAGAAGATGTTGCGACGGGTCTTGTCCGGCCACTCGCTCTCGATCAGCCCGACGATGGTGAGATCGTCGAAGTGCCCGTACCGGGCTGCCTGATCGTCGAGCAGGCGGATGCCCTGTGCGGGGCTGCCGGTCACGAACGTCTCGTCGCCAATCCAGCGGCGCAGGCTCGTGGCCAGGTCTGCCACGCCCCACGGCGGATCGTCGTGAGCCGCATGCGCATCGGCCAACGCGCCAAGAAGCTGGAGCACCGTCGCGCGCGCGCGCCGCTCCCGCTCCGCCAGCGGGTGCGCGGGGTCGACGACGGCGAGGTGCCGTTCGAGGAAGTCGAGGACGCCGCGCACCTGGAGCGACGCCTCGCGGGTGGAGCGCAGCGGAGACAGCTCGCCGACCATCGCCGCAACGGCGTCGAGCGCCGGGCGAGCCTGCACCCGCGGGTCGGTCCCGCGCCGGCGCATACCGGACGGGGCCTCGCTCCACGACGACGCGAGGGTCAGCAAGCGGTCGGCTTCGCCGAGATAGCGCGCATCGCTCAACGCACGGTCGAGCGCGCCGACCACTTCGCGCGGCATGCGCGTGCTCCACTCGAAGTGGGGCGACCGGAGCAGCGCCACGAGGGTGTCGCGCGCGAAGTTCGCCTCGAGCGCGTCGAGCACGAGGTCAACGGTGGTGGCGAACGGCTCCGCCGCCAGCGGGAGCGCGTCCGCAACCACGTACGGCAGCCCTGCCGCACCGAGCGTGTCGCCCGCGAGATAGAGGTACGGCAGCGGCTTCTTGAACACGACTGCCACGTGGTCGAGGGCCACCTGCGTTGCGCCTGCAAGGCGACGGGCGACAGTGCCGAGTTCCTCCTCGCGGTCGCGGTGGGTGAACCAGAGAGGCGCCACGTCACCTTCGGGCTCGGGCACCGACAGCATCGGTCGCACCACCGGCCCCGCGGGAAAGAGGTCGCGCGAGGTCAGCTCTTCGAGTCCCGGCCACCAGTTGTGCAGACGCTCGTGGAACCCCGAGGCGAGCACGCCTTCCGTCGACACGATGTCGATCGCCCCGAGGTGCGGCAGGCGGTTGAGCAGGTCGAAGTCGGCCACGAAGAGCCCGGCGGGATCGGCGATCCAGTCCGGCACCGTGACGATGACGTGCGCGAGCGGCACGGCGGTCTCGTCGGCCATGAGCCTGTCGCGGAGGCGATGCTCATCGAGTCCGTCGCTCGCAGACGCCCGCACTTCGTAGCCGCTGAAGGTCCGCGCCAGGAAGCGCGTCTGCTTCAGGAGCCGGGTGGCGCCGTGGTCCTCGAGGTCTCCGCCGCCGAGGGCGTCGGTGATCAGCTCCTCGAACCGCTTGACGAGTTGCGACTGCCGCCGGAGCTGGTCGTAGAAGCGCATCAGCTCGGCCACCAGCCCGGGCCGCACCTTGAACGGCAGGTCTCCCGCTTCCCCGGCGGCGTCGCGCGCGGCCCCCTGCGCCATGGCGTCCCGTTCAAACACCGACAGGCGGCGAGGCGGCGCGCTGAGCCGGAGGTGCAGCGCGTCGTACAGCTGTTCTCGCGTCACCATGGCCGGCAGCGCGTCGTCGGCGAAACCGAAACCGGTCAGCGTGCGCGCGAGCGTCAGACCCGCTCCACGCGTGGGGACGATGACCAGACGGGGCGGCAGGTCGCTGGCCGGGGACTGAGCCGTCGTGGCGCACAGCGTCGCGATGGCGCGCCGGAAATCGTGCAGGTCCGGCACCCGGATCAGGCGGGTGCGACGTGGCGTGATCACCGGGCGAGCTGCGGAGGCTGGAGCGCCTTCTGAAGGTCCACACGCGCGCGCTGCGCCAGCATCAGGGCACCGGCGGCGGCGGATGACGCATCCCATGCCCGCGTCATGCTCGCATTGATGGCAGCTTCACGCCGGACCGTGGCGGCATTCTCGGCAAGCTGTACGGCGCTGATGAACATGTTGTGCAGGTCGCGCAGCTCCGACGGCGGCGCGATGGTCGCCATGGCCCGACGCGATGCCCGCGTCGCGGTCAGGATCGAACCGATCGCATCGGGTCCGGACCCGGCGAGCGCCTTGATGTCCTCGAGCAGCGGCATCAACTGCTGGAGCCGGCGGAGCGTGCCCTGCATGGCTGATTGATACGCGCGCAGGTCGGGCACCCTGAGCGCCCACGAGTCGCGCTCGAGTCGAAGACGCCGGGCCGCCTCGAGCTGCTCGTCGACCGCCGCCGTCATCGAGGCGACCGCGTCGGGACGCAGGCGGCCGAGCACCCGGTCGTTGGCGCGGATGCTGGCGAACACACGCTGGACACCGCGGACGTCGGCCGCACGGGCGCGCGCGGTGGCGAGGTTCAGCATCCGAAGGCTCAGCGCCCGGTACTTATTGTCAGCCTCGACTTCCCGCTGGATCTGCGACTCCACCTCGGCGCGCGTGGCCGACGCCCAGTCGGCCGGCAGGGCTGCGGCGCTGCTGTCGAGCGCGTTCGCCGCCATGGTCAGCAGGGCCAGCCGCTCGGCGGCAGAGGGCGTGAGCGACGCCGCGCGCAGGGTCTGCTCGATTGATTCGCGCACGTCAGGAGGCGGCAGGATCGGCTCGACCGGGGATGGCGCGGCAGACGCGGCCACGAGGCTCAGGTCGAAGGTGCTGGCGCCTGAGGCGGCCTTCAGATCGGCGATCGCCTCATCCAGCGTGCCGAGCATCTGCTGGATCTCGTCGTGCTTGTAGTTGTAGTGGGTGGATGGCCACTCCGCCAGCATCCGACGCGCCCGCTCGACCACCGCGAGCCTGGCGGCCGGCGTGCCCGCAGCCCCGACGTCATTCAGCGCCTGCGCCAGTTCGGTGCTCAGCAGGTCGTAGTCTGCCTGGGCGCGCGTGGCGAGATAGCGCGACGAGCGAACGGTCTCGGCGTAGTTGAGCGTGCGCTCCCAGTCGACCCGCTCGGACGGAATGTTGATGAGTTGTAGCTGCGGAACGTCGGCAGAGGTCGACGTCGGCATGGAGAACACCACGCTGTCGTCCAGGCGGGCGAACTCGCCGTAGCTCACGAGCGAACTGCCGTCGTTCAGGAAGACCCGGAAGAGCGGAGCGCCAGGGTCGGATGGGGTCGCGGAGGCGACAGTCTGCGCCCCGACGCCGGCGGCCGCAACGGGCGCGGCGGTCAACAGGCACAGGGTCCATACGCCCGCCAACCGGTGCAGTTTCATGAACGACCAAGCGTACGGCGCGGGTGCGGGAGCGTCAAGCTGTGGAAAAGCTGTGGACGCATGGTGCAAATCCTGTGGAAGGCGCGTGGACGAAAATTTTCTGGCACCGGTCGACGCCTGCGGTACGCCGCGCCAGCGGCTCGTGCGCACGCGTTTTCGTACCGCCCTTCGCTTGATCGCATCGCAGGGCGGCGTGACAATTCAACCCGTTCCCAGCAGTCACTCTCGCGTCGGTCCATAACTGTGCATACGGCTGTTCATCGCTTTGAAGAGATCATCGGTGGTCGCACGTATTCCATCGAGGTCGCTCCGACAGATTCCCATCGCTGGCGCGCATACATCGTCAGGGTGCCGGGGGTCCCGACAGCACTGATGCCCTTTTATGGGCCGACGCCCGATCAGGCCGCCGCAAACCTTCGCGAGTGGCTGACGCGGGCACATGCCCGCGTCGCATCGAGCCCCAAAACCTCCAGCCGCGCCTGAACCGCGGTCCAGATCCGGCGTGGTCCCGCGCACGGACCAGGCGGACCGGCGCGCCCAGCGGGCGCCGCGATGCCCGTGGCGCGAGCCTGTACGCTCCTGCCTTAAGATCAGCGGACATGTCCTTCGAACGGTGGCTGAGGCGTCTGGCCGGCGCGGGCGTCGTGGTCCTGGCGCTCACGGGGCTCCTGCGCGCGAACCCGCAAGGGGGACAGTCTGCCTCCGCAGCCCCGGCACCGCCCAGATCTGCCGTAGAGCCTGGCGCCGACGCGGGACGACCCGATTTCGCGCGGATGGTGCGCGAGCAGGCCGACACCGACCGCACCTGGCGGGCGGCCAGCGCCGGCTACATGCGGATGGAGAAGATCACCTACCGCAGTTCGAAGGGGGATCTGGAAATCCCCGCGTTCGTCTTCCAGCCACTGGTGACCAAGGGGGCCCAGCGGCATCCGGGTCTGGTCTGGGTGCACGAGGACATCCGCGGGCATCTCTACGAGCGGCATATTCCCTTCATTCGCGAGGCCGTGGCGCGCGGCTACGTGGTCATCGCTCCTGAATATCGCGGCAGCATCGGCTACGGGCGCGCGTTCTACGACGCGATCGACTACGGCGGCGCGGAGGTAGACGACGTCGTGACAGCGGTGTCGGTGCTGAAGACGCAGTATCCGGCCGTGGATCCCGCCAACCTCGGCATCATCGGCTGGAGTCATGGCGGTTTCATCGCCCTGCACGCCATCTTCAGGAACCCGCTCACCTTCCGCGGGGCGGTGACGATGGTGCCGGTCACGAACCTGTTCCATCGGCTGGCCCGCAAAGGGGTCGAGCAGCAGCGGCGCGCGATCGACCCGCAGAACCGGTTCGGCGGAGGTCCGGCGGAGCGCCCCGAGGTCTACCGGTACCGTTCACCGCTCTTCCACGTCGACGAACTGCGCATCCCGCTGCTCGTGCACGTCGCCGACAACGACGAAGATGTGAACATCGACGAAGCGATGCAGCTCGTGGACGCGCTGCGCGCCAGGAAGCCGGACCTGGCGGACGTGAGGGTCTATCACAACCCTCCGGGTGGCCACCTCTTCGACCGGCGGGTGTCGGCGCTGACCAACCAGCCCGAGGGCACAGTCGAGCAGCGCGACTCGTGGATGCGCGTGTGGACGTTCCTCGACCGCCAGCTGCAGCCGGGCACGCTCGCCCGCTGAGCCGTCCCCGGGGGTGCCACAGCCCGCCACAATCCGCCACATAGTGTCCGTTGCCGCTCCCGCGAGTTGCCCGATACAATGCTGCAACGCACCGCGGGCCGTACGTTTTCCCCCGAGACGACACGACGATCGGTCAGGGCATCACGCCCGACCACCGCATACCTCGCAGGAGTTTCTGGATGCGCACGAAGAACCCGACTTCCGCCAACACCGGCGCGCCGACGACGCGCCGCCGCTTCCTCGAGCAGCTCGGCCTGGTCGGCGGCACCTCCCTCGTGATGACCGCGATGAACTCGTGGGACCTGATGGCGGGCCAGGCCCAGGCGCGGCCGCAGCTCACCGGCAAGCCGGCGAAGAACAAGGTCATCGTGCTCGGGGCCGGCGTCTCCGGCCTGGTCACGGCGTACGAGCTGGGCAAGCTCGGGTACGACGTGCGGGTCATCGAGGCGCGCGAACGCGTCGGCGGATTGAACTGGACGGTGCGCAAGGGCACCGAGCACCAGGAAATCGGCGCGACCGAGAAGCAGGTCTGCGCCTTCGACGAGGGCATGTACGTCAACGTCGGCCCCTGGCGCATCCCCTACACCCACACCGGCGTGCTCGGCTACTGCCGTGAAGTCGGTGTGCCGGTCGAGATCTTCATCAACGAAGCCGAGAACTCGTACTTCTACTACGAGGGCGAGCAGTACGGCGAGATGGGCGGCAAGCGCCTGCGCCTGCGCGAGGTGAAGGGCGACATGCTCGGGCATATCAACGAGCTGCTGGTCAAGGCCATCGACCAGAACAAGCTCGATATGCCGATGACCCAGGAGGACAAGGACCGCTTCGTCAGGTTCCTCGTCAGCGAGGGCTACCTCGATGCGACGACGAAGACCTACAAGGCCATCGGCGCGAGCGGGCGTCAGGCGTACGACACGCATGCGCTGCTGAAGGCCGGCATCGGCAACCGCTTCCGTTCGGTGCCGCTCACCGACGGCACGCAGGCCGCGCCCATCTTCCAGCCGATCGGCGGCATGGACCAGTTCCCGAAGGGGCTCGCCCGCGCCGTCGGCGCGCAGAAGATCTCGCTCGGCACCGAGGTGCTGTCGGTGCGGCGTGACGCCACCGGCGTGAAGGTCGCCGTGATGGACACGAAGAGCGGCAAGAAGAGCGAACTGACGGCCGACTTCGTTGCCGTCTGCCTGCCGCTGCCGATCATCGCCAAGCTGGACATCAACTTCTCGCCCGAGATGATGACCGCCGTGAAGGCGGTGCCCACGAGCAACAGCGCGAAGATGGGTCTGCAGATGAAGCGTCGCTGGTGGGAAGAGGACGACCAGATCTTCGGCGGTCACCTCTACTCGAACCTGCCGCTCGGCGAGTTCTCGTATCCCTCGACCGGCTACTTCTCGAAGAAGGGCGTGCTGCTCGGCCTCTACGCCAACGGCCCGGTCGGCACCCTGCTCGATCAGACGCCGGCGCAGCGCGTGGAGCACGTGCTCGCCAACGCCTCGAAGGTGCATCCGCAGATCCGGACCGAGTTCGAGAACGCGTTCGGCGTCTGGTGGAAGAAGGTCAAGTACAGCGAGGGTGGCTACGCCACAGGCGCCGCGCACGCCCGCCACGACCAGCTCTCGACGATGGAGGATCGGCTGGTCATCGGTTCGGCTGCGGTCTGCCCGTACTCGGAGCCGGACTGGCAGGAGGGCGCTGTTGCCGCCGGCTGGCAGACCGTCAAGACGCTCCACGAGCGCGCTATGAAGGGATAGCTCGACCCGACCATGCGATACGCCGCGATCACGGGCTGGGGCGAAGGCCTGCCGCCCGCCGTCCTGAGCAACGACGACCTGTCCACGTTCCTCGAGACCTCCGACGACTGGATCACCAGCCGGACGGGCATGAAGGAACGGCGCATCTCCCACATCAGCGCGATCGAGATGGCGACGCTCGCCGCGTCGCGCGCGCTGGCCTGCGCGGGGCTCGCGGCGTCCGACGTGGACATGATCATCTACGGCGGCTGCTCGAACGAGGAAGTCGTACCGAACAGCGCGTCAGGCGTGCAGGTGGCGCTCGGCGCGACGCATGCGGCAGCGATGGACTTGAACACGGCCTGCACCAGCTTCATCTACGGGCTGTCGACGGCCACGGCGATGATCCAGAACGGCACCATCAGGAATGCCGTGGTGATCGGCGTCGAACTCATCTCCCGCTACATCGACTGGAGCAACCGGAACGTGGCGGTGCTCTTCGGCGACGGCGCGGCCGCGGTCGTCGTCCAGGCGTCGGACACTGCCGAGGGGGTGCTCGGCTCGGTGCTCGGCTGCGACGCGGAAGCGCGGCAGGTGCTTCGTGTGCGCGGGGTCGGCTGCGGGTACGCCGGTCTGGGCATCACGTTCGGCGACACCATCTGGGACTTCGACGGTCAGACCATCTTCAAGCGCGCCGTGAAGGGCATGAGCGACGCCTGCGCCCGTGTGATGCGGGAGGCGGGCGTGACCGGCGACCAGATCGACCTGGTGATTCCGCACCAGGCGAACCTCCGCATCATCGAGTCCGTGGCGAAGTATGCCGGCGTCTCGATGGAGCGCGTCATGGTCACCGTCCAGAAGTACGGCAACATGAGCGCGGCAACCGTGCCGGTCAGCCTGGTCGAGGCGCTGAAGGAAGGGCGCATCAAGCCAGGTTCGCTGCTCCTGATGCCCGGCTTCGGCGGCGGACTCACCTACGGCGCCCTGCTCGTGAGATGGGGCGAGCGGGTCACGCCGCTCGGCGAATCGGCCCTGCAGATGCCGGCCGCCACTCAGACCGCACTGGAGATGGTGAACGCCGTGCGCGCCACGCAGGATCCGGGCGGCCGGTCACGCGCCGGACTCGAGGCGCCGGTGTTCGCGGAAGCACGGGTGGCGGCAGCGCGCTGACCGCGCAAGCCGTGTCGCGCGCGCCCTTCAGGCGGTTCCGTGGTGCAGGGCCCGCTTTCAGCCGGGCTCATCGGGACCGTAGTGCCCACCTTCCGGCGGCCCGCCTGAGACTGTAGCGCCCACCTCAGGCGGGGCCATTGAGACTGTAGTGCCCGCCTTCAGGCGGGCGTGGCCAGCGTCAGACAGACGCGATCAGACTCGCGTCGAGCGCGCTGAACATCGCGGTGTTCTCGTCTGGCGTGCCGATCGTGATGCGCAGCTTGTCGTTCAGACCGGCCTTGTCGAAGAAGCGCACGAGCACGCCGCGCGCCTTCATCCCCTCGTAGACCGGCTTCGCATACCGCCCGCCTGGCAGCGTGGCCAGCACGAAGTTGCCGCGGCTCGGAATGACGTCGAACCCGCGCTGCGTGAGCGCCTCGCTCACCCTGCCCCGCTCCACACGCACCTTCTGCCACTGCTCACGCGCGTACGCCTGGTCATCCAGCGCCGCGGCGGCTGCTGCAATGGCAATCGCATCGCAGTTGTAGCTGTCCTTGACCTTCGCCATCTGGTCGATCACCGCGCGGTTGCCGATGGCGTAGCCGAAGCGCAGGCCGGCGAGTCCGTAGCCCTTGCTGAGCGTCCTCGAGATCAGGATGTTCTCGTGCCGCTCGACCAGCCCGAGACAGCTGTCGTCGCCGAAGTCGACATACGCTTCGTCCACCAGCACCAGCGCCCCGGTGCGAGCCGCGAGCGCGCTCACCTCTGACGGCTCGACCCAGGTGCCCGACGGCGCATTGGGATTCGCGAAGAAGATCGCCTGGGGGTTCGTGGCCAGCAGGGCGTCTGACGGCAGCGTCCAGCCCGGTCCCCAGGGCACGGTGACGAAGCGCACGTCAGCCAGTTCCGCCAGCACCGGGTAGAGCGAGTAGGTCGGATCGGGACTCGCGAGCACGTCGCCAGGGCCGCAGTAGGTGCGCAGCGCAATCTGCAGGATGTCGTCGCTGCCATTTCCCGCCAGCACCTGCTCGGGCGCCACGCCGTGCACGCGCGCGGCAACCTGGCGGAAGTCGTCCGCCATCGGCTGCGGATAGCGCCGCAGCGCGTCGGACGCCATGCGTCCAATCGCCTCGAACACCGCCGGGCTCGGCGCGTACGGGTTCTCGTTCGTGTTCAGCTTGATGACCAGCTCCCCCGGTTTCGGTTGCTCACCGGGGGTATAGCCGGCCATCCGGGCGACAGTGGCGCGAGGCTGGGGCGACGACATCGACTAGGGATGTTATCAGGGGGAGGTCAGGGGTCGGAGGTCGGAGGTCGGGGCGCAGGGACTGGCGTTTCCCATCCGGCCTCGTCCACTCTGCAATCCGCAATCTGAATTCATCAATTCCTGATGCATAGTGTGCCGATGGATGCGCGACACCCTGACGGCGAGTACTCATCGGCCGCCAAGTGGTTCCACTGGCTCACGGTTCCTCCGATGATGGTGTTGCTTCTGTCGGGCCTCACCATCCGCTTCATGAACGACTCGGTGAAGATGTCGTTCTACACGCTGCACGAGAGCCTTGGCCTGCTTCTGCTGGCACTCAGTGCGACCCGCCTTGCCTGGCGGCTGAGTCACCCGCCGCCGCCGTGGCCCCCGGACATGCCCCTCGTCGAACGAACCGGGGCCGGCGCCGTGCACGCGCTGTTCTACGCGATCACCATCGCGCAACCGCTGCTCGGGTTCTTCACGACCAACGCGTACGGCTTTCCGCAACGCGACGCCACGGCGTTCCTGGGCTTCGTCGACCTGCCCCGGTTCATGGAGGCCGCGCCAGACCTGGCCGTCACGCTTCACTGGACGCACAGCCTCGTCGGCTGGTCGCTGATTCCGCTGCTCGCCGCCCACGTCGGCGGCGTGCTCTACCACCATGCCGGCAAGGGTGACGGTACGCTGCTGCGGATGCTCTAGCGGGAAACCGCTGTGCTAGTCTGAGCGGCGGTGAAACGCCGCCTCGATCGGGAGATCCGGGAAACCACCCTCGACTCGTTCGTCTCGCACGATGCGCCGATGCAGGCGTGCCTCACCCGCGCGCGTCTCGCCGCCCGAACCGATCTGCCGGTCCTGATCCTCGGTGAATCGGGCACGGGCAAGACGCTGCTGGCCCGCGCCATCCACAACTCGTCTGGCCGGACACGCGGCCCTTTCATCTCCTTCAATGCGGCGGCCCTCAGCGAGACGCTGCTCGACAGCCAGCTGTTCGGGCATGAACGGGGCGCCTTCACCGGCGCGAGCAGCCGGGTGAAGGGGAAGTTCGAGCTCGCCGACGGTGGCACGCTGTTCTTCGACGAGGTGGCCGACCTGAGTCCGCAGGGCCAGAGCAAGATCCTCCGCGCGATCGAATACGGCGAGTTCGAACGGCTCGGCT
>Ga0075163_10013202_pt1 | contig 10718 bp, 8 predicted proteins | sample JI1023141ADNA_FD_71478 | JGI IMG/M metagenome (GOLD analysis project Ga0075163, IMG submission 71478) | Wastewater effluent complex algal communities from Wisconsin, to seasonally profile nutrient transformation and Carbon sequestration -... | ecosystem: Engineered > WWTP > Effluent > Algae... | reverse complement strand
TTTTCATTTTAAAATTTCTAATTTTTTTAAGGGATTCTTGGCGAAAAGAACAAATAGCGCGGCGGCGGTTGCTAGTATATTAAATGGAATAGAAATAATATATAGAGGTAGTGCTAATTGCAGACCAACGGGAACGTGTTCTAACATATATTGAAATGAACCAGCGTGATCCATCAAACGCCCCGATTGAATATCGTGATATGCCCATAACATCGAACTTGGGATAGAGGCCAATATAATAGATGCTGGGACAACCAACAATCCGGTAAATATCCGCAACCATTTTTTAGATTCAGAAAAGACGAGCTTCCAAAGCGCAGCGATGATTCCGAAACTAAAACTCATCACCCACCAATAGGTAGCCGGATTGTCCCAATGATAACTTGGCATTTTATAGAAGCTGCCATAGGGCTGATTTCCAAAAGTACTAAAGGAAACAAATGGGAAACCGGTTATAGAAAAATCAAATTCAATGACTTGGACAATCCAGTAGCAAAGCTGGCCCAATAAAAAACAAGCAAACGTATAAATTAGGAATGATTTTAAAAATTTCATTCCTAAAACTTACCCTACATTTTACGAGCGTCAATAATACGTTTTAATTTTCCTGTCCGTGCGTTTGTATCGAGATCGGTCATGTGGACAAACTCTAAAACTAGAGGATGAATTAACTTATCGTCGACTAGCTTTTTAATCATACTTCGTTCAGTATAAATATGCTCCACAATGTCACGTTGAACCGCATCGGTTGGATGATTGGCGGCCACTCGGATTACAAGTTGATCATGGCCATCAAAATGCACTAGGCATAACTGAAAACCTTTGATGTGGATAACATCGTGGAACATGTTTAATAACTGGCTCATATCCTCGTAATAAATAGTAGCCGGTCCAACGCGTGCACCCTCTTCCGAGCGTCCCAGAATTTTAAACTTTCGATGTTCAATAACGGAAGCGTCGTCTATCCACATGGCTTTGTCCCCGACTGGATAGCGAATAATAGGCATTAATAGCCGAGTCAAATTTGTTAAAAACATCTTTCCTGGACGATTTGGCTCAGTAATTACCTCTAAGGTGTCTTCATCTAGGATTTCCATAATGGTATATTCTGAAAATACGCGATGTTCTTGTATTCCACATGTTTTATCTAAATAACCTAATAGACCGCCATCAACACTAGCATAGCCAATAGATTGAATGTGGACATGTGGAAATACGCTTTCAATAAAATCAATTTGGTCTTGGTACATGCTTTCGCCGCCAAATAAGATTTTTTTTGGTGCGTGCAGCTGGTTGTCCTGAGCATATTCCGTGAGTTTCATCATAGTAGTGGGGACACCCGCCCACGTAGTGATCTGAAACGAATTCATCGTTTCAATTATATGATCAAATTCAGCACCGCCACTTAATGGATAGTGGACAATGTTAGAATTGGATTTTTCAATCGACTTTGAAATAAACATGAATGAGGCATATAAATCACCGGCATAAAAAAGATTTGCAACGCGTTCGCCTGTTTCTAGCCCACCTTTGCGCATGCCTTCGCCAAAAGCACGAGTGAATACTTCCCACTCGTCTAAACCGAAAAAAGAAAACTTTGGATTTCCAGTTGTACCGCCGCTCTTAAAAACAATGCCGTCTTTCTGTTGTGCCGTCAAAACCTGATTGTCATCTATGGAATTCGCTTTCCAAAACGATGCGCTATCTAGAACAGGTAATTGCTCAACTTTTGAAAACGTACCGATATTTTTGTAAAGCTCCTTATAAAAGGGTGAATAGGTTCGGGCATGCTGTACTAATTCACCTAATGAATAAGATTTCATGTGAATCCTCGATTATCAATAATATGAAGAAGTTTACCACTAGCAGAACTTCGCTCCATTTTTTCAGAAGGCATTAGCGCAAGCTGTACTTCTAAAACCTTTTCATAATTCACCAGCTCATCAAGATCATAATACGTTCCTAAAAATGCGTTCGTTACATCTTCCATCGAGCTTAAGCCGCGCATACTAAGCGAACGAAGAAAGCTAGTTTCATCGGTATCCGAAGAAATAAGAATAGTCATCATTTCTCGAGCGCCATGTTTTTTTAAAACGATCTGGAATTCATTTGGTATACCTAGTTTTTCCGTCAATAGCGATCCAATGTGATTGTAATTTAAAAAACTTCCAGCCGCGCGAAAAATATCTCCGTATCGGCCGTGCAGTTCAAAACGTGGCGATTTGCGGCCACATGGGCAATCTGATTTCACCCAGCGTCCAAGGTCACCAACATCGTAACGAAGCAGGTTTTGGTCTTCACGCGAATGTGTCGAAAATATAAGTCGACCAATTTCTTCACCAAAAACTGATTGCAACGAATCTAGTTTTAAAATTTCTAGATGATGGATATTTTGGTGCAAGTGATACGTTTTGTTATCTGAATAAGGACATTGGTAACCCAGGGGACCCATGTCTACACTACCATAGCTAGCAGACTTAATCACTTTTACGCCAAATTCGTCTTTCAATTTTTCAATTTGTGCCGTAGAAAACGCCTCGCCGCCATAAAATATTTTTTCTATCATGCGTTCCTGCGACAACCACTGTCTATTATGATCAAGCAGCTGCATTAGGTATGACGGCATACCCATTAATGTATTTACGTGATACTTTTTTATAATTTGACCGACAAAATCATAATCCATATATGCAGACATCGGGAACTGAACCGCTTTTAGTTCTTCCATAATAGTAAAAAAACTCAAAAAGCCGCCATATAAACCGCCACCAAAGAATAAATTCATCGTTCTGTCTTTACGCGGATCTAAACCGGCTGCCATTAAGCCATTTGCGGCTGCACGCATTTGTGTATGATAGTCGACATAGGTGAACTGAGAGATTTTTGAAACGCCTGAGCTTCCCCCGCTTTTAAAATACAATTGTGAACTGGCTTGATCCGGAATGTTTTGGAAATCCACCTTGTCCATTAATTTTTGTGGGAACTCCGGAACATGAATTTTATTTTCACATAAATCATTTAAGGTAGAAAACGATGATAGTGACTCGATACTGGATTCCAAACTCACTCTGCGGACATAACGATTGAGGCCAAAATAACCATCATGAGGTTCGCCCATATAGCTATCCTGCATTTTTCCGTTAGATCGAATACGGGTAACTCCACATGAATAAAATAAGCGGCTTAGCTCGAATAGTTCTGAAATATCACACGACAGACCCACCGTCTGTAGATACTGTTTCATGGGCCTAAATGTTTTAAGGACCTGAGCGCGTTGAATAGGCTTTACCCAAATTGTTTTGTATAAAGGCGACGCACGTAACGAAGTACGAGAGTCTATCCAAATACGCCACTGTCCATCGTGATCTTCGATAACATCGCTATATTCTGGCATTAACGATTTTTCGGTTTTAATGATAAGACCCATTTTTGTGATTTCAGCATTTTCCATTTCCGAAGTGTCATTGGGAGAATAGTTTCCGACAACAGACTTCATATTTTTAGATAGGTGTTCTGAAAAAGTTTTCAAATCTTGAAAACTGGCATCCTCTAAATATACGCACTGGGGGCTAGAGCACGCTTGCTGATTGAAGATAAAAATATCATGCACAATGTTTTTAACTGATTCGGGATTTTGCCATTCTTTTTTGGTCAAATACGAAAAGCTAATTTTATGTCCCCAGTCGATAAAACGTGCAGAGGCCGGAACACTTTTTCTAATTTCATTGATGGCCTCTTCCCCTCCCCAAGCAACGACTCCATCAGCGTGCGAATAGAGTAGTTCTAAAAGTGACTTTTCTTTGGAGCTTATATTGACCACGCAAACTCGATTTACCCATCGCGCAGTCTGGGAATATTTTGAAAATTCGTTAAAAAAGTCTTGAGTGAACGAACTTGAATTGTGGCTGATTTTTAAAATATTAACATTTCCGGTCATCAAACCTTCAAATGCACTAAGCACGGGAAGAGCGTAGTCATTTCCAGATAAGACTTGTACGACTAGTCCAAGTGGCTCCCATTTTTCAAAAACATTGCCGTCAGAATTTATACGTTTACTCGTAAATGGGGTAAAACTACCGAGTTCGTTATTAATTTTGAATTTCATTTGCTTCTTGGAAATAAAATCAGCAATGGAAATTATAATTTCTTTTGCAATGTCTGAAGGTAATCCATCTTGGACCGTTAGCGTCGCAACTAACCGAGATTGAATTTCTGAGTCAGTTTTTAATTCTTTGGAAAAGGCATCGCATGATTCAACAAACAAATCGACGTCAAAATTTTCAACAAGTGCCGATTCAATACAGGACTCAATCACTTTCAGTTTAGCTACAAGTTCATCATTGCTAATAGTCTGACCTTGCCAAAAGTGTGTTTTCATACAAAGTCCTTTAGCAGTTCAGCCGCAGCAATAGCGCAGCTTTTGTTTTTTGAAATTCCCGCGCGCCCTAAAACTTCAAACCAATCTGTTTTTAAACCACAGCCACACGATTCGCCGGTATGCAATGTACCTAAATCACCCATAGTTACAGAATGAGCTGGGGCTGAAGTTATATAGGGTGAAATAAATTGGACAAAACCAGCCTGGTCATAGCCTAGTGGTGCTAGCGTCTTTAGATCTCGAATAATAATTTTTGAATAAATAGGTGCGTGAAAATGATGATTTGCACATTCGATATAAGGAATACAATGTTCAACAGAACCAAACCCGTCACGCAGGCGACTATTTGGAATCCCCAGTATGTCTTCTGCTAAAGCATAGAGTTCTGATTTTTTTATTTCCTGATTGGCGTACCCTTTCCAGCCACCACCTAAAAATACTAGTGATTCCGGTGATAGCTTTAATTTGGGATATTTAAGGTCCTTCATTCTTTGTAGTGTAAAATAGAAAAATGACGGAAAACCAAAGATGCGTACAGGTAAACCTTGAGCTTCGTATTCTTGTAGAGTCCGCATAGCACCGAAGACATCGAAATCATGAGTTCCCTTGCCAGTGAGTTTTAAACAATACTCGACGCGATTGACAGGTGCATATTTTGTCAAATAGTTGTCAGTAAATGCAGTGCCTAGTTTTGAATCCGCTTCTGTTTGGTAGGTATAAAGCAAATAGTTTGCTTTTGTCGCCGGCGTAACCCAACCATAGTATTCATAAATGAGATCAACCATTTTCTGAGCGGAACCAAGGCTCCATTCATCAAAAAACATTTGCGATTTCTGTCCTGATGTACCAGACGATGTTAAATTAATATGAACGTTATCATCGGACACAGATTTAACCGCATGAAATTTGAAAAACTCCGCCGGGATGCTTGGTATTTTAGTAAGGTCACCATCCCATTTATTGATATCAAAATTATGGTCTCTAAGTAGCTGGCGATAAAAAGTCGATTTCTCTTGGTGCCAACGAATAATTTCCTTCATGGCGAGAATAAATAGTGAATCAGTTTCGACCGATTTCGTATAGGGATCGGAAATCTTGCAGATCTTCTCGACGGCGCCAAGTAATGCGCGATTAGGGGGGAAAAGTTCTTTACTTGTCATCGAATACCCCTAGGACATCAAGATGCATTTGTTTCCACAAATCCACATACTGATCAATATAAGGCTTAAAAGATTTTTCAATCTGCATACCGCGGAAATTTAACGGTTCCATTGAACGAGTCATCAAAACCAAATCCATAAATTTACCTTTGTAGTCAAGCATAGCCGGATAAATAGCTGAAGGGAGAAAGTTAACATCCAGAAGAGTTTCTAGTGATAAAATACTATCCATTGCCATTAAAATTTCAACATACGAAACCCCATAATCATGAAGCTGCTGAAGCAATGGACGCAAGCGACCAGCCATGGAATAGAATGGCGCCGTCGCCGTTATCAAAGCACAATAGCCATCCGATTTGCTTAAGTAGCCGTAAATATCAACTTCGCCATTTTTCGACGTTAGTAATAAATTTGGTTCGTGAAATGGAAAAAACACGTCAAACGGATCTTTAAATGTCTGAGCGAAACGTCGTTTTACAAAATCGGGGGCCAATATAATTTCAAATTCCAGGTGTTCTCCGCTTGGTTTTGGCCTAACCATTTTAAGTAAGCGTGGCATCGGATGAGGTGATTTAATATACTTTTCACTCGCTTTAAAAATAGGTCCAAGTGCTTCCGGAACTTCTTCGATACGTGAACGCTTTTTCAAAACCTCTGGATCGTGCTTCGCCATTAGGGTTAGGGTCTCATAACTGGCAAGGCGATGGGCGTTGGGAAATATTCCCAGGGGCTTGAATTTATTTTTGATAAAGACTAACTGCGGACTTACACTTAATGTTCGCGTGGTCGCGTAGATCGAATTAACAATTTTGTTGTCTTTCATTAAATAATCAGAAGCGTGGTTCAGCAAAATGGACGCCAGACCTTTGCTTTGATAGTAAGGATGGGTAACAAAACCCTCGGCACGAGCGATTCTAAATAACACATCCACTTCAAAAACCGCTGATGCGCACAATGAATTTTTGTCTGGATCGACAACCACCAGCCAAAGACTGTCCTTTTCTAGAATAATCTTTTGCATAACTGTGCGATCGGTTCCCAGCGCTAGGGGATAATTACTGCCGTATATTGTAAAATACAGCGTTAATAAATCCTGTATGTCGGAAACTTTTGCTCGTCGTATGATCAAGCCGCCATCCAATTTAAGAACTTCACCATGTTTCATTCAAAAATCTCCTTACCATATCGGCGAAAAGTAAAATACGAAAGTGCCGCAAAAATAATTAAAATTATTCCACAAAGTCGACCTAAATCGACTATAGAAAAATACTGTTGAAGGACACCTAGCAATGCCAATGAAAATGGTAGCGTCGCGGTGCTAATTAAATTCACTAAACTCATAACTTTAGGAACGTCATTGGCTTTTGGCTGCGTCTGCAGGATATTAATAATTAAAACATTTGCAACACCAAGTGCAAATCCCATAAAAAATAGAGCTGAGGCCGCTACCAGAAAACTAATAGTGTGGGGACCTGTTGCTCCTGCAAAAGTGAATAGAGAAAAACAAAAACTTAGCACAAGTAAAAACATCCAAGTCCAAAACAATTGCTTGCGATTCACTGATATAAAACTTAAAATGGCCCCGCCCAAAAGTATGCCGGCACCCAGGACAGTTTCTAAAATGGCAAGCGAGTTAAAAGAATTTCCAAATAAGTCTTTAGCCATAGACGGCATCAAAACCTGAAGCGGACTAAGCAAAAGATTCATACACAAAAATACGACGAGCATAACAGCAATAATTATTTGAGTTTTTAGAAATACAAGTGACAGTGTGTCCCTTTGGTCGACTTCGGCCGTAGTGTGTTTTGTAGTTTTGCTAACAAGAGACAACGCATAGGCTGAAACAAGGTAGCTTAATCCAGTAATTGCAAAAAGACCACTTAGTCCGAATTTATTGAAGGCAAACAATCCCAGGACTGGTCCCAAGATCGTTGCGAACGAAGTGACTGTAGAAAGTTTTGCAGTCAGTTTTTGTACGGCATCGGCTTCTTTGATCTCTACGGCCAGTGACAAAATAGCTGGGTTAAAAAAAGCCGAAAAAATATTTGAAATAAAAACGGAAATAAACAAAAGCCATAAAACACGGGTACCCGCTTCAGTACTGAGTAAACCCGGAAATATTAAAACTAATGCAAACGCTGTGAGATAAATTAATCCACGCAATAAATCAGAAAAAAGAACAGTTTTTAACGAGCCAAGGCGGGAAATTGCAACACTAGAATACTTCACCAAGAGTGCATGGGGTAAACCGCCGATAACTAGATACCAAATCAAAAATGCTTCGCCGAAACTAGATGTTATGAACCAAATTAACCCGAGCTGAACCATGCGATCAGAAACTTGAGAGAGCGTTTGCCCGACAAGTAATAACAAGTCATCCATATGTGCTGATCGCTTAATTGGTATAGTATTCATATAGTTTTATCCATGATAGAAGTTAGCCAATTTTTAGAATTTGGTTAGTGTCAAAACTTTGTACAGAAATAATTTCATTGAAATAAAATCGAGGTCGCAGATATTAAGTATAATCCGCTAAATTTATGTCGTGTTTGAAATCAATGTGACGAATTTTGTAAAAAAATGAATATGCCCTCTTGTTAAAAAAAGAATTCTAAAATAAAACGTTCGAGTCATTTAACATAATTTTCAACTGGGGTGGTTGTATGAAATCAATTTTGATTTTAATGTCGTCTATTTTATTTTTAGGCGCCTGTAGTAATTCAAGCGATTCAAAAGAAGGCGGTGGTGATGCGGGTGGCTCAATCACGTACGCGACCTATGAGATGATCGAAGGCTGTTCAACGGGCACTAAAAAAGTGACCGCCGCTACTGAAGTGGAATTGCAAAAGGCATTCTGCGAAGCCTTAAAAGATAATTCTGCAAATAGTAATTGTGCCGGTTACCAACGTGAATCAGCATTTAAAAATATGAAGTGCGAAGGCGCTTGGCCACATTCAACTTCGTCAGGGTATAACTCTAGCAGCACTCAGTCGTATTCGTATCGTGTAAATTCATGTAATACTGGTTTTCACTATTTCTCGTCTTCAAGTTCTCAACGTGGCCAGAAGGCCTATTGTGAGGCTTTGTTAAATGACGAGTTAAACCAAAATTGCGCACGTGAAAAACGTGAAGAGCAATATAATGAATCTGGCTGTAAAGATCTCTAGCAATAAAAAAGCCCCAGTTGTCTGGGGCTTTTTTTTATATACTGGCTTGTTTTTTCAAGCGTTCCGATTTGTCTAGGTAGTAATCCCAAGAACCATCATAAATACTGACTTTGTTTTTATCGACTTCAAATACGCGAGTTGTAATTTCTCTTAAGAAATAGCGGTCATGGCTTACGATGATTACTGTGCCTGGAAAATTTTTAACGGCATCTAGTAAAACTTCCCGTGAAACGATGTCCAAATGATTTGTCGGCTCGTCTAGCACTAACAGATTTACGGGTCGTGCTAATATACATGCTAGAACTACACGACTTTTTTCACCACCGGATAATACAGAAATTTTTTTATCAGCCTCTTCACCCGAAAATTTAAAGGCACCAAGCAGAGTCCTGATTTGTCCCATTCCTGCTGTGGGTAAATGACTATGCACTTCTTCAACAATTGTACTGTTAGGATCAAGAACATCTAAAGAATTCTGGCTAAAGTAGCCCAATTCTATGCTGGCGCCGAGCTGCATGTTGCCCTCAGAGGCTTGTGTGTGACCGGAAATGATCTTCAGCAAAGTCGATTTACCGGCACCGTTGACTCCAACGACAGCTACGCGATCAAGACGTTTAATAAGGCCATTAGCTTTCGAGAAAACTAATTTTTCTTTGCCTTCGTCAGTTTTCCAAACCTTGGTTAAATTTTCGAATTTAACGACTTCGTCACCACCACGTGGTGGGACTGGCCATTCAAATTGAATGGCTTTTTCTTCGGTCGGAATTTCGATACGGTCAATTTTTTCTAATTTTTTAACTCGCGATTGAACTTGAGCGGCATGGGACGCGCGAGCCGCAAAGCGAGCAATGAATTCCTCTTCTTTAGCAAGCATGTCTTCTTGGCGTTTAGCTGCCGCAATCAGCTGTTCCATACGGATTGCTTTTTCTTTTTCGTAGTAATCGTAGTTTCCTGAATAAACAGTGATCGTTTGGAATGCTACTTCGACGATTTTGTGGACCAAGCGATTCATGAACTCGCGATCATGGCTCGTCATTAAGATAGAACCTTTAAATTGACGTAGCCATTCTTCCAACCAAACGATGGATTCTAAATCTAAATGATTGGTCGGTTCATCCATCAAAAGTACATCCGGATTTAACAAAAGAATTTTCGCCAGCGCGATACGCATTTTCCAACCGCCACTGAAGCTTTCTGTTGGGCGATTGTAATCCTCAGGCCCGATGCCTAAACCAGTCAAAATTTCCTGAGCGCGCGATTCTAAGTCGTAGCCACCCATGCGCTCAAAATCTGCCTGCATATCACCATATTGCTCAAGGACCTTAACCATTTCGTCTTCACCCAAATCTGGGTCTGATAGACGGGCCTCTAACCTAGCGATATCTTTTTGTAATTCGCTGATTTTACCAGCGGATGAGATAACTTCCTGAAGAGCCGTTTTGCCGCCCATTTCTTCGATATTCTGAGAAAAATAGCCGACTACGGTTTTGTCAGATTTGCTGATAGTGCCGCCGTCGACACCTTCTTCGCCTACGATTATACGGAAAACCGTACTTTTACCGGCTCCGTTTGGGCCGACAAGACCGATTTTTTCACCTGGGTTGATCTGGAAGGAACCGTTCTTATAAAGAACCTTGTTCCCGTACTGCTTGGTAATAGAAGATAAATGGATCATATAAGCTGCTGGTTTTATCCAGATTTTCAAATATTTTCAAAACTTCTTTTTTTTAAAAAAAGTGTCTCGACAGACCGAGTCGCCTATGATAGTCCATAATACCGATTTAGTAATAAAACCAAGAGGTTCCTAATGAAAAAAGACTTACACCCAAAAGTAAACACAGTTGTGTTCAAAGACATTTCTTGTGATTTCCAGTTCTTGGGCAACTCGACACTAACTTCTAAAGAAACAGTTAAATGGGAAGATGGTAAAGAGTATCCGTTAATCAAAGTTGAGATTTCTTCTGCTTCTCACCCGTTCTTCACTGGTAAACAACGTTTACTTGATACTGAAGG
>Ga0075163_10013201_pt1 | contig 10718 bp, 12 predicted proteins | sample JI1023141ADNA_FD_71478 | JGI IMG/M metagenome (GOLD analysis project Ga0075163, IMG submission 71478) | Wastewater effluent complex algal communities from Wisconsin, to seasonally profile nutrient transformation and Carbon sequestration -... | ecosystem: Engineered > WWTP > Effluent > Algae... | reverse complement strand
TCTTTGCCTGTAGCCGAGGTTCTTCCGGATTATGACGGTAAGTTTCATTTTAAACGCACGGAAGAATTTAAGTGCGTCTCATTAAGACATGAAGGAAACTGGCTTGAAATCCCATCCAGCTATGAAAAACTGATGAAGTTCCTCCATGAAGAATCTTTGCAACCTGTGGCTGCTAATCGGGAGATTTATGTCAATGCTGATTTTAATTTTCCGGAGGCTAATTCAACTGAAATTCAGGTCGGTATAGTATGAGTCGCAGTCGGCTGATGATCTTGTTTTTAGGTTTGGTGACTGCTTGTTTAACAGCCTATATAATTCTTTTTACGTATGGAAGTATTGGTTTTTAAAACATCTGTACAAAATCACGAAAGCGTGAATCAACTGGCACCCTTGCTGAATGGATTGGCAGGACATGGGCAATGGAATTTTGCATTGGATGATTGTGATCGGATTCTTCGGATTGTTTCTGCTTCCGTGCAACCGCAACAGGCAATTCAAGTGTTGTCTTTTCAGGGATTTATGTGTGAGGAATTGGAGTAATTAAGTTAAAGGCGTCAGACCGCTTTGAGCCTGCCTGCTCCGCCAGTTGGCGGATTCGGCAAAGGCAGGCGGTCAGACGCCTGGACAACTAACTAGATGACTATGAAAAAAATTATTCTTGGCCTGGCAGTAAGTCTGGATGGATTTATCGAAGGCCCCAACGGTGAGTATGATTGGTGTTTCACGGATCAGGATTACGGTTTGTCCGATTTCTTCAAGCGAATTGACACGATATTTATGGGCCGGAAATCCTATGAATTGGCGCAAACTATGGCAGGTGAAAATCCCTGGAAGGGCATGACTACCTATGTGTTTTCAAAAACGCTAAAAGAATTAAAAGGAGAAAATGTAAAACTTATAACTGGTGACATTGAAAAGCAAATCAGCGATTTGCGAAAACAACCCGGCAAGGATATTTGGATGTTTGGTGGGGCAGAGTTGCTCACCACGTTTGTCAATAGCGGTTGGATCGATGAATACTGGCTTTCGGTACATCCCATCATTTTAGGGGGTGGTAAATCCTTGTTCCAGAACATAGCCAGCCGGAAAAAGCTGAAGTTAACAGATCATAAAGTATATGAGACCGGACTTGTTTCGCTTCGGTATCAACCCGAATGAACAATGCTGCCTACTCTCGATTTAAGATTCTATCTATGAGATCGGAATGTAAGCGATAACCGAAAATCCATCATCTGTGCAAAACTGGAGTATACATAGCCCACGTGATGTTTATGAATAACCTGCGTTTGCGTGTTTATAAAAGCTGCTTCAACATCGCCCGAGCGAGTGGTGCTTGAAGTGGTATGATGAGCATCAGGAGCATCCGTGTTCATATAATTGACAGTGCCGCCTTGGGTGTAGTTGGCGCTCAGGTTGATGAACATTCTTTCTTTCCTAACTTTTTTAAACACAGACGAAAGATCATACTTTACCCCAGCCCCGATTGAATAAATCCAGGTTCCATCTTTCTGAAGGAGGGCCGTCTCTACGGGTTTGCAGCTATCAGTATCGTCCGGGTCGTAAATGTTTAAGTCAGTTCTGAACCAGGCGTAGCCGGCTTTTGTCGACACATAGGGGGTCAGACTTTTACCAGTAACCAGGTTGTATCGCCCCGCTGCCATCAGGTTCATAAATGTATTTGAGACATCTACATCCATTTGTGCAGTAGTACCATCAGGAAACATGTATTCCTGGCGGGATTTATCATAGCCGTAAATAGAATAATTGAGATCTGCGCCTAACGAGTACTTCTGGCTGGGTGCCAGCATCTGAAAATCCATCGCAATTCCATGGCCCTGATTGATGGTTTGACTCATTTTGCCGGTGGGGCTGGAAAATACATAACCCATTGACCATTCTCGCGTCCATTGTGCATAGCCGGTGTGAACACAAACAAGAAGAATAAGAGCCGTTAAAGTCTTTTTCATGGGATTCTGGTTTTCGTTAGTGAAAATACGAAAAAATATGCTCGCGGTTTTTTGTGGCATAACTACCTGATAGGCCGGGCAATGGTATTGTGTATTTTTACGCGATGCAACTCGAGGAAAAAGTGAAAGCCGTCAAGCAGGTATTTGATAACCTGGATCAACAGATTGAAAATTTTCAGGCGGCAACCACGCTTCATTGTAAATTTGGCTGTGGTAAGTGCTGCTTTAAACCGGACATTGAGGCTACCGTGCTTGAGTTCTTGCCCTTTGCCTATCATTTGTATCATCAAGGCCTGGCCGAACAATGGTTGGATAAGATCAACCATTCGGATTCATCCATTTGCCTGATTTTGAATCCCACACAGGCTGGTGCCGGACTATGCACAGAATATCCGCATCGGGGTTTGATCTGTAGATTGTTTGGATACTCAGCCCGCACCAACAAGTATGGCAAGAAAGAATTGGTTACTTGCCAGATCATAAAGACAGAGCAAACAGAAGCGTATGAGCAGGCAGTACTTAAAATTGAGACCGGAACCGAAGTGCCGGTGATGAATCAGTTTTATATGCAATTGCACGCCATTGATTTCGAATTAACCCAGACGTTCTATCCGATCAATGAAGCGATCAGGCGTGCTATAGAAACGGTGCTTCAGTATTATGCATATCGAGAAATAATAAGATAATGATTAGCCAAATGACTTTAAATAAATACGTTTAACTTAGGGTGAAGCTATTAAACGACTTATTGAGACGTTAAGCAGTTTATTTCTGTACTATAGAAAAATTGATTATATCTTAGTTAAAACAAAAAAAGTTATGAAAAAAGCTAAAATTTTTCTTGTGACGAGTGTACTGGTGACACTTTTCACTGTTTTGAGTACGCACAAACTTAGTGCGGATTGTGGACCATCATTACCATACATTGGGACTTATATTCCTTTCTATGAGTATGGAGAGCAGGTTGGGGTACAGTGTGTTTTAGGTGGTAACATTTGTAAATGCATAGGAGAGTACTACTATTGGTAGTTAGTTTTTTAAATAGAGGCTGCATGTTAGTGTAGCCTCTATTGTAATAATATTAAATTATGTATAGGTACTATTTGTTGATAATTGTTTTCGGCTTTATAATTTCTTGTAATAAGGAAAAAAATATCACTGAATTAGCCGGTCTATTAACAGCACCAAATGTTGATTTTAGAGATTCACTCGATATTATTTTAAATAGAGAAATAAGAATAAAGTCAGATAGTAACTTTACTTACTTAAGACCAACAATTTTTCGTGACACTATTTTACTGGCTTATGTTAAAGAAAAGGAAAATATAATTTCAATTTTCAATCTGAAAACAAAATCCCATGTAAGAGATTTTGAAATTAGTCCACTAATCCACAACCGAGACAAGTATTCTACTTTTTATATTCATAATCTGGATAGTATTTTTTTGCTTACGTCTAATAATACTTCTATTAACCTTCTTAATGGAAATGGTGGCTTGATTAAATCATGGTCAAGTTTTGACCTTGGTATAGCCCCTCTCAATACTTATATATTCCCATATTTTCTACCGCAACATACTATATATTTTAATAGCAAAACCAATTTAGTTTATGCATCCCTAATACCAGGATATTTTCCAACATCCTCAAATTTTGAAGATGTCCCTCAGCAAGTTGTTTTTAATTTAGCCAGTAATATTATTAAACTAAAATATGGTCCACCAGAGGGCGTAATGAAGATGAAAGGAGATTTGGTTTTTCCAGGGGATTTATCTTTTCCTTATAGTCTTACTATCAATGAAAGAACATATATATCTTATCCATTGGATCATTTCGTATATATCTACAACAATGAGACAGGAATTCTTGTTGAAAAAAAGGCAGCATGTAGTAGTGAAATCAAAAATTTCCCATTTCCTCTTCCCTCTGAAATGATAAAGGACTCACAAGCGATGTGGAATTTTAGAGTTCAAACGCCATTCTATGAGACTTTGAATTATCACTCTAAAGTTAAGTTATTCACTAGGGCGGTTCATCACCCTCAAGAACTTAAAGAAATGAGTGGTAAATTAAATACTGGTAAAAGCCGAAGGACATCAGTAATAATTCTGGACTCAACTTTGCAAGTTATTGGAGAGACTGTTTTTAATGATGGTATTTATCAAATTAATGGAGCTGTGCCTTTATCAGATGGCCTGTTACTTTACTCCAATAAGGGCTTTAATAACAATTACGCAATCCCCTCGCTTAAATATGAATTTGTGCCTAAGATTGATTAAGTCAAGTTTGTTTCTCTTGATTGCTACTATTTTGATTTGTTGCGATAATAGCAAGTCTAATTGCAAATATTATGATGGTTTCAAACTATACTTATCACAAGTCTATGATTTAGATATCTCTGCCAAAGATGAAAGAATATTCTATGTATTGCCTCTTGAGGGTTGTGACGAGTGTTTGAAGATTAATTTGAATTTGCTACTAGAAAGGAATTTTTATAGCTCGAAAGTCACAATTATTTTGACTGGAAGAAATTTTAACGATATAATTAAGGGCCAGATTGAAGAGATTAAGCGTAAATATCCTATTTTAGAGGACGGTAAGAATTTGATTCATCAATTTGAAACGGGTTTTGGAAAGCCATTGTTAGTACACGTAAAAAATGGAGACTGTCTTTTTGCAACTTCAATTGCGGATTCGGAAATTGAAAGTGTTAAGGAGTATATATTGGATAATAGTTAATGTTGGGACTCAATCTATATAAAAGAGTACTACTAGTATTTCTCTTTGTTTTACTTTCTCAGTGTATTACAGAGTTTGACCCGAGATTAACAGATCAAAATCCTAAACTAGTAGTTGATGGGTTGATCACCAACCAACCCGGTCCGTACTCAGTTAGACTTTCATATAGTAGCGCTTATAATAATAAACCCATTTTAGGTTTTTTCCCTTTTCAAGCGCAAGTTTACATTAAGGATGATACAGGTGTTGAGGAACTTCTTCGATACACTTCTAATGGTTATTTTAAATCAGAAACTAATGGCATTAGGGGGGTGGCAGGAAGGCAATATTGGGTATCTATTATTTTGCCGGATGGAACCGAGTACGAATCTGCGCATGAGCTTTTAAATCCAGTTCCGCAGATAGATACTATCTATTCAATTTATCAAGAGTTGAATGCGGGATTTATGCGCGGCAAGTTTGAAATCTTTTTAGATACCTCAGATCCCCCTGATGAAATTAATTACTATCGGTGGTCATGGTCACATTATGAGTCAAAAACCGTTTGTGATATTACGTATGATTTTCCCCCTTTGACTAAAGTATCGTGGGGTTGCTGCGTCCCTTGTTGGTCCTTCATAAAGTGTGAAGGTTGTATTAATATCGGCTCGGACCGACTAATCAATGGTAAGAAAATATCCAGACAATATTTGCTGGATGTATCTTACAATTCCGTAGATCCATATTATTTGCTTATTGAACAGCAATCGTTAACCAAAAATGGTTATGAATTCTGGGAAAAGGTAAGAAGTCAGGTAACTAACTCAGGTGGTGTATTTGATACACCACCAATTGCAATAAAAGGTAACGTAACAAATGTTAATAATCCAGATGAGAAAGTGTTGGGATATTTTGGGGCCTCATCTGTTTATTATAAATATTTCTATGTTAATCGTCTCTCCGTTGGGAAACCGCCTTATGGGCAACAAGTTGGACCCCCACCGATATTGAGGTCTTGCAAACCTTGTATAGAGGAGTTTTCTGTCACAGCTAAACGACCACCAGGATGGAAAGATTGAAGAGGTGCTGCTATACTTTGAATTACCCATTCAGGATGCCAGTAGTCTTGTTTTTTCTTCTTGCATCTAATTTTTCATTCAGTCAACCATTGCTTCTAAGAGGTCGGGTTCATCAAAAGGATATGAATTTAATTGGTGCTTCTGTAATTGTTGAAGGGACGGCAATTGGAGTATCAAGTAATGAAAAGGGAAATTTTTCAATCCTTTTAGAACCTGGTCAGTATAACCTAATAGTTTCGTTTACGGGCTATTTAACAAGACGGATTTTATTAAATCTTCAAAAAGCAGACTATCTGGATGTCAACCTTGAAGAAGATGCCAAGCAACTGGAAGAGATTGTAGTATCGGGGGTTCCTAGCGATAATAATGTCCGAAGTTTAGAAATCGGTTTGAGTAAAATCAGCATCAGGACGCTTCAGAAATTACCTGCATTTATGGGCGAGGTGGACATCATGAAATCATTACTGACCCTTCCTGGTGTTACAACGGTTGGAGAAGGGACTTCAAACATTAATGTTCGTGGAGGAAGTTCAGATCAGAACCTGATCTTATTGGACGATGCTCCAATCTTTAATTCCTCTCACTTGATGGGGCTATTTTCCATTTTTAATCCCGATATGGTAGAAAGCTTTGAATTCTATCGGGGAGGAATTCCTCCAAAATTTGGTGAACGGATTTCTTCTATATTAGATATTTCGTTGCGAAATCCTGATAAAGAGAAGTGGAATTTTCGTGGTGGTCTTGGTCTTATTGCTAGTCGTTTGGCGGTTGATGGACCTATTATACCGGGAAAATTATCAATGATGTTTGGTGGTCGCATTTCATTTCCAGACTATCTTTTCAAGCTATCAGGAAACCCAACGATCAAGAACACAAAAGCCAGTTTTTATGATTTAACTGGAAAAGTTGAGTTTACTCCAAATGCAAAAAATCGATTTAAACTTACTGGATATAACTCATACGATAAGTTTAAAGTTGCTGGTGATTCACTCTCCATTTTAGAGATAAATGCTTCTTCAACTGAATTTGACTGGCAGTCCATTAACGGAACACTTAGTTGGGATCATGATTTTACAGATCGGTTTCACTCTAAAATTGTTGGTGTATGGAGTAATTATTCATCAGTTATTGGTAGTCCGGATGAATTGAATGCTTTTGATTTAAAGTCGTCAATTCTATATCGTGGAATGAAAGCAGATTTTAATCTTAATACTGGTAAGAATCATCAGATTGATTTTGGGTTATCAGGTAATTCGTATCTCATAAACCCAGGTATTTTGTTAGCAGGATCTGAAGTATCGAATGTTAATCCGATTGAATTACCACAAGAGCAATCAATTGAAGCAGGCATTTATGCTTCTGATGAATTGATCTTAAACCCAATGTTTTCCCTTATGCTCGGTGCCAGGTATTCTATTTTTCACAATTTGGCCCCGTCAAATATTTACCTATATGAAGCAGGCAGGCCCATGACTACTTCCACCATTTATGATACCCTGTATTTTGAATCGGGTAGTGTTAGTCAATACGGAGGTGTAGAGCCACGATTTTCATTAAAAGTTCAGCTGAATTTGAAAAGTTCATTAAAGCTGGGCTATAACCGTATGCGTCAGTACCTGCAACGCATAACTAACACAACTTCTGCGATGCCAACGGATCGCTGGCAAACCAGTAATTCATATATTAAGCCATTAATTGCTGACCAAATTTCAGTTGGTTACTTCAGAAATTTCAAAGGCAATATGTTTGAAACTTCGCTTGAGAGTTACTTTAAGAATACCGCCAACATGACTGACTATAAGGAGGGTGCAAACTTATTGCTTAATCCAGCGACCGAGTCTGCTCTTCTTCAGGGAAAGGGTCGAGCATATGGTATTGAGTTACAGGTAAAAAAAAATAAAGGTAAGTTCACAGGTTGGATTAACTATACCTTTTCCCAGTCTCTAATAAAAATTGATGGCAATTTTGACGAGGAGCGGATTAATAATGGGGAATGGTATCCTACGAATTACAACAAGCCGCACAATTTAAACCTCATAGCTACTTATTCCAAAAATAAACGATTCACGTATTCAACCAATTTTACATATAGTACAGGACGACCGATAACTTATCCTGAGGGTAAATATTATTTAGGAAACATCTACGTGCCTGATTTTGTAAATAGGAATAATTCCAAAATACCTGATTATCATCGACTCGACATATCAATGACTTATAATCCGCAACCGAAAAAGGATACTAGATGGAAGAGTAGCTGGTCCTTTTCTATTTATAATCTTTATGCAAGGAAGAACGCCTATTCTGTTTTCTTCAAACCTAACAATCAGAATCGATTCCAGTATTCGAAAACAGTAGATGCCTATAAGCTTTCTATCTTTGGTACTATATTCCCGTCTGTTACCTACAATTTTGAGTTCTAGCTTAAGCTATTTTGGTAATGGTCATTTGTATGATCCCAATTGCAAATCGATTACCTCTGAAAAATATTTTGTCCAAGTTTATTAATCAAAACGGTAGGTGAAGGAGTAGATTTCATCAGAGATGGTAGATTACTTTTTACATCACCTTGCGAAAGTTGTGCATCCATAATAAGGGTAGTGAGAGCAATAATAGCCGCCACTACTATTCCAGCTATCAAAATGAGATCTCTATCAGTGAGTTTTAGTCGCACGGTATCCGTCTTCCCAAAAGGGGTGCCAGTACCTGTATGTGGCGAATTCTTCGTTTTTTGAAGGTTTTGTCTTTTGCTCATGTTCGGTTTCGTACAACCTGTAAGCTCAAACCCGAACAGTAAATCGGTTACAACGGCCCCAGGTTTGCTTATTTACCATCGGATTGAACTTCTTTTCTTTCTAAATTTGTTACCGATTCAAGATTTGAATTACATAAAAATGAAAAAATATTTTCTATTGGCGCTTTTGGTGTGGGTGGGTCAGGTTTACGCACAGGAAAGCAAGGTTGCAGGGGCTTCCCCTGTAAAATGGATGACCTTTGAAGAAGCTGTTGAAAAGTCTAAAACTGAAAAGCGCAAAATTTTTATTGATGTCTATACGGACTGGTGCGGCTGGTGTAAGGTGATGGATAAAAATACGTTTACTGATCCTCAGATTGCCAAACTGCTTAATGAACAGTTTTATCCTGTAAAGTTCGATGCTGAACAAACTGCAGATGTACTTTTCAGGGGCACCACGTTTAAGTTTGTGCCGTATGGCAACAAGGGTTCACATCAGCTTGCCATGGCCCTTTTAAATAATCAAATGAGCTATCCCAATTTTGTTTTCCTGGATGAAGAGTTTCGAATCGTTCCTATCATTGAAGGCTACACTTCTTTACCCGGCTATCGCAAACCTGAGGAATTCCACATCTTCGTAAGTTTTGTCAGTGGCGACTTCTATAAGAAAATTGCTTTTCAGGATTATCAGAAAGAATATAAATCTCCGTATGGTAGTTCAACTTCCGGTACTTCCGGTGGCAACTAAAACAGTGACATAAACCCAAAAAAGTCAATAGACTTTTTTGCACTACGTGCTGACGATTGAAAATGAAGGAGTTGAAGCTTAATCCTGAAAGTACGTGTTCCTTCATTTTCAATGTCAGGGTTAATCCTGACAATCCTGACGCTTGCTGTCAGGATTCGTCATTTATTCAGTCTTATCTTAAGTTCTTATGACAATTCCCGGATAAAAAGAAAGCCTCCCACTTTATCAGCAGGAGGCTTTTTTATTTAAGCTTAGGTAGTATTAATCTTTCTTTTGATTCCTGGTAGTTTTCATTTTATCTAAATAACCGAGCGCGGCCACGAAACCGATAATCACAGCCACAATTGTTACAAACAAGTTTGCTCCGTCTCCTACATTTTGTTCGAACATACTCTTTCAGATTTTAAGATGCCCAAAGGTAATGGTTTCCGGCAAATCTCCACATTTATGGATTTGAAATTCAACCTAAATTCCTAATTCTTCGCGGTTCTTTTTGAGTACATCAATGATAAACGAAATGTGTTCGGTCAGATCAACACCCAGCAATTCTACCCCTTTATACACTTCATCGCGGTCCACCTTGGCAGCAAAGCCCTTGTCTTTCAATTTCTTAATAACCGACTTAGTCTCAAGCGAGGTAATGCCATCCGGACGCACCTGGCAGCAGGCGACTATAAAACCGGTTAACTCATCGCTTGCCAGCAAGGCTTTGTCTAACAAGGTTTCATAGGGCACATTCCATTTTGTATAGTGGGCCGAAATAGCGTGTGCGATTTTCTCCTCACCGAGTGTTCTAAGTTTTTCAACAATTACCTGCGGATGTTTTTCCGGGTATGCTTCATAGTCGGCATCGTGCAACAATCCGGCAACAGCCCATTCTTCCTGATCCTCACCATACTTTTCGGCATAAGCCTCCATCACCAACTCGATGGTGCGCATGTGGCGAAGTAAGCTTGGATTTTTAGTAAGACTGTTGAGTAGTTCGCTGGCCTGAATACGAGTGATCATTTTCTTTTGATGGTCTTGCGTTTCGAATAGATCAGGTTGAAGGCGCCCAGCACAAGGCCAATGGCCAGAATGGTTATGGTTATAATCATTCTCGTTTTTTGTAATTCGAGGGTATTGATTTCATTCTCGGTCTTTATGATCTCCATTTCTTTTTCCTTCTCCTGTAAGTCAAGGGCTATTTCCATTTGAGCAATCTTACGACTGCTTTCTTCGCCATAGATCTTTTCTTTAGTTACATCATACCGCACCATCGTTTCATAGGCTTCTTTCATTTTGCCTTGTTTCGAAAAGTTGAGTGCCATGCTTTTTAGAATCGAAGGTTCAAAAATAAAAGCTTGCATTTCACCGCTCATCTGCAAGGCACTATCTAAGTAAGCTTGTGCATTCTTGAACTGTCCGGCCCGGGCATAAACTTCCCCTAAACTACTGAGCACATTCAGCACCACCAGATTATCGTTTTCCTG
>Ga0075163_10013200_pt1 | contig 10719 bp, 7 predicted proteins | sample JI1023141ADNA_FD_71478 | JGI IMG/M metagenome (GOLD analysis project Ga0075163, IMG submission 71478) | Wastewater effluent complex algal communities from Wisconsin, to seasonally profile nutrient transformation and Carbon sequestration -... | ecosystem: Engineered > WWTP > Effluent > Algae... | reverse complement strand
CCGGCAAGAACGACGCGAAGACCGACAAGACGCGCGTGACGTTCGATGCCTCGCCGCAGGGCGGCAGCTTCCTCGTGCGCCACGCCTTCTGAGCCGGCCCCCACTCGATCGGCGTCGGAACGGATAGATTAATTGCGCGCGGGCCCTTAGCATGTGCCGGTGACCGCAACGATGGATACCGCAGCGACCGACGACGACCTCGCCGGATCGAACCGCCCGGTGGATACGGTGCTCGCCCTCTCGGTGGCCTGGGCGCCGGATGCGTCGCTTCTGGGGCAGGTGCTGCTCGTGCCGACCAACCGCGGGGAGCACGTGTTCGGTCGAGGCGCCGAGGGCGACGATAGCCCGCTGCCGCGGCTCTTGCTCTCGGAGCAACGGCCCAAGCTCACGCGCACCATGGGTGGGCTAGACAACCCGTTCGTCTCTCGCAATCAGTTTCGGGTGAGCTCCGACGGCAAGGAGCTTACGCTGGTCAACGAGGGCAAGCGCGCCCTCCTCGACGAGGCGGGCGTGGCGCGCAACGAGCTTCGGCTCGCGCCCGGCCAGGCCTGTGAGATCAAAGGGCAACTGGTGCTGGTGTGCGTGCGCAGGCCGGTGAGCCTGCCGCCGCTCCGGAGCTGGCCGCAAAAATCGCTGCAGCTGTTCGGCGAGGCCGATCTCCACGGGTTCGTGGGCGAGAGCCCGCTCGCGTGGGAGCTCCGCGATCAGTGCGCCTTCGTGGCCGGTCGCGCGGCGCACGTGCTGGTGCTGGGCGAGAGCGGCTCCGGTAAAGAGGTCATCGCTCGCGCGATTCACGCGCTTTCGCCGCGGAACAAGCGGCAGCTGGTGTCGCGCAATGCGGCCACCATTCCGGCGACGCTGATCGACGCGGAGCTCTTCGGCAACGTGGCCAACTACCCGCAGTCGGGCATGCCCGAGCGGCTCGGTCTGGTGGGCGAGGCCGACGGCTCGACCCTGTTTCTCGACGAGATCGGCGAGCTCCCGGAAGAGCTGCAGACCCGGCTCCTGCGGCTCCTCGACGACGGCGGCGACTACCAGCGCCTGGGCGATGCCAAGCGACGGACGGTGAACCTTCGCTTCATCGGCGCCACCAACCGCGCCGCGTCGGCGCTCAAGCACGACGTGGCGGCCCGCCTCAAGCTGCGCCTGACGTTACCGGGGCTCAACGAGCGTCGCGAGGACATCCCGCTCATCGCGCGGCACCTGCTCCTGCGCGCCGTACGCACCGACCCCGACGTGGGGGCGCGTTTCTTCGAGAAGTGGGACGGCAAGCGGGGCGAGCCGCGTATCACGGCTGCGCTGGCCCGCCGCCTGGTGACGCATGTATACCGCACGCACGTGCGCGAGCTGGATGCCTTGCTCTGGTGCGCGCTCGCGTCCAGTCCCGATGGCGACATCGAGCTCACGGCGGAAGTGGAGCGCGAGTTCGAGCAAGGCGCCGACGACACCGCGACCGAGCGGCGCTCGGTGCACGAGCTCCCGGTGGAGGAGCTTCGCGCAGCACTGGAGCGCGCCGACTGGGTGCAGGAGCGGGCTTGGCGTGACCTCGGGCTCGCCAATCGCCATGTGCTCAAGCGGCTCGTGAAGAAGTACGGCCTCAAGAAGTAGCGCTCGGCACCGCTGCGCGCGGGGCGATCAGCCCTTGAGCGGATCTTCGTGCAGCATCGGCGCATCGCCGGCCGAGAGGTGCTCGAGCACGATGATACGTACGTCGCGCGGGAGCTCCGGTCCATGGAGGTCCAGGAGCGCCCGGCTCGCGTCGGGCGACACCGAAGCCAGGTTCACCAGGGCGCGGGCTGCGCTCCGCCGCACGTCCACGTCGGCGTCGGTGCGAATCGCGTCGACCAGGCAAGCCGAGCGGGCGGGGAGCGCGTTGCCGCCGAAGGCCAGGCTCCACGCGGCATGCTCGCGGACGGCGGCGTGGGCGTCGCCGCGGAGCGAGGCGCACATGGCGGCGACCGCCGGCTTGGTGGTGACGAAGCGGTAGGCCGACGCGGCGGTGCGGCGAACCCAAGGATCCTGGTCTCGCCGGGCGGCGTCGAAGGCGGGCGTGCAGCTCTCGCAGCCGGCGTTCCCCGCGGCGTCCACCACCATGGCGTCGTGCGGGAACTTGCGCATGCCGGCCAGGAGCCGCGCATTCAAGGTGTCGGCCAGCTTGGTGTTACCCACCGTCTTGGCGCGAAACGAGAGGGAGCCCAGCGTGAGCCATCCGGCGGCGCGCGCGTTGTCGTCCTTCATCGCCGCCAGCGAGGCCACGTCGTCGGCGAGATGGAGGTCCACATCGGATGCAAACTGCACCGAAGGCAATACGGCCACCAGGCACGAACCATCGCCGCGACCGAGCATCTCCTTGGCGCGGGCCACGTGCTTGCGCGTCGCCACGGCCGGGTAGCCGTCGCCGGCGAACAGGGCCGAGGTGACGAGCCCGACGCCCGCACCGCACGGGGCTCGAAGGGCCGCAGCGTCCAACGCTTCGCGGCAGGAAGCCTCGCGCGAAGCCACCACGATGCGCTCGTGGAGGGCGTTGGCCGCCTCGCCGGTCGGCGCGTGGGTGAACGCGCCCTCCACCTCGCCCACCAGTTCCTGGCAGGTCACTGGCGCCGCGGTGGTCGCCGGTCGCGCTGCGGCGGACGCCTCACGGGTGGTGGCCGGCGTGCGAAGCGGCACCTCGCGGAGGGCCGCGCTCGGCTCCGAGAGACCCACCAGAGCGCCGAGCATGGAGAAGGAGAGGAGCGCGGGCACCAGATACTTCGGTCGCATGACTATTCCTTCGAGACGCCGCCACGTTGGCGGTCGTCCCAGCAAAGTTGCAGCCCACGTCGCCTACGGCACGAAACCACGGCGTCGTTGACCCGAGTGTTGGCCAGCGCGATGGGCGCCTTGAGCGATACCGCCTCGCCGACCAGACATCCGCCCACGGTCCACTGATGAATCTCTTCTTCCAGGTGCAGCGTCTTCACGCCCCGCTCGGTGCGCGTCGTGAGGTCCATCGCGCCCTCCGCCTGGTCGCCGTACACCAGGTACTCGGCGTCGACCGCGATGGCGAAACGATCGCCACATCGAATCTGCCCGCCGCCCTTCTTGGAGAAGCGCACGTTGTGTCGGGGCCGGTCCGCGAAGGCCAGATTCTGTCCACGTGTATTCTGCACCTGTAGGTAGCCGACCTTGGGGAGCCCCAGGTCGAAGCCGACTCCGTCGTGGAGCGTGTCGCTCCCATCGCTGCTCGTGACCATCCATCCGCTCGCGCCGGGCTTGGCCTGCGCCCCGCGCTGACCGCATAGCGCCGCCGCTCCAACCGCGGCTGCGAGGGCGAGAGTTCGTAACCGGAGAGCCATGAGGGCGGAAGCTGCATCCCGCGTGCCGCCCGACGCCCTACGGAATGCTTGAAGTTTTCGTGCGCAGAGCGGGGCGTCGACGGGCGCGCCCGGGGCGGGCCCGAGGGGCCGTGCGCTTGCCGAGGCGCGCGCTACCCTTACCGGCGCGCTCTGGAGGTGCGAGCCGCTTCGCCATGAACCTTCGACTTCTTCCGGTACTCCTCCTCCTTGCGTGTGATCGGCCCGCCGCGTCCGGCCCGAACGAGGTGCCGGCCTCCTCCGGGACGGCGCCCGGGCCCAGCGGCGTTGCGACCGTCTCGTCGGCCGCCGTGGGTGTCTCCCCGGATGCCCGGTCGCTCGCCGCCCTCGCCGGACAGATCGACGTGGGATGCGCCGACACATGCTGCGTGCCCAAGCTCGACTGGATCGGCGAGTGGGGCCCACCGCCTTCGCCCGACGAGCTCCGCGCGGCCCGCAGCGCGCTGACAACGGCAACGGACGCACCCACGGTGACACTCGGCCTGCGGGTCGTCTCGCACTCCGATGCGACCTCCGACGTGCCGATGCTCACGCGCTACGTGGACGACGAACGCGCCGGTGTGCCTCTGCCCTCGGTTCGTCCGGCGCAGCAGGTGAGGCGTTGCGATCCGGTCACGTGGTCGCCGAGCACGCCTTCGAAAGAAGCGCTGCGGGCGCTCGGCGCCCTCTACGGGCAAACCTTCTCCACCCCGGCGAGCTATCACGCCTGGGCAGCCGCGAACCCGGACCCCGAGGCCTCGTTCGCGGTGTGGAACGCGCGGCTCGGACGCCAGGAGCCTCCGCCGCCCCAGGTCGTCGCAGCGCTCCGCGCGAAGAGTGCGCTGCTCTTCGTCCGCGTCATGGCCTCCCGCTGCAACGGCGACGATCGCTGCGGCGTGGCGCCGGCGGATCTCGCGCAGGCCATCAAGGTGACGCTCGGTCCGGCGCGTGCCCTCGCGTGGCTCGACGGCTCCGAGAAGTTGCCCGAATCGGAGGTGGGCAGCTCCTACGCCAACGTGCTCCGCAGCGGCGAGGTGGTGTTCTCGCGCGCCGAGGTGCCCGCGCTCGAAAGGTTGTGGAGCGGCGGCGTTCTCGGCGACGCGATGGATCGCGGAATGCTCGCGGTGCTCCTCTCGCGCCTCGACCCACCGAATGCAAAGAAGTATTGGCGCAAAGAGCTGGCGCGCGCCGCATCCGCATCCGCAGCCGCGGGCGTTGCCGTGGTGCTGCAAGAAGCCGCGCGCCGTGACGCACCGGGCATGGAGCCGGAGCTCCGATCTGGGCTGGTGAGCACCGGCAACGCCAGCGAGGACGACGAGCGCGCGCGGGCACTCTTCAGCGGGCTCGCCGCCGCCGAACCGAGAGCTGCACCGGTCTTCGTGCGTCTGGTGCGCGCGCCATTTCCCACCACCTCCTCGCAAACTCTCGGCGCGCTGTGAGATGCGGCGATGCACTTCGGCTGCGCCGGCCTGGGGCCGCGCGATGCGCTCGAGTACCGAGCCCTCAAGAACCAGAGCAAGGCCGACGCCGATCGCGAGCGGGGCCGCTCCGAGGCCGCGCAACGAAGCTTTCTTTCGGCCGCCCGCGCCTGCGCGAAGCGCTAGCCCGGACTGGGGACGGCTAGGGAGCGAGGCGGATGCTCGAAGTTTGTGTGCAGTGTGCAGCGAAGCCGCGGAGGAACGTGCCCCAGAACGCCAGCACCGGCCGGTTCAGCGGCGACGCCGCCTGCACGTCGTCGCCGGTACGCAACGTGTCCATGACGATGCCGGTGGGGTGGGTCTTGCCGGCGGAGGTCACGTCGAAGATCTGTGCGTGGGCGTCGATTCCGAAGAGCACGCCTTCGCCGGTGGGCGACTCGAACGAGGTGCTGGTGCTCTGGCCACCGAGCGTGTGCCAGCGACGAGGCTGCGGAACGCCTCGCGCCTCGCGGCTTTCGGAGAGCAAGGCAAGGAGGAGCGTCGGCAGGTCGGCGTTGGAGATGGGCCGCTTCTGGGCGAGGTCTTGAAAGTGGCCCCACGCGGCGGCGAAACGCACCGGGTCGGCCACCACATCGCGCCGTGCTTTCGGTAACCACACCGCCGCCGGAATCTGGGTGATGCCTTCGGGACGCTCGCCCTGCTCCCACGGCTCCCACTCGTGGGTGGTGTGATCCGCCGCCAGGAGCACGATGGTCCGGGCCGCGTCCGGACCCTCTTCCACGTGTCGCGCGAAGTGCCCGAGCGCCTGATCCGCGTAACGCACCGTCTCGAGCCGGTCGCAGTTCTCGCCGCTCAACTGCCGCGCCTTGCAGAGAGCAGCCATCTGGGCTGCGTCTTCGGCGCCCAGGTCGGCCGGCGCGGTGTACGGCGTGTGATTCGAGAGGGTCAGGATGAATGTGTATTGTGCACGCGATACGTCGGCGCTCTCGTGGAGCGCCGCGTCGTACACGCTCTCGTCGGAGACGCCTCCCCACACCCCGCGGGGCCGTCCGGCGTCGAAGTTCCGCCGCTCGAACAGATCCATGCCGTGGAACCGCAGGAAGGTGCCCATGTCGTCGAACACGAAGTCGTGCCCGTAGACCGCGCGGGTGCGAAAGCCGCTCTCGGCGAGGACGTCGGGTGCGCAGCGGAGGGGCATGTTGCCGAAGTCGCGGCCGAGCGCGATGTGGAAGGGGAGCGCCCCGATACCGCAGAGCACCCCGGAGAGCGCCTGCGCGGTGCGAATCCCGCTCTGGTGCGCGCCGTGAAAGGCCGCTGCGCCGCGTCCGATGGCCGTCGTCCCGTCGTACACCTGGTTGAGGAAGGGCGTTACTTGGGGCGGCGCGGCCGGGTGGAGGCTGGCGATGTCGTCGGCTCGCAGGCTCTCCAGCGAGACCTGGAACACCCGGGGCGGCACGCTCGAACCACGAAAGAGCTCGCGCGACACCGCACGCGCGGCCTCCACGAGGTCGCTACCCGGCTCGTCGAGGTCTCGGGCGAGCGGGTGGTGTGTGCAGTCTGCATGCTCCTCCGCGCGCCGGAGAGTCACCGCGGTCGCCTCGGGAAAGCCCAGGTTCCGCGCGCCCCGGGCCAGCTCGGCCTCGCTGCCCACGAACGCCGAGACCTCGCGCCGCAGCTCCTCCGGGGATCCGTCGTAGCGATTGCCGCTGAGCCACGCGCCCACCAGCGTGGACGCGGGCGAGGCGATGGCGCCGCGGTTGTGCAGGCTCTCGCAGAACGCGCTGGCGCGCCGGGCCCCGAGAAAGAGCGCCAGGAAGAGGCCGACCGTGGCCGGCGCCAGCACCACCAGCGATAGCCGCGCCGCCCCCGACCCGGCGAGGGCGAGCAGGCGTTTGCGGGTCCAGCGCAGGAGCAGCGCTCCGAGCGTCGCTGCCACCAGGTTCGGCACCAAGAAGCGCCCGCCCAGGAGTGCCGGGAGCTCCGCGCGCACGAAGTCGGCGTGGCCCAGCCCCTCGCGCGCGTCCATGGGGCCCGGATAGATGCCCCGCTGGAAGCGGAACTCCATCGCGCCGTTGTGGGCGAGCCAGGTGCCGAGGAGGCACGCCGCCAGCGCCAGGAAGCCGAGCTGGAAGAGCCGCGGCCTTCGTCGCGCCGCCAGCAGCAGGAGCAGCAGCGCGAAGGCGACGAAGGGGCCCACCGAGGTCACGTCGGTGAGGAGACCACCCGCGAGGTAGGCCCAGCGCATCCAGGTGCCGTTGCCCTGCGTCGTCGCCAGCGTCCAGCGGGCCGGGAATGCTGCCAACGCGCCCAGCCCCACCGCCGCCGCCAGGAGCGAGAGCGGCGAGAGGTTCCACCGCGAAAGGCGCGCCGACGCGGCTTCGGAGCGGGGTGGGGGCGAGCTATCCACGGCCCTTCGGAATAACCGAGCGGCGCCCGGCCGGCAAGAAGGGCGAAGGTCGCACGGGCTCATCGACGCCGGGCCGAGAAATGCAGGGGTTCGGTGCTATAGCGTCCGGGTGAACGCCGATCGCAAGCCAAACCGCCTCCACTTCGAAGCATCTCCGTATCTCGTGCAACATGCAGGTAATCCGGTGGACTGGTTTCCCTGGGGCGAAGAGGCGCTGGGGCGGGCCCGATCCGAGGACAAGCCGATCCTCCTGAGCATCGGCTACTCCGCTTGTCACTGGTGCCACGTGATGGAGAAGGAGAGCTTCGAGGACGAGGCCACGGCGGCCCTCATGAACGAGCGCTTCGTGAGCATCAAGGTCGACCGCGAGGAGCGCCCCGACCTCGATCACATCTACCAACTGGTGGTGCAGCTCATGGGGCGCAGCGGCGGCTGGCCGCTCACCGTGTTCCTCACCCCCGACCAGCGGCCGTTCTTCGCGGGCACCTATTTTCCACCGGTGGCCAAGTACGGCATGCCTTCGTTTCAAGACGTTCTCACCGCGGTGAGCGACGCCTTTCGCGACAAGCGCAGCGAGATCGACGCCCAGGCCGCCGACGTCACCCGTGGCATCTCCTCGGTGCTCACCCAGAAGCGCCGTGACGTGATCCTGCGCAGCGACCTTCTGGAGATCGCCGGCGCGCAGATCTCCCGTCGCTTCGACGACGAGCACGGCGGCTTCGGCGGGCGCCCCAAGTTTCCCAGCACCATGTCGCTCACCGCCTTGTTACACCTCGCCGCGCGGGGCGACGAGAAGGCCGCAGGGCGGGTGAAAAAGGCGCTCACCGCCATGCGGCACGGCGGCATCTGGGATCAGCTCCGCGGCGGATTCCACCGGTACTCCACCGACGAGCGCTGGCTCGTGCCGCACTTCGAGAAGATGCTCTACGACAACGCGCTCCTCCTCGGGCTCTACGTGGAGGCCTTTCGCTTGTGGAAGGAGCCGCTGTTCGCCGAGACCGCACGGGAGCTGGTGGGCTACGTGCTCGCCGAGATGACCGACCCGGCGGGAGGCTTCTACTCCACCCAGGACGCCGACTCCGAGGGCGAGGAAGGGAAGTTCTTCGTGTTCTCTCCGGCGGAGATCGCCGAGGCGCTGGGCGACGACGACGTGGCCCTCCGCGTGCTCCGCGTGGTCTACGACGTGACCGACGAGGGCAACTTCGAGGAGACCGGGAAGACCGTGCTCTCGCAGGTGGCCTCCGCCGACGAGGTGGCGCACGCGCTGGGGCTCTCGAGGGCCGACGTCTCCGCGGCCTGGGAGCGGGGCCGGGCCGCGCTGCTCCGGTATCGCGAGAAGCGACCGCGTCCGCACCGTGACGAGAAGATCCTCGCGAGCTGGAACGGGCTCATGATCGCCGCGCTGGCCGAAGCCGGCGCTGCGCTCGGTGAGAAGAGCTGGGTGATCGCGGCGAAACGCGCCTTCGTGCAGGTGGAGCGCGCGCTCTTCTCCCGCGAGGAGGACACGCTGCGTGTGGCGCGGCTGGTGAAGGGCGATCGCGTGCGCGGCCCGGGCTTTCTCGACGACTACGCATTTCTGGGCGACGCCGCGGTGACGCTCTACGAGGTGACCGGGGAGCTCTCGTGGCTCGCGGTCGCGCGGGAGCTCGCCGACGCTACCTGCGCGCGCTTCCTCGACGAGGAGCACGGGTTCTTCTTCTCGCCCAAGGACGGCGAGGCCCTGGTGGTGCGGCCCCAAGACGCCTTCGACAACGCCATCCCCAGCGGCACGTCCATGGCCTGTCAGCTCCTGCTCCGGCTGGGGACGCTCGTGGATGCAAAGTACACCGATGTGGCGGAGCGCGAGCTGCGTCGGCTCGCGGCGTCGGCCCTCGAGTCGCCCGCGGGGTTCAGTCAGACCCTGCTGGTGCTGGACCGCCTCGTGCGCGCCAGCGTGGACGTGGTGCTGGTGGGTCCGCGGGGCAGCGAGACCGTCGAACCATGCCAGACGCCGCTCGCTCGCGCCCTCTTCACCAGCTTCGTCCCGCATCGGGCGGTGGCGTGGGTCGACCCGGAGCAACCGGAGACCGCCGCCGCAGTGCCCGCGCTCGCAGCCGGCAAGGCCGAGCGAGACACGCCCGTCGCCTACGTTTGCCGAGGCCGCGCGTGCTCGTTGCCGCTGTCAGATCCCGCGGCCCTCGCCCAGGAGCTCGCTCGCTGAGGACGCGAGATCGCGCATCGCCTCGAGCAGATAGGCCTCGCGGTCGTCGGGCGGGCCCCACGAGTCTTCGAGGCGACACAAGACCAGGCAGCGGGCCGGGACGCCGCGCTGCGCGTAGGCTGCGAGCTTGTGGTGACCGTCGAGCACGAACATGTTGGCGAACCGTTCGGGAAACTCGGCGGCGACCTCCTTGTCCTCTACCCACCCCAGCAGCAACGCGGTGGGGCGGCGGCCGTCGGCGATTCTTTCGGCGTGCGTTGCGACGGCTCCTCGGTCCAGTCCAGCGAGGGGCATGCTGGGGACCACCACGCCGTAGGTGGGACGTTCTCCGCAGGGGCCTCGCCGAGTCTGAAAGTGCGCGACGCCCGGCCATTCGACGTCGTGCTCCGAAGGACCTGCGGCCTCCGTCGTGTCGTCGCTTTCACGATGGTAGTGACGGCGTGTGAACCAGGAGTCTTCCGCCTTCTCCACCAGCTCGAGGTCGAAGTCGCGCAGGTAAGCCCGGTAGTGCCCGGTGCGCAACAAGACGAGGTACGGCCGGAGGGCAGCGAAGAGCTCACGGTCCAGGCCCGCGACGTTCGCTAGCGCGCTGCGCACTTGGTCGCCGACCGTTGCGACCCGCTCGGGGGATTCGAGCAAGAGGCGCAGGGTGGTCTCACAAGTGCCGCAGTGCGAGCCCAACCCGTACAGCGCGTGTTCGCCGACGTACAGCGCGAGACCCCAACGTGGCCACACCGACCCCGGCGTCGGAGGCTCGTAGTCGATGCGCACGGCGCCCCCTCCGTCTTCCAGAGTGAACGATGCGGAGCACGCATCGACGTCGTCCAGCGCCAAGACGGGGTGCAGTGGTCCGTCGATGCGAAAGGCCCTCCAGGCAGTCGCGAGGGCCTCGTCTCCGCCCTCCAGCGCAACCAACGGCTCCCGGCCCGACAGCCGGCAGAGGGCATGGTGAACGTCCCATCGCGCGTTGTTCGAAGGGGAGTCCAGGACGGCGCGCAGCATCGGGACGACGCTCGTGTTTTGCATGGTTTCGAGGGCGGCCGCGAAGCCGGCTGCGTCCATGCCCGAAGCGCCCTCGATGCGCGCGGCGATGGCTGGCGCGAGCTTCGTTTGCCCGAGCAGAGCCAGCGCCAAGGCCGCGTGTCGGCCGAGGTCGGGAGCGCCCAGCCGAGCCTCGAGCAACGGGGCCAAGGCAACGTCGCCCGAGAGGCCCGCCGCGACCACCGCGGCCTCTGGGGCCTCGTCGAGCAGCCGACGGATCTCGCCCGATGGAGCCGTCCACCTTCGACCGTTCATCGCCACGAGGATCGAGCCCGCTTCGTTCCCCGACGTTCGCGCGAGCCAGCGTCGGAGCACGTCGCC
>Ga0075163_10013198_pt1 | contig 10719 bp, 9 predicted proteins | sample JI1023141ADNA_FD_71478 | JGI IMG/M metagenome (GOLD analysis project Ga0075163, IMG submission 71478) | Wastewater effluent complex algal communities from Wisconsin, to seasonally profile nutrient transformation and Carbon sequestration -... | ecosystem: Engineered > WWTP > Effluent > Algae... | reverse complement strand
CGATCGCCGCCGGCGCCGACCCGCTGCTCTGGCAGCACCTCTTCTGGGTGTTCGGCCACCCCGAGGTGTACATCCTCATCCTGCCCGCCTTCGGCCTCGTGTCGGAGGTGCTCCCGACCTTCTCGAAGAAGCCGCTCTTCGGCTACAACGTGATGGTCTACTCGGGCATCATGATCGGCTTCCTCGGCTTCGGCGTCTGGGCCCACCACATGTTCGCCGTGGGCATGGGCGCGGTCGCCGACTCGATCTTCGCGACGATGACGATGCTCATCGCCATCCCGACCGGCGTGAAGATCTTCAACTGGATCGCCACGATGTGGGCCGGCGAGATCCGGTTCACCGTCCCGATGAAGTTCGCGATCGCCCTCATCGCGATGTTCACGATCGGCGGCATCTCGGGCGTCATGCACTCCTCGGCCCCGGCCGACCTGCAGCAGACCGACACCTACTTCATCGTCGCGCACTTCCACTACGTGCTCTTCGGTGGGTCGATCATGGGCATCTTCGCGGGCATCTACCACTACTACCCGAAGATGACCGGCCGCTTCATGAACGAGGGGCTCGGCAACGTGCACTTCTGGCTGAACCTCATCGGCATGAACCTCACGTTCTTCCCGATGCACTTCAGCGGGCTCCTCGGCATGCCGCGCCGCGTCTACCAGTACGACGCCGGGCAGGGCTGGGACCTCTTCAACCTGATGTCGACCTACGGCACCTACCTGCTCGTGGTCGCCACCGCGGTCTTCATCTGGAACTTCGTCCGCAGCCGCACGACGGGCGCGGTCGCGAGCGGCGACCCCTGGGGCGCCGCGACGCTCGAGTGGTCGATCCCCTCGCCGCCGCCCGAGTACAACTTCGCCAAGATCCCGACGGTGACCTCGCGCTCGCCGCTCTGGGACCTCAAGCACCCGGAGATGTCGGCCGGTGCGGACCACTCGGCGGCGGATTCCGCGGCCATCGAGGCCGCGCATTCGACGCCGATGCATGAGGAGACGGAGACCTACACGGCGAAGGAGCTCGGCATCCCGATGCCGTTCCCGACCGCCAAGCCGCTCTTCACCGCGGTCGGCATGGTCGTGATGTTCAGCGGCCTCCTCTTCCTGCGCAACGGGATGTTCGCCGTCTCGATGACGATCACGCTGACCGGCGCCGCGATGCTCATCGGCGGCCTGTACGCGTGGCTCACCGCCCCCCTCGAGTAACCGGAGACCACGACAGTGTCCTCACACACCGCTGCCGCGCACGCCTCCGGGGCCCATGGGGCCCACGGGCACGACGACGGCCACGCGCACGTGCACTACACCACCACCGGCCTCGACAACCGGAAGATCGCGATCTGGACCTTCATCGGGTCCGAGTGCATGCTGTTCGCCTCGCTGATCTCGACCTACCTCATCTACAAGGGCAAGTCGGTCGTCGGGCCCTTCCCGCATGAGGCGTGGACGTCCGAGACGGGCCAGGTCTTCAAGCCCATCCTCGACATCCCGGTCACGTCGGCCTCGACCTTCGTGCTGCTCATGTCGTCGTTCGCGATGGTGCTCGCCCTCCAGGCCGTCCAGCTCAAGGGCAAGCCGCTCGCGGCCGGCGCCGGCTGGTGGGAGCGCATCCAGCGCTCGTCGCAGTTCTGGCTCGCCGCGACCGCGCTCATGGGCGCGACCTTCCTCGGCTTCCAGGCGTACGAGTTCACCTCGTTCGTCCACGAGGGGCTGACGATCAAGACGAACCTCTTCGGCTCGTCCTTCTTCACGCTCACCGGCTTCCACGGCGCCCACGTCACCGTCGGCGTGCTCTGGCTGATGACGCTGCTCTGGATCGACCGCACGCGCGGACTCGCCGGCAAGAACGACGAGCTCCTCGTCGACATCTGCGCCCTCTACTGGCACTTCGTCGACGTCGTCTGGATCGCGATCTTCACGCTCATCTACCTCATCCAGTGACGGCGAGGAACTGACCATGTCCCACGATGCCAAGCACGACGGCCACGCCGAGCATCACCACCCGACGGGCAACCAGTACCTCACGATCGCGATCATCCTCACCGCGATCACCGTCGTCGAGGTCTGGGCCTATTACATCCCGTCCCTCGTCGCCTCGCCGCTCTTCAACCCGGCCCTGCTCTTCATGTCGGCGGTGAAGTTCGCGATCGTCTGCCTGTTCTACATGCACCTCAAGTTCGACCACAAGCTGTTCCGGGTCGTGTTCACCGGCTCGCTGATCATCGCGATGTGCACGCTGATGGCGCTGATGTTCCTGTTCGGGAAGGTCTCGCTGTAGCGCCACCGTCCCGAACGGGACAGCAGGCAGAGCGGGGCACCCAAGCCGGGTGCCCCGATTCGTTTCCGGGCACGGCGGGGAACGCCTCCCTCCCCCTCCGCTCCTCCCCCTGTCTTAACTTCCCCGTTTCCCTCGTTCCTCGCTCCTCCCCCTCGCTCCTCGCTCCTTCTCGTGCGTCCCGTCCTCTGGCTCCACCCCAAGGTCGACCTCTCCCAGGGGGGCTTCACGCTCCACTGGAGCACGGTCATCGGGCTGCTCGCGCTCTGGGGACTCTACGAGTGGCGCGCGGCGGTCCACGCGCGCACCGACGGGCGTCGCCCGACGGCGCTGCAGCGCCTGTGCCTGTTGCTCGGACTCGGCGCGATGTTCGGGACGCTGAACGGGCCCGTCCACGACATCAGCGACTACTACCTCTTCACCGGCCACATGGTGCAGCACCTCGTGCTCACCTTCGTGACGCCCCCGCTGCTGCTCCTCGGCGTGCCCGGCTGGATGCTCCGTCCCGCGCTCGCGCAGCGGCACGTCGCCGCCGTCGCGCGGGCCGTCACCACGCCGCGCGCCGCCTTCGCGATCTTCAACCTCACGCTCGCCTTCTGGCACCTTCCGCCGAACTACAACTCGGCGATGTACTACCACGAGGTGCACATCGTGCAGCACCTCATGTTCCTCGTCACCGCCGTGCTGGCCTGGTGGCCGCTGCTGAGCCCGCTCCCCGAGCTCCCGCGCCTCAGCTATCCGGGCCAGATGCTCTACAGTTTCCTCATGACCCTGCCGATGACAGTCATATCGATCTTCATCGTCTATTCGGATCATGTGCTCTACCCGGCCTACGCCAGCGCGCCGCGGCTCTGGGGACTCTCGCCGCTCGAGGACCAGCGGCTCGGCGGACTGATCATGTGGATCCCCGGCGGGCTGTTCTTCTACCTCCTCACGTCGGTGATCTTCCTCAAGTGGGTGCAGTCCCAGCGCGATGATCGGGCGGGCGCGCAGGCGGCTGGCTGAGCGGTCAGACCGCCCGCCCGGCAATACCCCGAAGCAGCGTTGCATTCCGCGTCACCCAGGGAGGGGGATGGTCGTCATCCTCCTGCTGTCCCTGTCCCGTCCGGCGCGCTGACCCCGGCGCCGCGGGGTAAGGCTTGAGGTGGGCGCGTCCGGCGCTCGCCCCGCTCCTCGAAGCCCGGTAGAATGCCCCTCATGCGTCGGCTCCTCTCCCTCCTGCTCGCAGCCCTGCTCACCGCCACGCCGGCGGGGGGGCACGCGCAGACGCCCACGGGGACGAAGGCGCCGGCCACGGCAGCGACGAAGGCACCGACCAAGGCTCCGAGCACGGCGCCCGCCCGTACGCCGACCGCGACGACCCGATCGAGCACGGCCCGACCGACCGTCGCCGCGGCCGCCAAGCGCCCCGCCCCCCGCGCCACCTCGCGGAGCACCACTGCGCGCGCGACGCTGCGCGCCGCCACGCCCACCAGTACGCCCGACCTCCGCGAGCACCTCGCGTCGCTCGTGCGCGAGGCCGCACGTTCCGGCCAGTGGGGCGTGATGGTCGTCTCGCTCACCCGCGGCGACACGCTCTACTCGCACAACGCCGACGAGCTCCTGTTGCCGGCGTCGACGATGAAGCTCTACACCTCGGCGATCGCCCTCGAGCGCTTCGGGCCGGCGCACCAGTTCCGCACCGAGGTCCTGCGCTCCGGCGCCGTGGGCGAAGGGGGTGTCGTCCGCGGCGACCTCATCCTCAAGGGCAACGGCGATCCGTCGCTCGTGCCGCGCTACGTGGAGTGGAACCGCGGGGCGCGGCCGCTCGACTCGCTCGCCGACCTCGTGGCGCGGGCCGGCATCACCCGCGTCACCGGCGACATCATCGGCGACGCGAGCGCCTTCGATGGCGAGCGCGTGCCGGCGGGATGGCGCACGCGCTACCTCCAGGCGAGCTACGCCGCGCGCGTCTCGGCCCTCTCCTACAACGAGAACCTCGCGCACATCACCGTCCGCGCGTCGACGCGCGGGGCGCAGGTGGCCTTCGCGCAGCCGGTGAGCGGACTCTCGCTGCGCTCCACGGTGACCATCCGGCCCAACAGCCGCAGCGCCTCCATCCGCGTCTGGCAGGACACGCTCACGCAGCAGTTCAAGGTGAGCGGCTGGATCGGCGCCCGCAGCGTGGTGCGCACCTATCAGGTGGTCGTGGAGCAGCCCGAGCAGTACGTCGCGGCGGCCTTCCGCGCGGCGCTCGAGGCGCGGGGCGTGACCGTCGAGGGGCGCGTCCGCGGGGGCGCCGCCGCCGCCGGCGCCACGCGCGTCACGGCGTGGGCGTCGCCGCCGCTCGCGCAGCTCGTCGCCAAGATGAACGGCGAGAGCAACAACCATTTCGCCGAGCTGCTCTTCCGGAACGCCGCGCGGACGGGCGGCGCCGTGGGATCGGCCCACATCGCCAACGAGTCGCTCCGCACCTTCATGACCGACCGCGTCGGCGTCGGCGCCGGTGCGGTCTACGCGGCCGACGGCAGCGGCCTCTCCACGCTCGACCGCGTGACGCCGCGTTCCATGGTCATGCTCCTCGGCTACAGCGCGCAGGCCCCCTGGGCGCAGGTGCTGCAAGCCTCGCTCCCCGTCGCCGGGCGCACCGAGACGCTGCGGTCCCGCATGCGCTACACCGCGGCCCAGGGGAACCTGCGCGCGAAGACCGGCACCACCGGGGAGGTCACCTCGCTCGGCGGCTACGTGACGGCGAAGAACGGCGAGAAGCTCGCGTTCTCGTTCATCTACAACGGCCGCGAACTCTGGCGCGCCCGCGCCGCGATCGACGCCATGGGCGTGACGCTGGCGAACTTCTCGCGCTGAGCGAAGGGCGCGCCGTCGTCGGCGCGCCCCGGATGATCAGCTGAGCAGCGGGGGCTTCCCCTTCGGATCGCTCGCCGCCGTCGCGTCGAGCAGCCGCACCGCCGTGTCGACGTCACGATGCCGCACCACCAGCCGCACCGGGTGCAGCACGTCGAGGAACGGGAGCATGCCGCTCGCGTTGTCCTTCAGCAGCATCGAGACGATGCCGTTCGCGTCGAGCACCGCACGGGCGAACTCCGCTTCCACGCTGTTCGGGTAGGTCTTCACGACGAACGCTTGCTCGGGCATCGTGACCTCCTGACGTGGGGATGAGGGACGCATCGGTGCTGGGGGCTGGATGGGTATACTCGCGGGGACACGGTCCCGTTCCCGTACTACCCCGCGGGACCGGCGGTCACCACAGCGCGCAGGACGGTGGTCCACCAAGTATCGGCGCACCTGTCCGCGGGTGAAGCGAAGGGGGCACCGGGGATTCCCCGATGCCCCCTCCCTGCCCTTCTGTCCGCTGGCGCTACGCCCGCGGGTTACGAGACCGTCTGCCGGATGAGGATCCCGCGCTTCCCGAGCTCGGTCACGTACCGCTCGCCGGGCATGCACTCGTCCGGCGTGTGCACGCCGGCCGGCTTCACCGCACCCTCGGCCTGCAACTGCCCGGTGATCGAGAGCGAGTACCCGGTCGTCCGCATCATGGCGCTGATGCCGTGCGCCGCGTCGTAGCGATCGACGAGCTCGAACGTGTGCGTCTGGGGCTTTCCGCCCTTCGTGCCGCTCACCACCACGCGGAGCGCGACGAGGTCGGGCGAGTTCTTCTTGGTGAGCCGCGGCTGCATCTGGGCGATCGCCAGTTCGCGCGGCACGACCTTCGTCCCCTTCACGTCGACCGGCTCCAGCTCGAGCAGGCCCAGCTCGCGGATCGCTTCCATGATCCGCGCGTGTCCCGGGTACCGGAGCGTCTTGTACTCCATCGTCGGGATCTTCCCCTCGTAGCGGTGCGCCATCGTCGAGAGGCCGCCGGCCGTGTGGAACGCCTCCAGCTCGCCTACCGGCGCCTCGAACTGCACCGGCTCGATCTCGCTGAGCGCCTTCACCGTCACGCGCTTGCCGTCGCGCACGACCCACGAGAGCGTCGTGTAGTAGTCGAGCACGCCCTCGATCGAGTAGACGATCTGGTACTTGAGCGGGCCCTCGGGATGCTGCGGCAGCCCGCCGACGAAGATCCGGACCGTGTCGGTCGTGTCGAGGCGGTCGATGCCCAGCTGCGCGAGGATGTTCACCATGCCCGGCGCGAGGCCGCAGTCCGGGATCACCGTCACGCCCGCGGCCGCGGCCCGCTCGTTGAGCTGCTTCTGGTGCTCGACGATCTCGGTGTTCCCGCCGAGGTCGCAGAAGTGCGCGCCGGCCGCGATCGCGGCCTCGCTCATCGGGAGGTTGAAGTAGTACGGGATGGCGCACATGACGGCCTTCACGCCGCGCATGGCGACGGAGACGGCCGTGGGGTCCTTCACGTCGAGCGTGATGAGCTTCAGCCGCTCCCCGCCCACGTACGGCTGGAGGAAGGCGGGCAGGTGGTCGACGGACTTGTCCGCGAGCCGCACTTCCGTGCAGTCGGGGTTCTGGAGGAGGTCATACGCACAGGCCGAGCCCTGCAGGCCGGCGCCGAGGACGAGCATCTTCATGGAGGATCTCCGAGCGGGTGGAGCCGAGGTGGACAGCCCTTGAATCTACTCGGACCGGGGGCTGATTTCACTCCATGACCACCGACTGGCGCACCCACCTGCTGGAATCCGACGAGGCCGTCGCCGCCCTGCTCGCCCGGGTCCGCTCCGTCGCGGTCCTCGGCATCAAGACGCCCGAGACGGGCGCCCCGGCGCACTTCGTCCCCGCCTACGCCCAGCGCGCGGGCCTCCGCATCCATCCGGTGCCGGTCTACTACCCGGAGCTGACCGAGATGCTGGGCGAGCCGGTCCACCGGACGGTCGCGGGGATCGGCGAACAGGTGGACCTGGTGAACGTCTTCCGGCGCCCGCAGGACATTCCGTCACACCTGGAGGATCTGCTCGCGGCGAGGCCGGGCGCGGTCTGGTTCCAGTCGGGGATCCGCAATGACGCGGCGGCCGAAGTGCTGGCGCGCGCGGGGATCGACGTGGTCCAGGACCGGTGCTTGATGATAGAACTGGAGAAGGGAGAAGGCAGAAGGTAGAAGGCCCCACTTTCATCCTTCACCCTTCTGCCTTCATCCGACTCGCCGCGCGAAGTACGCCCCCACGCCCTTCATCGCATGCCGCGACTCCGGCGTGAGCGGCACCGAGGCGTGCCAGTCGTGCATCATCTCGCGGAAGACGGTGAACTCCACCGCGACCCCCGCTGCGCGCGCCTTCTCCGCGAGGCGACGCGAATCGTCGAAGAGCATCTCGCTGTCGCTCGCGTGGATGAGCAGCGACGGCAGGCCCTTCAGATCGGCATAGAGCGGCGAGATCAACGGGTGCTCCACCGGATGGTCCCCGGCGTACATCCGCGCGAGCGTGAGCCCATGCCGCGGCGAGAGCACGCTGTCGGTCGCGGCGTTCCCGAGGAACGAGGCGCCGCTGTTCGCGAGGTCGGTCAACGGCGAGATGAGCGCCGCGGCCGCGGGGAGCGGGTCGCCGGCATCGCGCAGCGCGAGCAACGCGCCGAGGGTCAGCGCACCACCCGCCGAGTCCCCGATGAGTCCGAGCGACGCGGGCGCGACGCCCAGCGCGTAGAGCGCGCGCACCGCCGCGACCACGTCGTCGAGCGCCGCGGGGAACGGATGCTCCGGCGCGAGCCGGTAGTCGAGCGAGATCACCCGCGCGCGCGACCGCGCGGCGAGCCACCCCGCGAAGGGACGGAACCCGCGCGGCGAGCCGCCGATGAACGCGCCGCCGTGGAGGTGCAGGATGGTGCGCCGCGGCGCGACGTCCGCCGGCGTGTGCCACTCTCCGGGGAGCTTCGGCTCGCGGGACGGCTCCACACGCAGGCCGCGCGGCAGGAAGGCGGGGAGCAGGAGCCGAGCGTCCATCGAACGCCGGAAGGCCGCGACATCGAACGTCGGGCCATCGGCGACGCGCCGGATCATCAGGCGCGACGTGAACGCGAGGAATCGGGATTCGAGGCTCGGCATCTGCTCCGGAGGGTCAGCGGTGCACGACGATGGTAGCCTCTGACGCGTCCCACCACCAGCGGCTCGCGCGCAGGAGCGACCGACCCCGCACCGACGCGATGGCCACGGGCGGCTCGCCGACGGTCGGCACGAGCCAGACACCGGGAAAGGCGAGCGCCAGCGGGATCTGGAACGCACCTTCGGGCACACGGCGTCGCGCCTCGGGCGTGAAGGAGACGGTCCCCTCGCGCTCGTCGAAGATCGGCCGGAGCGGCCAGAGGACATCGATGCCGATGCGCACCTCCCCCTCCGGCACCTCACGATCCACGCGCGCTTCCACGCCGCGCAGCCGGCGCTCCCCGATCCAGAGGTCGGCGATGAGCAGCGGCGCCCCGTGCGCGGTCGCGCCGAAGCTGCGCGGCTTGAGCGCCGGGTCGTCCGCGCGCGCGAGTCGCACGCCCTGCACGGCGGGATCGAGCACCGCGCGCGCCGTGCCGCCCGCACCGCGGACCTCGAAGCTCCCGATCGCGCGTCCATCGGTGAGGAAGATCATCGGCACCGTCACCGGCGTGCCGCTCACCGGCCCGGCGTCGGCGCGCTCGGCGCGCAACGCGAGCCGCGCCGCCTCGCGCTGCGCCTCGGCGGCGGGCAATCGCACGCCGGGGATGCGGCGGCGATCGACGTCGGGACGGAAGGCCGCGACCGCCATCATCGCCTGTGCGACACTCGGCGTGTCGGCGCCGAAGCGCAGCGCTTCGCCGAAGAGGATGTCGGCGATCACGAAGCGCGCGCGCGACGCGAGATAGCGACCGAGCTCTCCGCGGGCCGCCGGGGCACGGGGGGCCGCGTCCACCGCTGCGTAGAGCGCATCCTCCGCGGCGCGCAGTCGACCGCGCGCGAGGAGCGAGTCGGCGCGGGACGGCGCGGCAACGGGCAGTTCGCGCGAGGTCGTCGGCCGCTCCGGCGAGGACGTCCGCGGCGCCTGCCCCGCGGCGGTCGGCGCCGTCGTCGCGACGAGGCCTGCGACGAGGATCGCGATGAGCAGCGCGCGCGCCCTCACGGCGTGCGGAGCACCGCGAGCACGTCACCCCACGGATCGAACGTCACCGTACTCGGCGCGCCGGCGAGTTCGACGCGCGTGCGCACCACCGACTCCTGGGCGGCGGGGACCTCGATGACGACCACGCTGCGCGCACCGTCCGCGGCGCGCACCTCCACCGGCAGGCGGAATCGATACGTGCCGTAGCGGCCCGTCTGCCGCGCCGTGACGACGAGCTCGCCGCGGGCCGCATCCCACGCGTGCGAGAGCGTCACCTCGGCGAAGCCCGGCCGCGTGAGCCACTGGTCGAAGAACCAGGTGAGGTCGCGCCCGGCCTCGCGCTCCAGGTGCTGGCGCAACGCGCCGGTGAGCGCGTTGCCATGCCGGTGGGCGAGCCAGTAGCTGCGCACGCCGCGGAAGAAGGCGGTGTCGCCCACCTCGCGCCGCAGCATGTGGAGCACCATCCCGCCCTTCTGGTAGCTGTTGGTGTTGAGGAGCTCGAGCAGCACCGTCTGCGCGGTGTCGAGCACCGGGCGGCGCGCGACGACGTCGTCCTTCACGATCTGCTCGCGGATCCGGTTCATCTCGGCGCGGAAGGCGCTGTCCCCGCGCGAGTGCTCGGTGTAGAGCGCGGCGAAGTAGGTCGCGAACCCCTCGGAGAGCCAGACGTGCCCCCACTGCTCCTCCGTCACCGCATCGCCGAACCACTGGTGCGCGGTCTCGTGCGCGATGAGGCCCACCTCGAGGCCGTTCGGCCGGCGGAAGAGCCGGTCGGCGTAGAAGATCACGCCGGCGTTCTCCATCCCGCCGAATCGCGTGGACGACTGCACGTGCGCGAGCTGCTCGTACGGGAACGGCGCCACGAGCGCCCCGAAGAAGCGCATGATCGAATCGGCCTCGACGAAGTGGCCGGGCATGAAGCGCGCCTGCTCCGGCGCGGTGTAGACGCGCTGGGGGACGCAGCGTCCGACGGACGCGAGTCCGCAGGCGGTCTCGCCGAGGTCGTGCGCCACGAGCGGCGCGACGCCGACGACCATCAGGTAGGTCGGGATGGGCGTGGCGCTCGCCCAGATGGTGCGCCTCCGGCCCGGCGCGCCGGGGACATCGGTGATGCTGCGCCGCGTGCCGTTGGCGACCACGGTGAGGGCGGCTGGGGCGTCGACGATGAACTCGACGAGCGCCTTGTCCGACGGGTGGTCGACCGTCGCGAGCCAGTGCCGGCCTCGGTCGGGCCAGTTGTCACCGAAGGCGCGCCAACGGCCCGCGGTGTCGGTCGAGATGATGAGCCCGTCAGCCGGCTCCCCTTCGTACGTCACCGTCACGCAGAGCGTATCGATCGCCGGAGCCGGGACGGGGGCGGGGTTGGCCGGGATCATCCGTCCCGACGGCGCGAGCGCCGGGAGCGCGACCCGCACACGTCGCCCGTCGTGGGTGAAGCCCGCGGCGG
>Ga0075163_10013197_pt1 | contig 10719 bp, 6 predicted proteins | sample JI1023141ADNA_FD_71478 | JGI IMG/M metagenome (GOLD analysis project Ga0075163, IMG submission 71478) | Wastewater effluent complex algal communities from Wisconsin, to seasonally profile nutrient transformation and Carbon sequestration -... | ecosystem: Engineered > WWTP > Effluent > Algae... | reverse complement strand
CACCGAGGATCTTGCACATCGCCTGCAGCAAAAACTCCTTCAACAGAAGTCTCTGTGGTACCAGGCGATGTGACAATGTAACCGGCCTCATTTAACGCAAGCTGGCCTTGTAAAAATTCTGTATTGGGCTGATGACCGATGGCATAAAATAGTCCTTTTGCCTCAATTTGTTGGGTACGACCAGTTTTGATATCCTCGACGATAATAGATTCAAGACCACTTTGACCTTTTGCCTCTTTGACCACATGATTCCATAAAAAAGCGATTTTGGGATGAGACAAAAGCCTTTCTTGCATAACCTTAGAAGCACGAAGCTCACCTCGTCGATGAACAATTGTAACTTTTTGCGCAAATTTAGTCAGATAAAGTGATTCTTCCGCTGCCGTGTCTCCACCCCCGACCACAACCAGCTGTTGCCCCCTGAACATAGGCAAAGCTCCATCGCAAACAGCACACGCACTAATCCCCGCATTCCAAAACGTTTGTTCTCCAGGAATTCCAAGCCGTTTGGCTGTAGCACCGGTCGCGATGATCAATGACTGAGTCAGTATCTCTTTTTCCAACGTAAAAACACGAAAAGGACGTTGGCTTAAGTCTACACGGTCTACTGTATCGGTGAAAATCCGCGCTCCATGTTTTAAAGATTGCTCTCTCATGTCGGCCATAAGCTTTGGCCCCATAATCCCCGCTGGAAATCCAGGGAAATTTTCTACTTCTGTGGTAGTCGTTAACTGCCCACCTGCCGCAACTCCACCCGCCAAGTCTCCTTCTAGCATGCAAGGATTTAAGTTGGCCCTTGCGGCATAAATAGCAGCCGTGTGCCCCGCTGGGCCAGAACCAATAATCACAACTTGCTCGACTGTTTTTTCATTTTCTTGATTCATTGATAGAGGGATCCTTTGGGTGAGGATAAAAAGCGAAGACCCGATTTTTTCAAAAGAACGGAATCGACGGGCCTCGAACCCGCAACCTCCGCCGTGACAGGGCGGCGCTCTAACCAATTGAGCTACGATTCCAAAAAACTCAAGGGGCGAATCTATATCCACTACACCCGATTTGTCAATAGATTTTGCTATCAAACTGCTGATGCCACAAAAGAACGCTATTGTAAAACGGGCTCATATAGCTTTTGGAAAGCAAACACCCAGCTTTTATCCTCACCCTTCTGTTTTGTGACTATCAACCAATACGAAACTGCCTGCATGTATTCATTCTTCTCACTGGCAGCTAAGGAATCTTTTACTTTTTTATACTGCTGGGCTAGCTGTTCCATGAGGCTTTTATCTACGGATTCCATACCCTTTTTTATACTCACAGCCGAAGCCTTCGCTAATAATCTGAACAAAAGTTTTTTATCTGATTCTGGCGTTGCTAAAAGAAACTTATTGGCCTCATCCATCAATCGACTGTTTTGCAATAAGGAGGGCTCAAGCTCTAAAAGAAGGGTGCCCATCCAAAATGGGCTCCACAAAATATGCGATGGATCTGTATCTTGCTTGTTTAATCTTTCTTTTTCCAGACCTATCAGTAGCTCAAAGTAAGCATTTAAAACCTGTTGGTCTATCTTTGCCTGTTTCCATGACGAATAGTAATAAAAAAAGGAAGCGATCGATGAACTCAAGACCAAAGGGCCCATCGGTAGTTTGTAACCTGTCTTTAAGATATGTAAAACATAGTCCCTAGATTCACTTGGTGAAAGTGCTTTTCCTGAAGAAGCATAGTAGGCCTTCAACATATTGCAGGCTTTTTGTTGATCAGATTTTTCTATCAAAGGGTTTTTTGTATCAACGCAACACGAATCCAAAAGCTCTACTTCATCTACGGGATCTACATGGTCAATACCCATCCCCCCAAGAAAGTGCATCAATTCATGAGGCAATGTATATTCAAGATCACCCATAAGACCACTGTAGGAAATAGTAATGATAGGCATTTTCTTTTTTAAGGCCATATCCTCTTTGCAAGAAGCTCTTGCCTTGTAAAAAACAGGCTCATCCGAATTTGTGCACTTTATCTTGATGGGGCCGGACTTCAGCAAAGCAAGCAGTTGAGTGAATCTCTCGTTTGCCCCAACCTCCTGCATGCAGGATAATCTACGGGGAACGCTTTTTTCAAAATTCAAAAGCAAAAATTCCGCGATTGTCATGTATCTTTTCTCAAAAAACAAGGGAGATGCATAGTTACAAGATGGATCTATGGATAAATTTTGAGTGGTAAACCAGGTTAACGCTTTATCTTCGTCAAAAAGCTTTTGTAATTCTTGGGGATTTTTTAGTTTGCGCTTATCTCCACAAAACTGCTTATACGGGCTACTGGTTTTCTTAGGCTTCACATCACCCATGCGACCAGCACAAGAGGTGACTGCAACAATCAACAATAAGCAACTGATGTTACGCGAAAGCCCTGATGTTATGTATGTTGGGTATTTTGGGCGACACCCGCAAGCAAGCAGCCGAGGCGTACTTAATGTACGTTGAGGACGCGAGAGCAGATGCACGCTCAAAATACCCAACATGCGTAACATCAGTAAGTAAGTTAACCCTGCTAGATCACTTAAGGATCTACCCATTCTATTTAACATAGCACCACTTACATACACAACAAAGTAAACTATTTCCAATAGTTTTAAAAAACGCAAATGAGCATTCTCGATTTTTACCTTTTTAAATCAAATGGTTGCGAACTTTTATTGGATCTTTTAAAAAAATCGCGCTACACTAGATCCCCTGCTGTTTGTAATAGATAGTTAGTTGAGGCCCTCTTTTTGGGCCCTTGTCTTTTTAACTCAATAAAAAGACAACCATGTTTACCAGTCGATAAGGATTTGAAGATGAGCAACACCGGAAGACACTTTACCCCGCCAAGTCCAGCTTTTAGACAACAAGACCCTTTTTCAACACATGTGCCCATGTCTGCCGAAAAGGTGCCATCTTGTAAAACCAGTTCACCCATGGAGTCGGATGACTCTGTTCAGCCACAATCTACTGCTGAAAAACCCTTTATCATCAGCACACCTAATCCCACTGTAATTTTCGATTCTAAAACTGTTCATACCTCACAGGTGAAGCGATTAATCCAGGTCAAAGAGGGAAAAGCTCGGTTGGCCAAACAATCTCAACAGGTTGCATCTCCTGTAAAAAATACTGCGGTAAAAACGGAATCGGTCAGTAAAACTCTAAGCAAAAAAGTTAAAGAGACACCACAAAAGACCCCAGCAAAAAGTAATTTTTATCGCCTGTGCGAATGGGAAAAATGCGGGAAGAAATTTTTGGTCAAAAACTCTGGTCGTTCAGCTTCAAAAAGATACTGCTCTGCTACGTGTCGTGGGAGAGCCAGCGAATCCCGCAAAGGAAAGAATTAGGTACTGATGTTAAGCATTTTGGGTCTTTTGAACGTGCATCCGCACTCGCGTCCTCAACGTACATTAAGTACGCCTCGGACGCTTGCTTGCGGGTGTCGCCCAAAATACCACCAAATGCTTAACATCAGGGCTTTCGCGTAAATTAAGACATGCATCAAGTAGACTTCTTCGGAAAAGAATTTTAGTTAGACAAAGAAAAGACCTCTGAAAACGGATAGAGATCTATTCAAAATTCACTTGTGTGGATCGATCGTGAGGAAATTTAGGCACGAAGAACCGGAGTTGCCTGCTTTTGAGTTTCCCAAGAAGTCTACTGTAAAGCGCTTGCGTAAGCTTGCAAGCTTACGTTATGTTGCCCGATGTATTTTGGTGGAAATCCAAAATAATTTTATCGCACCGCCGAGATCGATGCTTAATCAACAACCTAATTAAGCGATCTTACCTTGTCGATGCAGATAAAGTATCGGGCGTTTAGCTCAGTTGGATAGAGCGTTGGTTTCCGAAGCCGAAGGTCGCAGGTTCGACTCCTGCAATGCCCATATGATATACAAAACGGCCTCTTATAAATGAATTCATTTACGCCCAAGCAAAAAAACGCCTTTGCACCTACATTGTTAATCCTGCTTGCAGCCTCTATGTTTTCTTTGTCGAGCGTATGCGCAAAAAAAACCATGGCTTATGGTATTTCTCCTTACCAGGTTACATTTATCAGACTTGCATTGGGTTTATTCTGCGTTTTTTTATTGGTAATAATGGGACAATCTTTTCGACCACAGAAAAAAGGCTCTTTGCTCGTAAGAGGCGTGCTTAGTTCTTTTGGCGTTCTAACATTTTTTATAACAGTGCCCAAATTACCCTTAGGTTTTGCAACGTTACTTAATTATCAGGCACCGCTGTTCACTATCCTTTTTTGCGTCTGGTTTTTAAAAGAACCCTTTAGACCCAAAACGATTGTCGCTCTAGCTTTATCTTCTGTTGGTATAGTCCTACTTTCATTAGGGACATTTAGCCACAGTCACACAACAGCCCCAATTGCATTATCCAGAGCAGCCATCTTTCTTTATGTCATTCTTGGCATTTTATCGGCAGCATTTTCGGGTGCCGGAACTGCAACCATCAAGGTTTTGGGTAAAACTGAAGGGCCTCTTGAGATTTTTGCGGCCTTTTGCTTGATTGGAACCCTGCTCACGCTTCCTCCTACCCTCTATCTTTGGGTTACCCCAGATAAAACACAGTGGCTATACTTGGTGGCCATGTCATTAACGTCTGTAGTGGGTCAATTGAGCTTGACCTATGCACTACGCTCCTTAAGTGCCATTTACGGAAGCGTCTTGTTACAACTATCACCTGTTTTGACCATTGTATTCAGTGTGTTAATTTTCAAAGAACAATTTAGCAATCTAAGCCTACTTGGTACTCTGCTGACTTTTGTGGGTGTTGGGTTGGTGATCTTACAAGGACCACCCAAACACCTCCCCCAACCTGCAACCCCAAAAGATTCATAAACGCACGTGGTAAAGAAAACCAAGTGATAATCAGGTCACAGCCTAATTGAGGTCACGACCTAGCAAAAGTAATTTCTTGTCTTAAAACCACCATGGCTCTACAATAGAGCCTCGATTTTGGAAAAATACAACAATGCCTTACATACAAATCAATCCCATCTCCGTTTTTGGTCTTTTTAACATATCTCCCTTTGGTATCCTGGTTGTGCTGGGGGTGCTCATCGGCAGTTATATGACGAATAAGCGGGGAAAACAGCTAGGGTTAACTGCTGACCACGTTTATGATATGATTTTTTGGACACTTCTTCCAGGGTTTATCTCAGCGCATGTGCTAGATGTGGTTTTTTATAGCGATAGCCCTCTTTGGCCACAACGCTTTTATGAGCTTATTGACATTAGAGGAAGACTCTCTTCTATGGGAGGATTTTTAGGCGCGGTTTCAGGTCTATTTTTTTGGTGTAAGCGATACAAACAACCCATTCTCCCTTACGCAGATAGTCTTGCCTATGGATTAGCTTTTGGTTGGATCTTTGGCAGGCTTGGCTGCTTTGTCGTCCATGATCACCCAGGGATTCCTACTTCTTTTTTCTTAGGAGTGGATTACCCCGATACCAGACGACATGATTTAGGGTTTTACGAGGTCATTTTTGCTTTAACCATGTCTGCCTTTTTTTATATCAGCTTTTCAAGACGCATTCGTGTAGGGTTTTATGTTGCAACGCTTGCGAGCGCCTATGGCGTTGTTCGATTCTTTTTAGATTACCTTCGAATAGACACAAAAGACGTAATGGCAACAGTTCACAATGTAGACCCACGATACTTCCTTGGATTAACACCAGCACAATACGCCGCCATACTGGTTGCTGCATCGGGGTTTATACTTGGAGGACTTTTTGCTCGCAACAAAGACAAAACCAAGTCGGAACCAAAAAAGCAGGCGCGAACCAGACAGTAATCACTTAGGACGTGTATTGATTTGATTTTTAACTAGAGACTTGGACGAGCTGCTCGCTTATCAATAAAGCCGCTACGCAAACACCTGGTGCAGACACGAGCGCGTAGAGCGGTTCCGCCAATACTTACCTTCACTCGCTGCAAATTTGGTCTTTGGACCATTTTGGTTTTAATATTGGAATGGCTCACTTGGTTTCCAACCAGACGACCTTTACCACAGTAATCACATTGACTTGCCATAAAAATCTCCCGCCCCGCTTAACAATCAGAGAGAGCTTGTAGCAAACTCTAATTGTTTTCTCAAGTATTTTATTTAGAATCGAGCGGTAAATAGAGCGAAGCCTTTTGAATTCAGGATGTCACTTAGAGTAACTGATGTTACGCAAAAGCCCTGATGTTATGCATGGGGTGGTATGTTGGGCGACACCCGCAAGCAAGCGGCCAAGACGTGCTTCATGAACCTCCTGCGTTGAAAAAGACTCGTGGGCTGCAACTATGTCGCGGGGCACCGTCGGAACTCCTCATTTACAAACTGTAAACTCCGGATTCCTCATCCCCGCTCCTTGTTTCGCCGACGATTGATTTTCTACGCAGGAAGTTCAATGTACGTTCAGGACGCGAGTGCGGATGCACGCTCAAAAGACCCAACATGTGTAACATCAGTTAAAGTAAATTCTTTACGATAGGGATTGTAATAGTCCACCGTTAGTTGTATAAATAGCGCCATGAAATTGCTACGTTACTTTTTGATTATTGGTTTTTCTTTTGTATTGGCCTGCGCAAAACCACCAAAACCAACCCCGCCCCCCCAACCAAGAGACGGACTAGAAATCATCAAACAAGAAAGTCCAGTCCTCTTGGGAAGTTATACATTCAAGTTTCCAGTGAGTAATGCATCTGTTGTGCCGCCAGTACTCGCACCGAGTTCGGAGACTACCAACGTACCAACCTATTTTTTAACAAAACAGCTTTTATCTCAATCACTGGTTGTTTTTGATGCCAAAAATGATAAGGCTATTTCTGCTGTTCCAGCTGGAGAATATTATTTTTGGTTTAATGAAAAACAGTTTGGAGTCGTGGATAATAGAGGACAAAGAACTTTCCTAAACATTTACCAAGTGGATCCTGCCGATACCATTACATCGATTAAACGGGTATTGCTTGATAGTGGGCCTTACGAAGCCCTAGGCAGCAGTTCATGGGGTTATCCTCTCTTTTTTACAATATCTAGGCAGAGTAATGAAATTAGAGCTTGGGATTCTAATGCTCTTTTACAAGCGGCACTAAAAAGCTCTGATGACCCAGTTGATGTATCAGCACAAAAAAATCTTTATCAGGTGATGACCTTGCCAAAATCCAATCAACAAATCAGGGGAGCTTTATCGCTCGCCCGAAAAAAACAAATTCTCTTCTACTCTTCTAGTGAGATGTATTTTTTCACCCCTAAAACAGTGTATTCAATTCCCCTAGAAGAAGGTAGCGAGATTACCAACGTCATTGAATCTCCTTCGCATAAGTATGTCGCCATTGCCACATGCAAAAGTAACAATACTTGCAAACTCAGCGTATTTGACCATGTGGATGACACCGATAAATACGAATTATTGAGTACTTCGAGTATTGATGGACGAGAGACTTCTTTGGGCCAAGGCTCTTTGGACCACTTTTTTGTTGGGAAAAAATCACTTGTTAACGGAAAATTTTCAGCGCAAACAATGAATTGTAAGTTTGCTGATTTAATCTGTTCAAATGATACCTATTTAAATATGGCCCATGGTGCTGTGTACGATCCAACCCAATCTAAGATTTGGCTGACCAGTAAAAACACGCTGCAAACCCTACCGGCGCCAACAACAATGAATGCAAAGGCAAGCCTTGACGAGAGATCGCGCAGTGGAAATATAAAATTCGAAGAGCTGAGTCCTGCGCCTGCTCAAGAAGCTAAAAAAGCTACAGCCATTACTAAAATCACACTATCTCCCTACGGAAATTTAGCAATTAAAACAGATGAAAACGGGCAGATTTTAAGCATAGCTCGGGTTAATAATTACCAAGGAAAACCAATCAACCCCACCAAAAATCCTATGGGACAACTGGCAGGGTTTTACAAAAATGGATTTTTGCAAATCATTAAAAACCCTACAACTCCAATTTATTCCGTATCTGTGGTTGCGCTAGCCCCAACGGGTAGCGTTATGAATCATTTTACTCTTTTGCCTTTAAATAATGCTGATGTAGAAAGCCTGGAATGGCTAGAAGTCAAAGACGAACTGTATGTGATTTTGCATGATATAAAAGGAGTTTCCCATTTGATGGACACAAGAAAAGGGGCAGACATCACGCCTCAACCAGGCAAAAAAATGCACTTTTCTCAAACACCTGGTGTCATTTACGTGGCCGATAGTAAAACGCCATGGTACGAGCTTAAAAACGGCAAGTGGGTTGCATCGAAAAAAACCTATCCGGCTGGATTATTATCAAAAAATCAAGCGAGCAATCGAATGATTGCTTCAAATTCAGCACAAAACACTGGTGCTTTGAACGCCAATCTTTCTATCGAAACTAAAACAGGAAAAATCTTTTTTAGCGCAGAAGATAGAAAGCTTATCTATAGTTCAAAGGGTAAAAATAAATCTGCAAAAAAACAAGAAATTAAAGCAGATGGCGTGTTGAATTTATTCCCATCTGGTAACAGAAAAAAGGTTTTTGTGCAGACTCAAGCTGGGCTCTTTATGGCAGATTTCAATTTAGCTTCTGGTAAACAACTTGTGGCCATACATCTTGAAAAAAGCCTAGACAGCATACAGATTTCAGGCGGCTTAATACTGATCGCCAAAGAAGATTATTTGTACGTGTATAAAATGGCGAATAAAGGACAATACACCCTCAGTCAAAAAATAAAGCTCGTTGGAGCTAGCTCTAGCTAGGACCACAGAATAATGTGGGTCCGAGTTGCAAGCTAAAGAAGCTGGTTTACTCTATAAAAAAACGTGTTATAGATTACCCCATGACTGATAAGACCCTCCCCAATGAAACTCTACGTCTTGTAGCTAACAGAATTCGTAGGTATTCAATTATCACAACAACAAAAGCTGGCTCGGGGCATCCATCCTCTTCGCTGTCTTGTGCCGATTTAATGGCTGCGCTATTTTTTACGCAACTTCGCTTTGACTTTAATGATCCCAAACGTCTAGATAATGACAGATTTATTCTATCAAAGGGCCATGCCGCTCCGGCTCTTTACGCAACATGGGCAGCCGCAGGAGTGGTCTCTTTAGAAGACATCTGCACACTAAGACAAACTGGCAGCCCGTTTGAGGGCCATCCAACACCAGCCTTGCCATGGGTGGATCTTATCACAGGATCTCTTGGACAAGGATTGGCCAATGGGGCGGGAATGGCTTTATATCTGAAACGGATGATCCAATCCGATGCAAGGGTCTTTGTTCTCATGGGTGATGGTGAACTGGCCGAGGGAAGCATTTGGGAAATTGCGTCGCTGGCTCCTTTTTATGAACTTTCTAATCTCATTGCGATTGTCGATGTGAATCGACTCGAACAAAGCACTCAAACAAAGCACGGGTGGGATATAAGTAGATATGCCTCGATGTTCTCTTCTTTTGGTTGGAATACAATTGAGATTGATGGTCACGATATACAGGCCTGTAGAGATAGTTTGGCCAAAGCAACCTTAGGCTCACAACATAAACCAACTGTCATCTTGGCAAAAACACAAAAAGGCCATGGCGTTTCATTGATGGCCAATAAAGAAGATTGGCATGGAAAAGCAATGAATGCTACTCAGGCCAGTCTCGCGCTTAGCGAGCTCGGTAATGATGAACTTCCATTGCCGCTTCCTCAAGTGCAAAAACCAACGGGGAAAGCCAAGCGCCCGTTGCATATGGAACAACAAACGCCACTCAAAGTAATTCCGCCGTCTTTTGCCAACACGAAAGAAATGGCTACACGACGAGCATTTGGAGAATCATTAAAGGTCTTGGGCGATGGTCATCTAGATACAATAGTTTTTGACGGCGACGTTAAAAATTCTACTTTTACTGAGATATTTGAAAAAGCCCATCCCAATCGTTTCTTCCAGGCGTTTATCGCAGAACAAGCGATGGTGGGTATGGCAACAGGAGCCGGAGCACTTGGAGCTAAGCCTTGGGTTTCTACATTTGCAGCTTTTTTGACAAGAGCGTTCGACCAGGTGCGTATCGCAGCACTCAGTGGGGTCAATCTTAACATTTGCGGAACTCATGCAGGTGTTAGTATTGGAGAAGATGGTGGAAGCCAAATGGGCCTCGAAGACCTTGCCATGTTTCGTGCGCTTCCAAATTCTGTAGTTGTTTACCCAGCTGACCCACATGCAACCTACAGCTTAATGGAATCACTGCAAAAACATGAGGGCGTAGGCTATATGAGAGCCACTCGAGCCAACACACCGGTGCTTTATAAAAAAGGCGACGTATTTCCAATAGGCGGGTCAAAACTCCTCAAGCATAGCCGCACAGACCAGTGTCTTTTGATTGGAGCAGGAATCACCGTCAGCGAATCGCTCAAAGCATATGAAATCCTTAAGGCACAGGGAATCCATGTTTCTGTGCTCGATGCATACAGCATAAAACCAATTGATGATAAGGGGATTACTCAAGCAGCCAAGCATTGTAAGGGCCTGGTGGTCGTGGTTGAAGATCATTACCAAGAAGGAGGTCTTGGTGATGCGGTGCTATCGGCACTAGCAGAACAAAGCAATGTGCGCGTTAAAAAAATTGCAGTCAGCCAGATTCCTCACTCCGGAACCAAAGAAGATTTGCTAGAAATACATGGGCTGAGCGGTCAAAAAATCGCTGAAGCAACAAAAGAATTTATCAGTAAGCATGGCGCTCATCGAGAATA
>Ga0075163_10013195_pt1 | contig 10720 bp, 12 predicted proteins | sample JI1023141ADNA_FD_71478 | JGI IMG/M metagenome (GOLD analysis project Ga0075163, IMG submission 71478) | Wastewater effluent complex algal communities from Wisconsin, to seasonally profile nutrient transformation and Carbon sequestration -... | ecosystem: Engineered > WWTP > Effluent > Algae... | reverse complement strand
CTTCCACCCGTCGACATCGCCCACGCGGATTATTCCAACCCCGCGCTCTGGCTCTGCCGGCCGGGCCTCGCGGATGACAAGTGCAGGATCAACCTCGACGCCACCAGCATCGCGAAGGACGGCAAGACCTCGCTCGAAAAATACGCCGCTGCTTCCGATCCGAAGGTCGACTGCTTCTTCGTCTATCCCACCGTCTCCGACGACAAGACATGGTCCTCGGACTGGAACGTCGACCGGATGGAGATCGACGACATCAAGCTGCAATTCGCGCGCTTCGGTTCCGTCTGCCGTCAGTTCGCGCCCGTTTATCGCCAGACCACGCTCACGGCCCTGCGCATCGCATCCGGCGGTCCGCAGCCTGAAGGCGCCCGCCTCCCGCAAGGCGTCGGCGGCTACACCGACGTGATCGACGCCTGGAACTGGTACATGGCCAACGAGAACAAGGGCCGCGGCGTCATCCTCATCGGCCACAGCCAGGGCGCCGGCGTTCTCGCGCGCATGATCGCGCAGGAGATCGAAGGCAAGCCCGCGCAGAAGCAGCTCATCTCCGGCATGATCATGGGCGCATCCGTGATGGTCCCGCAGGGCAAGCTCACCGGCGGCACCTACAAGGCGATCCCGCTCTGCACGGCGGAAGATCAGGTCGGCTGCATGATTTCCTACGTCACCTTCCGCGATCGCCTGCCGCCGCCAGACACGGCGCGCTTCGGCAAGGCCGGCGGCGGCAATGTCGCCGCCTGCACCAACCCGGCGAACCTCGCGACGGGGAAGGGCGCGCCTGACAGCTACTTCCTCGCCAAGGGCTTCCTCAACGGATCGGGCGGCACGGTTCAGCCCGCCTGGGCCACGCCCGAGCCCGCGGTCGCAACGCCGTTCGTGAAAACCCCCGGCCTTGTCTCGACCCAGTGCGTGACCAAGGGCGACTACACCTATCTCGAACTGCACGTGAACGCGGATCCGTCCGATCCGCGCACGGATGAGCTCGCCGGGGAGATCGCCCGCGCCACCGGTCCCGATCTCAACTGGGGGCTGCACCTGATCGACGTTGACCATTCGATGGGTGACCTGTTGCGGATCGCTCGCAAGCAGTCGGCCGCCTGGCTCGCGGCGAACCGCTAGAAAAGCGTCTGAAAACAACCTTCTAGACTGCATCACAGGGTGTTAGGGGTGCGGCTAAATGCGCGCACCCCGCGCTGCTACAGGCTGGCTAGGATGCTTGCTGCGGCGCCGAAAGAGGCATACCTCGACGGCCCGCTGACGCAGGCAGCTGCGTCATGAACCTTTCCGAAGTGGAAGCGTTGTATTGCTCGTTCGTAATACCAACGCAGAAGCGTGGCTGGTGGTGGTTTGATGCCTAACAAGTGCGATGGCGTGGCCAAGCTGAAACGGCTTGAACAGCGTCTGGACCGGAAGTTCTCGCTGTTCGGCGTCAGGTTCGGCACCGACGCGATCATCGGCCTGATCCCCTTCGTCGGCGACCTCATCACTGCGCTCACCGGCCTCTACATCATCCATCAGGCCCGCAAACTCGGCGCATCCCAGTGGACGGTCTCGCGCATGTTCATCAACTGGGGCATCGACGCCGCCGTCGGCGCGATCCCGGTCGTGGGCGATCTGTTCGACATTGCGTTCAAGTCGAACACCAAGAACGTGAAGCTCCTGATCGCCGATCTCGAAAAACGCGCGGTCGAACTCCGCGAAGTGAATCGCGAACAACGCCTGGCCGCAGCCTAGCCCTTCCGCGCCTTCAGTTCGGAAACATCGCTGCACAGCTGCTTCAGCTGCGCATCGATCGCATCGGTTCGCGCGAGAATGTCCCGCTCCCGCAGTGCATCGAGCTTGTCATGCAGCAGCATGATCTCCAACTCGGCCCGCAGGTTCACAACATAATCGTGCTCGGCCGCCGCGCGATCGACCAGCGCCTGCCTGTTCTGGCTCATCATGATGATCGGCGCCTGCAACGCCGCCACCATCGAGAGCATCAGGTTCAGGAAAATGAAGGGGTAGGGGTCAAACGCCCGCGTCGCCAGCAACACGTTCAGGGCGACCCACAGGGCCAGCGCAACCACGAACGTGATGATGAAGCCCCACGACCCACCCGTCTTCGCCACCTGATCCGCAAGTTTCTGCCAGCGATCGCGCTCATCGACCTTTGCCACGGGACCAAGGCCGCTGGGCTTCTGGTCAGCGATCAGATCAATCACACTGCGTTTCTGCTCGGTGAGCTGAGTGTAGCTCGCCCCAAGCAGATCAAGGGCAAGTCGTTCGCGCAGGTCCATGGAAGTCCTCGTCTCGGTGGCCGCCTCCTGAATCGCCGTGCGGCTCGCATCCATATTGACGCAGATCATGGCTGCCGTCCCGAGCACGACGATTATCTTTCATGCGAAGGAGGCCAAAATGAACCCCGACCAGGAGAAACTTGCGCTCGAAATTCTCGACAAGGCGCTCGACATCACGATTGCCACCAACCGGCCCGATGGCTGGCCGCACGCCACGACCGTCAGTTTCGTAAGCGATGGCCTGACCCTTTATTTTGGAACGGATGCCTACAGTCAGAAGTCAGCCAACATAGAGCTGGACCGCCGGGTCTCGGTCACGGCAAACGCGCCCTATCAACTCTGGTCGGAAATCCGGAGTTTATCGCTGGCCGGAGAGGCGACATTCGTCACCGACCTCGGCGAGCTTACGCGCGTCGGAGAGCTGATGTTCAAGCGCTTCGGTTCCGAGTTGGCCAAGCAGACCACGATCGATATGTCCCAGACCCGCATCGTGCGCATCCAGCCGAAGGTGTTATCGCTGCTCGATTACTCCAAAGGTTTCGGTCACAAGAGCGACGTTGTCGTTGCGCAAGACAAGGTGGCGGCCTGAAAAGCGAAAGGGCGGATCTTGCGATCCGCCCTTTCTTGATTGGGTCAGTGCAAAGGCGTGAGAAGCTCAGGCAGCTTTCTCAGCCAGGGCGGCGTTCACCCGGGGATCTGGATCGCGCAGCACGTAGCCGCGGCCCCAGACCGTTTCGATGAAGTGGTCGCCACCCGTCGCCTGCGCGAGCTTTTTGCGCAGTTTGCAGATGAACACGTCGATGATCTTGAGTTCCGGCTCATCCATGCCGCCGTAGAGATGGTTCAGGAACATCTCTTTCGTGAGCGTCGTGCCCTTGCGGAGCGAGAGCAGCTCGAACATCTGGTATTCTTTGCCGGTGAGGTGAACGCGGTTGTTGTTCACTTCGACCGTTTTCGCATCAAGGTTCACGATGATGTCGCCCGTGCGGATCACGCTCTCTGCGTGGCCTTTCGAGCGGCGGACAATCGCGGTGATGCGTGCGATCAGCTCGTCCTTGTTGAACGGCTTGGTGAGATAATCGTCGGCGCCGTAGCCGAGCGTTTTCACCTTCGCTTCAATGTCAGGGTTGGCCGACAGGATCAGCACAGGCGTGTTCACACGCGACATGCGAAGCTGTTTCAGCACCTCGTAACCGGAGATATCCGGCAGGCCGAGATCCAGGATAATGAGGTCGTATTCATAGACCTTACCAAGGTCCACGCCTTCCTCACCCAGATCGGTGGTGAAGATGTTGAAGCCGGCGCCCTTGAGCATCAGTTCGATGCTGCGAGCGGTCTGCTCATCATCCTCGATCAACAAGACCCGCATATGCGTCTCTCCCGAATCGCGGTTGCCTTGCGGCGGTATTAACCCTCGCATTAAGGCGTCGAAATAGTTAACGGCAGGTTTCGGCCCGGCTGGGCAGATTCATAAACGTTACCGTGATTCCATGGGGCGACAAGAGTCCCGAAGTCCCGGTTTTTCGGGGTTTCTCGTGGTTAACGGCCCGGAAACCCAATTCTCGTCCTGATCACATTTCTTCAGGCCTCCGGCCAATCTTAATGACGGGCATTGATCCATGCTGGCCTCGGCCATCCGCGACCTGAAATCCCTTGAACCCCGCCGTTACGAGGGGCGGGTAACCGCGCTGGAAGGCCTGCGTATCGAGGCCGCCGGCCCGGCTCAGGCGATGCGGCTGGGCGCTGCCGTTCGTTTCGGTGACGATGCAGGGCCCCGGGGCGAGCTGGTTGGCTTTGAAGGCGACCGCGCAATCCTTCTGGCCTGCGATCCGCTCGAAGGTCTCGGGCCGGGCGCGCCTGTTCTCTTTACGTCAGGCCTCGACACGGTGCGGCCCTCCGATCAGTGGCTCGGCCGCGTGATCGATGCGTTCGCTGAGCCTCTCGACGGCAAAGGCCCGCTGCGTCCCGGCTGGAAGCCGCGGCAGGTGAGGGCGATCGCTCCTAACGCGCAGTCGCGTGCGCGCGTCGATCAGAAGATGGCGCTTGGCGTGAAAGCGGTCGATGTATTTGCGCCGTGCGCACGCGGACAACGGCTCGGTGTCTTCGCCGGTTCAGGCGTTGGTAAGTCCACGATCATGTCGATGCTCGCGCGCGGCGCGGAAGCAGATGTCATCGTCATCGGCCTGATCGGCGAACGTGGCCGCGAGGTTCGCGAGTTCATCGAAGATACGCTTGGGCCGGAAGGCCTGCAGAAATCAGTCATCGTGACGGCGACCTCCGACGAAGCCGCGCCACGCCGCCGTCGCGCGGCTTGGCTGACGCTCGCTGTCGCCGAACACTTCCGCGACGAGGGCAAGCAGGTGATCTGCTTCCTGGACTCCGTCACGCGTTTCGCCATGGCGCAGCGCGAGATTGGTCTTGCTGCGGGTGAGCCGCCAACCACGCGGGGCTACACGCCATCTGTCTTCGCCGAGCTTCCGAAACTGCTGGAGCGGGCCGGGCCGGGCATCACCGTTCCCGATGGGGAGCCGCAGGGCCACATCACGGGCCTCTTCACCGTGCTTGTGGATGGCGACGATCACAACGAGCCGGTGGCAGACGCCGTGCGCGCCATTCTCGATGGCCACATCACGCTGTCACGCCACATCGCCGAACGCGGACGCTTCCCTGCGGTCGACGTACTCAAGTCGATCTCGCGCCTCCAGACATTGCTGCAAGGCCCGCGCGAAAAGGAAATAGCCCGCAAGGCGCGCAAGATGATCTCTCTGTATTCGAACATGGAAGAGCTTGTCCGCATCGGCGCCTATGCAAAGGGCGCGGACGCGGAGGTGGACGAAGCCGTGCGCCTGTGGCCGCAGATCGAAGCCTTCCTGCAGCAGGACGTCCATGAGGTGACGACGCCGGACGATGCGATCAACAGCCTCGAAGCCCTTCTCATGCCGCCCGCACCTGCGGCGGCGCCTGCTCCTGCAAGGCGGCCCGGTAAATGAAATCGCTTCACACGCTTCTCAAGGTCGCCCAGCGCCGGATGGACGAACTCGGCATCGAGGCCGCGAAGGTCCAGCTCCAGGTTGACGAGCTGCGCTCCAAGCAGGTCGCAATCATCGCGCGTGAGAAGCAGGAGATCGCGACCGCCGCAGGCAATTCGATGTTTGCCTCCATGCTTCCCGCCTACCGGCTGCGCGTGAAATGGCAAATCGACGAAGTCCAGCAGCAGGTTAAGTCGCTGGAGAATGTGTTGATCGGTATCCGCGAAAAGCTTCAGGAAGCCTACGTTGAAAAATCCAAGTTCGAGCAACTGATCGAACAGGACGCCAAGCGCACGTCAGCCGAACGCGCTGCGCGCGAACAAGCCATGCTGGACGAGGTTGCGATCAATCGCGCCGGATCAGCTGGCAAGTAGTTTTCTGGCAGGTCTCAGGCGCAGGTCTCAGGCGCAGGTCTCAGGCGTTGTCGCTGGACGGCTCGCTTGCGGACGGCGCATCGCGACGGCGCGTCTTGGCGACGCCCATTATCACGCCCAGCCCAAGCAGAACCAGACCCATCACGGCGATCCACTGATTGCTCACGCCAAGAATGCTCGCCCCGAACAGGAGGCCAGCCGAGAGAATGACGAAGCCAATCAGGTAGAGAACGAACGACGGCATTTCAGCTCTCCGAGATCATTTCCGTGTTGCTGCAGCTCAATGCGTCAAACGATCAGGCGTTCCCACGATCAACGTCGGTCCGGCGGCCAAACTTGCGCATGACCCATGTGACGCCCGCCACAACCAGCAGGGCGGCGATTGCAAAGCCGATCACCTTGAAGGCTAGGCCCACAATCATCCCGATCACCAGAATGGCGGCGGCAATGAATAGGAATGCGAACACAAGCAGTTTCATCCGGGACCCTCGTAATCTGTCCGGAATGAAATGCGCGAGGGCCGGGCAGGGTTCCCTGAGAGCCGGCTGCCCCGCTAGTCCGGCCGCGAGCCACGGATCAACCGCGCCACAAACAGGATGCCGGCTATAATCAGCGCGCCAAACAAGATCAGACCGATCAGCCGTACCGCCAGGCCGATGACGATGCCGATCACCAGCGAAGCCGCCGCGACAAACAGGAAGGCGTAGATCAGGAACTTCATCAGCTGAATCTGGCCATGCCGCGCGCGTGGTCAATGCCCCAAGGGCTCTGCCAGCGCAGTTTCATGTACGGAAAACCCAACCCGGCCCCCGCTAACGCGGCTAGCGCGTTGAGGGAGGCTCGGTGTTGGGCTTTTCGGTGTCCAGTCAGGCCGACTGGGCGATCGTGCTTTCAGCGCCGCCACGGATCATCGCTTCCGCGATTTGCTGGGCGTCGAGGGCGGCCTGCGCCTGCGGATCGATCGCGACGATCGTCTTCTGCTGGCGGATGGCTTCGCGCACTTTGAGGTCGCGCAGGACGATGCCGGCGAGGGGCGGGCGGAAGCCGAGGAAGGTTTGCGAGGCGCGAGCCAGCGCTTCGTAGGTGCGGCGGCCGGCGACGCGCGTATCAGCCATGTTGATGGCGATCCACGGTTGCACACTCGGCGCATAGCCGCGCAGCACCTTGATGAAGGCATAGGCGTCGGTCATTGAGGTCGGCTCGTCATTGGCGACGATCAGGCAACGATCACACGCACGCGCAAGGCGCATGACGTTGTCTTCGATGCCCGCGCCAAGGTCGACGATGACCTGGTCGTATTGGAGGGCGAGCGCTGTCAGCGCCGCGGCGAGGCGCGAGGCTTCTTCAGCGGGAAGGCCAGCGAGCGCGCCGGAGCCGGAACGGCCGGGCAGCACGTCGAAGCCGATTTCAGAGCCGGCGCCGCCGTTTACCTTGCAAACCGCATCCTCGAGCTCGACCCAGCCTGCGATAACCGCGGCGAGATCCGTTTCGGGGGCGATGCCAAGTTGCACGTCGACGTTGGCGAGGCCGAGGTCACCGTCCACAAGCAATGTGCGACGGCCCATCTTGGCGAAGCATGCAGCCAGCGTGGTCGAGAGCCAGGTCTTTCCGACCCCGCCCTTGCCCGAGGCAACAGCAATTACCGAGGCTGGCGCCACGCGAGAGCGTGCGCCACCTTTGGTTTCGTTCTTTCGCGATCCGAAGTTCATCATCACGCGGCTCCTTTGAGCAGTTCTGCTTCGGTGTTCCCGGTCACGAACAACCGGGCGATACGTCCAGCCGAGGCAGGCGCCAGTCCGCCACGTACACTTTGCGTCAAACCAAGTTGAGCGATGCTTAACCGCGCGGAAGAAATTGCTGCGATTGCACCCCCGCGACGTCGAACCGCATCAATCTTGGTAAGGATGACGCGCTTGCAACCTGCCTGGGCGAAAGCGCGCGCATTATCCTCGAGATCCATGGGGTGGCCCTCGGCGCTCATTACCAGCACGGGTTCGACATTCATGTAGGAAATCAAGTCGCTGCACCGTTTCATGTCCGCCTCGTCCAGCGGGTTAAATGAGGGGCAATCGATGACAAGTTTTTGTCCCCGGTCGTCTGCTTCCCGAACTAGTTTGATCAGGTGATCCGGCGAGAGCGCAAAGGTTACCGACGGCTTAAGCATTAAGGCAGCCAGGCGAGCCGTCTGGCCGGACGAATCAAAATCGGCGGCGACGGCTTCGAGCCGGTCTTTCTTGTCCGACAGCAGCGTCGCGATCTTTGCGACCGCAGTCGTCTTGCCAGAGCCGGGCGGGCCGACGAGCAACAGCGATTTGTCAGGGCGCGGGTTCAACGGGTTGAACGTCAGCACGCCTTCGATGGCCACGGACAGCGAGTTGATCGCCTCCATGCCGGCCCCAAGGCGGCTGCCGGCTTCCGACACCATGTGGACAAAGCCGTCCGGCGCGCCATGCCAACGGAGGGTGGAGGCGAGGGTGGAGCGCGTCTCGTCATAGACTGGGCGGGGTTCTGCGAATTTCGGGGCGGCGAACTTCTGTCCGAAGTTGCGCTCGACGGCAGCGCGGATCTCGACCCGGCCTTCTTCGTCTCGCGTGGAAAGGATGACGGCGTCTGGGCCCATTTCGGCCCGGACCATCGCCATGGCCTCCTCTTCGGTTCGGCCCACGAACATCTTCATCTTCATGGTGGGGCTCCTGTCTCTCTGAACTCTACACAGCGCCGGCTGAACGCAGCCGCGCCTTGGGGTGAATTTCGTTTTGCGACATCACGATGGTCTGCGGCCGGAAGCGCTCGACAAGCGAACGCACATACGGGCGGACCGGCGCGGAGGTGAGCAGCACGGGGCTGTCGCCCGTCTGCGCCGCGCGTTCGAAGGCGTTGCGCAGGTCGGCGACGAACTGGTGAAGGCGCGACGGCTCCAGCGCGAGCTGGCGATCCGCGCCCTGGCCGACGAGGGCCTCGGCGAAGATCTGCTCCCAGCTCGGCGACAGCGCGACGACGGGCAGGGCGCCCGACGCATCGACGTGCATGTTGCAGAGCTGGCGCGCGAGACGCGAACGGACGTGCTCGGTGACCGAGAGAAGATCGGTTGAGGCGGATGTCGCCTCCGCGATGGCTTCGAGGATGGTCGAGAAATCGCGGATCGAGATGCGTTCGCGCAGCAGGTTCTGCAGGATGCGCTGGATGCCGGACACGGTGATCTGCGACGGCGCGATGTCGGCGACGAGCGCGGACTGGGCCTTGGGCAGATCGTCGATGAGCTGGCGCACGCTGCCGAAGGTCAGCAGCTCGGCCATGTTTTCCTTGACCAGCTCGGTAAAGTGCGTGGTCAGGACGGTGGCCGCGTCGACGATGGTGTAACCAGAGATCGCAGCATTCTCTTTCATCGAGTCATCGACCCAAACGGCAGGCAGGCCGAACACAGGCTCGTTGACCTTCTCACCCGGGATCGGCGGTGCAGCGCCAGAGGCGTCCATCGCGAGGTGCAGTTGCGGGCGCAGCTTGCCACGTCCGGCAACGACTTCCTTAATGAGGATACGGTAGTCTTCCGAACCAAGTTCGAGGTTGTCGATGATGCGAACCTGCGGAACCACGAAGCCGAACTCCGAAGCGATCTGGCGGCGAACCGCCTTGACCTGATCGGTGAGCTTGCGGCCCGAGGTTTCGTTGATGAAGCCGAGCAGGCCAAAGCCGAGTTCGATCTTGATGTCGTCGACCGAGAGCGAGTCCTGGATCGGCGGTTCGACCACAGGCTTGGCGCGTTCGGCGGCGACTTCCTCCCGCGCTTTGGTCTCTTCGGCCTTCGACTGCTTCTGGAAGCCGCGCCACGCGCCATAACCGGCAGCGCCAGCGAGACCGAAGAACGGGATCATCGGCATGCCAGGCAGCAGGCCGATCAGGCCAGCCGTGACGGCGGCCATGGCGAGCCCCTGCGGGTTGGTGAACAGCTGGATGCCGATCGCCTTGTCCGCGGCGCCATCAACGCCCGCTTTCGAGACGAGCATACCGGCCGCAACCGACACGACGAGCGCGGGGATCTGAGACACGATACCGTCGCCGACGGTCAGCAGGGTGTAGGAATTGGCGGCTTGTTCGAATGTGATGCCTTCCTGCGCGACGCCGATAATCATACCGCCGATCACGTTGATGAAGGTGATCAGGATGCCCGCCATCGCGTCGCCGCGTACGAACTTCGAGGCGCCGTCCATGGCGCCGTAGAAGTTGCTCTCGCCTTCGAGTTCCTTGCGACGCCTGCGGGCCTCTTCCTCGGTGATCATGCCGGCGGAAAGATCGGCGTCGATCGCCATCTGCTTGCCGGGCATGGCGTCGAGGGTGAAGCGGGCGGCGACTTCAGCGATACGGCCCGAACCCTTCGTGACCACCACGAAGTTGACGATGATCAGGATGATGAAGACCACGACGCCAATGACGAAGTTGCCCTGCATCACGAAGCCGCCGAAGGCCTCGATGATATTGCCGGCCGCCTGCGGGCCCTCATGGCCGTGGGCGAGGATAAGGCGTGTTGTTGCGATGTTCAGCGCCAGCCTGAGCAGTGTCGCGAGCAGCAGCACAGTCGGGAAGGCCGAGAATTCCAGCGGTTTGCGGATCAGCAGGGCGGTCATCAGGATCAGCACGGAGAGCGTGATCGAGATCGCCAGCATGAAGTCCAGCAGGAAGGGCGGCAGCGGCACGATCAGCATGACGATCAACGCCATGACGCCCAGGCCGAGAGCGTATTCGCCCTTCGCGAATTGCTTGGTCAGCGAGTTCCAGTCGAACCCGCCGCCAACGTTACCAAGTGTACCCGCACCAGCCTGCGCCATCTAATTTACCCCGCCGCCCGGATTTCACCGGGGGCCGCCACATCGATGCCGGCGTCCTTGTAGGCGGCCAGCTTGTTGCGCAGCGTGCGGATCGAGATGCCAAGAATGTTGGCGGCATGCGTGCGGTTGCCGAGGCAATGGTCGAGGGTCGACAGGATCAGGTCCTGTTCGACTTCGGCGACCGTCTGGCCGACGCGGATCGCCGCGCCCTTGAT
>Ga0075163_10013194_pt1 | contig 10720 bp, 9 predicted proteins | sample JI1023141ADNA_FD_71478 | JGI IMG/M metagenome (GOLD analysis project Ga0075163, IMG submission 71478) | Wastewater effluent complex algal communities from Wisconsin, to seasonally profile nutrient transformation and Carbon sequestration -... | ecosystem: Engineered > WWTP > Effluent > Algae... | reverse complement strand
CGGGAACCCTCCTTTTGATGGAAGGAGCGTTCCAGGTTTTGAAGGTCGTGAATCGAGCGTTAATCCCGCAGCATTTCTATCTCGACTCGGCCCTCGTTCCCGAGATCATCTATCATGAGTTTTCCCACCTCGCGCTTTCAGACTGGATGCGTCCCGACGTCTCGACGCCGGTGAACGAGGGAATGGCGGATTTTTTTGCGGCGAGTATTTCTGGAAGTCCAAAGCTCGCGAAGAAAATTAAAAAGTTCTCCAGCGGAGTCAGCAAGAACGGGAAAAAGAAGCAATTCTTTCGGATCGAATTTGAAGCTCTTGGAAAGGCCCAGTCTGACTTCGTATTAAGCCTTCTTTGGGGTCTTCGTGAGGTTCTGGGCGAGAAAGAAACCGAAAAGCTGGTGTTTGGCGCCCGAAAGTTTCTCACTACGCGAGACTCGGACATTCGCGATGGGCTCGTACGCGCACTCCTAAGATCCTGCGAGACGACGTGCGAGTCTCCCCTCCGGGACCGGATGAAGATCCACCAATATCTCCAAGCCCGCGGGCTATAAAAAAAGCCCCCGAGATAGAATCTCGGGGGCGATCTCTTTCACTGCCTGGGAAAACCCAGCGTGCAGTTTAGTAACAATAAGTATTGCAGTAGTAGTAGCCCCAGCTGTCGTAATAGCACTCGTCGTAGCAGCTATAATAGTATCCACCACCCCAAACCGTAGTGTTATTCGAAAGTGCCGCGACGAGAACGACGACGAGAATAATCCCGATCATCAGTCCGACGGTCGCTTCTGGAGACCAGCTCGTTCCAAGCTTCTGGGACTTATTCGCGTAATCGACGATCAGCTGGCGAACTTGTTTTTGATCGAGATGATTGTCTTTCGCATACTTCGCGAGCTGTTCAATGTCTTTCGCAGTCTGGGCATCGAATGCCTTCGCGCTCAAGGTATTGAAAATCTCTTGATCCGTGACTCCCTGTTTTTTGAGGAGGTCGAGCTGTTGGGTGAAGTCGCCCAAAATCTTCTTTTGCGCGCCGAGATCTTTTTGGTCCCATTCGACGGTCAGGCGATATTGAAGCTGATCAATCGCCGAATTCAGGGAAATTTCTTGGGCTTGTACTTGAACCAGGGGAAGGACGATCGCCATCGTGAAGGCAAGAATCCCAGTCGCGAACTTTTTCATGTGCAAATGACCTTTCATAGAAAAGGAGGGGGACATTAAGTGAATGATAATGACCACTGAGCAACTTGTAGACCAGTCTGCCGTTTTTTTGACGGAAAATAAAAGCTTGAGTGTTCAATAACTTCACGCGATGCGTGATTTATTTTACTCCGCTGAACTGTCCCGATTTATGGTCACGGGTGCGCTTTGTCCCGAAAAATGACCCGAAATGGCACCTCAAATCTATGATTTTATAGAATTTTTAAATTACTAAGAAAAATTAAAGTTTTCGCTTGAACAATTAAATGCAGCGCGTTATTCTCTTTTTATCTGGTTCTCCAAAAGTGGAACGTTGGATGAAAAGGGAACCCCAAATCACCTTAAACTCGCTTGCCCCAAAGCTCGCAGTTCGTCTCGTTCCGCCCGGTGCGCCCGATACTCGCCTAAATCCGTCTTCGGCGTTACTAGCCTGGCGCCGAAAAACGCGTGTGTCTCAACAAGAAATTCGGCCGAGCTGCAGGACGCAGCTTGGCCGTTTCTGTTTTTAGCGTCTTGCCGACTGTTTTTTGAGTTCGAGATCAACGCCGTAATACTTGTACCCATCGCGGGTGAAGAACGACGCCCGAAAGTTTCGTACCCAAGGGTGAACGAGGACATAATCGTTTCGATAAAATCCGAACGCCCACGGAACTTCTTCTTGGATGAGATCGTCCATATCTTTCACGATGGTAGCGCGCACAGGGCCTGGATCCATCACGGCCATCTTCTCGTAAAGCGCGTTGTATCGTGGATGATCGAAGAGCGAAGCATTGATAATCGGATTTTGCTTCATCGCATAGAGTTGCTGATAGGCATTTTCAACATCTGGATAATCGAGAATCCATCCCCCATAGGAGAGCTGGAGCTGCCCTTTGTTTTGCTTTTCTAAAAACGCTGGAAACGTATTGTAGACTACGTTCAGGTTCACGCCGATTTTCGAAAACTCGCCCGTAAAGAATTCGCCCATCTGGCGGCTCACGGTATCCGCGCCCCGCATATCAAACGTGAGAGTCGGAAGCCCCTTTCCATCGGGATATCCTGCCTTCTTCATTAAGACTTTCGCGCGCGCGAGGTCGTAATCGTATTTCAAAACTGGATTTTTCACTCGGTCCGCGATTCCCGGTGGAATCACGGTCGTCATCTTCTCCCCTCGATTATTTGTGAAAAGTTCGATCCATTTTTCACGGTTAATCGCGGAACCGATCGCCTGTCGCAGAAACTTATTCGCGAGGACCTTATCCTTCATGTTGAAGTTGATGTAGTAAAAGCAAGCTCCTGAAATCATCGAGAGCGTGATCTTTCTCTTATCCATCTCTGGCGTGAGCTTCATATCTGGACTCATCGCCTGCGCGAAGCTGTCCTTCGGAATTTTCGAGAACTCGACTTCATCATTTAAAAATTTTAGCCAAGCAGGTTGGCTTTCTTTAATGATCGTAAAGCGAATTCTATCCAAAAAGGGCATCGGCTTTCCCGAGTCCAGCCCCGCGCCTTTTGGGAGGGGATCGCCACGGAAATTCGGATTTCGCTCTAAAACGACTTCGTGACCTCTGTCATAACGGACAAACCGAAATGGCCCGGTGCCGATGGGATGCTCGTTTAAACGTCCTTTATCGTCGCCATATTTCGACACGGCTTCGGGTGGAACAGGCGCCACGAAGGTCATGGTCAAAACATGGAGAATCTGGGGATAGGGGCGAACGAGCTTTAACTCAAGCGTGCCATCGTCGACTGCACGAACGCCTTCGATTTCTTCCTGGGCGAAAATTTCGCTGCGCTTTTCTGGCGCGGCTTCACGCATCTTTTTCTGAAAGGAGTCAAAACCTTTCAGCTTTCCCTCGAAAATCCAAGCCCCTTGCGATTCGATACGAGGATCCGCGAGTCGTTTAATCGCAAAGACAATATCCGAGGCCTTGAGGAGTCTGCCTTTCGCGTCGGGAAAAACGGGATCGTCCTCGTAACGAACACCGGAACGAAGTGGGATTCGGATCGTTTTTCGATCTTTCGAAAAGGTTGGAAGGTCGGCCGCGAGAAGCGGGACCACTCGATATACGGAAGACGAGATGTCGTATTGATAAAGGGCTTCGGCGATATTCGGTAAAATCTCGAGGCTGACCTCATCGTAGGCGATCGCGGGATCCAGCGATTTCAGATCGTCGCCTAGGATTCGGTGAAAAACCTTTAAACCCTCGTCGGGATCTTTTTTCGAACAGCCCGAGAGAGTCACCAAGACGAGGAGGACCAGTCCTAAAACCGAGAGACGATTCCAGCGCTTAAATTCCACTTTATATCCCTACTGTTTCGAGAGGAGAGTCTCCGCCATTTTCATCACGTCGACTAATCCCGAAGCTTTCGTTCCGCCGGCTTGGGCGAGATCGGGCTTACCGCCCCCCCGACCTTCGACGAGCGGCGCGAGCTGCTTCAGGAGTTCGTTCGCGTTCCACTTCTTCTGGGCATCTTTACCGACAGCGACGATCAGGTTCGCTTTTTCGCCGTCTCTCATCCCGAGCACGACCACGCCATCGGCGGCACGATTTCGGAGGCTCTCCGCCAGATCACGAAGTTTCTTCACACCTTGCGAATCCATCTCGACCATACCCGAGACGAGTTTTCCACCCGCGAGCGTTTTCGCACCCGAGTAAATCGAATCGGCTTCTCCAGCAGAAGCCTTCGCCAAAATCTGTTCGAGTTGTTTTCGAAGAGCTCGCTCGCCATCGGCCATTCGATCAAGTTTCGCGGGAACTTCCTCGATCGTTTGGGCCTTGATCGCATCTTTTACGCCGCCCAACATATCGTTTCGCGCACGCAAGAATTCGTACGCGCCCTTCGAAGTATAGGCGATCATCCGACGAACACCGGCGGCGATCGAGGTCTCGCTCACGATTTTAAAAAGATGGATATCTCCCGACTGATCGACATGGCAGCCGCCACAAAGCTCGGTCGAAAAATCTCCAACCGATACGACCCGAACGGTGTCTCCATATTTCTCACCGAAAAACGCGATCGCGCCTGCCGCGATGGCCGCATCTTTCGACATCGAAACTTTTTTTACGCCGTCGTTCTTCCAAATCTTTTCGTTAATCAGGTCTTCGATCGTCCGAAGGTCAGATGGTTTCAAAGCTTCAAAGTGGGAAAAATCGAAACGCAAAAGATCCGGGGTCACGATCGAGCCCGCTTGTTTCACATGTGCCCCGAGATGTTTTCGAAGCGCCCAGTGAAGAAGGTGGGTCGCAGTATGATTTCGCGTCGTGAGCGCACGAACCTCGGCGTCGGTGTCCTGGCGAACCTTCGCGCCTACGGAGAGCTTTCCCTTAATGACTCGGAGGTGTGCGACGATGAGATCCGGCACTGGCTTTTGGACGTCGATGACTTCGGCTTCGAGATCTGTACCGATTCCAGCGACTCGGCCACGGTCTCCGACTTGCCCCCCGCTTTCGCCGTAGAATGGCGTACGCGAAAACACGGCTTCGACGATCGCGCTATCGGCGCTATCGGAAGTGAGCGCAAGGCTTGAGGCCACGACTTCCTTCACACTTTCGATTTTCTGATCGCCTTGTTTTAAAATCGCAAGAACTTCGCCTTCGGACGATAGGGAATCGAAGCCCACAAACTCAGGTAATTTTTTCTTCGACTTCAAATCGGTGGCGAGTTGGAGATAAACGGAGTCGAGCGCCTCGGCTCCCGACCCTTTCCAACTTTTCCGACTTTCCGCGCGCTGTTTCGCCATCGCGGTCTCGAAACCTTTTTCGTCGACGGTGATTCCACGCTCATTCGCGATCACACGGGTGAGGTCGAGCGGAAATCCGTAGGTGTCGTAGAGTTTAAATGCGATTTCGCCGGGTAGTGTTTTAGCGGAGAGCTTCCCGATTTCTTCGTCGAGCAGAGCCAACCCTTTATCGAGCGTCTTAAAGAATTGTTCTTCTTCGGCGAGAACAGCGCGTTCGAGAAACGCGCGTTGCGTTTGGAGATTCGGATACGCCTCTCGCATCTGATCGACGACGAAACCCACAGTCTTGTGGAGAAACGGTTTTTCAAGCCCGAGTTTTTTTCCGTGTCGAATCGCCCGACGCATGATTCGTCGAAGGACGTACCCACGGCCTTCATTCGAGGGAAGAACTCCATCGCTCACGAGAAACGCAGCTGCACGTGAATGATCGGCGATCACGCGAAAAGAAGCTGCGAGTTCGCTTGAGCGAATGTATTCGACCCCCGCGAGCTTTGCGGTTTCGCTAATGATGTGTTGGAACGCGTCGGTATCGTAGTTCGTGTCCGCGTCTTGCGCGATCGATGCGATTCGCTCAAGCCCGGCCCCCGTGTCGACCGATGGCTTCGGGAGCGGAGTCATGACGCCTTTTTCGTCGCGATTATACTGCATGAACACGAGGTTCCAGAACTCCATGAAGCGATCTTCGTTCGCGGCTTGGGACTCCATGAAATCATCGCGGCCGTATTTCGGGCCACGGTCGAAATAGATTTCGGTGCACGGTCCACACGGGCCGGTATCACCCATCGACCAGAAGTTATCCTTCTCGCCGAGTCGATAGATTCGATCCTTGGCGACACCTTCTTGCTTGTGCCAAATCTCTGCGGCCTCGTCGTCCGTCTCAAAAACGGTGACGTAGAGTTTATCTTTCGGAAACTGAAGTTCCTTCGTGATGAACTCCCAAGCGAAGTGGATCGCGTCCTTTTTAAAATAGTCGCCGAAAGAAAAATTTCCGAGCATTTCGAAAAAGGTATGGTGTCGAGCGGTGAATCCGACGTTCTCGAGATCGTTATGCTTTCCACCGGCGCGCACACACTTCTGCGCAGTCGTCGCACGACGATAGGAACGAACATCTTTTCCCAAAAAGACGTCTTTAAACTGGACCATCCCCGCGGTCGTGAAAAGGAGCGAAGGGTCGTTCGAAGGGACCAGGGAGGAGCTCTCCACGATCTGGTGCTGGTTTCGTTCGAAGTACCGCAGGAATTTTTCACGAATCTCGGCTGTTTTCATTCGCCTAACCTTCGCATAAACCCTCGAAATCGTAAAAGAAATCTAATCGCAGGGTTCAGGGTTTGACACCACGCGAAAACTAGGAGAAACCCTGCACCGCATGCAAACCGGCAGCACCGCCCTTTTTCGAAAAACTTCATTTCGATTTCAAGCAGTTACAGCGCTTGTGATGGGCCTCGCGGCGCCCTTCTTTTCCTCGACCGCAGCCGCGGTCGGGCCACTGGAACAAATGGTGAGCGATACTTATCGCCTCGGAAACTACCTCGATTCATGTGATCTCACGACCACCCAAAAGAATATCCGTCTCGATTTGGCGCGAGCGATCGACGACCGCCAGCTTGATTTCGAAGACTACGCGAACTCAAGCCAGCGCACGAATCGCTATAACCAAAACGGAAACGAGCTTCGGGTTGGGCCACTCTCCCTCTCTCCACGCCCCGAACCTTCGCCGAATCCTTCTGCGACTCCCGGTGTTTGGACTTCGAAAATCAGTGGGTGGGAAGATTTCGATCGCGAGTACCAGGCCCTTCGCGGAAGTCGCGTCGGACCACGGTGGCTTCGCCTTCGCGACTCGATTCGCGCGACAGTGAACGACGATTATCGGCGCGGAGTTCGCGGAGTCTGGATGCGCTTAAGCCAAGAAGGAGTAACGGAGGCCGCCACGCTCGTGAATCTAGTTACGGCATGTCTCAACGAGCAAAAGTGCGACGATCTCCAGAAAAGCGAGACCTTTAAGAACGCTTTAAACCTCACTCCGAACTCTGCTTCGGATTTCGGAAACTACCGTAAGGCGTCGCTCGATAGCGAACGCGAGAAAGCGCTCAAAAATCTCCTCGGCGAAGTGAAGCCGTTCGTGAAATATTTTGATCCGGTTAAACAGCGCGGAGTTCGAAAGAGCGACGATCACAGTTTAATCATCTCTCTCGATGTCGGCGAGTTTCGGGGTTACGAGACCGACCTCGCTCTCTTGATCGAAAGGTTTTGGAAAGTCGGCGAAGACTCGCTGAAAATCGAGTGGATGACTTCGCTCCGAGACGAACCCCTGTTCCGGTTTCTCTTTTCGCCCACTCCCGGAAGTCAGATTAACCACACCCAGAAAACGATTACGCTTGGCCAATGGGCGATCGAATCGATCCCCGCCCACGAGGTGGGGCGGGCGCTCGGTTTCCGTCCTCGCTATTTTCCGGTCTGGCGCCCGGATCTCTGTAAATACGAAGATCAGAGCCGGACGGACGATATTCTCTCGGATGGCCGAACCGGTTTAGTCGACGCGACCCATTGGGATGCACTGAAGCGCACGTATCAGGATTAGCTGCCGCACGAGCACCCTTTCGTTCGTCAAAATTTTGACGAACGCACGATCTGGCGAACCCCCACCTCAAGTTCCCGCCCCCCCCATCCGATGTGAAGAAAGAGACACAGAGTCTCATGAAGTAAACTCAAGGATGGAAGCATGAAAAAGCGAAACGGATTCGCCCTACTCGGAGTCTTTCTAGCATCGGTCACGACCTGGGTCCTGACCCCCACCGCCCTTTCCGAAGACCAGGCGATCGTATATAGCGTCTTCAAAGGGATCGACCTCGGAAATCCGAATGACGTCGTTCAAAAAGACTATTTTATTAACCTCGGCACAAACCAAGGAATCCGCGTCGGAACCGTCCTCGAAGTCGCTCGAAAGGCACCGAGCTACGATCTGACTACCGAGAAGCTCTACAAAGATCTGATTTTTCCGTTCGCCCAGATTCGGGTTATTCACGCCGAAAAGGACGCCGCGATCGCTCGGCTCGATAAGCTCTATCCCCAAGACAAAACTCCTGTCGTCACGCCTCGATCCGTCATCGTGGGCGACCGAATTCGAATCTCGAAATAAAAAACCCCCAGCCTTTCAGCTGAGGGTTTTCGTCTCTTTATCTTCTAGGCAACCGTCGTCTCGAGCGGAACTTCCTTCGGCTCTGCCAAGCCCGGCCGCCCGCCACCCAAGAAGCTCACCGTTTCCGCGATCACCTCAAACGACGTTCGCTCCGCCCCGTCCTTTCCCTCATATTTTCGGCTAAGAATCGATCCCTCGACATAGACCTTTTGGCCCTTCCGAAGGTACTGAGCACAAGATTCGCCCTGCCGCCCCCACGCCACGATTCGATGCCACTGGGTTTCCTCGATTTTCGTCTCGTCCTCGACCGGCTCCGTGGGTTTCACCCGACGCGAGGTCGCGACCGGGAAATGGACGACCACCGCGCCAGTCTTTGTCTCTCTTAAAACGGGGTCCGCGCCGAGGCGGCCGATCAAAATAATTTTATTCACGTCTTTCATTCATCTCTCCTATTTGAGTTTCACGGCCTCGGAAAATCGAGCCGATCGCCCTCGCACAGAGCGAAGGCCATGCCGGACCGGCGCAAACGTACGACGTCCCATCCAAAAAAATGGGACTCGAGAGTCGGAGTTCGGACGCCAAACACGCAGTGATGCGGTGGGCAGTTAGCTCCTCTCAAATGGGGCCTTTCGGTGTTTGCATTTCCCCCTTCCTGCTTTATCCTTCAATCCAACCTGGAGGATTTATGCTGCGTAAACTTTCGTTCTTGTTCGTCTCTTTTTCACTCGCTCTCGGATTCGTCGGCTGTAAATCAGCACCGAAGACGGACGATGCAGAAGGCGGCTCAAGCGAAATGACCGCGGGCGACGCCAATACCATGGGCGACTCCGACTCCGGCAAGGCGATGGGTATGCAGACCATCTACTTTAAGTACGACTCCTTCGAAATTGATAGCGACGGGAAGCAAGCCCTCGCAACGAACGTCGAAATCTTAAAAGCGAACCCCACCGTAAAAATTCAAGTTGAAGGCCACTGCGACCAGCGCGGCGGAATCCAATACAACATCGCCCTCGGCGAAAAGCGCGCAAACACGATTCGCGACGCCTTGAAAAAGGCCGGAATTTCGAACGATCGCCTCGCAACGATCAGCTACGGAAAAGAACGTCTGATCGATACGGCGATGACGGAGGCGGCATTCTCTAAAAATCGCCGCGGAAACTTTGTCATCACTTCGAAATAAAGATCGAGCTGGGGCCCCTCGCCCAATCCCGATCTTCCTTTCGGCTCTCCTTCTGGGGCTCTCGGGCTGCTCCCTTTTTCATGACCGCCCGATCCAACTCATGTCGGATACGGCAGCGGCGCTCAAAGCCGCGCGCGAAGTCAGCGCAGATTCACTTGCGCCCGAAAAATTCCGACTTGCGAACGAGGCTTACCTTCGCGCCCAGAACGAATATCGGCTGAAGAACTTCGAAATCGCCGAAAAGTACGCGAAGCGGGCGAAACGACTCGCGGAAGAATCGGAATTCGATGCTCTTCGCCAAGGGTCCAGCCGCGCGAGCCTCCTCCCCCCCGAAACACCGGTCGGTCCCCCGCCCCCTTCGACTTATGAAGCACCTCAGGGCCAACTCGCCACAGAGGCGATGAAGCAGCAAAGCACGAACCCTTCAGGGAGCGGAGCGGCATCCGGCGGATCTTCGTCTCCCTGATTGCGAACAGCGCGACGCAGTGCGAGTATAGAGGCATGATTCGACAGAACAATCTCGTGCGCAGAGCGCTTCCTCTTTGTGTCCTTCTCCTCGTCAGCGGGTCGAGCTGCTTAAAAACTCGCTCAAGCCTAAAGGGCGATACCGCTAACCCTGATTCGGGCTATGAGACGAAAGTCGTCGACGTCTCGAATACTGAAAACCAGAAGGTCTCCGAAGAGCTTCGCGACGAAATCAACCGTCTCAATGGTCGGATCGACGATCTCCAAAAAAAGAACGAGACGCTCGCCCAAGACGCTTCTAAACGCGGGGAGCGCGAAGCCCAGCTTCGCGACATGGAGTCTAAAATCCAAGAACTCCAAGCCTCCCAAGGCGCGCTCATCGATGCGCTTCAGAAAAAAGAAAAAGAGCGCGAAGAGCGGGCATTGAAAGAAAAGGAAGTTCCAAAGTCTGACCCGGCGAACTCTTTCGAGTCGGGGAAGGCGGCGCTCCGAGATCGAAAATACGATGCGGCGATCGAAGCGTTCGGTCATTACTTAAAGTTTCCGAAAGGAAAGTATACGGAAGACGCACTTTTTCTTCGAGGAGAGGCTTTCTTCGCGAAAGATCAGTATAAGAAAGCGATTCTCGACTACTCTTCACTCCAGGAAAAATTTCCGAAATCAAAGAACCTCTCAAAGGCACTTCTAAAAATTGGAATGTCGTTCGACTCGCTCGGTATGAAGTCGGATGGAAAAGCATTTTATCAAGAAATTTTAGACAAACATCCAAAGTCGCCCGAAGCGAAAATCGCAAAATCAAAATTGAAGTAAGCGAACGTTTATGAAGTTTATTTTTCGCCTGCCCCCGTGGGCCATCGCTTTCTTTATCGTCCCTTCGCTCGCTCATGCGACTTCGATTCTCTATTCGAACGACGTCTTAGGAGAAGTCGAGCCCTGTGGATGCCGAGTCGATCCGATGGGGGGAATTCTTCGTCGAGCCGGGCTCCTTCGGTCGCTCACCGCAGAAAAAATGGGACCTTTTCTCCAAGTC
>Ga0075163_10013193_pt1 | contig 10721 bp, 9 predicted proteins | sample JI1023141ADNA_FD_71478 | JGI IMG/M metagenome (GOLD analysis project Ga0075163, IMG submission 71478) | Wastewater effluent complex algal communities from Wisconsin, to seasonally profile nutrient transformation and Carbon sequestration -... | ecosystem: Engineered > WWTP > Effluent > Algae... | reverse complement strand
ATTGAACCTTTTGCCAGGACTCATTGGAAATGATAGCTTCGTGTTCACCATCGTTGATTTCGTTCTTGTAAGCCAACTTGCCGATGTAGGTTACGTTGGTTAGCAAACGAAACAGCGTTGCCTTGGTAAAGGGGGAACCACCACGGAGTGTTCCACTCTTTGTTTTCCATGACTTGTTGTTCCAACCGCGATTGTCGAGTTCAGCAATCGTGGCCATGATCGATTCGCGTTCGAAGTACAGATCATAGATCGCCCTGACTCTATTGGCCTCGACCTCATTGATTCGAAGCTTGCCGCCTTGGCCATCAATGTCGTATCCCAGCAGCGGCATTCCGCCGGACCATTTGCCTTTACGTCGCGCGGCGGCAATCTTGTCACGAGTTCGCTCGGAGATCAGCTCGCGTTCGAACTGGGCAAACGACAACAACACGTTCAACATCAACCGTCCCATCGAGTTGGCGGTGTTGAATTGTTGCGTGACACTAACGAAAGCGACCTGATTGCGTTCGAAGACTTCGAGCATGCGAGCGAAGTCCATAAGCGAGCGGCTCAGTCGGTCGACCTTGTAGACGACCACGCAATTCACCTTGCCGGCTTCGATGTCCGCCAGCAATTGCTTGAGCGCCGGACGATCCATATTGCCGCCGGTGAATCCGCCGTCGTCATAGCGATCGGGCACGCAATGCCAGCCTTCCTGCGTTTGGCTTTTGATGTACGCTTCGGCGCATTCGCGTTGGGCATCAAGCGAGTTGAACTCCTTGTCGAGACCTTCGTCTGTGGACTTACGGGTGTAGATCGCACAGTTCAATTGGCGACTGATGTTGGCCTTGTTCATTTGTCACCGCTATTTTTGTTGAGTTTGAAGAAGTGGTATCCGTTGCAGTGCTGGCCGGTGATTTTTTTGGCCACAGCACTGAGCGTCTTGTAGATCGCCCCCTCGTATTCGAAGCCGTTCTCCAAAACAAGCACCAGAATCTTTTCGCCTTTGTAGACCCGTTCGAGGACTGATTTCGGCGGCGGGAGTCGATTGTCTTCTTCTGGCTGGACGAAACCGGTCACGGTGTCGCCCGCTGGCTTCGGTACAGGCTTAATCGCCTTGGGGGCGGTCGTACGGATGTCAGTACCATGAGCGAGCTCAGCGGCGCGACGCCTGGCCCGCTGTGAAATGTCCCCTTCGATGTTGGCCTGCATCTTCCAAGCGATGCGTTTGACGAGCCACTGTTTGTTGCGAGCGTTGGTTGGCTCGCGCCAAGTCTCTTCGAACTTTTCTCGCAGCTGCCCCACCGTCATGCGTCGAAGCAGCGAAACCTCTTTGTCGATGTCTAGTTGCATAGATTTCTCCTTAAGAATCGGACTCACTGGTCGTTAACCACGTTGGCCACAGAGAGCACGCTTTCCGAGGGAACCTCAAGGCTAGATGCTGGCAATTCCTGCGGAACGTCGAGGATTTCTGAATCCTGAATCGCGATTCGCGATTTCATCCGCAAGATGCCGGCCGCAAGAATTGCAGCGATTTCCGACCGCCGAGCCGGCCCGGACAGGGAAGATGGGGGAAAACTTGAGTTCAAATCGCACCTCAATCCTCAACGCCGCTACAATTGACGGCTTGAAAACAGACATTCGCAGCGACAACAGCCGCGTCTATCTGTAGGAATACCCGGTGCGAGTTCGAAATGACGGATTAGGGTGCGAACGAAACGTATGTAGTCCGATGAAAACGGCTCTTGGCAATTCGAACCAACCAGTGCAGAGAGTATTGTGAGAAATAATGGCGGTCAAATTTGTTAACCTTGATGCGTTACTTCCGAGGGAAGACTTCGAAGTGAGAGCTCGTTTTGAGGTTTTTCTCGTTGAAAACAAACATTTCGTTAACGTAATCGTAAGCGAGAAAGGAAGTGGCTTTCGCGCTGTCCAGTTCGTGACCAAGATGTACAGGACCATATTCGCGGAACTCCTTCAAGGTCATAACTCAGTGCAGATAGTCAGAGCCCTTCTCGAGCAAGGGCAAAAATTTTTTAAGCCGATAACAGGCGAATGCGGTGGAACAGGCGTTTTCTCGTCCGCAGCCAAAAGCGCAGCGATTTTGTCGAACGCGCTCAAAAACGCTCTGCGATGCGGAGAATGCGAGGCACGCGTGCATAATAAAAGAGCGGTAACAACTGACTATAATGTTCGCAAAGAAGATGGTGGCTCCACGCACAACAACAATGCGATTCTCATGCATCCGTATTGCAACTCTGGTGGTAAGGAGAAGCGTGTACCGAATCAGATGGGATCGGACTAACTTGCGATTATTGCATGCGGGACCACACAATTACTCTCCGTGCAGAGACTTACCAAGTGATATAGCATCTGCCCTGGTACCACAGCTAAAGCCTCTGCAATCAAAGGACGCATATCAGTATCCAGCAGTTGTTGCATCTCAGAAGGTCGGTATCTCGCGACCGTTCCGACGTAGAACATCATTAGTAAGGAATACGAAAGATGATGTAGCTTCGGGGAACCAAGGTCACAGTAGTAAACATATCCTTTAGGGGTCAAAAGTGAGCAAATATCAAATGTCCTATAGTCCGCGCAAACGTTGCGATATATACGATCAAAGTTTTCCCAAGTGAATTTCTTTCGCTTTGCTGACCGGTGAACAATGCAGCCATCCTGCTCGCAACTTTCTTTGAAGTAGCCTTTGCGAATCCCAGAGTGGAACTTCTCACTACAAACTCTGGAAAGTTGTTTTTTTTCGTATGCGACCTCCGTGAATAGGTGCGACTCTGCAGGATTCACCATGAAGCGAATGTCCAAGGGAAGGAAACTCCTTTTCCTGCTGGGCATGTGCTTAAGGGTGAATGCCATCTCATGGATTTCTGGGAGGTGACCACAGATACCCTTTATTGAGACCGACTCGCGTCCCGTAACCGGCTTACCAAGCAACCTGGCGAATTCGTGAAAAATGTTCAGAGCGGCGCTCGAAGGCGGAGAAATTTGCACTTCTTGCACAGACCCCAAAGGGAGTGAAAGCCCGTGATGTTCCATTTGGGTCTCAAGATCCACACCTCGTATAGATAGGAAACACTTTACGAGGTTGAGTATTCCGTAGTACGCCAATGTTCCCTGTGCTGGAAGTGAACTTCGCCTACTAGCAGCGTAAAAGGACTCTGCCAGATTGGTGTAGTAGAGTGCTCTCTCTAGTCGAATGCGATTGGCCCCCCGAGGCCCTGCTGACAGCTTCTGGTTTATCCAGGCAGTAAGGAAAGACCATGGGTCTGCGGTCAGTAGAAATTGAGAGCCCGGTGACGCGTTGAAAGGCGAGTACACGACTTTGGCGTGACTAAATGTAGCTTGCTTCCCAGGCTCATGGTGCCGGCTCATCGAATTCATCTTTCGTTGAAGCGAATGGTTCTCTGACTTGTAATTTACTGTAAGCAATAGGACCTAACTGGCTACTTCTCAAAAACAGATTCTACAACCTGATGTGAATTCGAACGCCGTGGAAAGCAAGAACAGTTCGAAAACCTTTTCATTCGGACTCCGATCGAAAACTCTGTGTTAACTCTGGAGGCCCCCGAAAAGAGAGAGTCAGAGAGTTCGGGACCGATTTTTCGCACCGGCGGGTGCAACCTTGAAGGTTGCGCTCGAGAGTCGGAAATCTTTCTGCAAACAGAGAACGCGGCGGTTTGGGCCGGCGGAACGCGAAAAGCGTTGGAAACCCGCGAAAAACGGGGTAGAAACGAAAAACGCCCGGCGGTCGATCTCTCGACGCCGGGCGTTAAGTCTTTTGGTCGCCAAAGTTAGAACTTTGACGAAAGCTCCGCGAGCGCAACCCTCTTCGTAACAATACTCTCTGCGCTCGAAATTCGTAAAGCCTTGCGTGGCAGGGACTTACGAAGTTCGAGACCCATTCGGTCTGATTCGCTACGAAGAGGTTCGAACAGTGAGTTAACACCAACATCGAACGCAGAGTAAACCCGCATGCAATTTGCCAGGCAACATCTCTTTAATTTGATCTCGGCGATGTGCACGTGAACTCTTTCGAAGGTTCTGGAAAAGCCTACTCAGGGCCAAGTCACTTCTCCCGATTACAGATGGGTTGCTCCGATACCGAGAGCTTTGATTCTCGACACGAGCGTTGTTGGTTTCATGCCAAGGAGTGCGGCGGCACCGTCGTCGCCGTAGATTTTACCATTGGTGCGTTGGAGGGCGGCTTGGATGTTGCGGACTTCGAGGTCGCGGAGTTCGACGACGGTGAGGATGCGTTCTTCGGATAGCGGTGTGCTGGCGGGTGGCGGCGCTGGAGAGGATTCGCGCAGGTGATCAAACTTGAGTCGCCCACGTTCAGAGACGATGCAAGCGCGTTCGAGGACGTGCTGCAACTCGCGAACGTTGCCGGGCCATGAGTATCGCTGTAGGTCTTGGATGTTGGCCATCGTCAACTTGAATCGCGATTGCCCAAGTTGGCGGGCAAAGCGAACCAGGAAGTGCTCTGCCAACAGAGGAAGGTCTTCGAGCCGTTTGCGGAGCGGAGGCAACTCTAGGGGAAAGACACTCAGTCGATAGTAGAGGTCTTGCCGGAATCGACCGGCCTCTGCTTCGGTACGCAGGTCGCGATTGGTGGCGGCGATGATGCGTACGTTCACTTTGCGGGTACGCTCTTCGCCTATGCGTTCCAGCTCGCCTTCTTGGAGAACCCGCAACAGCTTGGCCTGCATGTCGAGCGGTATCTCCCCAATCTCATCAAGAAACAAGGTGCCGCCGTCCGCCAATTCGAAGCGACCAATTCGATCGCGCAAGGCTCCTGTGAAAGAGCCTTTGCTGTGGCCGAAGAATTCGCTCTCGTAGAGTTCACGAGGGATCGCGGCGCAATTGACTTTGATCAGCGGACGGCTGGCTCGGCGACTGCAGCGATGGATCTCTCTGGCCACGACTTCCTTGCCCGTGCCGCTCTCACCAAGAATCAAAACGGTGCTGTCTGTATTGGCAACCAGTTCGATCTGGCGCGTGACGAGATTAATGGCTGGGCTCGCCCCAATCAGATCACCGAACGCCGAGTTGACGTTGACTTCCTCTCGCAGGTACTCGTTCTCGACTTCGAGGCGACTCTTGAGAGCGGCGATCTCATCGACCATTCTGGCGCTGGCGATGGCGGCAGCCAAATGATCGGCGATCATGCGGAACCACTCGAAGCAGGTGTTGCCTGGTTTCACACGTGCGAAGAGTGCTAGGACTCCCAATACTTCACCGCGATGCACCAGAGGATGGCCCGCGAACGACTGGATCTGTTCTTCTTTGATCCACTCCGGATCGGCCGCCCAGGAATGATCAGCACTCACATCGGCAACTTCCAGCGATTGCCCTGTCGTGGCAATGCGTCCAACCTTTCTGACTCCCATCGGAAAGCGTCTGAAGTCCCCATCGAGTCGGGACCAATTTGCATCGCCTTCGTGGATCGACGAACCGCTGCTGGCAACCAGATGAAGACATTGCTCACGATCGGGGCATTCGGATGCGAATCTGCATTTCGCGCAATCCTCGGGTGGCGTCGGTAGCTTCAGCCAGATTCTGGCCAATGCAACATTTGGATTGGCGGCCAACCGATTGACAGCGAGCGGTAGCAGTTCGGTCAAGAGATGATGACCGGCGAGCTCAAGGAGCAGTGCCTTTGGATCGCGAAGCAGTCCCTCGGCTTTCGAATCTTCTTCGGTGGTTTGCATAGTCGCATTGTAGCGACAATTCGTTGTGATCACAACGAATTGTCGTTTTCCAACGAAATATCGCTGCAACTCGCATCGCCCCACTATTTACCGTAAGTGCTTGTATGTACTGGACTTATGGATCGGTGGATCGTATGGCACGCAACGTGATTAAGGACGGTGCACACGCGTTGGACTTACTGACGCAAAGACAATCTTATTGAAGGAAGCCAATCATGACACGAATCCAAGCAATCGCCCCCGAAACGGCAACTGGCAAGGCCAAGGAACTGCTCGATGCCGTCAATGCAAAACTTGGGATGGTCCCCAACATCGCTCGAACGATGGCAAACGCTCCGGCAGTGCTCGAAGGCTACTTGGGACTTAGTGGTGCATTGGGCAAGGGAACGTTGTCGGCGAAGGTTCGCGAACAGATCGCAATTACCGTCGCCCAACGCAACAGTTGCGACTACTGCCTCGCTGCTCACTCCACCGTCGGCAAGATGGTCGGTCTGACAGAGGAGCAGATTATTGATAGTCGTCATGGCAAGGCCATCGACTCCAAGACGGACGCGGTGCTTAGGCTTTCCGGGCTTCTTGTCGACAACCGAGGCCGGGTATCCGACCGTGAGTTGGAAGATGCACGAACCGCTGGGCTCAACGATGCCACCATCGCGGAGATCGTGGCGACGGTCGCGCTTAATATCTTCACGAACTACTTCAATCACGTCGCCGATCCTGAGATCGACTTTCCGAAGGTAGCTCCGCTCAGCCTTGAGGCTGAGGCCTGCAACGTGGGCGAAGCTTGCTGCTCATCCCACAAGTAGTCCGGGTGTAGCCATTCAAGCGGTCACACATTCAAAACTCACTTTCGAGGTAGTCATGAATTCAAGATCCAACCTTTGTCCGCCCTTTGATCACGCCAAGGCCATTGCCAAGGTTCGAGCTGCTGAGAACGCCTGGAACAGTCGCGATCCGTTGCGAGTTTCCCTAGCGTACAGCGAAGACTCGCTCTGGCGCAACCGAGATCAATTCATCCAAGGGCGGGAAGAGATCGTTCGATTCTTGACTGCCAAGTGGGCGAGAGAACTTGACTATCGATTGGTCAAGGAAATGTGGGCCTTTAGCGATAACCGCATCGCGGTGCGGTTTCAATACGAATGGCATGATGTCAACTCTCATTGGTTCCGAAGCTACGGCAATGAACTGTGGGAGTTCGACGAGCAAGGGCTGATGCGCAGGCGAGAAGCCAGCATCAATGATGTGCCCATCCAATTTCAACAACGCCGCTTCTTGTGGGCCGCACCAGGCGATCGACCTGGTTCACATACTGGTCTCGGCGGCGTCGAGTAGTTCGTCGTTCGGCCTTCGAACGATAGAAGACACACCAATCAGCTAAATCCTGACCTCAACAAACAACAATTATGACTGGAAAAAGAATATGATTCGCTACCACAAAAAGATGATTGCCCTGATCGTCGCATTGGGCTTTTTGAGCACTTCGCTTCTCACGACTTCCGCTTTCGCGCAGTCTCCAACGCCGGCGAAAGAAAGTCACACGAATGTCGTGCACCACAAGACAGTGAAGGTCGATGGACTCGACATCTTCTATCGCGAAGCGGGGCCCAAGAATGCGCCGACGATCGTGCTGCTACATGGATTTCCAACCAGTTCGCAGATGTTTCGAAATTTGGTTCCCAAGTTGGCAGACCGATACCATGTGCTTGCGCCGGACTATCCCGGCTTTGGACAGAGCTCGATGCCGAATCGATCGGACTTTGAGTACACGTTCGATCGCTTGGCAACTATTGTCGATCACTTTTTGGAACAAGTTAAAGTCCAATCGTATGTACTCTACGTGATGGACTATGGAGCACCGGTTGGTTTTCGAGTGGCAACCGCGCATCCGGAGCGAGTGCGTGGATTCATCGTGCAGAACGGCAATGCCTACGATGAGGGCTTGGACAACGACTTCTGGAAACCGATCAAGGACTACTGGAACAATCCAAAGGATGTAGCCAAACGAGAGGCATTGAAGGGACTGCTTACCTACGACGCAACCAAGTGGCAATACACTCATGGTGTGCCCGAGGTGGAACGCATCAGTCCAGACGGCCCGGCTCACGATCAGTTCTTGTTGGATCGTGAAGGAAACAAAGAGATTCAACTCGATTTGTTCCTGAGTTACGGAAGCAATCCTCCGCTGTATCCAAAGTGGCAGGACTACTTCCGCAAGCACCAGCCGCCCATGCTGATCGTCTGGGGCAAGAACGACCAAATCTTCCCAGCTGCTGGAGCTGAACCCTATCGTCGGGACATCAAGCGAGTCGACTTCCATCTTCTCGACGCAGGGCATTTTGCTCTGGAGTCCAACGGCGACGAGATCGCGGGGCTCATCCGGATATTCATGAACAGTACGTCGTCCAAGTAATCATCGACGATTCCGTTATTGCGTTCGCCCGTTCAACGGGCGAATGCAATATGTCAGTTAGACTCTTGAGGTTTGATTAGTTAACCGACAAAGAACCGTCCCTTAAGCGACCTAGCGATTACGCCTGCCGCAATGGCGATTCAAGCTGCGGCAAGAATTTGTCTGTGGTGAGGTGAAATTGCGGCTCTTCGGAGAAAGAGACCGTTATCAGATCCTTTGCGTTGCGAAGCATCTGACGGCACTCTTCGCTTAAATGCGTGAGGTGCACGGTCTTTCCGAGCTGCTGATACTTCTTGGCTATTACGTGAATTGCCTCCATGGCAGAATGGTCATACACGCGAGTGAAGTAGAAATCGATGACGACAGTATCCGGGTCTTTGCGGGCATCAAACAACTCTTTGAATTGAGTCGTCGAGGCAAAGAATAGTGGTCCGTGAAGTTGGTAGACCTTGGCTCCATTCTCGTTGATCTTGATGTCCGCGTTTACATTCTTGGCATGCTTAAACGCAAAAGCTAACGATGAGACGATCACACCTATGATGACGGCCGAAGCCAGGTCGTGCATTACCGCTGTGTAAAGGGTCACAACAACCATGACTAGGAAGTCGGTGAAAGGAACTTTGCGATACAGCTTCAGCGATGCCCATTCGAACGTTCCTATAACCACCATGAACATTACGCCAACGAGTGCCGCCATCGGGATCATCTCTATCCATTGAGAGAAAAACATCACGAAGGCGAGCAAGCAGCAGGCTGCAAACGCACCCGACGTTCTACCGCGTCCACCGGATTCGACGTTGATCAGCGACTGACCGATCATCGCACAACCGCCCATGCCTCCGAACAAACCACAGACGATGTTGGCAACGCCTTGGCCGAGGCATTCTCGATTACTGTTACCTTGTGTTTCGGTAATTTCATCAATCAACGTCAGGGTCATCAATGATTCAATCAACCCAACCGCTGCTAGGACCGCTGCGAAGGGGAAAATGATCCATAGGGTCGCGAGGGTCATCGGCGGCAAGGTAAACGTCTGAAAGAACAGCGTCGGCAGTCCGGCGCTAATGCTCGTTGATTTAGGGTCAATGTTGTTCATGGCTGCAGTGACAGCGGTCGCTTGGTCAGCTGTTACGGGTGTCATCGTCGAAGCAGAATGCGAGTCAGTCTGCAGCAACTTTCCGTCAGATAGTACTGTTTTCGCAGCAGCAACTTTTGCGTTTGTGGCGAGCATGTCGCCAACGGTCATGACGACGTGACTCTGATTCTCCGCAGCGAGATTGCCGGGGAGCAGACGATTGGACGCGATGCCGATTCCAGTCACAACCAAAATGGCTACCAGTGATGCTGGTACAGTCTTGGTGAACTTCGGCAACAGCCAAATGATGACCATCGTTAATGCGACCATTGCAAGCATTAGCCACAACGCTGGCCCTTGCATATATTGAAGCGCACCTACGGAGCTGACGGTCTTAAAGCTGCCGAACTGTGCCATGCAGATCACAATGGCGAGCCCGTTGACGAATCCTAACATGACGGAATGGGGCACCATGCGAATCAGTACGCCGAGCCTCGCAATGCCGACTATCAACTGCAGCAGTCCACAGAGGATGACCGTGGGAAATAAGTACTCAACTCCATGGATGGCAACCAGACTTACGACGACTACCGCCATGGCACCCGTTGCACCGGAGATCATGCCAGGTCGGCCACCGCACAGGGCGCAGATCAAACCGATAAAGAATGCGGAATACAAACCAATGATTGGCGAGACGCCTGCCACGAATGCGAAGGCAATCGCTTCTGGTACCAGCGCGAGAGCGACGGTTAAGCCGGACAGTAATTCATTTTTGAGATTCTGGGGCTGTGTACGGAATAAATCGAGCATCTAAGTACGGAACTTCTTGTCAGGGTACATCGAACATCAGGAACCGTAGCCAGCAGTGGGTACGGGATGTCCGAGCGATTAAGAAACGAAAACACGAAAAAACTCAACACACTAATGATTAGGGCGGAGTGACAGAAATTTTTGAATTCTGTGTTTCGTGTCGCATTGGTAATATGTCTCTATGAGATTGCATGTCCAGCCAAGGTTATCTCGCGATTCGAGGTACAGCAAGTTCAACCGCCGGGCTTACAGCCCATGACACATGGCGATTGAGCGTCTATTCGCCTCGTAGGGGAAACATGGCAACCGTAGCCGGGTCACTAAGTGGGGGCATCTCGCTTTCAGAGACGCCATTTTTTATCCTGACAATTTCGCGACTTTTGCCACCGTTTCCTCATTTCTACGATTTTCAGGAATGCGGAGAATGCCGTTCGGGTCACCTCCGAGCGCAACGGCATTCCCCAGGCTGGCCGAATCCCTTCCTGAGTTGGTGGACAACCCAGCCCTTAAGCTTGCAGCGACGTTGCCCGGCGCACTAAGTAGTCGCGAAAGCGCAGTCAGCCGAAAATCCGCCCTACTTCAACCGTCGTCGGGTGAGGTTTGTGTCTCGCAATGCTTAGCTACCAACCGCGGTATAGCCTACCAACTATCGAGTCAGAAAATCCAAGACGATATGCAATGACGCACATTTGGTTGATGATCGTCGTTCGTAGAATGCCTC
>Ga0075163_10013192_pt1 | contig 10723 bp, 8 predicted proteins | sample JI1023141ADNA_FD_71478 | JGI IMG/M metagenome (GOLD analysis project Ga0075163, IMG submission 71478) | Wastewater effluent complex algal communities from Wisconsin, to seasonally profile nutrient transformation and Carbon sequestration -... | ecosystem: Engineered > WWTP > Effluent > Algae... | reverse complement strand
AAGAGTTTAATTTGAAATTTTTCGAGCGTACTTACATTTTATCCATCCACACCTAATGCGGATTTCATCGCTGTTGATTACCCCGAATGTTCAACTCACCCCCTTGATATTTGGGGTGATTAATTTGAGTAGGAATACAGTGGTCAGCTGTGACGGAATGCCAGCCAAACAGACCAATTGTTCCGCATCGAATTATACTAACTTTACGACATGATTAACCACGCCTCAAGAGATTTAGCAATTATCAATTCCACCCTAAGAATAGGGTGATGTGTTCAGTTCAAAATGGCTAAAGATCAAATAAAAATATCCATCCGCTTTTTTGATGACCGAGAAGTTCGGGCTGTTTGGGATGATGAACTAGCCAAGTGGTGGTTTTGTGTCTTGGATATCGTGGGCGTGCTGAACGAAGAACAGGATTATTCAAAAGTCCGTAACTATTGGAAATATCTGAAAGCCAAACTAAAAAAGGAAAATAATCAGTTGGTTAGTGCCACTACCCAACTGAAACTAACTGCAGCGGACGGCAAAAGGTATAACACTGATATGTTGGATAGCGATGGTATAATTCAGCTTTGTAAAAGTTTTCCTAACAACAGGTCATCGAAATTTATAGACTGGTTCCTTTATAGCGATACAAGTGTCGACGGACAAAGTAAAAAGAAGGCCTACACATTATTCGAAAGTAACCTTATCAGCGAGTTCGAAGTAGGCACAACCAAAGGGCTGCAACAAATTCATGCATATCTATTTGGCGGATTGTATGATTTCGCGGGCCAAATCAGAGAAAAGAGCATTTCTAAAGGTGGATATCACTTTGTTTACGCACAACATTTAAAAAGCTCGTTGCAAAAAATAGATTTAATGCCGCAAAGTACGTTTGAAGAAATCATTCTGAAATATGTCGAAATGAACAAAGCGCATCCCTTTATGGAAGGCAATGGTCGTAGCACTAGAGTATGGGTGGATATGATGCTAAAAAAACACTTGAAAAAATGTGTTGACTGGAGCAAAATAAGCAAAGTGAACTATATGAATGCAATGATTATTAGCACGGTTGACAGTAGTGTTTTGATGTCCTTGATTGAAAAGGCCCTTACAAATAAAATAAGCGACCGTGAAATGTTTATGAAAGGAATTGACTATTCATATTACTACGAAGAATGATCAACCCGCAAGATCTACTGCATGATATAGCGAATTAAGCAGTCAATACCCAACCTGATCAATCGTGTGCGCTAAATAAGAATACCAGTCAGTTGTATTTGAATTTTCCACTAACACCCCTGCTCACCAACAATAAACAAAAAATCTTGTTTCACCTTTGCACCTGCACTTTGCGTTGGGGTCCACTTTGGCATATTGGCAATGACATTAAAAAGCACTTGATCGATTGTGGTATCACCACATGAGGTGACTATCTGAACATCTTCCGTTTCGCCTTGTGCATTGCATATGACCTGAACGGAGATGGCCCGGTTGGAGCATCTGACATCATTGTTTTCATGGGATTATGTCAATAATCCAGAAATTGAAAGATGTGAATTGAATTGTGGCTAGCGAAACACCTAAATGTGATGTGCTTGATTTATTTAATCATTTTTCTCTACAACGAATGCAGCACGGATATTATTCTCTCTTATTCAATGTGAAGGTGACATTGAGTGACAACAGGCAATTTATTGAATTGTTTGATTCTATATTTACAAACACTTCAGTTTTTCAGGAAGCTTTCACATTGGATTGTTTCTTGTCAACAATATTAGCCGTTCAATTCTGAATGACTAATTTGATCCGGTTCATACAATTTTTACCTTCAAGAATTAGAAAATACATTCCGGAAGCAAGATGAATGGTTGCTTCCTGCAGTAGCATATCATTATATTCATAGGTACCCAACCTTTTACCCAAATCGTCGATTAGCGTAAAATTTGAGATATCCTGATCATCGAGAATATAAACTTCACCTGCCCGCGTTGGATTTGGATAGGATATTCCTGCAAGTTCAAATGTAGAAATACGAATAGAATCGATTGAACTGCAATCACCCGCTTCTTTAATCAACCAATAAGTGCCTTGCTCCGTTATTTCCCTGCTTGGCAATGTTGAACCGTTATCCCACAAAAAGGTGTCATTTTTACCACTCGGAATGTTCAAAGCAACCATTGGATGCTCTTCGGTGCAGAATAAAATATCATCAGGTAAATCAACAGGCATAAAATTTTCGACAGTGAAATAGTCTGTAAATTGACAACCATTCTTGGCGAGTGTTACCCAATATGAACCAGGAGCGTTTCGAATTTCTATTGAAGATGTTTGCGCTCCTGTGCTCCATTGATATGTTGCGCCTTCATAACACGCATCAACCAACACAGTATCTCCAGTGCAAATGACCTGATTTTCAATTTCCCTCTTTGGATAATCGACGCAGCGTTTTAATTCAACTTGATCGATATTCAAATATATCATTGCCTTCGAACCATAATCTGGATGGTTATATGGTATCAAATCCATTTCATCATCATCCTTAAATGAGCCTATTGCGACAAGCACTTCATTGCCTAAAGACTCATAATATCCTGAGAATTCAATCCAGAGATCAACATCCTGAATTAAATCATCCTGAGGAAAATATACTTGTGGTGTTGTGGTGTGAATATCGATTGTAGGATCGGTTATGCCATTGGGCAAATTTTGATCTATGAATGCAACACCAATATCGTTGGTAAATGAAGATGAACACTCTGCGAGATTAAGCATTAAAGAAATTTTGTATGTCTCACCGGCAACAAGAGTATCATCCAAATTCTGATATATGTATTCATGCCATTCGTCATAATAGCTGTATGTTCTGATACCTATAAAAGCGGTTCCATTGTATGCAGTCTGAGGTCCGACAAAATTATCTATCTGTGTTCCTTGTGGGTAATGATCAACAGTTTTCACTGTTAACCATTGATTTAGGCCAGACTCAAAACTCGGATTGTCCAAGAGATTCTGAGCAAAATATGAAGCAGGTAAAAAGCATATACAAACAATCAGAAAAATTACGCTTCTGAGCATATTCAATATATAACTTATAGAACCATCTCTATAATGGCTGATGCAACCAGCGTATAATCCTTCATGTGCCAATTTTAAACCTATTATTATGAGAAGAGCACCCACAAATTCTCTTCCACATTTATGTTAACCTGGTGCGCTTTTTAAAAACTTCTTGAAATCCCTTAATATAAATCTAAAGAAATATTTTGTGCAGCTCGCATTGTTAGTGATGAAATTAACAATTTGAACCAGCACAACTTTCGTACAAATTACAAGAAAATATTGTTGCAAAGCAACTTGATTTTGAAATGTGCTGGCACAAGTGACGCAAATTGCAGGACCTGCACCGACACGATGCATCGTGACGCCATCCGATAACCACAAGTGGTCGTCGATTGTATTCCACAATACTATACTTTTTTTTATGCTTTCTGGCATCACTGCACTTCCTTCATTATTTTCGTTTTTTACTCTTACATGAAACAGATCATTTCTTGTGCTTGTTTATTTTTTTTGGGTTTAACTGGCAAATCCCAAACAGACTTCTGCTACTGGATTGAACCGGACGCCACATATATCAATGCAGAGTTCGATGGCGCTGACGATTACTCAGAGCTAATTCAATTGCCTTTTAGTTTCGATTTTTTCGGAGAGATATATAACGAGGTGGTTCTTACCGCGAAGGGCACAATCGTTCTAGGCAATGAGGGGTATACCGATTTTTTGCCTTCTGCATTTCCGGATCCTCTTACAGGCGAAACGAGCCAGCAATACAACCACATCTGCGGATTCTGGTCCGACTTTGACTTCAGTGGCTCCGGTGATCTTTATTATAAAGTTACCGACGAGGCTTTGTATGTGAATTATATCAATGTCGGTTATTGGCCTCACCAATCTGATCTAACGAATTCATTTCAGATGATCATCAGTGCATCGGGCAGTGAGATCATCGGTAATGGAAACAATGTGCAGTTCTATTACAAAGACATGCAATGGGCCAACAGCATGCGCAACGGCGCTTCAGATGGTTTTGATGCAGAAGCAAACTTGGCTATCGTTGGCGCAGATAAACAAAGTGGTCCTGATCATTTTACATTCGGTCGTTTTAATTTGGAAAATGAAAACTACAACGGCCCGTATGGAATTACACAAACCACACAGGATGGATTGTTTTGGCTGAATAAAAAGGTTATTGCTTTCAATACTGCTACTAACGGTGCGAACACACCTCCAGGCATGGTGATGAATGTATGCCCGGATTTTGGACTGTGCAGTGGTCAGTATCAATTTGAATTGTTTTTTACTTCTTCTGAAAATACGCAGGCTGTAAATGCTGACATTGCTGGTTTTCCTGCCGGTCTGAACTATATTGTTACGACCTATCCATCCGCTGTTCGAATGACCGGCAATCTCTACATAGAAGATGCTGCGCCCGGTGCATACAACATGGTAGTAACGGCCACTGATGCCGGGAATCCAAGCGAATCTGCTACCGCTGATCTTTCGCTGAATGTTGCACCGAATGATATTGAATTGGCAATTTCAGGAGATACAATGTTCTGCAGAGGCACATCAGTTGAGCTTACCGCAACGGCAGGTATGGATTATTACTTCTGGAACAATGGTGACCAGGATGCAACCGCCACTTACGACGATGCTGGTCCTGCCAAACTCATTGCGTTGAAAGACGGTTGTTATCTGGAGACTTTTCATAACCTGCTATTAGACACGGTTTTCTTCCCCCAACTCAATGGTGGAAATTTTCCAATAATTATATGTTCAGGCCAGGATACTGTAGTTTGTGTACAAGAGGAATTCGCCTCGTATTCATGGCAGGTAGAGCCTGGTTATGAAGGGGCATTTATTGAAGGCGAACCTTTGAATCAGCAATGTGCTCATGTTGTAGGTGGAGATGGACACTACAGAGTGACCGTTGAAGACGAAGAGGGGTGTACAGGATTTAATCTCAAAATTGTTGAAGCAACAGATTTGATATTGCCATTGTCCAATCCTGATCCCCAATGTGATCTCAGTCAACCGGTTCAGATGGAGGGCGGTGTTCAATTGCTGGAAGATAACCTTTTGGTATATGCGATAAGCACGAATAATTTCGGATGGCAAGGTTCTTATCTGAATATTTATGTGATCCATGCTGATGGTTCTGCGGATACGAGCTTTTTTACTTCGTTCGATAATTTGGCAAATTTTGATGATATGGTCATCACGAGTGGTGATAGCATAGCGATTGAATATGTTCCCAATGGAAATGACTTTCAAGGTAATTCATTATGGATCATCAACTGTTATGAGTCAACACCAATTACTATTCCTGCGCCGCTCACAGCGGGAATCGTTTGGTCGGGGATGGCTTCGTGTCCTGGAGAACCATTGCCTGGACAATGGTCTGTTGAAGGCCCTGAAGGTTGGACAATCAGCAACGATCAATTTTTCGATATGGAATTTGGTGCTGCTGTTGCGAGTGAGTACGCTGTCTGTTTTCTACCTGATGTATGCCTCAGCCCATATTGTTATTCGATAAGTTTTCCTGACAGCGTTGATGTGGAAATTAATCAACCCGACTCCATTCCGTTTTGCGGTTTGGAATCATTGATGATACAAGCGATAGCTGATCCCGACTATGAAGTAACATGGACAGGCGAAGGCATTACAGTTTCAGAAGATCAGATCAATGCACAAGTAGGACCTTATCCCGGTTATGGAACAACTGTCATTACTGTTTCGCAATCCAACTATTGTTACTCAGACAGTGATTCTTTAGTGATCAATTATTATGAAGATGTTTCGTCTGCTACATTCGGTAATGTTACTATCTGCGGTGAACCTGTAGTTGCAGACCCATTTCCAGGAACGCAGAATGATGAATACATTGATTGTATCTGGACAAATATTTTATCAGGACAGTTCACCATTTCACCCACATATACCTTCACGGAACCGGGTGATTTTTCAGCGCAGTTTCTCAATGATTGTTCTGCCAGTGATGTGTTAGGATTTATTGCTTTATCGGATTCGATGCCACAAGTCCTTTCATCAGTTTATGGCGGCACTGTTTTCTGCGACAATGATGGAGTCGAAATATTTTCAACAGATCAAACCAACGGCTCATATATGTGGTCAATAGAACCTGCTGATGCTGGAACAATAGTTACAATTCAGGAAGACAGCATTTATGTTGATTTTAACGATGGTTACGCCGGTTATGCTGTCATCAATGTGGAAGCGATGAATATATGCGGTTCGTCAGGAACAGTGGAACTTGAAACTTTGATCGATGACTGTTCACTTGTCGCAGAATCTGTAGAATCATCGATTCATTTGTATCCGAATCCTGCCAGAGAATATCTGATTATTGATAGTCCATATACAATTGAAAGTGTTGAACTATTCAATTTAGTCGGTCAGCGGTTTTCGTCAACGAAAGATCAGATGATTCATCTAGAAACCCTGCCAGCCGGAATGTATGTCATACGCTTGAAAACAACGGCGGGCGTTTTCCACCAGCAACTGGAAATACTGCGATAGTTTGAATTGATAACGAAATATCAAGAAACTAACTAATCTTGTCAATAGGGATTTCAATGACTTGGAAATTGTTTCTATCGCTCGAAATGAAATCTCGAAGAGATGAGCAACAGTAACAAATGATCGCCTGTGAATTGTCATTATCAATAAAGGTATTGTTAGCGTTACTGAATGCTATCGGTTTTTGTTAGGCATTTGCAATAAAAGCTCCTACCTAACACCCCTGCTCACCAACAATAAACAAAAAATCTTGTTTCACCTTTGCACCTGCACCTTGCGCTGGGGTCCACTTTGGCATATTGGCAATGACATTGAAAAGCACTTGATCGATGGTGGCATCACCACATGAGGTGACTATCTGAACATCTTCCGTTTCGCCTTGTGCATTGCATATGACCTGAACGGAGATGGCCTGGTTGGAGCATCTGACATCATTATTTTCATGGGATTAAGTCAATAATCCAGAAATTGAAAGATGTGAATTGAATTGTGGCTCGCGAAACACCTAAATGCGATGTGCTTGATTTATTGAACCAATTTTCTCTACAACGAATGCAGCCGCGGATATTATTCTCTCTTATTAAATGTGAAGGTGACAGTGAGTGGCAACAGGCAATTTATTGAATTGTTTGATTCTATATTTACAAACAATTCAGTTTTTCAGGGAGATTTCACTTGGGGGTCAAGAAAAATTAAATACCAAAGGAACTAATAAAGCTGTTGAACTAATATTTCGAAAGTGAGTTGGAAATACCAGACGTTGTCATGAAATATAATACGGACTATATGGTGGTGTTGTTGCTTTTAATGCAAGACGAAAATAAATTTGGAAAGGCTTATGACTTGAATAGGATAGCCAATTTTTGGTTTGGATTGTATAACTGTTTTGATAAAGTAAAGGAGTTATGTGAGATGAGCTATGTTATTGAAATAAAATTGGAATCTCTGGGGTATTCAACTTATAGCATCGCCCCTTTAGGTGTTCAATACTATAATACCTTTCTAGATGAATTTAAGCAGGAAATCCCTTCGAAGTTCGCGCACAAATTGAATGATATTAAACTTCTTTTTTGATTTGTACCTGCATTTTATGAATGTGCAAAATCTAAAATCAACGTTTCGTGTTCTTGAGTAGTTCCTTAGGTCGAAATTCCGCCACAGTTGACGACTAAATTCCTGTTCAAATTGATCACCCCATATATCAGTTGAATGAGTTGCCAATATGGGACAATCAACAGCAATGAAAACCACAATTGGTGCGGATAACTAACACGAAAGCTCCTGTAAAATATTTGCAAATTAACTCTTACTTGTTTCTGGTCAAATGGAACCGGAATTCAGTGGTAAGCTGTGACGGAAATTCCACCCAACCTCCCTCGACACAGGAATTGTCATGGCAAATTTTAATACCCAAAGTCAGTGGTGCGCCTACCATGTTGAGCGCTGACTTAATCTATCTCAATGGAATACGCAGAAATTACCCCAATCCATCTTTGGTATCTCGGCTTCCTGTAATTGCTACTGACAAACTTTTTCCAAGCTTCGATTGCCTTATTTTTACGCCAAATAAAAGGAATTCTTATGCCTAAATGGTACCACAGCGTGATTTCACCGCGCACTCGATTTTATCAGGTTATCAGATCTTCATATCTGAAACTCCTTAAACGCGATCCTCAATCAATCAAAAGAGTGATTGATTCTACAGATGGACCGTTAAGATTAAATATCGGTTGCGGTTATGTATTCTGGGAGGGTTGGGTCAATGCTGATTTTCCGAATTGGGATATGCTTTCAAGAAAGGATTGGGCATTTTACATGGGTGATAGAAAAGCGGATGTCATCTTTACTGAGCACGTTCTGGAACACCTCAGCTATCGACAAGTTGAGTTGTTTGCAGAGCTATGCAGCAAATACTTAAAACCAAATGGAGTCGTGCGCACCGCTGTTCCTGATGAATATAATCCTTCGGATGAATATTATCACATGTTCAAACCACAGCCGATGAGTCGCACTTATGAAGCAAATACAGAACATCAGATGTTTTGGAGTGTGGATTCGCTTGGGCAAATATTCAGACGTCATGGCTTTAAAATAAAACCGATTGAATATTACGATGCTGAAGGTAAATTTCATTTCACTGAAATCGACCCGTTTTATGGTGATGTCAGAAGGAGTTATACCAAAAACTATATGGTGGAGCATCTAAAAGTTGTTGAAAAAGCTGGTGATGCTCTTGAGTGGACACGCGCAAACAGGCATAAACTTAAACACGATTACATTTATAATTCGTTGATTGTTGACGCAATCAAGTCATGATTGTGACGACACGATTTATCATGTCGCCGTCCGATAACAACATTGGGCATTGGATTGTGCCGACACGTCGCTAACACCCCGCTTGCTCGCCAACAATAAACAAAAAATCCTGTTTCACTTTTGTCCCTGCACTTTGCGCTGGGGTCCACTTTGGCATATTGGTAATGACATTAAAAAGCACTTGGTCGATGGTGGCATCACCACATGAGGTGATTATCTGAACATCTTCTGGTTGGCCTTGTGCATTGACGGTAAATTTGATCACCGTGGAGTGCCTCACATAAGTAATCGGAGGGTTTTGATCGTTTATCGAAAAATTACATGCAGGTACAATTTCGGTTGGAGGAAATGTCGCGGCAACTTTTTTAATCGCGTTCTGATTTAAATACTCTCGCAACTTTGTTTCGCCTCCCTTGTATGACGCTTCCACGTCAGGCACAACAGTAACGACATAATTCATGTTTCGCAAATCTGTTCTGCCAGTTGCAGAATTGCTTGTTCTATACTTGACATCAATAGAAATTGTGGACCAAATATCTGCGCTCTTCAACAAATTTTTCTGATCCGATGTGAGCACGTCATTCTTGCTAGATGCCTTGTTCATCTTGCCGTTCGAAGTAACCAAGATCTCCACTGAAACATATTCGTCCATCCAGTTCTGTGGATAGCCCGGTGTAATTTCTTTGAGTAATGCTGCACGATCTAGTTCTTTCTTTTTTACCGGTGTCTGATGATCGGGGCGAAGTTCATAATACAAGTCTTGTGCATTGAACGTCATTGCAAGAAAACAAGCAAATACGGTGATCGTGAAGTTTTTCATGGTGTTATTATTTATGCGATTGATTCATTTTTACTGCGTGAAAACTTGACTTGAATTGGGTTCAACCACGTGTCTGTTTCACCATGCAATGATATTCGCTAATGATGTGGTATGTTGTTGCTCACCAGTTATTGACCTGTTAATGCCTTGTTAGTGGGATACTCAGCGCGTAAATACATCTACTTTTGACAAAGCTCATATGCCAAATCGAAAAACAAACATATTCATTGCCTTCGCTTCAGTTGCTTTGCTTTCGTTGCTGGCGATTCAGGTCAACTGGATACTACAGACAGCAAAAATCAAATCAGATCTTTTCAATGAAAAGGCCAATATGGTGCTGGCTCGCACCGCGGAGGCGCTGGCTGCAGATAAGGACATGTGTCAGAAAATTGAAGCATGCGTGGATACATCGAATGCCAGTGGAGAGGTAAGTGAAATCGGAAAAGACGAAGTTCATAAGCTTGATTCTATATTCAAGCATTACATGAACTTTTATAATATTCAAATTCAATATTCATTTGTAGTTACTAAACCTACTTTTCTGAATGTTCAAAACAGAAATGGATTCGCCAACCTCATTTACCAGAAGCGGGTGGATGAAGGCATTGGACCGAATGGCTTGGACCTTAAACTTATTTTCCCTGATAGAAAACAATTTATTGTGGCCGAAATGGGAGGCATGTTCATCGCATCGGTGATCCTGATATTGGTAGTGCTCATTTTATTTTGGAGAACAGTGCGGGCCTTGATCCGCGAGAAAAAAGTGGCATATCAAACCACGGAATTTTTGAATAACATGACACATGAGTTCAAAACTCCGCTAACAAATATTGGTCTTGCCGGGAAAATGATCAGCCGCGATGCGACTTATCCCGATGACCATAAAGTGAAAAATTACGCTGAAATTATTTTACTGGAAAATGAGAAACTTAGTCATCAGGTGGAACAAGTGTTGGGCATGACGGCATTGGAACGTGGAGAAATTTCGCTTCAAAAATC
>Ga0075163_10013191_pt1 | contig 10724 bp, 12 predicted proteins | sample JI1023141ADNA_FD_71478 | JGI IMG/M metagenome (GOLD analysis project Ga0075163, IMG submission 71478) | Wastewater effluent complex algal communities from Wisconsin, to seasonally profile nutrient transformation and Carbon sequestration -... | ecosystem: Engineered > WWTP > Effluent > Algae... | reverse complement strand
CCGAGATCGAAGAGCGCCTTTCCCGGCATCAGGGTATCGAGGTCCACCACACAGATCGCCTCGTTCGTTTCTTTGTCGAAGAGCACGTTGTTCACCTTGGTATCGTTGTGCGTGATCCGTGTACGCACCTCGCTGTCCATCATCGCGGCCTTGGACTCATCCACGATGTGCGCGTGCTTCACGAAGTAGCGGATCGTGCTGTCGGCGGCGGCACGGCGCTCCGGATCAGCGGCGTTGATGGCCTCCGTGAATCGTGCATACCGCTTGCCCAGGTCATGGAAATCGAGGATGATCGTCTTGAACGCCCCGACATAGATGCCTTCCAGGTTGCGCGTGAGCCGACCGAACTGTTGTGCGGCGCTGAAGGCCTGATCGGGCGTTACCGCTCCATCGTAACTGATGCTGTTCTGGATGAAAGGGAACACGCGCCACGCGCCGATCCCGTCGTCGAGGAAGAGGTCCTTTCCGTCCTTGGTACGCTTGCCTTGCATGAAAACATACCCGGGATGGTATTTGCGAAGGTGATCGGCCGCCAGGTAGTTGTTGTAGGCGATCAGTTCCGGCCGTGTGAAGACGGCGGTGTTCACCTGTTGGAGGATCCAGTCATTGTCGCCATGCCGGTCCTTCAGTAGATAGGTCTGGTTGATGAGGCCATTCCCGAAGGGGATGCAGTCGTGGCCGTTCAGCGCGATGCCGAACGCGTCGCAAAGCGTGCGCAGCGTGCCGGTGTGTTCAAGAGGCATGGCGTTCGCGGAGCTGGTCGCGCACAAGTTGCGCATCCTCGGCGAATGTGAGGCCCAGCCATGGATCGGGAGAAGTCAGCGAACGGAAATGCTCACCATCGGCGATCGCTGCGCGCACCACCTCCGGTAGACCGAACTCCGGGTTGTCATCCCGTTGCGCGAAGCCATCCGAGAAGAACCTGCGCATCGGCGGCCGCAAGACCCAGAGATTCATGCTCACTAGGGTGTCTTCCGGCCATGCGGCCCCCTGCTGGTCAATGATCCCATTTCCGGTGTCTCGGCGGAGCGAGAATACCTCGGTCGTCGACAACAGCAGTCCGCTCTCCCCAACGGCGCATACGGCACGGTTCACGCCGCCGTTCGGGCTCAAGGTGTTGCCCAGGGCGAAGGCGACGAGCGCGTGCTCGTCCTTTTGTCCGTTGATCGCGTGATCACAGGCCATCGCCATTGACCGCGCGCCATACAGGTCGTCACCGTTGGCGATGATCACCGTTCCTTCCGATCTGTCCAGCGCAAGCATGGTGGCATGCGCGGTGCCCAGCGCTTCGTGTTGCACAACGATGGCAATGCGTGGATCCGACCCGAGCGTTACCCGGAAATGCTCCTCCAGTTCCGGCCGGACGACGATCACAGCACGCGTGCATCCGTGCACGAACGCATCACGCAAGGTGAGTTCCGGGATCGTTTCACCTTTCGGCCCGAGACGCTCTGATTGTTTCGGCCTACCGAACCGGGTGCTTTTACCGGCTGCCAGCAGGATGATCGTTACGGCCACCATCGCCAGGAGGTCATCCGTGCATCATCACGTCCGCCCATCGGCTAATCGGTTTGAGCGATGGCCTTCTGCCAGTTCCACGCATCGCGCAACGCATCGCGCAGGGTAAGCGTCGGCTTCCAACCGAGCACATCGCGGCTCTTGGTGGTGTCCGCATAAACAGCGGTGGTGTCACCGGCGCGGCGTGGTCCGATCACGTACGGCAGCTCGTTGCCCGTTTCCGAGGTGAACGCGTTGATGACTTCCAATACGCTGTTGCCTTGGCCGGTGCCGATGTTGAACACCTCACAAGCCGGTGCACTGCCGGTTTCCACCCACTCCAACGCGCGTACATGCGCCTTCGCGAGGTCCACCACATGGATGTAGTCCCGGACGCACGAGCCGTCCGGGGTGTTGTAATCGTTGCCGAAGACGGTGAGCTGCTTGCGCAGGCCTATCGCCGTCTGGGTCACGAAGGGCACCAGGTTGTTCGGTACGCCGAGGGGCAGTTCGCCGATGTGCGATGAGGGGTGCGCCCCCACCGGATTGAAATAGCGCAGCAGTACTGCCTTGAGCGATGGGTCGCTCGCCGTGGTATCGCGCAGCATCTGTTCGCACGCGATCTTGGTGAAACCGTAAGGCGACATCGCGTTGCGGTCCGGCGCTCCTTCCGTCACGGGCAATTTCTCCGGCTGGCCATACACGGTGCAGCTGGAGGAGAACACGATGCGGCCGGTGCCGTGTTCTTTCATGAGCTGGAGCAGGAGCGCGAGGGAGCCGATGTTGTTCCGGTAGTACTTCAGCGGATGGGTTACGCTCTCGCCCACTGCCTTGTCCGCTGCGAAGTGGATGGCACCATGGACCGGACCTTCCACGGCGAACATCTTGCGCATGGCATCGGCCTCACAGCAATCGATGCGATGCACCGAAGGCGAACGCCCGATGATCCTCGCGATGCCGGAGATAGCGCGCTCTTCGCTGTTGCGGAGGTCGTCCACGATGATGGGCTCGAAGCCTGCCACGGCCAGCTCCACACACGTATGGCTTCCGATGAACCCGGCACCGCCTGTAACGAGGACCTTTTTCATAGTGGCCGTGAAAATGGCGAGAATGGGGAGAACGTCGCTCGGCTTCGCACATTCGCGGCGCATGTTCCGTCGGAGGCCCTCCTTGTCCACGTTCGCCATCGCGGGGGTGATGGTGTTCTTCACGCTGGTCGCGTGGCGGTGGAGCTGGAACCAGGGCCCGGCGATCATCCGCAGCGATGCGGAGGGCTACTACGCCTACCTGCGCGCGGTTTTCATCAACCATGACCTGGGAGAAGAGGCACCGAACGCGACCTATCTCCACGAAACGCCTGACGGCACGCTGAACAAGTACTTCGCGGGTGAAGCCCTGATGCTCACCCCGTTCTTCTTGGCCGCGCACGGCTGGGCGTACGTGTCGGGTGCCGTTATGGACGGACTTTCACCGCCGTACATGCGGGCGGTCTGCTACGCGGGCCTGTGCTATGCATTGCTCGGTCTGTTGGCACTGCGCGGGTTCCTGCGGAAGTCAGGGATCGATGAGCGGGTGATAGCCGTGCTGTTGATAGTCCTCGGCTTCGGAACGCAACTGGTGCAGTACGCGGTGATCCAACCCGGATGGTCCCATGTGTACTCGTTCTGCATGGTCAGTGTGTTCATGCTCTGCACGGTACGTTTGAAGGAAGTGATGCGCTGGCAGCGGGCGATGGTGTGGGGCGCGTCGCTCGGCCTTGTCATCCTGTTGCGGCCCGTGAACGGACTTGCACTCTTGGCGGTGCCGGTGGTCTTGGGCCGATCCACGGTCCCCTTTGTGCGGTCACTCTTGGGCGAATGGAAACATGCCGGTGCCGCAGCGATCGCCTGTGCGGCGGTGGTTTCCGTCCAGTGCATGTTGTGGTACGCGCAGGTCGGCCACTTCCTGGCTGACGGATACCGGGGCGAAGGGTTCCACTGGGACCGTCCGGAATTCATGCAGGTCCTGGTCGGCTTCCGGCGCGGACTGTTCCTGTGGACGCCCGTGCTGATCCTTGCGGCCGCAAGTGTGCTGTTGCTGTTGCGCAAGGACCGATGGCGGGCGCTCGCTTCGCTGGTCTATTGGGGAGTGAACACCTACGTGATCGCGAGCTGGTGGATCTGGTACTACGGCAGTGGTTGGGGTTCGCGCGTGTACATCGACCACTACCCGGTTCTGTTCTTCCCGCTCGCGTTGGTCTTGTCCGGGTGGATCGGGGAACCCCGTAAGCGTTGGTTGTGGCGCGCCTCTCTCGCCTTGCTGTCTTTGGCATCGGCCTTCACTATGGCGCAGTTCTATCAGTACAACCACCGACTACTGGACGTGGAGTGCATGGACGCCCGCAAATACGCCTACAGCTTTCTGCGCTTCGATGAAGGGCACCGCGACCGCTTGGGTGGCATGTACCGTGTGCCGCCGTTCAACCCGAACGGGTTGGATACGCTGCTCCATGAGAAGTGGGACGCCGAAGGGACCTGGTCGCATTGGTACGCCCGCCGGATCCGCATGGACGGTGCGCCCTCTGCCGAGCATGTTGCCGCGTGCGATGTGGTCGATGGTTACGGGCCGTCGTTCACCATGCGCGCATCCGAGTTCCCGGCCGGTCGGGCGCTTTACTTGGCCATCGGCTTCGAACGGTACCTGGCACACACTGAGGACACGCGGGGCATCCTGTGCGTGGCCGCGTTGGAGGATACCGCCGGAACGCATTCCTACTATACGACGTTCGCTATGGAACCGCTCCCCCCGCGATCGAACGGTGTTTGGGAGCACATCGAGTACCGCGTGTCACTGCCCGCCGCGAACGGGGAAGAAGACTTGAAGTTCTACTTCTGGAACAAGGAGAGCCGATCGCGCTTCCGGCTTGACGACCTGGATGTGACGGTGATGGCCGTGCGGCAGTATTGAACTACGGACGGTCGGCAGCGGCAGCCTGCCACTGCCGACGGCCACTTGCTGCTGGTGAAAGTGGGCCCAGCAGGATTTGAACCTGCGACCAACGGATTATGAGTCCGCTGCTCTGACCGCTGAGCTATAGGCCCGGATCCATCCGGGGATGGGGCGGCGAAAGTACCGTACACCGTACTTTGTCACCATGCGGGTGATGTACTTCCTCAGCGGCATTTGCGTGTCTCTCGGCCTGACCGGTCAGACATTGCAGCAGGAGCTTCAATCCGCTGCGCAATCCCACGGCCTGGTGGGCATGAGCGCAGTGGCCACCTGCGGGAACCAGATCATGGACATCTTCCATACCGGTCTGGCGGAGATCGACGGGTCCCGGCCCGTGACGGACAGCACGCGTTACCGTATCGCCAGCATCAGCAAGCTGGTAACGGCCATCGGGCTGATGAAGCTCTGGGAAAGCGGTGCGTTCGAGCTGGATGATGATGTGAGCGGTGCGTTGGGCTTCACGCTCCGGAACCCGCAGTTCCCGAACGTCCCCATCACCTACCGGATGTTGTTGTCGCACACGAGCAGTATGCAGGACGGTTCGGGCTACAGCGACTTCCTCAGCGGCACGTATGCTTCGTCACCACCGCCACCGATCAGCGAACTGCTCTTGCCGGGTGGTCCGGCGTATACCGCCAACATGTTCCGCACGGAACAACCGGGGACCTACTACACCTATGCGAATGTGAACTTCGGTGTCATCGGCACACTGATCGAAGCCTTGAGCGGCCAGCGTTTCGATCAGTACATGCGCTCGCAAGTGCTGTCCCCGCTGAGCATCGGTGGCAGTTACAACGTGCAGGACCTGGACAATATCGGGAACCTCGCGGTGCTTTATCGCAACAGTGTTCCACAAGCGGACGACTTCAACGGCGTGATGCCCGTGGCCCCGGACCTGAGTGGCTACCTCATCGGATCCAACGGCCTGTACTTCGGCCCCCAGGGCGGTTTGCGCGTAACCGCGATGGAATTGGCGCGTGTGCTGTTGGTGCTCCAGGGCGAAGGCACATTGGACGGGACAGTGCTCCTGGCGCCTTCAACCGTTGACCTGATGCTCGCGAACGCGTGGACGTGGAACGGGAGCAACGGCGACAATTACTACGGACTGTTCCGCTCATGGGGCTTGGGTATTCATCGGGCTACCGCGCAACCCGGGGGCGATGTGGTCTATCCCGGCATCAACATGTTCGGGCATGCGGGTGAAGCCTACGGACTGATCAGCGACCTCTACTTCGATCCGGTATCAGGTGCGGGTCTGGTCTTCATCACCAATGGGTACATGCCCGGAAACGCTTACGAGACCGGGACCGCCAGTGCCTTCTACACGGTGGAGGAGGATGTCTTCACCGCCTTGGGCACGTACGCTTACGAGGCGTGTTCGGCCACTGGGGTCGCCGCCATACCCACCACGGTGCTGCCAATGGTGGTTTCTGACAGGATGTTTGAGTGGAGAGGAGAGGAGCCTGTTTCGATCATCGTCTTTGATACCACAGGCAAGGAGTGCGAGCGCAAAGAGCTGAACGGACCGGGCCGTTGGTCCCCAGCAGTTCCCGGTGCTTCCATTGTCCGTGCATGCTCCCTCGGTGAATGCCAAGCGTTCAAGTTGCGCTGAGGATAGTTTCGCGCCCCAATGATCGATACCATCCTGCTCGACCTCGGTGGCGTGCTCATCGACGTGGACTATCACCGCACCGCGGACGCGTTCAACGCCTTGGGCTTCGACGGCTTCGAGGCCATCTACAGCAAGGCGCAGCAGGACCACCTGTTCGATGGCTTCGAGATCGGGGCCTTGTCACCCGCCGAATTCCGTTCACGGATCCGGTCGCTGCATGGCAATGGCATCACGGACGAGCAGGTGGACCATTGCTGGAACGCGATGCTGGGGCGCATCCCACCGGAGCGCATCGATCTGGTAGCTCGCTTGAGGCAGCGGTACAGGGTGCTGCTGCTGAGCAACACGAACGCCATCCATGTGCCCGCCTTCGAACGCATCATCGCGGAGGACAATGGGATCAGCGACTTCAGGGCACTGTTCGACGGCGCGTACTACAGTTGTGAAATGGGCCTGCGGAAGCCGGATGCTGAGGCGTTCCACCATGTGCTTGCAAGGCACGGCGTGGAGCCGGTGCGCACGTTGTTCATCGATGACAGCATCCAGCATGTGGTGGGTGCGCGGGAAGCGGGGCTTCAGGCCGAGCATCTCGAACTGAAGAGCGAGGACGTACTCAGGATGAGCGACCGTCTTGGTCTGTTCGCGTAGACCTATCGTCGAGCGATCTTCTTCTTGGCCTTCGGCAAGGGCAGCGTGGCGCTCATGCGGAGCAGCAGATCAGGCAACTTGCGCTCACCGGTGATCACGTCTTCGGGAACGAGGTAGTAGTCCTTCGATCCGGGGTATGCCGGTGCACGTTCACATCGGCGTTCCAGCTCCGCGCTTTCCGCCATGATCTTCACGAAGAGCTGATCGTCGCAGATGAAAGCCACCGGTTTGCCATCGGCGTAGAGGGCGAATTCCCCGAACATGGACCGCACGCTGAACCGGTCCGGGTGGCCCAGTTGTTCGAGAATGAACTCGGCCGAGGCCTTCTTGGTTCCCAAGGCGGCTAACGGATCTCCTGCGTCAACTCCACCAGCACCCCGTTAGCGCTCTTGGGGTGTACGAAGCACACCAGCTTGTTGTCCGCGCCGGTCTTTGGTTCATCACTGAGCAGTTGGAACCCTTCGGTCTTCAGGCGTGCCATTTCCGCGTGGATGTCCTCCACTTCGAAGGCCACATGATGGATACCCTCGCCGCGCTTCTCGATGGCCTTGGCGATGGGACCGTCCGGCCGTGTGCTTTCGAGCAGTTCGATCTTGTTGGGTCCCACTTGGAAGAAGGAGGTGATCACACCTTCGCGTTCCACGGCCTCGCGCTTGTAGGGTGGCACACCCAATAGCCGGGTGTAGGTCTCTTCGGCTTTGGCCAGATCGCTCACGGCGATACCAAGGTGTTCGATACGGATCATGCTGACAAGGTTAACCGCCACGGCGCTACGGGAACACCACGCGATATCGGATAAAAAGAAAGCCCCCCGATGGCGGAGGGCTTCGAGGTCCGGTCTCTGCCGATCAACGCTTGATGAACGTCTCGCCCATCTTGTTGTCGTAGTTGATGTAGTACATGTCCTTCTTCAGCGTGCTCACGTCGAGCTTGTTGGCATAGCCGCGCTTCACGATGTTGCCGTACTGGTCATACACCTCATACAGGGTGTTGCCGCTGAAGACGATCTCATCCTTCGGTTTTTCAGGGCTCCAGGTCACCACGGGCACCGTTGGATCGGTGAAAGCAACGCTCTGGCTGTAGCGGGCTTTCTTGGTCAGGTCCACCTGCTTCACGCGGAAGGTGTTCTCACCGCTGTGCGGGGTCACCTTGAAGGAGTAGGTATGCTCGCCGGGAGTTCCGGCACCGGGCACTTCGCCCACCTTCACCCACTTGTTCCAGCGCTTCTGCTCCACGATGTAGGGCAGCTCACCGGTCTCGTTGGCGGTCACCCAGCCGTAGGTACCATCGGCCGCCACTTGTTGCTTCACGATATCGAAGGTGCTCTTCGGTTTCAGCACCTCGGGGTTCAGCACCAAGGGCGTGCAGCCGTCCTTGTGCTTGATCTTCACGGTCACCTTGTCGCCCAGCTTCAAGCCGAAATTGGCCATGTCCACCTCGAACGCGCTGGAGTTGATCTCGTCCGTGGCGATCTGATCGTTCACGGTCACTTCGTACACGCAGAAACCGACGCCCGCTTCCGAGAATGGGTTCTGGATGAAAAGGTTCTTGCCTTGATAGTTGCCTTCGAGCACCAAGGTGCCCGCAGAGGCGGACAGGCCCAACAGCGCCGTGGCCAGGGTCAGTAGGGATGCTCGCATCAAGGTCTGGTATAGGGGTCGCAATGTTAGCAATTCGGGTCCGCTTGACCTAACCGGATCCGACACTCCGGAAACCGCGTGGCCGTAAGCGAGCAGAGGGGTGTCCGACGTTTCAGGCAGGCGGCTTGGGGGAAATGGCGACCACCATGCGCTCGATGTCTTGCTGGTTGAAGGGTTGGCCATCGATGTCCTGAACGACGAAGGTCCGATCGCCGGCCTTGACCACTTGGTAGAAGTGCATGAAGACGAGCGTGGCATCGTCGGGGAATTCGCTGCGGTAGGTGAGGAGCTCCGGCGTTTCGGTCAGCACGGTGTTCTTGCGCAACAGGTCGCGGTCCAACGTGGCCTTCAGTCGGGGTATGTCTCCGGGCTCTTCGGTGATCACCAGCCCGAAGTGGTCTCCCGCCTTCACTTCCAAGGTGCCGGTCTCGTCCTTCCAAACGATGGCCGGTTCCTGACCTTCCGTGAATTGCTTGTCCAAGGGCGTGAGCAGAAGCGGTAGGCCGTGGCCGGCCAGGTCGATCGGCGGTAAGGTGGCCGCTGCGGTGCTGTCGGTCGCCGGGTTTCCATCGGCCGCCGGACCGGTGACATCGCCACAGGCGACGAGCAGAGCCATGGCGAACAGGGTGGTCGAGTGCTTCATTTGCCGCGAAGGTCAGACCTGCGCAAGGTGAGCGGGCCTTGTGCGAAGGACATCTCTCCACCGGCCTTGGTGGGATCAGTACGATCGCGCCGCCTATATTCGATCCACCCGGCCTCGAAGCCGCACACCAAACCACCACGATGATGCGCCTTTCCACCTTCGCAGTTTGTCTCCTCTGCCTGAGCGTCCGCACGGCCACTGCGCAAACCGATGCCACCGTTACCAAAGGCTCCGTCTTCGAGGTGCGCATGGTGAAGACCGTCGCGCACTCCCAAGAAGATTACCTCCAACGCCTGAACGCGTTCTACCTGCCCGTGATGCGCAAAGCCCAGGAGCAAGGGTTGATCAAGTCCTTCAAGGTGTTGGCGGGCACTGCCTCCAACGAGGACGATTACGACGTGATGCTGCTGGTGGAGCACGCGGGCATGGCGTACTACGATACCGATGCCGCGCGTGACGCGAAGTGGGACGCGATCGAGAAGGAGATGGTGGCGGCCATGGGCGGAGCGGACAAGCGCAAGTCCTTCACCACGGGGTTGGACGAGATCCGGCACTACCAGGGCCAGAAGTTCATGCGGGAGGTCACGGTGAAGTGAGCGCTGCCCATCAGGGTGGCAATGGGCCGTTGTAGCGCACACACGGTGTGGCGTACCACAGGCACTGGCCATACATCGGGTATTCCACATGCAGTGTGTCGCCGCTCGTGATGCTGAGCAGACCGAAGGGGCCGTGCAGCCATTGCCGCAAGCATATGGTGTCGATCGGCTCATTGTACATGGCGGGCTTGGCGAAGTCGCGCAACAGCTCACGGTATTTGCGGTCATCCGCACGGTCCTCATCAATGAGCAGGTATCGGCCAGGGGGAAGGGTCAAATAGCCGTCTCCCGCTCTGTTCATTTGGATCATGCCGGTCGGCTCGCGCAGGTCGTTGATGGCCAACTTGCCGGTGCTGTCCGGCCGGGCCGCGCGGATGAACATCTTTCCCGACCAAGGCTGCGGACGTGGATAGTCGGCCGGATCCGGTTCGGCACCGCCGCAATAGGGTTCGGTCCACGTGCAATGCAGGTGGATCGTTCCGCTCTCAAGAAAGCCATCCATGACAGCCTGCCGGTTGCCGCATGAGCTGAGGAGCACAACGATGGCGATCGCCCGCATCATCACCTCAGGCGGAATCCCGCTCCACCAGCGCCTGATGGTGCTTCACATGGTAGATGGTGAAGTAGAGCATCTCGCGCACCGTGAGCTTGCCGAGCAGCGGATGCGGCAGCAGCACCGTATCGAGTTCGTGTTCGGTCCACGAGTTCACCCGGCGCGAAAGCGTTTCAACCGTTCTCTTTACTGAAGCCGCGATGCGTTCCACCTGGTTCGCCGGTACGGCAGGCGGCACGAAACGACCGGATGCACGGCCCCCCGCCTCCAGTTTCTCCTTGTAGCGTTGAACGAGCCCGTCATAGTCGCGCGGCGGCCGGTTCGGTTTCCCGAAGCGCCAACGCAGGAACCATTTCGGCACTGCCAGTGCAAGTGCTACCGGCCGCACCGCGCGCAGGATGTGATCGATCTGCTGGGCGGGCGTCCACTTCCCGTTGCGCGACACATCACGCTCGTTCGTGGGCACGGCGAGCACCCGCGCGATGAAGGCTTCGTGGTGCTGGAGCAGTGCGGCGTTGATCGCGGAACGGTCCATCGCCGATCAGAT
>Ga0075163_10013188_pt1 | contig 10725 bp, 1 predicted proteins | sample JI1023141ADNA_FD_71478 | JGI IMG/M metagenome (GOLD analysis project Ga0075163, IMG submission 71478) | Wastewater effluent complex algal communities from Wisconsin, to seasonally profile nutrient transformation and Carbon sequestration -... | ecosystem: Engineered > WWTP > Effluent > Algae... | reverse complement strand
CCTGAGAAGGTGGAACTGATTTCGACGCGTCAAGGCGTGAGTCAACTCGTAGGAAACTTCGTGTCTCAGCATGAGATGACGGACCTGCTCACGTTTCATGCGACCAACGCGGCGACAGCGGAGATGTTGCCGGCAACGAACTTGGAGCAACGGCTGGGTTTGGATTGCGAACACGGATGTTGTCGGGTCAAGCCTGCGGTGGGAGCGGACGCGCGCACGTTCGTGGTGACTGCAGCGCAAGACGTGATTGTGCCACCTGCGGCACAAAGGATGGTGGTGGGTCGGTTGGAGAGAGGAGAACTGGACTACACGAGAATGGAGAGAGACTCGATCGCGGTGTTCTTCCCGAAAGTGAGGGAGGACTGTATAATGTGGACGGCGGAGTTTGAGATAGACGGGTCGAATCCAGATCCGTGGTTGCCGGTTCGGGTGTGTAATACAACGAGCACCGAAGTGCGACTGCGGGCGGGCGAAGAGATCGGCGAGGCGCGCACGGACGTGCAAGTAATGAGATTTAATGACGGACAAGAACAATGCCACGGCTCGTGCCAAGAGTCTGGGGGGCGATCAGAGGAAAGCGACCTGGAAGCCTCCCGACACGAGCGTGACAACATCAACAACAATCATGGCAATGTCAACGCTGTGACGATTAACGACGACAATCACGGCAACGAGGAAGGGGCTGTGACGGAGAAAATGGACATTACGGCTGCATTTGCGAACGACGGAAGCAACGCGGATGTGGGAATGACTGCATTCATGCAGACCGCTGGACTACACGGAGACGAGACACGGGCTGACTGGGAGGAAGCGGCGCTGGCACCACCGATGTTCCGAGTGGCAGAAGCGGAGGAGACAGTGTCGGGGAACGTATTTAGCATCAGCGGGCCCGGCTATCTCACGGGGGGCGGCGAAACTGACGCCGAGCGGGAGCGACTGTTTATACGATCAGGCATCGTCAGCGAGGAAAAAGCTGCGGCGGATTTCAAGGAAATGATTGACACGGTGCGAGCGAGATTGAAGGAGGAACCTGGATTGACGACACAGCAGAGAGAGGCTGCAACCGCCGTTCTGGAACGAAATCAACGCATGTTCACGGAGCCGAACTTGGCTCGAGCAGACGACCCGGCATATCCTTTCTACATAAGGATACCAACGACAGTACCGACACCAGTGAATCTGCCGCCGTACAGATACCCGGCCGACAAACTGGAAGCGCTGCATGCTTGGGCGGAGTCACAATTGGCGAAGGGTCACATAGAGCATACGACCAGCGCATGGAATGCTCCGATCGTCATGGCGCGGAAGAAGGATGGTCGGTGGAGATTTGCAATCGACTTGCGAGGGCTGAATCGCATAGCTACATTCGACCCGTATCCGCTGCCCAGAATTCCGGACCTGATGGAGCTTACCCGTGGGGCCAAGTGGTTTTCAGCCCTTGACCTCACGGACGGCTACTGGAATTGCCTCGTTCATCCCGACGACCGAGAGAAGCTGTCATTCACGGTACCTGGGAAGGGACGATTCCAGTGGCGGTCAATGCCATTCGGTTATCACGGCAGTGGACCTCATTTTCAACGGGCCGTGGAAGCATGTTTGGCCGGACTGGAATGGAGCGAGGTGGCGGTGTACGTTGACGACGTGCTCATGTTCACCGAAACATTCGATCAACACGTGCAACTGGTGGATCGCGTGCTCAGCAAGCTCTCGGACGGCGGGTTTGCAGTGGCGCCTACGAAGTGCACATTCTTCGTGCGGGAAATCCCTTACTTGGGACACATATTGTCGCAACGGGGAGTGTCAGTGCAACCAGCGCTCGTGAGGAAGATCATCGCGGCGATGGGGGAGCTGAAGACGAAGACGGCGATCCGACGAGCACTTGGAGTGGCGCAATTTTATGCAAAATTCATCTGGGACTTTTCGACGGTTGTGGCACCGCTCAGTGACGCGACGCGCAAGCACGTGCACGAGGATCTGAGCAATCTGACGAGTGAAGAGCGGCAGCGAGTGGAACAGGCGTCGAATCGGCTGACACAGCTGATGATTACAACGCCGACGCTCGCTCTGCCGGATTACTCACGAGAATTCGTGTTAGTGACAGACGCAAGTGATGTGGGCTTGGGTGCCATGTTAGGGCAGGAGGACGAGACGGGTCAATTGCGGCCGATCGCATTTTGGAGTCGAAAGCTGAGTGACACAGAGAGAAAGTACTCGCCGACGGAAAGGGAAGCGCTAGCCATCGTGTTTTTCGTGGAGAAGTTTCGATACTATCTGCTCGGGCGGAAGTTCCTTATCAAGACGGATCACTCGGCGCTCAAGTACATTTTCGGAGGAGCCGCCACGAACAGCAAGCTTGCGCGATGGGCGTTGAAACTTCAGGAATTTACGTTTGATGTGGTGCACATCCCCGGGAAGGATAACACAGTGCCCGATGATCTGTCGCGGAGAGGATATGACGCGCCGACACCGGTCGAGGAGTGGAACGCCTCAAGGAGCCAAGGACTCTACGTGCGAGGACCCGGAGTACCGGATGGCGAAGCAATCATCCCACCGCAGTGCATCGCGATGGAAGAGACGGTAGAGAGGGCATTTGTTGTGTCCACGCAGCAGAAGAAGTTACAGTTCGCCACGCTGCAGCGTGAAGACGAAGAAGTCGCTGCAATCAGACGATGGATCAGAGGAGAAAGTCGCGAGGTACCGACGATGATTGAAGAACGGGATCGAGACAGGTGGAGACGGAAAATCGATAAGTGCGTGGAAGCGAAGGAATTCGGCGAACAGGACGGAGTGATGATGAGATCTACTAAGCAGAGAAACCACTCGGACATACTTGAGCTGACACGAGAACGTGTAGTCGCCCCGAAATCGGTCCGCAGAATGGTAATGGCTGATGCGCATGATGCGAGCTGGGCTGGACACTTCTCAGAAGCAAAAACACTGGATCGGATATCGCGTCGGTGGTGGTGGCCGACGATGAAAGAGGACGTGTCGCGATGGGTGCACGCGTGCGAGGAATGCGCGCGAGCGGGACGCGGCAAGAAGAAGAGGTACGGGAAGTTGCACGCGGTGCGACCGACGCTACGTCCATTTGAAAGAATCGCGATTGATACTGTGGACGTGGTGACGAGCGGTCACTCCGAGTTCCGGGCGTGTTTGACGGTCGTCGATTATTGCACGCGATACGCGCTGGCTATACCGTTGCGCGACAAGACGGCGGCGACGATTGCACAGGCGTTGGTGGATCGAGTGGTGGCTTACTTTGGGCCGCCGGAAGAATTACTGTCAGATAATGCTGGAGATTTGCGTGGTGTGGTATCGGAGCTGGCGAGAGCGATCGGCACGCACCAACAATTCACGACAACCTACCACCCGAGGGCAAACGGACTGGTGGAAAGGTACAATCAGACATTCTTGGCGATGATGCGCACGGTGCTGGACGACCATCGTCACGGGAATTGGGAGCGATACGTGGCTATGTGTCAATACGCGTACAACTCCGCGCCGCACAGCAGCACGGGGTATTCGCCGCACCTACTGCTATTCGGGCAGGAACCGATGTCGCCGTTGGAGGCCAAGTTCGAGTGGCCGGCGAGTTTTCAAAGCAAGAGCGATTGGATCGAAGAGCTATTGCGCATACGTGAAGAAGCGCATAGAGCGCTAGAGGCCGTGCAAGTCAAGCAGAAGGAGAGATTCGACAAGAAGAGGCAGGAGCCGGATTTTCGAGTTGGCGAGCGGGTGTTCCTCGAAGTCGGAGCCATTCCAAGGGGCGCGAACGTGAAAACGCACAGTCGATACCGTGGACCGTACCGTGTTGCGCAGTTCAAGGAGGGAGGAACGGTAGTCGATCTTCAACATGACAACATCCCAGGACAGACGGTGCGGGTCAGTGTGGATCGGGTGATTCGGATCAACACCGAGGCGATGGACAGGTTGACACCACTGGAGGAGCGGGTGCTCCACGACTGGAAGGAGAGGAACGCGGAGGAAGAGACGAGGGCTAGAGAAGCAATGCGGCCACCCAAGGAAAAGGAGGAAGTCGACTGGGGTGCACTTGAGGAAGTAACACCGGCGAAGTCGGCGACGACGAGTGAGGCGAACGCAAGAGATGTGAGAGAGCGCAGTAGATCGCCGGAGGGCCACTACGAGTTGAAAACGATTCATATGCATCGGCCCAGAGAGAGAGAGGAAGGAGAAGAAGGAGAGAGAGAGCGGTACGAGTACCTCGTGGAGTATCGCATGCCGAAGGGTCAAAAGGAGGGTCATTGGTGCGATGAGCGGGATATCAACGCGCCAGAATTAGTACAGGACTACTGGCGACGACTGGAGCTCGGCGAGATCACGGCAGTGGAACCGTGGAAGAAGAATTGTCGCTGGAATGGGTACGACAACGGGTGCAAACACCTGCAGTGTCGCGCAGACAGCTGGAAGGTCGCCTACGACAGCTACTTGGCGAAGCAAAAGAAACAGCAGCCGAGCGGCGTGACGCGTGCGACGAGTAAGAAGGTCATGGCGCAAGCGTCGACTGTGAACCCGGTTGTCAGAGCAAGAGTACGGACCAAGTCGGGGAGAATAGCGACTCGGGTGAAGCTGACGGGTTCATCTCAAGGAAGACGAAAGTGACAAACCATGCACATTTCGTCTGGGGGGCCATGTGAGAGTGAACGCCTGAAATTGGGAAATAAAAAAGCTTTTATATTTGTTTACACGGTCTAGTATTACTCTTTCAAGATGAGTCAGACCGTTGTGAATGAATTGGGGAAAGTAACCACTAAACACAACATGCAGGGCAATCTGGGGGATGCGTCTTCCGGATCCGTTGAAGATGGCAACAACAACAACGATACCGAGGCAATCTCGGCGTCTTGGGGTTCAAAGCCTAATTCACATGGGAGCCCCGGCCGCGGATCGGCTGTGGACAATAATCCAACCCTTCTCGGGCCTCGTGAAGAGGACCAAGACGGCCAGGCGCCGTCGGAGAAGGATGGCGACGTCATTCTCGCCAATCTCTTGGCCGCCCTGCAAGGGGAGGTCGAGGAAGAAGAGGATGAAAAGAAAAAAAAAATAGAGAAAAAAAAAATAGGCATCCAGCGACAGATACACGAGATCAACCAAGAGCTCGGGTACCTTGTCCGGCGGGCACTGGAGGTGTCCAAGGACAGAAAATTGTCGGCGAAACAACGCAGGGACGGCGTGGAGAGCATTTCCAAGCTGCGAACCAAGCTGACGGCGCAGCGACAGGCCCTGGAGCAGGACCTGAAGGCGCTCGACGAGCCGGAGGGAGCGGCGCACGAGGACCAGGCGTCGGGAATGACGCCAGCCGGAGCGAGCAAAGGTCCCGAAGAGCGAACGGCTGCAACGCCGGAAGCGCGACCCCCGGATCCGGCGCGCGCGAAGAATGCGAGCGGGATCGGACCGAAGGGAACAGACTCGGGAAGCCCGAAGGCGGGAGCGCCGAACAACGCGCCGTCGGGAACGGGCGGAGCGAAGCTCAGCAAGAAGAAGGGCGGCGGCAAGGGCGCGAGCGACGCGGGAGCGGCTGAGACGCCGGAGACAAGCGCGTCGAAGAAGGGCGCTGCGAAGATCGCGGTCAAAGCGAGTGAGGGCGTGAAGAGCGAGAGCAAAGAATCCGCGCCAAAGCCGACCGCCAGCCCGGGCACGCGCTCGGTGCCGACGAGAGTTGCGGAGACGGAACGACGAGACTCGAACACCGAGCACGTGGACGAGGAGATGTTGGAGGCGGAAGAGCCCGTGATTGAAACAACGGCCGCTGCCCAAGCGAGCGAGGACAAGCAGCTCGCCGTGATTGCCGTTGTGGGAAAGCGAACGGAAGCCAGCGACAAGGCTTTGACAAAGATCCTGAGAGACGCGAGTATTGGTGTCGTCAAGAACGAGAATGCAAAGGCATCGATCGTGCGTGTGGCGACGGATCCCAGCGCGCGTGCGGATGTGTTGGTGGCGTTCGAGGTGACGAATGCTGCGAAGAGCGTGGTCATTCCTATGTACTGTCGGGTGGGAGAAAAGGGCGTGCGAGCAGACGAAGTCATGTTGCGAGCTGTGATTCGAGCTGGGTTCACGCAGCATCAGGAAGCAGCCACCTACTTGACGGGAAACGCGTACGCTGTGATCGTCATGCCCAAAGGGGAGCGCCAGCACACGAACAGTCTGGCGATGCAGGTGCTCGGTGCCAGCGGAAATGCGCAAGTGCGCCTCAAGCTGGTGGCCCCGGAGGAATTCACCAACACGGGGACGGGCGAGTGGTTTATTCGAACAGTCGGACCGCTGCGTGTCCTGTGCAACGTCGAGGGGCTGAAAGACGACGGTGCGGCGCCGTGCGTGCACCAGGGCAAAAAGCCCACCAATACGGGAAATGGGTTGGACCCGTGCGCCAAATGTGTCGTGCAAGGAGTCGACGCAGTGGTCTGCCACTCTGTGTCGGCCGGCAACCGATCCGCATTGCTGATCGTGAACCAAGGAAGTACGACGCGCAAGGCAACTTTGGCAGACGTCCTGAAGGTGGAGGAGGAACGCAACGGCGTGATTGACAAGGAGTGCCCAAACTGTGGCCACGCCTTCTGTCGCGGAACCGGAAGAGGCGGATGTATCGTGGGAAATGCCAATCAGAGCTGGACGACGGCCGGTTGGGAGGCGGATACTGTGTCTATGCGGATGGGCGCAGGGTTGTGCACGGGCAAGACGCAAGGATGGGTGCGGATCATCGTCACCGGCGACAGCGATGTGGCGAAACGCATGGAAAAGAACCTGCGCACGGTCTACGGCGGCACAGCAGTCTCTTTTGGAGGACTGTGCGGACTAGAGGTGAAGATGGAGTACCTTGCGCCGGAGCAGGCTCTCAAGAGCGCCGCCACCACGAGTGACGCGCGGACGACGCTGCTGGTGTGGAGTACCAACGACTACCGCGTGGCATTGATGAGAGGGCTGGAGAGCCGGGAAATTGCGACGCGCCAGGACGTGGTGACGATGCTGGTGACGTCAGTGCGGCAGAACGCACTCGTGGACAACAGAGGTGGCAAGGGACGAGCAATGTTTACGACCTCGGGATTGTACACGATCTTCGACCTTTGCGCGACGGAGAACAGCCTTATGGACGCCGTCGCAGTAGGGGTTGAGGAAGGATTGCGCAGAACCATTGCGCAAGGGCGAGGACACGGATTGCTTCAAGAGTACAAGCCTTTGCCGGAAGGACCGGGTAACGTTGAGCGGACGGTCTTTGTCACGGCCAGCGGAAAGGGGGGGGAGGACAAAGCCCTTCTGGAGCGGACAGTGACGACCATTCGAGGATTGCCAAACGTTAGCTGTCAAGTGGTGTCTCAGGTGCCGATCAGCGTGTCGTGCGCGAGCGGACAGATCCACGTGGCAGTCGGAAATGATCCTAAAGGAGAAGGAGCCGATCTGTACGTGGTGACGGCAGACCGGGCGAAGGAAGACATGACGACGATATGTGTGCCGCCCATGGAATTTCTGGGCGAGAGAGTGATTGCTATGGCAGTGGAGGCAGCGCTCGACCGGAAGCTCAACGCCCACTCAGGATGGGAAGGGGATGACGACTCGACAGTGGTGATTGTCACAACTGAAACAGCTGAGGGATTGCGCAACGCCCTCATCGTCAGACGGGAGTTAACACAGCTCGTGTACGGCGAGGAGGAATTTCCCACGAGATTCAAGATGGTGCATATGCGGCCCAAGACAATGGACGGATATCGAATCCTGGTCATTCTGACCGCAGCGCAGGACCAGATCCTGCGAGAGGTGCCAAAGGACGGTAGTGTCCCGAAGATCCTCATTCACCTCACGGGGACAGAAATCGAGGATAGATTGGGCGAGGTGGTTCAGTTGCTGGGGAAGGACGAGCGCCCGCGCACGTGGGACGGACACAGCTGGAAGTTGAATTCCGCTGTAGAGAAGAAAGGAGCATGTCCGAGCGGCGAGCCGAAGGACGACTCGAGCAAAAAGGAGGCGCCGAAAAAGGTGCTGAAACGACCGCAGGCGGTGGAAGAAGACGAGTTGGAGCGCGAGGCGGCGGAAGAAGAACCGAGAAAGATGAAGGAAGCGCCGAAAAACGTGCGGAAGCAATCGCAAGCGGCACAGAGAGAAAGTTTGTCGGATCGCGACGACGAGGAGGAAGACAACGACGTCGCGAGCAAGCCCATGGCGGCGAAAGTGTCGTTCGAGGATGAAGAGCAGAAAGGAGTTGTGGTCGGCATCGCGTCGGTGGCCAAGGATAAGTTCGAGGTCGGGCACGTTGTGATAGTGCGGCCAGACACGCTGGTGCGAGAATTCACGGAAGATCTCGCGAAGCTCAAACAAGTCAGAATCACAGGACAGTTGCTCGAGTGGTCGGCGCGAGGTTTTGGAAGATACATCAAGGCGTCGCCGGGACAGAAGATGTCGGATTTGTTGCCAGTCAAGCCATATTGCGCCGTGATCTACGGGCACCTGGACGAAGCAAAAGAAGTGGCTGCCACCATGCAGCGCATCGAATGGCCGGAGGAGCTAGAGTCGTTGAGGTGGGGGGCCCCGAAAAATGCCGGATCTCGAGTGTGGCAGGACCTGCGGGCGACTCAGAGGTGGAAATCGATGTTCGGGGAGAGCCTGAAGTTGACGGAAGTCGACCCAATCGAAGCGGAGGAGGTCGGAGTGCCAGAGACACCGATCGGCGGGAAAATACCTCGGCCGAATATTCCGATGGATCGAGCGAATGACGAAGAGGAGATCGATGAGTCGAAATACACGCCAGCGCGCGATCGCATGCGGGCCGAGAAGAACGTGGGTCGGCGCGAATCCTCGGCGACTGAGCACAAGTCTCATACCAGCGATTACGAGGCCATGTTCAAGGAACTCAAGGAACCGTCAGAGAAACGGTCGCGAGAAAGAACCCTCGCGATCGAACACAATCAAGCAGTATTCATCAAAGTCGAGCGCGTGACTCGCATTCTGGAAAAGACGTTCACGCAGCAGGCGATCGTGCGGGCGATGGAGATGGCATTGTCAAAGAGCATGTCGTTGCCCGGAGTAGTGGAGCAGTGGACACGAGGCAACGTGGATCAATGGGCCGTGATCGACCGCATGCGTACTCACTACACGCACGCGAAGGGAGATCCCATTCTGGAAGCCATCACCAGCCCGAAGGCCACGACTGGGGAGACTCGCACGGGCTTCGTCGCGCGCATGCATGAGGGAGCTCGGACAGTGGAGGGACGGAACAAGGGTCATCTCAGCGATTCGTTCGTGCAGGCCTCGAGGAAAAAGATCATTCTAGAGGTTGCAAATATCGTGGACGCGAACGGATTGAAGCTGTCGAGGGAATTTGTGGTGAAGTTGTTGGGCGATCCCAGACCGAAGGACGAGTCCTTGTCCAAATTCCTAGAGGAACTGCTTCAAGAGTTGGAGCGACGCGAGCAGGCGGAGACGGCCATACGCGATGGACGACACGAGGAGCCTCGGGGCGCAAGAACGAGAGGAAATGCGTTTCTAGCCGTGGATGAGGAATACGAGGACGGATACTACGAGGACGAGGACTCGCAGCAGACAGACGAGGACTATGAAGAGGAGATTCTGGCGCGGGACGACCATTACTCCAGCGCATTCATGGCCATGGCAGAAGAAGGAAAATTCCGTCCCATTCACGAGGTTGTCAAGGACGGCGACCAACTCCGAAAGGCGATGATGAAGGGCGGCATTCCGTTCGAGATCTTCTACGCGCGTGGGCCGCATTGTTGCTGGAGCTGCGGGAAGGAAGATCACTGGTCGATGCAGTGCCCGACGCCGAATCCGAAACTTCCGTTCGGGCCGAAGAACTTCACGGTCATGGTGGACAAGGAGAATAACCCGCATATGTTCGGAGAGCCGATACCGGACAAGCAGACTGGCGGAGGTCTGCGACTGTCGGATCACGGCAAGAGAAGCGCGAGACTGGGGTCGCAGAAGGTGAACGCGGCAAGTATCCAGCGCAAGGTGGAGCAGTTCAAGAATCGGCGTCAGTTCGGAAAGCAGGATTTCGGTCGGGGGCCCAGCTAAACGCCGGCGGGGTGCCCCCTGTTGATCCAGGCGGTGGAAAAGACAAGTCGCCATTCGACGATAACGAAAAGGCGAAATTTGATGCTGAGACGGAGCGGCTCGCGGGGTTGCTTCGAGACACGCTGTGGCGTCAGCTCGTGGAGCGGATGCGCAAGGCGTGGAGACGACATGGAAACACTACCATGAGAATGCTGTTCGCGCAGACGAACAAGACGGAGCGCGACGACCAGCTGCATGCGACGATGTTGCAGACGCAAGTGCGGTTGCGAGGAGAAGGATGGAAGCCGACGCTGGCCATTTGGGACAGCGGCAGTCCATTTACGGTGATCAAGAGCTCACGCGTACCAAAGCATATAGTGGAACCGACTCGGGCTAACATGCGATGGGGTACTGCGGGTGCGTCGAAACCGCTGGGAGAAGTGCCGATGGCGATAGGACTCACCAAGCGCACGGAGTTCTCGGCACGTGCGATCATCATCCCAGACCACGAGCTGCCTTCGTACGTGGACGCTTTGATTGGAAATGACGTCATCCTACGGGTTACACACTGTAACCAGACAAATGCTGCACTGGCGAAGCAGTGGTTATCGTTTGAGGGTGACCCTGAGAAGGTGGAACTGATTTCGACGCGTCAAGGCGTGAGTCAACTCGTAGGAAACTTCGTGTCTCAGCATGAGATGACGGACCTGC
>Ga0075163_10013187_pt1 | contig 10726 bp, 8 predicted proteins | sample JI1023141ADNA_FD_71478 | JGI IMG/M metagenome (GOLD analysis project Ga0075163, IMG submission 71478) | Wastewater effluent complex algal communities from Wisconsin, to seasonally profile nutrient transformation and Carbon sequestration -... | ecosystem: Engineered > WWTP > Effluent > Algae... | reverse complement strand
TCCAGTTGATGGTTTCGTTAAGATCGAACATGCGGTCTCTAACTTCGGTTACTTTAATAAACCAAGAATCGAGTGGGTAATATAAAATTGGCGTGTCAGTTCTCCAACAATGCGGATAACTGTGCACGTATTTTTCTACTTTGAAGGCTTTGTTTTCTTCTTTTAATTGGATCGCTATTTCAACATCTATCGAACGTTCTGGTGCCTCACCATCGGTATAGTATTCGTTTTTGACATATTTCCCAGCGTATTCGCCCATATGTGACGTGAATTTCCCTTGCAGATTGACCAACGGCACTGGATTTCCGTTTTCGTCTAACACCAACATTGGCGGCACTTCTGGAACTGCTTCTTTGGCCACTTTGGCGTCATCCGCTCCGAAAGTTGGCGCAGTATGCACGATTCCGGTTCCGTCTTCTGTGGTTACGAAATCTCCTGAGATAACGCGGAATGCATTCTCGGGATTTTGATAAGGCAATACGAATGGTAACAATTGTTCATATCGAATTCCAACTAGATCCAAACCTTTGCATTCGGCTAGAATTTGATAAGGAATTTTCTTGTCGCCTTCTTTGAAATTTTCGAAATCATGTGGTTCGTTGCTTTCGAAGAACATTTTTCCGAATTGTTTTCCGACTAAGTTTTTAGCCAAAATCACATGGACTGGGCGGAAAGTATATTGATTAAAAGTACTTACAACTACATAATCGATTTTTGGACCAACGGTTAATGCCGTGTTGGAAGGCAACGTCCAAGGCGTCGTCGTCCAAGCAAGAATGTGAATGTCGCCATAGCTTTTTAAGAAGTCTGGCAACGAATCGGTTTTGGCTTTGAATTGTGCCACGACTGTTGTGTCTGTTACATCTCGGTAGCTTCCAGGTTGATTGACTTCATGTGAACTCAATCCAGTTCCTGCTTTTGGAGAATACGGTTGAATGGTGTAGCCCTTGTACATCAAATCTTTGTCGTAGATTTGTTTTAAGAGCCACCAAACACTTTCCATATATTTGGATTTGTAAGTCACGTATGGATCTTCCATGTCAACCCAATAGCCCATTTTTTCCGTTAAGTCGTTCCACACGTCGGTGTAACGCATTACCGTTCTTTTGCACGCTTCGTTATATTCTTCGATGGAAATTTTCTTTCCGATGTCTTCTTTGGTAATTCCTAATTCTTTTTCGGTTCCGAGTTCAACTGGCAAACCGTGCGTATCCCAACCTGCTTTTCTTTTGACTTGAAAGCCTTTTTGGGTTTTGTAACGGCAAAAAATATCTTTGATGGCACGCGCCATTACGTGATGAATTCCTGGCAAGCCATTAGCAGAAGGTGGCCCTTCGAAAAAGACGAATGGGGCATTGCCTTCGCGTGTCGAAATGCTCTTTTCGAATATGGTTTCTTTTTTCCAAAAATCAAGAACTTCTGAGGCGACTGTGGGCAAGTCAAGTCCTTTGTATTCAGTAAATTTAGTGCTCATAATATCCTTTTCTAAAATCGAGATGCGAAAGTAATAAATTGTTGTGAGTTATAAGATGTTAGACGAGAGTTTTTGCGTGAGCGGTTGCAGCGGCATCCTTTTTTGAGGCACGAAAAAAAGATAGAGCGAAAGACGCGACCAGCCCTTTTCGGCTGGGCACGCCCAAATTATTAAGAAAAAACTTCTTTCAAAACCTCGAGCGACTTTGGTTTTTTAAATCCATCAAGATGCATACTATAATAATCGATTAGGATTCTCAGTACAATTTGGCGCTCGGAGACATGAAATGTTTTTTGATTGTTATCAAATTCGAGATCAATCAATTTTTTAAAAAGTTGTGATTCGTGTTCGTTGATTGAGGTCAAGCTATGTAATGGTGTAAAAACACCATCTTTCATTTCAAAAAAGGGAAATTGAATCTCCGAATTATCTGGGTAGAATCCCAAAAACTTTGTGATTTCGAGAAGGAAAATTAAGTGAAAATTGGCCATTTCATCGTGATGGTCAAACCATTGCAACGCAGATTCTATAAAGTGAAAAAGTGGTTCATTTTTTTCTTCTTCATGAATGGAATGGTGCAACATTTCTGAGAGAAATAATGTCATGGTGCTTTTGACCACATCGGAATGAATGGTTTGAAAAGGGCTGTTGATCTTAATTTCTTTGAATTGTTCTAACGTGCCTTTGTTTTTGTGAATTGCCTCGATTTCGATCAAAGTTAGCGGTTGGAAATACGCTATTTTTTGATTTCCTTTTCGAGCTGAGAAGGCATCGCGAACAAAATAAGACTTCAATCCATCGGACAAGGTAAAACATTTTACAATCAAACTTTTTTCTTGAAATTTGAGGGAAGAAATGACGATTGCTTTGGTTTTGACTAACATGGTAAGTGTTCGCTAGTTGGTTTGGAACCCTTAAATAATAACCTCCTGCTTTTTTTTAACGAATTATCATCACTTTTTTGACCTTTGTTTCTGCGCCATCTTGCGATGAAATAAAAATCATATAAACTCCGGAGGCCACTTTATACTTCCCAAAAGCAGTTGTGTCCCATTCGATAGTTCCGCCTTCGGCAATGGCTTCGTGTACTAAATTACCCTCGATATCCGATATTTTTACATTGGCCTTATCTAACAGACCACTTATTTTTACCGTGCCAGTAAATTCAGGGCGCACAGGATTAGGATAAACATAAACATTGCTTAAGTCACCTTGTGCGGTTGTTGAAGTACCTTTGAAAGAAACCAATCCTTTACTAGTCGCAAAAAAGACTTCTCCTGTTGTTCCGTTGATATCAATGTCATTGATTGTATTGCTTGGTAGCGGAGAATTGCTAGTCGTAAAGTGATGAATGGTTTTTTGCCCATCTGAAGAGACATAAAAAACGCCTGAATCGATGGTTCCAATCCATTTGTTATTGGCGCCATCCACAAAAATATCAGAGATCGATTGTTCATAGAGTAATTCTTGCGCCAAATTATCTTCAATAATAATAATTGGATTCGTTCGTAGCGTTTCGTCGGAGCCAAAACTATCTACATTAGAAAGTACGCGCAGTCCAGCTAGCGTACCAATCCATAATTGATTTCGATTATCAACAGCGACAGCCCTTGCATCAAAAGACGGTAGATTTCCTCCTTCTGAGGCGTTGCTAATGACTCTAAAACGGTTGTTGAGCGATTCATTAAATCCGATCACACCATCTCGCCATGTTCCCATCCATTTGGTGCCGTTCTTATCAATAACCATTCGTCCGAACCGAAGTTTGCCAAGAACTGCATATACATTTTGCATATCATATGATTGCCACTGCCCACTTGATTTTAAAACTTTTAGTCCTTTCCTTACCACACTATTGGTAACCCATAAATTTCCGGTTTTGTCAAAAGCAGCGCCATTAATTCTAACATCGTCCGGAACTTGTCCAACGATTGTCTGTAGTCCATCTGATCCTGTATTGGTTGTGTTATAGAGTGTTGTAACCTGATCATTTTCTACCTTCAACAAACCTGAATAATAGGAACTAAAAAAAACTTGATTTTCATTATTAGGATTGACGGTTATTCTTGAAAGCGCTTTTGCTTCTGAAAGGTCACTATAGGGAATATTGAGCCAACCGTTTTTATTGAATTTACTGATCCCAAATTTAGACAATCCATTTGGCGTAAAGGCGTATGGATTATAATCGAGATCATAACCTCCAAAAACAGCCCAGAGATTTGAGGAAGATGCATCTATAGCAAAAACGTCATTGCGAAAAGGTCCTGCCGGAGTTTTGTTTTCAATATTTGAATCCGTTAAACCCTTGCTGAAAATTCCGTTTTCTGTTGTTCCGAAGAAAACAATATTATTGATCATGGTTGCGCATGTAAATTCAACGGTTAAATCTTGAATTTGAGTGCTTGAAATATCAGCAATTTGGCTTATTGCGTCGTTATAAACGTAGACGTGGTTCTTAGTTGTCACTAATAAATAAGAGCCATTACTTCGCAGATCATTTACGGCTTCGGTTAGTTGCACGACTGGCGTAAATGTCGTTCCATTAAATTTTTGCAAACTTCCTGCACTTGTAGTTGCCACAAGGTTATTCCCGATTTTTTCAACACCGCTCCATCCAAAATCAGCAACAGTGTACCATTGGTTAAAATCATTGAGGAAAGGGCTGGTAATTTCTGCCGCTAAGACACCGTTGTTTTTCGAGGCTGCATAAATGAACCCATTGAACAACGCGGTTTGCGAAATACTAATTTGAGAGCCGTTAGGTCCAATAAAAAAAGTGTCTCCAAATTGCAAAGTGTTTAAGTTGTATTGTACAATTCCGAAGTCACAAGAAACGTAAATCATCCCATTGTCGTCCATAAAATGATTTACTTTTTTTACATTTTGCGGGATTGCTTTATTGATAATATCTACAACATTTAGAATTGATCCGTCTGCTTGATTGTAAACGATTATTAGTCCATTTTCGTAGCCAATTATCGTTTTCTTTAAAGATGGACTGTCATATATTGCGGTAATTGTTAATCCTGAAAGGCCATCAATGGTATTAATCGTTTTAAGATCTCCCGAAATTACATCTTGTGAAAAAATCGCATTTTCAGTTGCAGCAAAAATCTTGGTTTGATCCTGTGAAATGTCATTTATGTGCGAATAGGAAAAGTAACCTTTCCATAATTTGTTGTTTTGTGAAAGACAAAAATGAGATGCAAAAAACGTAATGAGAGTTAAGAAAAATATTTTCATTAAAAAAGGTCTAGATTGAACACAAATATAGTACAAAACGAAAAAAATCTACTTTTAATATTTGAACAAATAAAAAAGCCTTTAAACTAAGATAGCTAAAGGCTTTTTTTACTTTATAGGTCGAAAATTATACGACTCCTTGTCCGAGCATGGCATCGGCAACTTTTACAAAACCAGCAATATTTGCTCCTTTTACATAATCTACGTATCCATTTCCATCCGAACCGTACTGAACGCATGAACTATGAATGTTTAGCATAATATTTTTTAGTCGCTCATCCACTTCTTCAGAGGTCCAACTCAATCGCAAAGAGTTTTGAGACATTTCTAATCCTGAAGTTGCAACACCTCCGGCATTAGAAGCTTTTCCTGGTGCGAATAATATTTTTGCTTTTTGGAATACTTCTACCGCTTCTGGTGTAGAAGGCATGTTAGCTCCTTCAGCTACACAAATACATCCGTTAGCCACTAGGGTTTTTGCTTCTTCTTCGTTTAATTCGTTTTGAGTTGCACAAGGCAAAGCTACGTCGCATTTTACCTCCCAAGGTCTTTTTCCTGCAACATACTTTGCATTAGGATATTTCTTTAAGTAATCACTAATTCTGCCGTAGTTTACGTTTTTGATGTCCATAACATAAGCCAATTTTTCAGCATCGATCCCGTCTGCGTCGTATATATAACCAGCTGAATCCGACATAGTTACCACTTTACCTCCAAGTTGTGTTGCTTTTTCAGCGGCATATTGAGCTACATTTCCCGAACCAGAGATCACTACTGTTTTCCCTTTGAAACTGTCACCTTTTGTTGCTAACATACTTTGTGCAAAGTATACATCACCATATCCTGTAGCTTCTGGACGAATTAAAGATCCTCCAAAAGAGATTCCTTTACCTGTCAAAACTCCTGTGAATTCATTTCTCAATTTTTTATATTGACCGAACATATAACCCACTTCTCTACCTCCAACCCCAATATCCCCAGCAGGAACATCGGTATCAGCACCAATATGTTTTGATAATTCAGTCATAAATGCTTGACAAAAACGCATTATTTCGATGTCAGATTTTCCTTTTGGATCAAAATCAGCTCCTCCTTTTCCACCACCCATCGGTAATGTAGTCAAACTGTTTTTGAAGGTTTGTTCAAATGCTAAGAATTTCAAAATGCTCAGATTTACAGAAGGATGAAAACGAATTCCTCCTTTATAAGGGCCAATTGCTGAGTTCATTTGAATTCTGTAACCTCTGTTTACTTGTGTTGTCCCAGAATCATCAATCCAAGTTACACGGAACATAATGACACGCTCTGCTTCAACCATTCTTTCTAAAAGCATTTTGTTCTGGTACTTTTTGTTTTCTTCAATAAAAGGGATGACAGTTTCAGCAACTTCCTTTACAGCCTGCATAAATTCAGGTTCGTTTGGATTTCTTTTTGAAACTGTTTCAATAAAAGTTGTAATACTTTGTGACATGATTTATAGATTAATAGCGTTTAAGAAAACGTTTTCGTTAATTGGCGACAAATATACATTTTTATCAAAATATGTATAAACTTTTTTTTATTAAATGAAATCTTAGAATTCACGGCCCGTTTTGGTCTAGAAATACCAATACTTCTATTGGACTTGAAACAAAATTGTATCTTTTACGTTAATAAGAATGTATTTTTTTTATTTTATTTTAGAAGTGAATGATGTTTTTATATATTTGTCGAGAATTGAATTAATCAGTATGCAAACGCCTAAGTATTTTATTGCAATCATCTTGTTATTATTTGGTTACTCGAGTAAAGTAATTGCGCAATTTGGTTTTTCTCATGAAGTTGGTGTAATTGCTGGCCCTGTAGCATTCCAATCAGATTATGGTGAAAGACATAATTATGACACTAATTTTGGAAATACTGGTTATGGAATTGGCCTTATTCACTATCTCAACTTTTCGTACAAAGCAGATTGTAATTGCTACACTCCTGAAACTTATTTTAATGACCATTTCAAGTTAAGAAGCGAATTATCATACAACAAAACCAATCTCAGACATTACGGAGAATATGTTGCCGGTGATAAAAAGAAAGATTTTAATCGCCAATTAAGAGGTATGAGAGGTAGTACAGCAGTAACAAACATCGGAATGCAATTGGAATATTTCCCACTAAGTATTCGCGATTTTACTTCAACCGTTGGGTCCTTAGCGCCTTTTGTAAGTTTGGGAGGTCAGTTCAGTTTTTATGATCCAGAGGCTTATTCTACCCTTGGTAGATTAGATGCGGCCGGTACATTACCAATAAAATATATTGGCGCAACACAAAATAGCAGTGGTACGGTTTGGTCTGTTGTAGGTAGCGTTGGAACAAGATATAAGTTGGCTCCATTAAGTGATTTAATGGTCGATTTTAGATTACAATACTATTTTTCCAATTGGGTAGATGGACTTAATCCAAACCCTAGCAGATATCCGGAAAACAAAGCAAACGATTGGTTGGTTTGGTTCAACGTAGGTTATATTTATTATATTCAATAAGAATTTAGAAAAGACATAAAAATAAAAAAGCCCAATTCTGTAATTGGGCTTTTTTATTTGCTATTCCTGAGCTAGCGCTTGTTCTAAGTCGGCAATCAAATCTTCCGCATCTTCAATTCCAACGCTTAAACGAACTAAATCATCTGTAATTCCAATCTCTTTCCTTTTGTCTTCGGGAATTGAAGCATGTGTCATTAATGCTGGATGATTCGCCAATGATTCTACACCACCTAGAGATTCTGCCAAGGTGAAAACTTGTACTTTTTCTAAAAAGGCAATGGCATCTTTTTTTAAGCCCGAAGTGAATGTAAAGGAAACCATTCCGCCAAATCCACTCATTTGCTTCTTCGCAATTTCATGATGCGGATGACTGGCTAATCCCGGATAATATACTGTTTTTATTTTGGGATGATTGTTTAAGAAGGCAACGACTTTCTCTCCGTTCTCACAATGTCTTTGTACTCTTAAATGTAATGTTTTAATGCCTCTCAACACCAAAAAACTATCCATCGGTCCCAAAGTGGCGCCCGTCGCAAATTGTTGAAAATGCAATTGTTCGCCAAGCGCTGCGTCTTTCACAATCAAAGCACCGGCAATAACATCCGAGTGGCCACCGAGATATTTTGTTGCTGAATGCATCACGATATCTGCGCCCAAATCGAGTGGTCTTTGCAAGTAAGGTGTTGCAAACGTATTATCTACCGCAAACAATATCTTTTTGGCTTTGGTAATCTTGGCAATTTCGGCAATATCAGCCAATTTCATCAAAGGATTTGTTGGTGTCTCTACCCAAACCAATTTCGTGTTTTCATTAATTAATGAATTGACTTTTTCCAAATCAGTCATATCCACAAAGTGAAATTTGATGCCTGAATCTTTATAAATCCTCGTAAACATTCGATATGTTCCGCCATACAAATCATCCATGGCAATAACCTCATCGCCGGCTTTAAAAGATCGCAAAAGACAATCTGTTGCCGCTAATCCAGAAGAAAATGCCAATCCTCGCGCGCCATTTTCTATGCTAGCTAATGCCAACTCTAATGCAGTTCTTGTAGGATTGGCAGCTCTGCTGTATTCGTAATCGGGATTAACTGGTTGCCCTGGACTAATTTGGGCAAAAGTAGAGGTTTGATAAACCGGCGGCATCACCGCTCCTGTACTTGGGTCATGGTGTTGTCCGCCATGAATCGTTTTGGTATTAAATTTCATGCTGATTTTTTTGCAAATGTATTAAATAAACTTTCTAATATTCATCATAAAACCAAGATGCAAAGCTTCGTGGTAATTATTAAATTCTAATGCTTCTTTAGTAGATTTTAGATTAAAACCAGTCGCGGTATTGTATTCGTGGTACGACGTAAATTTACCGTCATGATAATCTGACTTTGTTTTATCAATTAATGTAATCAAGAGGTCTTTTAGTTGTTCAACTTCTTCCGCCGTTGTGCTTCCAGTTGGTTTTGAACCATTTTTATAAGTTTCCACCAAACTTTCCTCAATATAACTTGGCAAGCCAGAAAGCCGATAAACCAAACCTTGTTGCGAAACTATTATATGCCCAATATTCCAAATCAGATTGTTGCTAAACCCATCCGGAATCTTATTGAGTTGCTCCAAAGTATAACTATTCAAAAATTTTAGATACAATTGTCTATTGGTTTCCCAAATTTTGAAGGTTGCTTCCATAAAATATTTTTGATAAAAATACTGCTTTTAAGTCTTAAATGAATTTCCTTTGCGCTTAGAATCTCGAAATTTATGAACAAAATATACTATCTCGCCTCTTGCGATACTTGTCGGAAAATTATTAAATCCCTGCCGAAAAATGAAGGTTTGGTTTTTCACGATATCAAACAAAATCCCATCACAGTTGAAGAATTAGAAGACATGAAGCGACTTTCAGGAACGTACGAAGCTTTGTTTAGCCGAAAAGCACAACTCTACAAGTCTTTAGATTTAAAGAACAAATCACTCACCGAAAACGACTTCCGCGATTATATTTTACAACATTATACTTTTCTAAGTCGACCGGTTTTTATCATTAATGACAAAATCTACATCGGCAACAATTCTAAAGTAATTCAAGAAGTACAAAAAGCCTTATCCTAATGTCAAAAAGAAATTTGGCTCTTTTTGCTGCAACGATGGTGTCCGTTATTTATGGACTCACATTTACGATCGCAAAAGATGTGATGCCAGTTTACATTTTGCCGTTTGGATTTATTTTGCTTCGCGTAGGTGGTGCTGTCGTGCTTTTTTGGCTTGTTACTTTTTTAGGCCCAAAAGAAAAAATAGCGCTGGAAGATTTTCCACGAATTATTGCCGCGGCTTTCTTTGGTGTTGCGCTTAACATGCTGACATTTTTTAAAGGATTGAGTCTAACTTCGCCTATTTCAGCAGCGGTTATCATGGTTACAACGCCGATAATCGTGCTCATTTTGTCATCAATACTGATGAAAGAAAAAATGAAAAAAAGAAAAATTATTGGAATTGTCATTGGTCTTATCGGCACTGTTTTTCTGATTGTTTTTGGAAAATCTGTCGGCTATGCCACACATGCGGAATTGGGCAATCTATTGGTGTTTATCAATGCGGTTTCTTACGGTTGCTATTTGATTTTGGTAAAAAAACTAATGGACAAATACAACGCCTTTACTTTTGTAAAATGGATCTACACTTTCGGATTCCTAATGGTTTTGCCCTTCGGATGGCAGGAATTACAAGTGATAGATTGGCATCACATTCCCGCTAACTTATATTGGAAAATTGGTTTCGTAATCATATTTTCCACTTTCTTTACGTATTTACTTAACTTGTTATCGATGCGTGAACTGAAACCAACTACAGTCGCTGTATTTATCTATCTTCAACCACTATTCGCTGCCATCATCGCTGTCGGATTGGGGAAAGATCAATTAAACGCCGTGAAGATTATCGCAGCAGGATTAATATTCGCAGGCGTCTATCTCGTAACGCAAAAGAATCGATCAAAAACGGAATCTTAAACAACCGCCATTTTCATTATCTTTGAACACTTTTTAGTAAACAATATGATACAATCAATGACTGGTTTTGGTAAAGCTACTTTACAATTACCCTCCAAAAAAATTACCGTCGAAGTAAAATCTCTAAATAGCAAAGGTCTCGACCTCAACGTAAGAATGCCCTCGGTATATCGCGAACTAGAGTTAGGATTACGCAACGAAATTGCGGTTCGATTAGAGCGCGGTAAAGTAGATTTTTCCGTATATGTTGAAATGACTGGCGAACAAACTTCTACCAAGATCAACGTGCCCATTGTCAGAGCTTACATCGAACAAATGAGAGGAGTCATTGCAGATGCAGATGAAACCGAATTGATGAAAATGGCAGTCAGAATGCCCGACGCACTCAAAACAGAACGGGATGAAATTGACGAAAATGATTGGGTTGAAATTCAGAAAGTCATCCAAGAAGCATTAGATAATATTGCCAAATTTAGAATTGC
>Ga0075163_10013184_pt1 | contig 10726 bp, 8 predicted proteins | sample JI1023141ADNA_FD_71478 | JGI IMG/M metagenome (GOLD analysis project Ga0075163, IMG submission 71478) | Wastewater effluent complex algal communities from Wisconsin, to seasonally profile nutrient transformation and Carbon sequestration -... | ecosystem: Engineered > WWTP > Effluent > Algae... | reverse complement strand
TCCATGGCGCCGGCCGAGGTCAACGGCCCGCCGCCCAGGTCGAGGGTCTGCTGGAACCCGCCGAGGGCGTAGATCGTGCCGTTGCGATCGACCGCCAGGCGCTTGATCGCCTCGCTGCCGTCGCCTTGCACGGGCGTGAACCACTCGACCTGACCGGTGGCCGACAGCTTGACCAGGCCGGCGTCGTCGTAGCCGCGCGCGACCGCGGTGGTGATGCCGAAGTCGACCTTGCCGCCCCACGAAAGGGCGGCGACGAAGCCGCCGTCGGGGGTGGCGACCAGCGCGGTCAGCTCGTCGGAGTCGAGGCCACCGGCGGTCCACAGCCAGCGCGGGGTGCCGTCGGCGCCGACCGCGGCGACGTAGAGATCGTCGGAGCCAACCGCGGTCCCCTGGGTGGCGCCGAACGCGACGGTCTTCGAGAACAACCCGCCGAAGGCGATCGTGCCGTCGGGGCTGACCGCGACCGCGTTGCCGGTGTCGTCGTTGGGGCCTCCCAGCGTGGCGACCCAGGCCACCGCGCCGTCCTTGCCGAGCCGCGCGACGAAGGCGTCGCTGCGTCCGGCCGACGTGACCTGGTACGGCGTGAGCATGGCGTCGCCCTCGAAGAAGCCGGTGACCACCGCGCCATCGCCGGCGACCGCGACCGCGCGGATCGTGTCGGTGGCCGGGCCGCCCAGGGCGACCGCCCGCGCGACGGCGCCGGTGGCGCCACCGGGATCGGCGGCCAGCGGCGGCAACGGTTGGGGCGGCGGCGGCGGCGGCCGCGGCACGTCGGCCTGGCCGGTCCCCGGGCCCGGGGCCGAGCCACCGGAGGTGGCCGAGCCTTTCGGTTCGGACTTGCCGCAGGCGGCGACCGCCGCGATCAGGAGCGACGCGAGGCAGGCACGTTGGATCATCGATCTCCTCGACACGGCGACGCGGCCGCGCTTGCACGATCGCACGGATGCGCGCGCGCGAGCAACGCGACGATCGGAGGGAACCCGCGCGCGCGGGCGGTGTCGAAGCCCGCCGCGTCGGGGATGGACCGCGCGCGCCCGGGTGCGCTACCACTTCGCCATGTCTGCGCGCGCCCGCCTCGTCCAGCTCGCCAAGTCGTCTGCGATCCAACGCGCGCTCTATCACTCGGGGGCCCTCGACGCCTTCCATCGGCGGCGCAACCGCGATCGCCTGACCGTCGTGATGTTCCATCGGGTCCTGGCGCCGAGCGATCCGCGCTGGCCGACCGCGGATCCCGAGTACAGCCTGCGCGACGACCTGTTCGCCGACTGCCTGACGTTCTTCAAGCGCCACTACCAGGTGGTCACGCTCGACGACGTCCTCATGGCCCGGGCCGGGGGACCGCGCCTGCCGGAGCGGCCGCTGCTCATCACCTTCGACGACGGCTGGGCCGACAACGAGGAGTTCGCCCTCGGCCACCTGCGGCGGGCCGGCCTGCCGGCGGTGCTGTTCGTGGTCGCCGACGCCGTCGATCGGGCGGCGCCGTTCTTCCAGGAGCGGCTGATCGGCGCCTGGCTGGCCGGTCGGCTCGACGCCGCGGCGGCGACCCGGCTGTGGGCGGCGACCGGCGGCGATCCCGCAGCGGCACCGCGGTTCGGCGCGCGGGCCGACCTCGAGCCGCTGCGGCGCGTGATCGCGCGACTCGAGGAGCTGGCGCCCGCGGCCCGCGAGCGCGCGCTCGGCGAGCTCGGCGCGGCGCTGGCCGACGACACGCGGTACATGGTGACCGCGGATCAGCTCCGCAACCTGGCCGGCCACTTCATCGCGATCGGCGCTCACGGCAAGAGCCACACCCCGCTGACCCGGGCCGCCGATCTCGACGGCGAGCTGACCGGCGCGCGCAAGGCCCTCGCCGGCCTGGTCGGGCTGCCACCGGCCTCGATGTCGTGCCCCCACGGCGCCCACGACGCCCGGGTGATCGCCGCCGCTCACGCCGCCGGTTACCAGCTCATCTTCACCAGCGTGCCCGAGCTGCCGGCCGCCCACGGCCGCGGCCCCGGCGTGCTCGGCCGGGTCGGCTTCACCGGCGAGACCATCACCGACCACCGCGGTCGGTTCGCCCCCGAGCGCCTGGCGCTGCACCTGTTCCGCAAGCCCCACGCCCGCGACTAGCGCGCGACGCGGGTGAGCGTGAAGCCGCGGGCGGTCAGGAGCGCCGGCAGGCTGTCGGCGCCCAGGAGGTGCCCGACGCCGACCGCGATCACGCCGCCGCCACCGTCGGCCAGGGCCTCGATCGCCGGCAGCCAGCGGCGGTTGCGGTCGGTCAGGAGCGCGCCGGTCCCGGCGACGTTCAGGCGGATCGCCAGCTCGCCGTCGTCGCCGGCCCGGTAGGCGGCGGCGATCGCGGCGGCGTCGCACCGCATCGTGGCCCGGGCGTGGAGCGCCTCGCGCAGATCGGCGATCGAGATCGCGCGATCGACGGCGGTGAGCTGCTCGCGCCACGACTCGAGCGCATCGACCGCGACCCCGGCGGCCACCGCCCGCGCGGCGATCGCCTCGTCCATCGACGGCGACGGGCCGGGGGCCGCGCGGCGCGTGACCATCGACAGCGCGTACCACGGTCGGGCCCGTCGCAGCTCGGCCGAGCGGATGACCTCGGACAGGTACAGCTCGAGGTCGTACCAGTCGTCGGCCGGCAGGAGCGTGTCGAGGCCAGGCCCCCGCGGTAGGCGGGCCAGCTCGGCCAGGACCTCGGGGTCGGGCCCACCGGCGCCCAGCTCAGTGGCGACCCTCGGACCGCGCGCGACCGCGGCCCACGCGACCTCCGGAACCTCGTCGGCGCCGAGATGGTGCAGCGTGCCGACCAGCCACACGGTCGCGGCGCCGCGCTGGGCCGTCCACACCAGGGGCGCGCCGGCCGGCCGGACCGGCAGCGTCGGACACGCCGGGCGGCCGGCGCAGCCGACGGCGACCACGACCAGCGCGATCGCGAGGACCGCGAACCCGCGCAGCGGGCGACGAGCGACGAGCGCCATACGCCGACGGTACGGCGGCTCGCCGGCGCGTGCCACCGCGATCGGCTTGCGTCGCCGGCCGCGGTCCCCGACGATGCGGCATGCGTTGCGCGGTGATCCTCGCCGGCGGCAGCGGCACCCGGCTGTGGCCGGCCAGCCGCCGCGCTCGGCCCAAGCAGTTCCTAACGCTCGGCGGCGCCGAGTCGCTCCTCGCCGCCACCGTGGCCCGGGCCCGCGCGGTCGCCGGGCGGATCACGATCGTCACCGCGGCCGACCAGGTCGAGCTGGTCGAGGCCGCGGTGACCGAGGTCGCGATCGTCGGCGAGCCGGCGGCGCGCAACACTGCCGCCGCGCTCGGCCTGGCCGCGGCCCACGCCTGGGCCGCCGATCCCGACGCGGTGCTCGGCGCGTTCCCGGCCGACCACCACATCGGCGATCCGGTCGGGTTCGGGGTCGCGATCGAGCGCGCCTTCGCGATCGCCGAGACCCGCGACGTGATCGCGACCGTCGGGATCGCGCCGACCCGCCCCGACACCGGGTTCGGCTACCTCGAGCTGGGCGACGGCGAGGTCGCGCCCGGGGTGCGGCCGGTGGTGCGCTTCGTCGAGAAGCCCGACCGCGCGACCGCCGAGGGCTACCTGGCCGGCGGCCGCCACCTGTGGAACGGCGGCATGTTCTTCGTCCGCGCCGCGCGACTCTTGGCCGATCTCGAGCGCCTGGTGCCGGCGACCGGCGCGGCGATGCGGGCGATCGCGACCGCCCTGGCCGCGGGGGATCGCGAGGCCGCGGCCGCGCTGACCGCGGCCCGCTACCCGACCTTGCCGTCGGTGTCGATCGACGTCGGCGTGATGGAGCGGACCACCGGCGTGGTCGCGGTGCCCGGGCAGTTCGGCTGGAGCGACGTCGGCTCGTGGACCACGGTCGGCGAGCTGGCGGGCCACGACCCCGCCGGCAACGCCCGCCTGGGCGACGCCGTGATCCTCGACGGTCGCGACAACCTGATCGTGACCGATCCCGGGACCGTGGTGGCCGCGGTCGGGGTGTCGGGCCTGGCGATCATCCGGGCCGGCGACGCGGTCCTGGTGACGCCGGTCGAGCGAGCCCAGGACGTTCGCGCCGCGGTCGAGGCGCTGGGCCCGGCCGGCCTCGACCGCTTCCGGTAACGGGTAGAATGCCGCGGTGAACCCGCGCATCTTCCGCGAGTACGACATCCGCGGCGTCGCCGACCGCGACCTCGACGACGTCACCGCCGCCGCGATCGGGCGCGCGATCGCCGCCCGCGTCGCCACCACCACCGGCGCTCGCCGGCCGCGGATCGCGCTCGGCCGCGATTGCCGACTCAGCTCGCCGCGCCTCCACGCCGCGGTGATCGCCGGGCTGACCACCGCCGCCGACGTCACCGACGTCGGCCTAGTGCCGACCCCGGTCCTGTACTTCGCCGCCCACACCCTGCCGGTCGACGGCGCGGTCATGATCACCGGCAGCCACAACCCGGCCGAGGACAACGGCCTCAAGATCCTGTGCGGGCGCGACTCGCTGCACGGCGACGACATCACCGCCCTGGCGCGGTGGATCGCGACCGCGCCCGCCGCCGGCCCGAGCGTCGGCGCGGTGACCGACCACGACGTCGTCCCGGCCTACCTGGACGCGGCGGCCGCGGCGATCCACCTCGGCCCACGCCGCCCCCGGCTGGTGCTCGACGCCGGCAACGGCGCCGGCGGCCCCACCGCGCTGGCGCTGTACCGTCGCCTGGGCTTCCCGGTCGAGCCGCTGTACTGCGACTACGACGGCCGGTTCCCGCACCACCACCCCGATCCGACCGTGCCCGCCAACCTGGCCGCGCTGATCGCCACCGTGGCCGCGACCGGCGCCGAGCTCGGCCTGGCCCTCGACGGTGACGCCGATCGCCTGGGCGCGGTCACCGCCACCGGCCGCATCCTGTGGGGCGATCAGCTCATGATCCTCCTCGGGCGCGCGGTCCTGGCCGAGGTGCCGGGCGCCGGGTTCGTCGGCGAGGTCAAGTGCTCGCAGGTGATGTTCGACGAGCTGCGCCGCGCCGGCGGCCAGGCCGAGATGTGGAAGGTCGGCCATTCGCTCATCAAGGCGCGCATGAAGGCCACCGGCGCCGCGCTGGCCGGTGAGATGAGCGGCCATCTGTTCTTCGCCCATCGCTGGTACGGCTTCGACGACGCGATCTACGCCGGGGCCCGGCTGCTCGAGCTGGTCACCGCGGCCGACGCGCCGTCCCTCGAGGACCAGGCCGCGGCGCTGCCGACCACGGTCGCGACCCCCGAGATCCGCATCCACTGCGCCGACGACCGCAAGGTCGCCGTGGTGGCGGCGGTGACCGCGGCGCTGCGAGCCCGGCCCGACGTGGTCGAGGTCATCGATCTCGACGGCGTGCGCGCGCGGTTCGCCGGCGGCTGGGGCCTGTGCCGGGCGTCCAACACCCAACCGGCCCTGGTCATGCGCTGCGAGGGCGCCGACCCGGCTCGCCTGTCCGAGATCCGGACCATCCTCGAAGGCGCGATCGCCGGCGCGGGGGCGGCGTGACCTGGGTCGTCGGGGTCGACATCGGCGGCACCAACCTGCGGGTGGCGGCCCTGGTCGATGGCGCCCGGGCCGGCGCGGTCCGTCGGCCCCTGGCCGGCGCCCGCACGGTCGAGGCCGTGGTCGAGCTGGCGGCCGCCGCGGTCGCCGAGGTCACCGCCGGGGCGCCGGCCGACGCGGCGATCCCGGTCGGGGTCGGGGTCGCGGCGATGCTGGCCGATCGCCGCGGCACGATCGCGGTCGCGCCCAACCTGGGCTGGCGCGACGTCGCCTTCGGCCCGGCCCTGGCGGCCCGCCTCGGCGACCGCCACCGGGTCGGCGTCTACAACGACGTCAACGCGATCGCCTTCGGCGAGTTCGTCGCCGGCGCCGGCCGCGGCGCCCGCGATGTCCTGACGGTGTTCGTCGGCACCGGGATCGGCGGCGGCATCGTCGCCGACGGCGCGCTGATCGAGGGCGCGACCAACTGCGCCGGCGAGATCGGCCACCTGAAGATCGCGCGCGGCCCCGACGCCGCGCGCTGCGGGTGTGGCGGCCGCGGCTGCGTCGAGGCCTACGTCGGCGGCGCCGCGCTCCTGGCGCGGATCCATCGCGAGCTGGCCGCTGGCGCCTGCCCGGCGGTGGTGGCCGCGGCCGGCGGGGTCGCCGCGGCGCATCCCGGTCACGTCGACGACGCTGCCGCCACCGAGCCGTGGGCCGACGCGCTGTGGACCGCGTGCGCCGACGATCTGGCCCTGGCCCTGGGCCACGCGATCACGCTCCTCAACCCGGACCGCCTGGTCCTCGGCGGCGGCGTCCTGGCCGGCGCGCCCCGGCTGCGCGCGCGCACCGTCGCCGCCCTGGACGCGCTCGTCCCCGAGGCCCACCGCCGGCCCTTGACCATCACCGCCGCCGAGCTCGGCGACGACGCCGGCTGGATCGGCGCCGCTCACCTCGCCGCCCGCGGCGTGTCGCTGGTGTAGCCGCGCCCAGGCGCCGGCGATCAGGGCTCGTCGGCGAGCGCGCGCGCGACCTCGCCGGCGGTGAGCGCGTCGTTGCCGACCAGGCGGTGGCGCAGCGCGCCCGCGCGATCGAGCACCAGGACGTGGGGCAGGCCGCGGATGCGATAGGCCGCGGCGACCGGGGTCGCGCCGTCGCCGACGTCGACGATCCGGACCACGATCCGCGGGTCGCCGGTGATCGCGGCGCGGATCCGAGCGTCGACCACCTCGCAGGCGCCGCACCAGTCAGCGCGGAAGTCGATGATCGTGACGTGGCCCGGCACCACCGCGGCCTCGACGTCGACCAGCTCGCCGGGGCGGTTGAGGGCCAGGAACTGCGGCGGCGCCGGGGCCGGACGAGGACCGCAGGCGCCGACCGCGATCGCCGCGAACATCGCCCACGCCACGACCACCGCGACCGCGCGGCGGCTCACGGCTCCCACTCCAGCACGGCGGCGCGCAGGGCCGCGACCGCGTCGGGATGAAGGCCAACCTCGACCACCGGCGCCACCGCCAGGGCGCCGCCGTTGACCATGTCGCTGGCCTCGATGCGCGGGATCAGATCGGCGTCGATCGTCACCTCGCAGGCCGCGATCGCGCCGGCGCCCGGCGGCAGCCCGGTGACGTGGTAGCGCCCGTAGGGTCGCGGCGGCGCGCTGTCCTCCCACAGCTCGACGTCGATGGCCGCGCGGTTGGCCTGATCGCGCGCGATCAACCGGACCTCGCGCGTCGGCGCGATCGCGCCGCGCACCACGGTCGCGGCCAGGGCGCTGCCGGCCCCGAGGAGCCAGCCCGGCTCGACGGCGTCGATCGCGATCGCCGCCGGCTCGGCGACGAACATGCGGGCGAAGCGCGCCGCGCCGCGAGCGACCGCGCCGGCCGGATCGGGGACGGACCGGGCCACCGGACCGAGCCAGGCCGCCAGGTGGGCGGCGACCGCGGCGGCGTGGACGCCGCTGCCGACCACCACCGCGTCGGACAGCGCGGCGGTCGACAGGCTGGCCGCCGCCAGCACCCGCTCGCAGGCGGCGGTGACCGCCGCTGGCACCAGGTCCGCGGGCGCGGGATCATCGACCGCCACCTCGACGGTGTAGCCGAGCTGATCGATCACGCCGTCGACCAGCTCGACCACCGCCACCCGCAGGGCGTCGCGATCGACCTCGAGGGTCAGCGCGCGCACCGCGGCCGCGCCGTCGAGAGCCAGGACCAGCGCCGACGGCGCCGCGACCAGGCGGACCGCCGGCGCGCCGGCCGCCAGCCCAGCGTCGCGCACGACCCGGCGGGCCAGGCCGCTCAGCTCGGCCGGCACGGCGATCGCGAGCCCGGCGATCGGGCCGACCCGCCGCTCGACCTGGCGCAGCGCGGCCGCGAAGAGCCAGGCCAGGAGCTCGACCGGCGAGCGCGCCACGCCGTCGACCACCGGCCACGCCACGCCGGCGACGCCGCGCGGATCGGCGACCGCCAGGTGCCGTCGGAGCCGGGCCAGGCGCGCGTCGGCCGCGCACGCGGCGGCGGCGCCCCCGACCACCGCCCGCCCGGCCACGTAGCCGATCGTCGCCGGGATCGCGCCGGTCCACGCCAGCTCGTCCTCGACCGCGGCCGCGAGCTGCAAGACGTCATCGCCCAGGGCCAGGCCGACCACCGCCGCGGTCATCGGTAGGCCTCGCCGATCAGGCCCGACTCGAGAGCCGCGCCCTGCTCGAGGGCGGCGAGCACCCGCCGGGCCTCGTCGCCGTCGGGGTCGGCCGCGATCGCCGCGCGGGTCGCCGCGATCGCCGCGGCGCGATCGCCGCGCGTCACCGCGGCCTGGGCCGCGGCGATCTCGCACAGCGCGGCCAGCCGACGGTCGCGCGGGTAGACCTGGGCCGCGGCGGTGGCCAGCGACGCGGCGCCGGCGGCGTCGTCGTCGACCAGGCGCTCGCGGATCGCGCGGACGAAGCGATCGCCCGGACCCGAGCGGGCCAGCCGCAGCGACTGCTCGACGGTCGTCACCGGCGGCGCGGGCGGACGCGCGGTGATCGGGCGCGGCCGGGGCGGCGGCGACGGCAGATCGAGCTCGAGCCCGATCGGCGGCGCCGGCGGGGGTCCGGCCGGCGGCCCGACGGGCAGGTCGTCGAGCTCGAGGGCCAGGGCCGGCGGCACGCTGGCGGCGCCGCGCCGGCCGGTGACCGAGGTCAGATCCGGCGGCGCCGGCGGCGTCGAGCCGCGCACCGCCCGCGGCGGCCCGGTCACCGCGGTCGCCTCGTCGGCCACCTCGACGCTCGTGACCACGGTGGACTCGACGGTGTCGGCGACCGGCGGGGTCAGGGGCACGACGTCGAAGCCGTCCTGGGCGCCGACATCGACCACCAGGGCGCCGGCGGTCCGCACGCTGGTGCCGGCGACCACCGCGCCGTGATCGGCGACCACCGTCGCGCGCAGGCGCTCGTAGGCGCGGGCGACGTGGATGACGGTCTCCTCGGCGGTCAGGCGCAGGGCCGCGCTGTGGAAGCGCGCCACCGCGTCGGGGTGCTCGGCCCGGACCCGCGCCCGCCACGCGGTGCGCAGCTCGTCGACGGTCGGCCGGCGCGCGCAGCCGAGCACCTCGTGAGCGGCCTGCTGGCGTCGACGCCGCAACGCGGCCTCGCGCTCGGCGAGCATCGCGCCGAGATCGGCGCCGGCGCCGCTGGCCCGGGCGTCGGCCAGCATGGCCTCGAGTCGCTCGATCGCGGCCCGCGCGCCGGTGAGCTGGACCACCGCGGCGTCGGCGCGGTCCCCCGCGGCTGGCGCAGCGACCACGCCGTCGAGGGCGATCACGAGCTGGTTGGGCAGCTCGATCGCCACCGTCACCGGCGCGCCCAGGCCGTCGGCGAACGGCACCTTCATCGACAGCCGGCCATCGCCGCGCAGCTTCTTGCGCAGGAACGCCTCGACTTGATCCCAGCGCGGGCACCGGACGCGGAGGAGGCGGGGCGCGCTCATCCGGTCGGTCGGGCTAGCGACCGCCCGCTCCCTTGACCGGCGGCGCCGGGGTCAACTCGACCGCGCGATCGATCGACGTGCGCAGCTTGGCCACCGCCCCCGGCAGGTTGGGATCGGTGGGCTCGCGCCAGTCCTCGGCGGCGATGCGGACGAACCCGGGCAGCGAACCGTCGCGGGTCAGCTTGAACTCGTAGTCGCGCCCGGCCTCGAGGCCATCGAACTCCATGCGGTTGGTCTGACCGACCAGGAGGTACACCGCCGCGCCCGGCGGATCGGTCACCACCTTGAGCCGACCGCGGCCGTCGGCCGGACCGCCGGTCTCGGTCGCCGCCGGGGCCTTGGGCATGGCCAGCGGCTTCGGGCTGGTGGCGGTGGCCGGCGTGAGCTTGACCTCGACGGTCGCGCTCAACGCCTCCTTGGCGCCGGTCCACTGGCTGCCGACGACGTGCAGGTCCTGGGTCTGGTAGCCCTCGAGCTCGACCCGCAGCTCCCAGACGTTGGCGGTGCTGATCGACACCGACTCGAACGGTCCACGCCCGAGCAGGAGCCACACCGCCGCTAGATCCGGCGACGACGTGATGCGGACCTTGCCCGACTTGGCCTTGCGATCGGCGAGCGCCTGCTCGAGCTCGGCCCGCTTCTTGTCGCGCTCGAGCTTGGCCTTTTCGGCCGCGCGCTCCTTCGCCGACCGCTCCTTGCCCTGGTCGAGCAGGCCGGTGACCAGGAAGTACCCGCCGACCACGAACACCAACCCGGCGACGATCGACACCCAGGTCTTGCCGCGACCCAGCGTGGGCGGGTCGACCTCGGGCGGCAGCTCGACCAAGGGCGGAGCCCGGCGCGGCGTGACCGCCGCGGCCGACGACGCCGACGACGCCGGCGCGGGCGCGACCGCCACCTCGACCGCCGGGCTCGGCGCCGGCGCGACGATCTCGCCGGTCGGCTCGGGGGCCAGAAGCGGCGCGCGCCGCGGCCGCGCCTCGGGCTCGCTCGGCGGCGGCGTCGGGCTGGGCGTCAGCGCGATCAGCTCGGAGATCGGATCGCGCCCGGCCTGGCCGCGCGGATCCTCGACGACGGTGTGGGCGTCGTCGCTGGCGTCGTCGAGATCGTCGAGGACCGCGTCGAGCGCGCCGGTGCCGCGCTTGCCGCGCCCCGGGAGCCCAGAGAGCCCCGGGAGCCCAGCGAGCCCAGGGAGCCCAGAGGCAGGGGCCGCGATCGGGGCCGCGACCGCTGGCGACGCCGCGCCGGCCGCCGTCGGCTTGGTGACCTCGACCGCGCCCGACA
>Ga0075163_10013183_pt1 | contig 10727 bp, 4 predicted proteins | sample JI1023141ADNA_FD_71478 | JGI IMG/M metagenome (GOLD analysis project Ga0075163, IMG submission 71478) | Wastewater effluent complex algal communities from Wisconsin, to seasonally profile nutrient transformation and Carbon sequestration -... | ecosystem: Engineered > WWTP > Effluent > Algae... | reverse complement strand
GGGGCAGTACTTGCTATGTACTTCCCTATTCTGATTGGTCTGCTTATGCAGAAAAACACTAACTTACTTCTGAAGGTTTTAATAAGCATTGGATTCATTATTCTTACTGTAGGACTCATATTGTCATTCACTCGTGCTGCTTGGATTTCCGTTCTTGGCGTAGCTTGTTTGCTAGTAGTCATGTTGTTTAGAATAAAACTTCAAACTTTGCTAATATCAATAATTGCAGTAGGTAGTTTCCTATATCTAGGTTGGGACGATATTCAGGTGAGCCTACAACAAAACAAACAAGAAAGTAGCGACAAACTTGACGAGCACGTAAGTTCCATTTCAAATGTTTCTTCCGATGCCAGTAACCTTGAACGACTCAACAGGTGGAATTGTGCTATTGAAATGTTCAAAGAACGACCCATTGTGGGATGGGGTCCTGGCACATATCAATTTGTGTATGCACCATTTCAAAGATCTAAAGACCGCACAATCATCAGCACAAACCAAGGCGACGGTGGCAATGCCCATAGCGAATATCTAGGTCCACTTTGCGAGCAAGGTGTCGCTGGCTCCTTATTATTCATTGCGCTATTGTATATGGTAAGCCATTTAGCTTTTCGATTGTTCTATTATGTTAAAGAAAGAGATGTTAGAATTCTCATAGCCTCATCCTACTTAGGGCTAATGACCTACTTTATACATGGCGTGCTCAACAATTATCTTGACACCGATAAAGCGTCAGTGCCTTTCTGGGGATTTATTGCCGTGCTCGTTGCAATTGATTTGTATCACAAGGATGCTCCTGAAGCATCTCCAGGAACTTGATACCGTCGGAAATATCAATTTTGTTTTCATTTAAGTTTGCAATATGTCTACGATGTTTTTCCTGCCATCACAACACCATGATAACTCGTGGCTCTTGGCTGAAGGTATTGAAAGCACTTTCATCCGAAAACTAGCAGATCAGAGTGATTGGCGCGCACTTAACTTATGGCTTGAGCAAAACAAAACCTGGCGTTTTGGTTGGATCTCTTACAATGCCGGTCATACAATGCCTAACATCAACCTCGAGAAAGATCAACGTTCTTCATTTCCACAGATTTTCTTTTTTGTACCGCAAAATCTCGCGCTATTGAAAGACGGAGAAAAATCAATGTTGAAAGGCACATGGAAAGATGAATACAATGTTTGGTTTGACAAAAACTACACGGAAGAAAATATATCTCTCAAACCTGAAACTTCGCATGAAGACTATCTGCGTGCAGTAGAAAATATAATGAGCCACATTCAATATGGCGATATATACGAAATGAATTATTGTCAAATTTTTTCCGCGCAGGAAAAAATTCGCAATCCAATCTCCATTTGGAAAAAACTGTACACACTCACTGAAGCTCCTCATGCCGTGTATGCGCAACATGAACATTGGCACGTGCTTTCTGCTTCCCCAGAAAGATATATTGCCAAAAAAGGAGACCGAGTAATTTCACAACCCATCAAAGGCACCATTAAACGCGGAGAAAATGAAAAACAAGATCTCGCGCAGAAAAACAAATTACTAAGCAGCCAAAAAGAGCGCTCAGAAAATGTCATGATCGTTGATCTAGTGCGCAATGACTTGTCGCGCATTGCAAAACGTGGCAGTGTTCAGGTGGATGAATTATTCGGTGTTCATACATTTAAGACAGTTCATCACCTAATTTCAACGATAAGTTGTCAAGTAGATGACCACATTTCCTTCACACAGATTTTAGAAGACACTTTCCCAATGGGAAGCATGACTGGAGCGCCAAAAATTAGCGCCATGAAGATTGCACAACAATATGAACAATCCGGACGTGATCTATACTCGGGAACCATCGGATATCTCACGCCGGATGGAGATTTTGACTTCAACGTAGTGATTAGGTCAATCCTATATGATGAAAGTCTACCGAGAATTTCTGTTGGTGTTGGTGGTGCCATAACATCAGGATGCACGCCCGATCAAGAGTACGAAGAATGCTTGCTCAAGGCAAAAGCATTGCTAAAAGCCTTGAGCATGACCTCCTAATGGTCGGTCACTTTTGAACTTGAGTGATTTTTAAGAAAAACATTCGGTTTGTACACCCATTGACCTTCATACCTTTGGGCAGTTAACCCCCGGAGAAAGTCCCCCGGGGGTAGCCTGTTTTTATGTTTATTTCAGATCTTAAAGAAAAATATGTAAAGCATGATGGCACTCGTCAGATTGCTGCGCGCCTACAAAACGACGTAAAAAGAATTTACGCCAAAGGTCTCGTTGGTTCAGCTGCCGCAATGGTAACTGGTTGTGCTGCCGAGCAAATGCATGGGTATCATCTTTTCCTTCTGCCCGACAAAGAAGAAGCGGCCTATTTCCTCAATGATCTTGAAAATCTTTTTGATCAGAAAGATGCAAACTCAGCAGAAAATGCCTCTGTTCGATTTTTGTTCTTTCCGCGTAGCGCTCGTGTTGCGTATGAAATTGAACAGACAGACAATGCCAATGTGGCTATGCGTGCAGAAGTATTAAACATGTTGCAACGGTTGCAGCAACAAGATTCTGCAATCAAAACAACTTGCGTTATATCATATCCAGAAGCCATAGCTGAAAAAGTAATTACACACAAAGAACTTGAGAGTGCTACTTTCGAAATCATCAAAGGCAATCACCTCGACATTGAATTTGTTGATGAATGGATGCACACATATGGTTTTGAAAAAGTTGATTATGTGTATGAACCAGGTCATTATGCTGTTCGCGGAGGCATTATCGACATCTTCTCATTTAGTTTTGATCATCCATATCGGATAGAACTTTTCGGCAACGAAGTTGACAGCATCCGCAAATTTGAGCCGGATACCCAGCTTAGTGTGGCTATGATGACAAGAGCGACTATCGTACCTAACGTCACCAAAAGACCAACAGAAGAATCTCGCGTTTCGCTCATTTCGTTTATGCCTGAGAGAACTACGTTGTGGATCAAGGATGTAACAGGTACATTGAGCAGAATGGAAACGGAACTTGAAAAAGCCACAAAACAATATGAGAAACTAAGCGGCATCTTTGACCACCAAAAACCAGAGATACTTTATTGCACGAAACAAGAAGTGCTCAAAGAAATTGAGTTACATCGTGTCGTTGAAATTGGTATACAAAGAAAATTTGTCGATGGCGAGTTGATTCAATTCGACATGGAGCCACAGCCCTCTTTCAACAAGAATTTCGACATGCTTGGAACCAATTTATCCAACAACGCCAAAGTAGGATACACCAACATTATCGCTGCAGGTCAGCCAAAACAGATTGAACGTCTTTATCAGATTTTCGAAGACAAAGATCATGCGGTCAATTTCACTCCTATCACCGTGGAATTTTCAGAAGGCTTTATTGATAGAGACAATAAACTATTGCTGTACACGGACCATCAGATATTTGAACGATATCATCGCTTTCGACTTAAAGAAGGTTTTAAGAAAAATAAAGAAGCCATCACCATCAAAGAAATTATGGCGTTGCAGCCAGGTGATTATGTTGTGCACATCGATCATGGCGTAGGACAATTTTCAGGTCTTCAAAAAATTGATGTCAATGGAAAAGAACAAGAGGCTATTCGTTTAACATACAAAGGAGGTGATATCCTGTATGTGAGTATTCACTCATTGCATCGCATTTCCAAGTACGTTGGCAAAGAAGGTTCTGCACCATCTATGGATAAGCTGGGTAGTAATGCATGGCAAACTTTAAAACGGAAAACAAAGACCAAGGTCAAAGAAATTGCGTTCGACCTCATCAAATTATACGCTAAAAGAAAAGCTACCAAAGGGCACGCATTCCAACACGATACATATCTGCAAACCGAACTAGAAGCTTCCTTCATGTATGAAGACACTCCTGATCAATTAAAAGCGACTCTTGCGGTTAAAGAAGACATGGAGAATGAAGCTCCAATGGACAGATTGGTCTGCGGTGATGTAGGATTTGGAAAAACGGAAGTTGCAATGCGAGCAGCTTTCAAGGCCGCTACCGACGGCAAACAAGTGGCTATGCTTGTTCCAACAACTATACTTTCATTACAGCACTATAAAAGTTTTGCCGCGCGATTTAGAGACTTTCCAGTAACAGTTGATTACATCAATCGATTCAAAAGCGCGAAACAACAAACAGAAACACTTAAAAAACTAGAGAAGGGTGAAATAGACATCATCATTGGCACACATGCGCTTGTTGGACCGAAAGTAAAATTCAAGGAACTAGGATTGTTAATCATAGATGAAGAACAAAAGTTCGGAGTTGCGGTGAAGGACAAACTAAAAACCATAAGAGCCAATATTGACACCCTTACATTAACAGCAACGCCAATTCCGCGAACGTTACAATTTTCGATGATGGGAGCCCGCGATTTATCTATCATTCAAACAGCACCACCAAATCGTCATCCCATACAAACAGAATTACGTCCTTTCAATGAAGAAATTATCCGTGATGCCGTCAGCTATGAAATTCAGCGCGGTGGACAAATTTTCTTCGTTCACAACCGCGTTCAAAATCTCAAAGAAATCGCCGGAATGATCCAACGATTATGCCCTGACGCAAGAGTTGGTATTGCACACGGTCAAATGAAAGGAGATGAATTGGAAGAAGTGATGAGCAATTTTATTGAAGGTGCTTATGATGTTCTAGTGAGCACAGCAATCGTCGAAAGCGGCATCGACATAGCGAATGCAAATACCATCATTATCAACGACGCACATCATTTTGGCATGAGCGATCTACATCAGCTTCGCGGTCGCGTTGGCAGAAACAACAAACACGCCTTCTGCTATTTGTTGTGTCCGCCCATGCACCTGCTTTCCGATGATTCAAGAAAAAGACTACAGGCCATAGAACAGTTCAGTGATTTGGGTTCAGGACTTCACATTGCGATGCGCGACCTTGATATTCGCGGTGCGGGTAATTTGCTCGGTGGCGAACAGAGTGGATTCATCAATGACATCGGCTTTGAGACTTACCAAAAAATTCTCAATGAAGCTATCGAAGAGTTGAAGCAAGAACACTTCAAAGACCTCTATGAAGAAGAAATTCGGAAGACAGAAAATTTCGTAAAAGAAACCACATTAGAAACAGACTTTGAAATTCTTATTCCGGATGATTATGTAAGCAGTATCACTGAACGAATTGCACTTTACAAAGAACTTGACGACATCAATTCAGAAGAAGGACTAGAAGTTTTTGCAACCAACCTCGTCGACAGATTCGGAGAAATTCCTGTTCCCACAAAATCCTTGATATCTACCATGAGACTAAGATGGCTTGCACGTGAAATTGGTTTTGAAAAACTCGTGTTGAAAAGCGGAAAAATGATTGGATACTTCATAACAAAGGAAAATTCGCCATTTTATCAAAGCGAAAAATTCTCACATGTGTTGGAATTCATAAAACAGAATCCGCATGCAGGCAAGATGTATGAAAAAGATGGAAGCCTTCGAATGTCTTTCGACAGCGTCATAGAATTACCCAAAGCGGTGAACATTCTAACCGCGCTGATGCATGGCACTAAAATTAATCACCTGAAAAATTAGCCCTTTGGGTAAACTACTTTTCTATACTCAGGATCAGTCGGAAGATACTTAATGATCACCTTTGTTCCTGGCGCGTAGAGAGGCGTGCCTTCGCATCTTTCCTCCGCTCTGAAAGTGATATTCGAAATTCCATCAGGTGAAAACTCTATCATCGGGTAAAAGTATTTTTTTCCTTTTTCGCTACCCGCCATCCAATTCACGATGACGCCATTCGTTTCTTCCTTTTTCAAAAGAAATAAAATATCTTTCCGATACATATAAAGTCCAGCAATTAGCACTCCCAAAATGAGGCCAACATAAATAAGCATTTCCTGCGCTGCTAATTCCATGATTAAATATTTTTACAAAAATGAGAAAATATAAGTCCGAATAATCAGTAATTGAAACGTATCTTTATTGATCAGATTGTTTAGACCAAAATTCTGTTACAAAACAAAAAAAACGCCCCGCACGACCGGGGCGTTATTACCAAATCACATAACAGGAATTAAATTCCCATTCTCATCAATGCGCGTTCACCTGTGTTCAAGTCGATCACTTCGATGAGCGCATTTGCAGCGTATCTTCTATCGCTGAATGTTATTGTTTGTCTTTCATATTCTCCGGTAATTGGCTCAATCAATTGTTGACCAAGTACGTTATAAGCGTTAATCTGAATTCGGCGGGCTTGATCAAAGAAGAACATGATCTGCACACCTTGATCCGTCAGCGTTCCAATCATTTCTGAACCAAATTGACTTCCTTCTGCTTCTGGATTTGTGACAGCAATTGTTCTCTTTGCAAATGCTTCGCAATTGCCATCCGAAGAAGTAAGTGTCACCTCATACACACCCTTTTTGTTGAAGAGATGCGAAGGATTTTCTTCAAGAGAAATCTGTGTGGCGTCGCCGAATGTCCATCTGTATTCTGTAGCGTTATTGCTGATATTATAAAAATCAACCAACACTGCGCCATTCATCATTTCATATTTTACATTCAAGGTTTCAAATCCGCTTGATACCGAACTTAAAGCTGGAACCGTAAGCGTAAAACTCTGTGAGCATCCTTTTGCATCTGTAACGAAAGCGGTATAATCACCGTCTTCAATATTTTCGATAACAGGAGAAGTTAATCCATTACTCCAGATTACCTCATACGGAGCAGTGCCCCCCATAATATTGAGTACAATTGCACCATCCGTTTCTTGCTGACAACTTGCTGGAGAAATTACCGCATTGTGCAATATTTGCTGGTCCTCAGTAATTGTAAATTCTGCGGAGGTAGCAGCGCATGCCGCGTTAGATTCAATCATCACCTCGTAGTCACCTGAAGACAGATTCATTATTTCGTCGATACCAGTAACCTGCAAGCTCTTGGCAAGAATGTCACCACTCGAGTTTAACCAAGTTATATCAGCCGGATACTGATCATCAATATAGACTGATGCTGTGCCATTTTCAAGACCAGGGCAACCTGCTGTAGTAATATTATTAAGTGAAGATGCGCCGATACGCAATTGATACCTCAAGTTCGTATTGCCAGCTTCCAGGGTCAGCGAAATTTTATTTGACTCATTAAGCGGATAGAGACTGCCAGTCAATAAATCTTCTAGCACAATACAAGCACCATTCGCAAAATCATTAAGACCTCTGTGAGATAACTCATAGGTTCCGCTGGTGCCAACTTCCATGCGAAGAGGTATTACAGTCTCTTCTGTAACTCCTGCAAAGGCGTTGATTGACACGTCATATCCATCTTCGCTAATAGAAGCAATATATGGTACCTCACTCATTGGACTTCTCAGTTTAAATGCATCTATTTCACTTTCGAACATCAATGTGCCCGATTCATTTCTTGTGAAAGTCGTTTCGTCGCTATAAGTGCCATTATCAATTTTTAGTGTGAATACTCCATTCTGAATTTCATTTGATTTGAAATTCCCTTGGTTTGATGACTTGCAATTTTCAGTCAACATCAATGAAGCCCCGATGCCATTCGCAACGACAAAAAATGATTGCGACGAAGGGATATATCGTGAACCACCATTTGCACCGACGCCTGCAACATAACTAGCATATTGGCCCAAAGCAGCATTCCACACATAAACTGCATTATTGATATTTGTTTTTGTCCATGAAGGAGAATTCCAATCAATAGTGCATGGGTATGGGTTACCAACAAGATTCCATCCGTCACCTGATGGATTGCCTGTATTTGTGAATGTTACCGGCAGTGTAATGTTTCCCGAATTGATTTGACCATCCACGTCTAGATTCATCACTCCAGCATTCATGAAGACAAAATATCCTCTTCCATTTGTAATGGGATTAATAATATTTGAAGCACCTGAATAACCTACATTTATGCCACCAGGCAAGGATTCTTCATAGTACTGAACGTTGTTAAATGTGTATGGTGGTGGATAATCTGCGCCAAGAAATCCTGTAGTAACAAGATCGTCATTCCAATCTTGAAGTGTTTTGCCTTGAATTGGGCTTGAAAGATTCACCCAACCTTGAGCGCTTGCATTGTGATATCTTCTAGAGATCACGTTACCAGAAATACTTCCACTTATAAGCGCAGCAATCATACCCGTGCTACTTGCATCGGAAGTAAGAGTTAGTTTTCCATTTGTATACAATGTACCGGAAGTAATTGTAACAAGATTGCGTGCAGATACACCACCGCCAGAAGCGCTGATTGTAACACCCGCTGTGTTGTTTACCGTTAAGTTATATGCGTTACAAATGCCGTTACCACCAATAGTTTGCGCTGCACTGCCAATGAGATTCATTGAACCAGATTGAGCATTGTAAGTACCGCTAATAGTGACATTGCCATTAATATTTACAGTTGCTGTGCCCGCATTCCAAATAGCACCAAGCATCACTTCAAAGTTTTTGCATTCCAACGAAGTCCAATCGTTGTTGATTGTTACGCCAGTATTTACAATCAAGTTTGATCCTCTGCAAATACTTGCGATCACCTGTGGTGTTCCTGAAATTGTTCGCGCCCAAACGGCACCAGACGCATTGCCTGAAGAAACAGCATACCAGTTAGCAGCAGCAGTGCCAATAGTAACGATTGATTGATCAGCGAGATTAACGTTATCGATTGTGAAATAAGGCGCCGAATAAGTGCCCGTAAGTGGTGTTTCGTCATCAAATCCATTTCCTTCATCATCAACAAGCAATACGAGATCATCAGGTGTAAATCCTGAAATTGATGTGAGATCAAATCTCAGTGTCACATTTCCTGGGTCATTCTGCTTGCGCATTTTCCATCTACGACCCATAATTGAAGTGATCGAACAATCAGTTCCTGGGTAAGATCCGAAAGTTGTTGCGCCGTTATTGTTGCCAAAGACCATATAATCGCCATCGTCCAAACTTGATGGATTTCTTACTTCAAGAATATCATCTTTACCCACACTATTGCTGACCTGCTGATTAAGGCCTTGCGCAGATACATCACGACCAATTCCAAAGATGTCTGAAGAATATGATGCCTCGTTGTAAAAAAGGTGTTCTGAAACTGGAATTGACAAACCGTATTTTACAGATAAATAAGTATGAACTTGTCTTTTTTCTGCCGCGGTCAGAACTCGATTATAAATAATAACTTCAGAAATAAATCCATTAAACCCGTAGCTATCATTGCCTCGACCTATGCGGCCAGCCCCTGACTGAACATAGTGGCTCGTATTCGAATTGTTGCTGGTATTCTGAACACCATCATTAATTCTCCAAACACCTTTACCCGCAGATTGATTAAACTGACAAGAAAGTATCGAAGGCAATTCGTTGGCAGCAGAATAACCACCGCAGGCCAAGTTGACCCAATTACCATAATGGATTTGACGAATTAAACCAGACCCTGAATATCCAAGACTAAGACCTGCATATGTGCCTGTATGTTGCATTCCAACGATATAGTTAAAACTGCCACCAGCTTGTCTTAAACTCACAGTAAAAATGGTATAATTCTGATCATTGATTCCGGAAAAATCCGCATTCATAAATCTTGTACCGGAAGTTCTGACAGCTGGATTTCCATTGATTATATTAGAATAATACTGAGGACGCGAAGCCACAACAGTTTGAGTTGCATTTTTTCCATTCGGACTTGAATCATTCCACGTATCTAAAAATGCAGCGTCAACTGTACTAGAAGTTCCGGCATCTGCTTTATACCAAACCTGCAATCCCGTGGATACGCCTCCTGGAGCTTGAGCTTGTGTTCTTAGGAGAATACCAATTGATAAAAGGCAAAGTAGAAGCACTTTCATCAACATGTTTTGGGGGTCGGGCAGAGTCAATTTCATCATTCGTAGTTCTTGTATTGCGCATCTATACGCAACCAGACCCGCTGATGTTTCGGTGTAATTCGTTAAAAAAGGATACGTGGCGGTATAAAAAGCAACAGGGCAACCACATGGATTGCCCTGCCTAACCTAACTTTAAACAAACATCACCAAGGGTGATGCTTCATCTTCAATATGTTGTCGTTCTTCATTTTTCCAGTTAGAAACCGTTTAGTGAAGGAACGGAATAGGATTAATTTTACAGTGTTTAAGACTCTACCAGAGAGCTAGCCAAAAGTGTGGTTTAATTGCCCTGATTTTTTGCCTTAGCTAATGAGATTTGAACGTAAGACTGTGAATTTCAATTTGAACTGAGAAATCAGGGCATGGATCAAACAATCAAAGGACTAATAATCCACCAAATCAGGTACACCGATCAAAGTTATATCGTAAGAATTTTCTGCGACCATCATGGCATGAAGTCATTTATGGTAAGAACGGGTAAAACAAGTAAATCCTCCAAAAACAACCTGATTCAGCCACTCAATCTGGTTGAGTTTGAATGTGCTGTAAGAGAAAACACCCAAATACAGTCTCAGCGCAACCTCAGAATATCTCATCCATACCACAACATTCCTTTTGACCCTGTTAAGTCAGCAATGGTCATGTTTCTTAATGAAATCATGTATAAAACCATTCCTGACGATTATGTGAACGATCGGTTATTTCGATTTATCAGTGACGCCATGATCTTACTAGATGATGCCATTGATGCTAGAAATTTCCACATCTGGTGTGTTTTAGAGATCAGCAGGTATTATGGATTTTACCCTCAATATGAAAAGTCAATAGTTGCGCCTTACTTCGACAT